>OMGL01000403.1_pt1 | contig 33736 bp, 27 predicted proteins | sample 1645831 | NCBI WGS metagenome assembly OMGL01 (sample SAMN00849301, study PRJEB25192) | human gut metagenome | reverse complement strand
AAGAGCGTGACATCATTCTGCTCGACGAGTGGGCGGCGGATCAGGACCCGCACTTCCGCCGCGAGTTTTATCAGGTGCTGCTGCCGCTGATGCAGGAGATGGGCAAAACCATTTTCGCCATCAGCCACGACGATCATTACTTTATTCACGCTGACCGCTTGCTGGAGATGCGCGACGGCAGGCTGAGCGAGCTGACCGGTGAAGCGCGCGATGCGGCCTCGCGTGACGCGGTGGCGCGCACGGCCTGATGCCCGTGTGCCGGGTGGCGGCTTCGCCTTACCCGGCCTGGGATTTTGTAGGCCCGTGCAGCGTAGCGCCGCCGGGCACAATGATTTGCACGATATGCCGCTTTTTTCTCCATCCCGGCCCGTTGTTTATTCTTATTTACATATCCTCGCGCTATGCTTAATACCAACTTATTTCATGGATTTATGATTGATGTCGGTATTAAAGAAAAACAGCGCCAGACAGCGTGACCAGGAACGTGCGCGACTGATCTGGCTTCTCACGACCGATAAAGCGGTCACGTCTACGCTATTAGGCAAACTGACCCTGGCTGAGCAATATGATGTCGGCACGTTAGCCGACGATATTGCTGAGGTAGGTGCGCTGGTTGCTCACTTACCCCCGCCGGATCTGGCGGACACCCTTGAAGCGCTTCCCTCGGAAGAGCGTCATGCCCTGTGGAGGCTGGTGCAGGATCACGAGCGCGGACAGGTGCTGCTTGAGGCCTCGGAAAACGTCTGGGACGACCTGATCGATGAGATGAGCGATCGGGACATCCTCGACGCCCTGCAAACGCTGGATATCGACGAACAGATTTACCTGGTTCAACACCTGCCGCGAAACCTGACCGGCCGCCTGCTGGCGTCACTGCCTGCCGATGAACGCGCGCGCGTGCGCCAGGTGATGCATTACGAGAAAAACAGCGTCGGCGCGATTATGGAGTTCGGCGTTATCACGGTGCGCCCGGACGTGACGCTCGGCACCGTGCAGCGCTATCTGCGTCGCCTGGGCAAAATGCCGGATAACACCGATAAGCTGTTTGTCACCTCCCGGGATAAAACCCTGCTTGGCGAACTGGAGCTGAAAACCATCCTGCTCAACAGCACCCAGCGGAAGGTGAGCGAGGTGATGGAAAACGAGCCGATGGTCTTCTCCCCGGAGGACGATGCGGAAAAAGCGGCGCGTACCTTCGAACGTGATGACCTCGTGAGTGCCGCCGTCGTGGACTCCGTCGGCAAACTGATGGGGCGTCTGACCATCGACGAGATCGTTGACGTGGTTTATGAAGAAACCGATAACGATCTGCGTGCGCTGGGTGGGATCAGCGCGGAAGATGACGTCCATGCCTCCGTCGGCAAGGCGGTGAAAACGCGCTGGGCGTGGCTGGCCATTAACCTGTGTACCGCGTTCATCGCCTCCCGCGTGATTGACGGCTTTGAACACACCATTTCGCAGCTGGTGGCGCTGGCCTCGCTGATGCCGATTGTGGCCGGGATTGGCGGCAACACCGGAAACCAGACCATTACCATGATCGTCCGCGCGCTGGCGCTGGAGAATATTCAGCCCGGCAACTTCGCCTTTCTGATCTTCAGAGAGATGGGCGTGGCGCTGATCAACGGCCTGGTGTGGGGCGGCATTATGGGCGGCATCACCTGGTGGCTGTATGACGATATGGCGTTAGGCGGCGTGATGATGCTGGCGATGGTGCTGAATCTGCTCGTGGCATCGATGATGGGCGTCATTATCCCGTTGACCATGACCAAACTGGGGCGCGACCCCGCGGTGGGGTCGAGCGTGATGATCACCGCCATCACCGATACCGGCGGTTTCTTTATTTTTCTTGGGCTGGCGACGATTTTTCTGCTTTAAGCCGACGCTTAATGCGGGCGGGAAGCAGCACCATGACGATAATCCCGCCCAGCACGCCAATCGCCAGATTGCCGGTTGATACCGTGGCGGCAACGGTGACCAGCATGACGACCGTTTCTGCAATCGGGGCCGTTTTCAGCGTGGCCGGCTGAAGGCTGTGCCAGCTGAAGGTTTTAACGGCGACGATGGCCATAATGCCCGCCAGCACCGCCATCGGGATGTTGGCCATCACGTCGCTGAGCGCCGTCACCAGGATCAGCAGCACGATGCCCGCAGCGAAGGTTGAAATGCGGCTTCGGCCTTTCCCCATCTCCACGTTAACGATGGTTTGTCCGATCATCGCGCAGCCCGCAATACCACCGTAAAATCCGGCCAGGATATTGCCGATGCCTAATCCAATGCTTTCGCGGCGTTTACTTGACGGCGTCGCGGTCAGCTCATCCACCAGCTTTGCGGTCAGCAGGGATTCCAGCAGGCCGACAAACGCGATGCTCAACGCGCACGGCCAGATTATGCTCAGCGTCTGTAGATTGAGGGGGACCAGAAGTTCGCTAAGACCCGGCAAGCCGCCGCTCATGGCGCCTTCATCGCCCACGGTCGGCAGGCTTTGCCCGGTCGAAACCGTAAACAAGGTTAACAGCACAATCGCAATCAGCGGGGAAGGGATGCTTTTGAAATAGCGCGGCACCCACAGCACGATCAGCACCGTCAGCACGAACAGGCCCACAATCAGCGGGCTTCGGCTCCAGAAATGCGGAACCTGAGCTATGAAGATCAAAATGCCGAGGGCGTTAACAAACCCGGTCATGACCGACTGGGGAATAAAGCGCATCAGCCTTGCCATGCCCAGCACGCCAAACAGAATCTGAATTACGCCAGCCATGAGCACGGCGGGAAGAATGTACTGTACGCCGTGCTGATGCACCATGGGTCCAATAACCAGCGCCACGGAACCGGCCGCGGCCGTGACCATCGCCGGGCGACCACCCAGTACAGACAGGGCAAGACACAGCACCACGGAAGCGATCAGGCTGACCTTCGGGTCAACGCCCGCCACCACCGAAAATGAGATGACCTCGGGGATCAGCGCCAGGGCGGTAATCACGCCAGCCAGCGTTTCACGCGTCAGCTGCTTAGGGGAACGCAGCACGCTGGCGACACGGTTTTCAGGAGAGACAGCAGAATGGGGTAGGGACATAACGTTTCGCTGGTTAGGGCAGGCTTCCGTGCGCGCGATCACAAAACGCAACATACTAGCCAGTTAAACCGCGCTTTACCAGACGCTTCGATAATTCCTCACAAACAATCCATCATTAAATTTCACAATTACAATAATTTCGTAACCTTTAAACAATATTTAAAAGTTGTTACCGTGCCCCCGCAGCTTGTTTCACCTGCAATTTCCACGCATCAAGCACTTTTACACTAAGGCATAAATTATGAAAAAAATGACTGCCATGCTCTTTTCTCTGGCCGTGGGGCTTAACACCGTCTCTATGGCGGCGAAAGCTGACGCACCAAAAGAGCAGGAAACGGACGTCCTTTTAATCGGTGGCGGTATCATGAGCGCCACGCTGGGAACCTATCTGCAAGAACTGCAGCCGGACTGGTCAATGACCATGGTCGAGCGCCTTGATGGCGTGGCGCAGGAGAGTTCTAACGGCTGGAACAACGCCGGTACCGGCCATTCGGCACTCATGGAACTGAACTATACGCCGCAGAAAAAGGACGGTTCCATTAGTATCGAGAAGGCGGTAGAGATCAACGAGGCGTTCCAGGTATCTCGCCAGTTCTGGTCTCACCAGGTCAACAGCGGCGTACTGCACGACCCGCGCTCTTTCATCAACACCGTACCGCACATGAGCTTTGTGTGGGGCGAGCAGAACGTCAACTTCCTGCGCGCGCGCTACGCCGCACTGCAGCAGAGCACGCTGTTCCGCGGGATGAAATACTCTGAAGACCACGCGCAGATTAAAGAGTGGGCTCCGCTGGTCATGGAAGGTCGTGACCCGAACCAGAAAGTGGCGGCGACCCGTACCGAAATTGGTACCGACGTCAACTACGGTGAAATTACCCGTCAGCTGGTGACGTCTCTGAAGAAAAAAGAGAACTTCAACCTGCAGCTCAGCACCGAAGTGCGCGGTTTCAAGCGCAACGCGGATAACAGCTGGAGCGTGACCGTTGCCGATCTGAAAAACAACGAAGCCGAGCACGTCATCAAGGCGAAGTTTGTCTTTATCGGTGCGGGCGGTGCCGCGCTGAAACTGCTGCAGGAGTCCGGTATTCCGGAAGCGGATGACTACGCGGGCTTCCCGGTCGGCGGCCAGTTCCTGGTGTCCGATAACCCGGAAGTGGTGAATCGTCATCTGGCAAAAGTGTACGGTCAGGCTTCCGTGGGCGCACCGCCAATGTCTGTTCCGCACATCGATACCCGTATGCTTGACGGCAAACGCGTGGTGCTGTTTGGCCCGTTCGCGACCTTCTCCACGAAGTTCCTGAAAAACGGCTCCCTGTGGGATCTGCTGAGCGCAACCACCACCTCTAACGTCAAGCCGATGATGGACGTGGGGCTGGATAACTTCGATCTGGTGAAATACCTGATTAGCCAGGTGATGCTCTCTGACGACGACCGTTTCGAAGCGCTGAAAGAGTACTATCCTGAGGCGAAGAAAGAAGACTGGCGTCTGTGGCAGGCGGGTCAGCGCGTGCAGATCATCAAGCGCGATCCGAAAGAGGGCGGCGTGCTGCGTCTGGGCACCGAAGTGGTGAGCGATAAGGACGGCACCATCGCTGCGCTGCTGGGTGCGTCACCGGGTGCGTCTACCGCTGCGCCAATCATGCTGCACCTGATGGAAAAAGTGTTTAAAGATAAAGTCGCCAGTCCGGAATGGCAGGCGAAGCTGAAGACCATTATTCCATCCTACGGCACGAAGCTGAACGGTAACGTGAGCGCGACGGAGCAGGAGCTGGAATACACCAGCCGCGTACTGCAGCTGCAGTACATCAAACCGCAGGCTGCGGATGCTGCGCCAAAAGCGGAGCTGAAGCCTCAGCCGGAAAACAAACCGGTTGCGGATATCGCGCTGTAAGGTAAAAAAGCCGGGTGGCACTGACGCCTACCCGGCCTATGTTCGGTGTTGTTTTGTAGGTCGGGTAAGGCGAAGCCGCCACCCGACTTAATTTCAACGTACGACAGCCTGCTCAATCTTCTCTTCAGACTTCCACACGCGATACTTCACTTCCACATTTTCAGGCGTATAGACCACGATCGGCAACTTGCTGTTGTAGCGCAGCAGGCTGTTGTCGCCCAGATACGCTGTCACAAATTTCTTCTCTTTCTTGCCATCCGGGCAGGCCATCATGGTGGAGACTGGAGAGGTGACTTTATCAAAGACGTAATAGTCGTAACCCCAGCCTTCCAGCGTTTTGCTTTCCAGCTGACCACCCAGACGATGCTGGTTGCAGTCCACTTCCAGCGTCTTGCCAATTAACAGCTCCACTTTGTAGTTCGCTTCATCCTGCTGAACCGGAAGCTGAATCACCTGACGCGTCATCCCTTTATCCGCTTTCGGATACGGGGCGACTTTTTCCAGCGGCTGCTCTTTAGGTGTTTCGCTGGCGAAAGCGCTGGTGCTGACACACGCGGCGGCGATGAGTGCGATGGCAAATTTAGGTGCGTTTTTCATTGTCATTCCTTTATGTCAAAACGATCTTGCACAGGTTAACATAGCGACCGTGAATGATTGGTGTTATTTACTTACATTTTCAATATATACAGCGTAATAAACCAGCTATTTGTTATTTATGCAGGTGTTTGTACTGACGTGGAGTCTGGCAGGCGTTTGTGTTATTTTAGACGCTATACAATGTTATTCATCTGTAAAAGGGAAGAGAGATGGTTCGTGCAAAACTGAAAACGCCTGAAGGCCGCAAGTTCCTCCTGGCGCTGCTGGTCGTGTTTATGATTGCTGCCGCGTGCGTGGGGCGGGCCACGATTGTTGGCGTCATCGAACAGTACAACATTCCTCTCTCTGCCTGGACAACCAGCATGTATGTCCTGCAATCGGCGATGATCTTTGTCTACAGCCTGGTATTCACCGTTCTGCTGGCTATACCGCTGGGTATTTTTTTCCTGGGCGGACGTGAGAAGCACTAAGCACCGATTTGCGATAACTGAGCCATCCTGCGGGGTGGCTTTTTTTATGCCTGATAATTTTTATTCGCCTTTCCAGGATATTCTCTTGAGAGCACCTTTGTTTACAGAAAGCAGGAGAGGCTTAATGCAATCCCGGTTTGCCACGCTCCGCCAGATCCCAAAAGGTGTCTGGGTGGTCGGTGGAGTAAGTATGTTGATGGATATCTCTTCGGAGATCATTCACAGCCTGCTGCCATTGTTTATGGTCACGACGCTGGGCGCCAGCGTGATTTTCATTGGTTTGATTGAAGGCCTGGCTGAGGCCACTGCGCTGTTTATCAAGGTGTTTTCCGGCGCCATCAGTGACTATCTGGGCAAGCGTAAAGGGCTGGCGGTTCTGGGCTACGGTCTTGGCGCGTTGAGTAAACCGTTGTTCGCTATCGCCTCTTCTTCAGGCATGATTCTGGGGGCACGCTTAATCGACCGGGTCGGGAAGGGGATCCGGGGAGCGCCGCGCGATGCGCTGGTTGCTGACGTTACGCCGCCGGAACTTCGCGGCGCGGCCTTTGGGCTGCGTCAGTCGATGGACACCATCGGCGCATTTCTCGGGCCGCTGCTGGCCGTAGGATTGATGCTGCTGTGGAACGATGATTTTCGCACGATTTTCTGGATCGCGGTGATCCCCGGCGTGCTCGCCGTGGCGCTGCTTTTCTTCGGCCTGCATGAGCCGAAAGCGCCCGTCGAACATAAACGCACGAACCCCATCAAAAAAGAGAACCTCAGGCGTCTCGGGAAAGGCTGCTGGTGGGTGATTGGTCTGGGGGCCATCTTTACGCTCGCACGCTTCAGTGAAGCCTTTCTTGTCCTGCGCGCACAGCAGTCGGGGGTGCCGCTGGCGCTGATCCCGCTGGTGATGGTGGCCATGAATCTGCTCTATTTCCTCTCAGCCTATCCGTTTGGCAAGTTATCGGACCGGATGAGCCACACCAGGCTACTGCAGTGGGGTCTGGTGATGCTGATTGGAGCAGATATTGTGCTGGCGCTGAGCACCCACTGGGCTGGAATGCTTCTGGGCGTTGCGCTTTGGGGAGTGCATATGGGGATGACGCAGGGGCTGCTGGCGGCAATGATCGCAAAAACGGCGCCTGCGGATCTGCGCGGTACCGCCTACGGCATTTTTAGTCTGGTCAGCGGCGTGGGATTGTTAGTCGCCAGCCTGGGCGCCGGGGCAATCTGGGAAACGTTTGGGGCGGAATATACGTTTTATGCCGGGGCGGTGATTTGTCTGGTAACGCTTGTGTACCTGCGCAAAACGCCGGACGAGGCGAAATAAAAAACCAGCCATAAGAGGCTGGTTTTCAAAGTATTTTTGGTCGGCACGAGAGGATTTGAACCTCCGACCCCCGACACCCCATGACGGTGCGCTACCAGGCTGCGCTACGTGCCGACGCATAGAAAGAATACTACTCGATTCCGTTTTGAATGCAAGGAAATCCGTCGCTAACTGGTTTATTATTAATCAGTTAGCGACAAAACGCTTCTCATCCGTCAGGACCTGCAGCAGCAGGCTCAGCTGCGGTTTCTGGTCTTTCAGCCGCTCACCCTGCAGGTTATACGTCTGATAATTCCCGTTGCTGTTCAGCACCAGCGTCAGCTTCGGCGTGGTCACCACCAGCGTATTATTCCCTGCCGCCGTAACCCAGTTATGGCGGCGCGCGGCGCTGAAGAGATCCTGGCCCTGCGAATACTCGTTTGCCGGCGTGCTGACGTGCAGCAGGCGTTGCATCAGGGTGGTCATCACATCTTTATGCTCGGTAAGCATAGTGATGCGCTGCGCCGGGGTGCCCGGCCAGTGGATGACCAGCGGAACCTGCAGGTTAGGGCGTGACCAGCTCATGCTCTTCGTCTCGTCACCTAACGGGACGCCATGGCCTGCCGTCACGATCACCACGGTGTTGTCCAGCTTGCCGGACTCACGTAGTGCGTCAAGCACGCGGGCAATCTGCGCATCAACATCACCCGCCGCGCGGCCGTAGCGGCGCGCGAAATCACTCTTATTGCTGTTAGCAAGCGTTGTGCCGTTAAAGGCAACCCATGAGAACCAGCGGTTATCTTCCTGGGCATAGCGCTGCAGCCAGTTTATCCATTGGCTGGCGGTCTGCGCATCGGACTGATTCTGTGCCGCCGGCAGTGAGAAATCAGACAGCAGCGCCTGACGGTAGAGCGGGCTGTTAAAGCCATCGGATGAGAACAACCCTAACTGATAGCCCTGCTGATTCAGCCCGGTGATCAGCGCCGCAGGCGTGCGGGTAGAGAGTACGCCGTCCATGTATCCGGCTGAAATGCCATAGAAGAGGCCAAAGATGCCCGCGTCGGTTGTGTTACCGGAGCTCATGTGCTGAGTAAACGTGACGTTTTGACTCGCGAAATTGGCCAGGGCTGGCATCTGCTTCTCATAACGGGAATAGTTCAGGCCATCGACGGTGATCAGCAGGACGTTTTGCCCGCGGCCCATATCGCGATAGCGCAGGTCGCTCAGCGGATACTGCACGCTGACGGCTTCCGGGTTACCCTGCTCGATAAGGCGGCGCTGGTACTCCTGCGCATCAAGCAGGCCATGTTTCTCGAGGAAGCGGCGGGCCGTCATCGGGTACGAGAGCGGCAGGTTCGCGCGCTGCATAGTAATAGGACGATAGAAGTTCGCATCCGCCCAGATATACATGATGTGCGAACTGATAAAGGAGACGAAGAAGAGCGCGGCGACGGGCTTCGCGTAGTGGCGTCGGCGGGTCAGGCTACGCAGTTTTTGCCAGCTCCAGGTGGCAAACAGCATCTCAATCAACAGGATCACCGGGACGCTGATAAACATCAGCTGCCAGTCGCGGGCCGTTTCGTTCTGGTCGGGGTTAATCACCAGCTCCCAGACGATGGGGTTGAGATGCAGGTGGAAGCGGGTGAACACTTCACTGTCGATAAGCAGCAGCGTCATCCCCACAGTCGCAAGGATGGCGGACAAGAATCGCATCAGACGCTGCGACATGACGATAAACGTCAGGGGGAACAGGATCAGCAGATAGGTGGCGAAAACCAAAAAGCTAAAGTGACCGACAACGCTTATCCAGGAGTAGATACGCCCGGTGAGCGTTGTTGGCCAGTCTGCGACAAACAGATAACGACAGCCAATGACCGTCGCCAGCAGAATGTTGAACAGGGCAAACCAGTGCCCCCAGCTGACCATCTGGGAGACTTTTTCACGGTAGCGCTGACGATTCGTCACCATAAACTGTTGTTCGTATCCCTTAATGGGCCGGGTCGTTGCTGACGGACGACTGTAAAGCCTGGGCGAAAGATTTTGCGATCGCCTGACGCTGAGCCGGAGCAACGCTGGTGTTAATCAGGTTGGTGACCATATTTCCCAAAACCATCAGGGAGAGATCGGTCGGCGTTTTATGTTTTTCCAGTACGTTGACCAGCTCACTGAGCAGTTGTTCAACGTGTTCATCACTGTAGCGGGAATGTTGTGGCATAAATCAAAATCAGTTTGTTGATGAAAGGGCAACATATTACCGTAGCAACAGCTTTTTTTCCCCTTTTTTATCTGTTGTTGCACACATGTCCTGGTGGTGGTTGAATACCGCCCGGTCTAAAAGGAGAGTTTATCATGAGTCTGGAAATCAACCAGATTGCCCTGCACCAGCTTATCAAGCGCGATGAGCAAACCCTTGAAGTGGTGCTGCGCGATTCGTTACTGGAACCTACGGCGACCGTTGTGGAGATGATGGCAGAGCTGCATCGCGTCTACAGCGCCAAAAATAAAGCCTATGGGCTGTTCAGCGAAGAGAGTGAACTGGCCGATAGCCTGCGCCTGCAGCGCCAGGGTGAAGAGGATTTCCTGGCGTTTAGCCGTGCGGCAATCGGGCGCCTGCGCGACGAGCTGGCGAAATATCCGTTCGCCGACGGCGGGATCGTGCTGTTCTGCCACTACCGCTATCTGGCGGTCGAGTACCTGCTGGTTACCGTGCTGAATAACTTAAGCAGCATGCGCGTGAACGAGCAGCTGGATATCAGCTCGACGCACTATCTGGACATCAACCATGCGGATATCGTGGCGCGTATTGATTTGACCGAGTGGGAAACCAACCCGGAGTCGACCCGCTACCTGACTTTCCTGAAGGGACGCGTGGGCCGCAAAGTGGCGGATTTCTTTATGGACTTCCTCGGTGCCAGTGAAGGGCTTAACGCCAAAGCGCAGAACAAAGGGCTGCTCCAGGCGGTTGACGATTTCACAGCCGAAGCGCAGCTCGATAAATCTGAGCGCCAGACGGTGCGTCAGCAGGTTTACAGCTACTGCAACGAACAGCTGCAGGCAGGGGAAGAGATTGAGCTGGAGTCGCTGTCAAAAGAGCTGGCGGGCGTCAGCGAAGTCAGCTTCCAGGAATTTACCGCAGAAAAGGGCTATGAGCTTGAAGAGAGCTTCCCGGCGGATCGCAGCACGCTGCGTCAGTTAACCAAGTTTGCCGGCAGCGGCGGCGGGTTAACCATCAACTTTGATGCGATGCTGCTGGGGGAACGTATCTTCTGGGATCCGGCCACCGATACGCTGACCATTAAAGGTACGCCGCCGAATCTGCGCGATCAGCTTCAGCGCCGCACCTCGGGCGGTAAATAGCAGGCACAAAAAACCCCGCAGAAGCGGGGTTTTTTTTCGACAGGTTTGCGATTACGCGCGAACGAAGTCGATGTGAGTCAGTTTTGGCTTGAACGCGTGACGCTGAACAGCCTGAACTTTCACTTTTTCTTCTTTACCGCCAACAACGATGGTCAGAACTTCGCTGTAGAATTCAGCTTTGGTCTGCAGGTTCCACAGTTTGTCGTGATCCAGTTCGATTGCAACTGGAGCAGCTTCGCCACCGTAAACGATAGCCGGGAACTTGTTAGCGGTACGCAGGCGGCGGCTCGCACCCTTACCCTGCACGTTACGTACTTCTGCTTCGATAGTGAACATTGATTTCTCTCTGTATTTAAAACCCTACTACAGGCGACCCAGCAGCAGGTGAGTGTTCTGCCTCACGGATGTGAAGCGGGCGGCATTTTATACTCAAATGCCCCTCACATCAATGAAAAGTCCCGCTACCCGCGCAATTCGTTGGCGCGACGGAAGCGACCTTCGTAGTCAAAGAGTTTTTCGCGCACCTGCCAGAACTGGCCTTTTTTGCGGGCGACGACAAAATCCGGATGGCGCAATAGCACCTGCTGGCGCACGATATCGGCCACGGTGATCCAGCGCAGGGGCACGCCCGGAGTGCGGGTGTGCGGGCGGATAAACAGCTGTTCGAAGGCCGTTCGCTGGGCAGGCGTCTGAAGCCGGAAGCGCTCGCTGACGTCCGCCCCGTCTTCATCGTAATAAGTGATTTTCAGCCATTCGCCTTTTTCATCGGCGCCGGGCTGCAACGCCATGCCGGAACAGCGCAGCACCAGCGCATCTTTCAGCTTTAATGCCGCTTTTAGCATGTCGTCCGGGTCAACCAGCACCGTGTCGCACTCCCGACAGCGGCGAGCGGCAATGTCATTTTCGGCGTTGCACTGCGGACAGTTTTTAAAGCGGAAACGAAAATCGCACTGCTCGCGATGCCCGTCATCATCTTCAAACCAGCCCTGACAGCGGCGGCCAAAATGTTCGATCAGCGTGCCGTCGGCGGTGGTTTTGCCCCAGAAGGTGTTGGCAAACCCGCAGGCAGGGCAAAAGACCTGCACGGGCACGTTGTCGCTTTTCCCTTTTGGCGCGCCGACTTCAGGCGTATAGAGATCGTGCGGGTTACCGGCATAATCCAGAATCAGGCAGTCGGTTTTCCCCGGCGCCAGACGCAGGCCGCGGCCAACAATTTGCTGATACAGACTGACCGATTCGGTCGGGCGCAAGATAGCGATCAGGTCGACGTGCGGGGCGTCAAAGCCGGTGGTCAACACCGACACGTTAACCAGATAGCGGAACTGCTGGGCTTTAAAGGCCTCAATCAGGCGGTCGCGCTCGGGGCCGGGCGTCTCGCCGGTGATGAGCGCCGCGTCGCCGGAGGGCAGTAACCCGGTGATTTCGCGCGCGTGCTCAACGGTGGCGGCAAAGATCATCACCCCTTTGCGCGTCGCGGCGAACTCCTCAATCTGGCTGATGATATGCGGCGTAATGCGCTTTTGCTTTTTCAGCTCCTGGTTAAGATCCGCTTCGCTGAATAACCCGTTGCTCTGCGCCTGCAGGCGGCTGAAATCGTACTGCACCACCGGCATATCCAGCCGTTCAGGTGGCGTCAGGTAGCCATGTTTAATCATGTAGCGCAGCGGAAGCTCGTAGATGCAGTCGCTAAACAGGGCCTTGTCATCGCCGCGCACCATGCCGTGATAATGGTAACGATAGATCCAGCCTTTACCCAGACGAAACGGGGTCGCCGTCAGGCCCAGCAGGCGCAGGTGAGGGTTCACCTCTTTCAGGTGCGTCAGGATTTGCTGATACTGGCTGTCGTCGTCATCGCTGATGCGGTGACACTCGTCGACAATCAGCAGCGAAAATTCGCTGCGAAACAGATCCAGATTGCGGGCCACCGACTGCACGCTGCCAAACACCACCTTGCCGTGGCTCTCTTTACGCTTTAGACCGGCGGCGAAAATGTCGGCTTCCAGTCCAAGCGCACAATACTTGGCATGGTTTTGCGCGACGAGCTCTTTAACGTGCGCCAGCACCAGTACGCGGCCACGGGCCAGACGCGCCAGTTCGGCAATGACCAGGCTTTTGCCTGCACCGGTCGGGAGCACAATCGCCGCCGGCTCGCGATGTTTACGGAACCAGGCGAGGGTGGCGTCAACGGCTTCCTGCTGATAGGGACGAAGTGTAAAAGTCATGGGGTCTCGGTTTCGTTATTCCGCACATAGTATGCCACGAAACTTTTTCCCTTGAGTGGCGCAACCAGACCATTATACTGAACCGTTCCAGACTGCTTCTATTTTCGGACCTGTTGTCCGACTTCCTGCACCATTAAGGCTAAAAAGATTTCATGCGACTTGATAAGTTTATCGCTCAGCAACTCGGCGTAAGCCGCGCTATTGCCGGGCGCGAAATTCGCGCCAGCCGCGTTACCGTGGATGGCGACATTGTGAGAGACAGCGCGTTCAAACTGCAACCTGACCATCAGGTGGAGTATGACGGCAATCCGCTGACCCAGCAGCACGGTCCTCGCTACTTTATGCTCAATAAGCCGGAAGGCTACGTCTGCTCAACGGACGATCCGGATCACCCGACGGTGCTCTATTTTCTTGACGAACCGGTGGCGCACAAGCTGCATGCCGCAGGCCGCCTCGATATCGACACCACCGGTCTGGTGCTGATGACCGACGACGGTCAGTGGTCGCACCGCATCACCTCTCCACGCCACCACTGCGAGAAAACCTATCTCGTGACGCTGGAGTCACCGGTGTCGGATGACACGGCTGAGCACTTCGCGAAAGGCGTGCAGCTGCATAATGAAAAAGATCTGACCAAACCGGCGGTGCTTGAAGTCATCACCCCGACGGAGGTCCGTCTGACCATCAGCGAAGGGCGCTACCATCAGGTGAAACGTATGTTTGCCGCGGTGGGGAACCACGTTGTTGGCCTGCATCGCGAACGGATTGGTGCGATTGAACTCGATCCCGACCTTGCGCCAGGCGAATACCGTCCGTTAACGGAAGAAGAGATCGCCAGCGTCGGTCTGCCTTCGCACTAATTTCAGGAGAACTCTGTGACCACCAGGCCACACTCGTCGTTCAAAATCGTCTTCATTCTTGGCCTGCTGGCCATGCTGATGCCGCTGTCTATTGATATGTACCTGCCCGCGCTGCCGGTCATTTCCGCGCAGTTTGGCGTCCCGGCGGGCAGCGCGCAGATGACGCTCAGCACCTATATTCTCGGCTTTGCCCTCGGCCAGCTGTTTTATGGCCCGATGGCGGACAGCCTTGGACGCAAGCCCGTCATTCTGGGCGGGACGCTGGTCTTTGCGGCCGCTGCGGTTGCCTGTGCACTGGCCCAGACCATCGATCATCTGATCATCATGCGCTTCTTCCACGGTCTGGCAGCGGCAGCGGCAAGCGTGGTGATTAACGCCCTGATGCGCGATATCTACCCGAAGGAAGAGTTCTCCCGCATGATGTCGTTCGTGATGCTGGTGACGACGATTGCGCCGCTGGTGGCGCCAATGGCGGGTGGTGCGGTGCTGGTGTGGTTCAGCTGGCATGTGATTTTCTGGATCCTGGCCCTGGCCGCGCTGCTGGCCTCGGCAATGATCTTCTTCTTTATAGATGAAACGCTTCCCGTCGAGCGCCGCCAGAAGTTTCACATCCGTACCACCATCGGCAACTTTGCCTCGCTGTTTCGCCACAAGCGCGTGCTCAGCTATATGCTGGCAAGCGGGTTCAGCTTTGCCGGAATGTTCTCCTTCCTGAGCGCCGGGCCGTTTGTCTACATCGAGCTTAACCACGTGTCGCCGCAGCACTTCGGCTATTACTTTGCGCTTAATATCGTCTTCCTGTTCATCATGACCATCATCAACAGCCGCTTTGTCCGGCGGGTGGGGGCGCTGAACATGTTTCGCGCGGGGCTGTGGATCCAGTTTGTGATGGCGATCTGGCTGGTGGTGAGCGCGTTTCTGGGCGTGGGCTTCTGGGCGCTGGTGGTCGGCGTAGCGGCCTTTGTCGGCTGCGTGTCGATGGTGTCGTCCAATGCGATGGCGGTGATTCTGGATGAGTTCCCGCACATGGCGGGGACCGCCTCTTCCCTGGCGGGGACGTTCCGCTTCGGCATCGGCGCTATCGTTGGCGCGTTGCTTTCGATGGCCACCTTTACGACGGCATGGCCCATGCTGTGGGCGATGGCTTTTTGCGCAACCAGCTCGATACTCTTCTATCTTTACGCCAGTCGACCGCGAAAAGCGGCTCACTGAAACACAGAGAAGGCCCGCCAGGGCCTTCAGATTGATGACAAACCCCGCTATTAATTATGTTGCTGGTTTCTTGCCGGGTGATGCTGCGCTTGCCAGGCATACATATCTCAACAATATCAATAAATTGCATCATTCATCGTAGGCCCGTGCAAGCGTAGCGCCGCCGGGCGACACTCACTAAATGCACTTTATCAACAGTCTGAAGGCCCGCATCAGTAAACTCATGGCTTAAGCCCTTTATCCGGGTTGCACTGCATATGATCCCAGCCCTTATAGTTACGGACTTCAGGTACGCGGGCCGGCAAGTCCTTCCAGTTCGTCAGAAACTGGTCAGTCAGTAGATCGATTGTTTTGGGTGGAATATATGACAGCCCCCATTTTGGCCCGGCAAAACCCGGTCGAAGGTGATGCTTATCACCGTCTTCATCGACATAATCAATACCTGGGCCACCGGGCAAAATCCGCGGGTCATCGAAGGGCTTTGAGCTCATGTAGAGATTGCCCTGGCGGGTTAAGAGAAAACCCTGATCGTTAACGACCGTGAACGAGAGCATATTTTCTCTGGATGGACTGTTTGAGCCATCCGGTTCGACCGTATGAAAACCGGTGTTAAACGGTGCTGATTGCCAGGTTTTTCCGTAATCTTTTGAAACAGCGAAGGCATCCGTATCCCAGGACGGAATGGCAATGTAGCGCTCGGAGGGGTGCACATATTTGCCAGCAAATGCCCGGTAAAACTGGCTGGAAACTTCTGAGCGTATACCGCGCACCGGGTCAACGTAGTACAACGCGCCCTCACAGTTCCATCCCTTCAGTTCCAGGTAACGATGGTCGTCAAAGCGGTAAATAACCTGCGTCGGCGCGTCCTGCGCCTGTGTGCATCCCGCCATCAGCATCAGCCCGGCCAGCATTGCATGAGCAGCTGTTTTATTTATCATCCGGCTTTCCTTTTCGGCTCAGAGGGTACTGTGTTAAATCCTGCGACGGGTGGCATCGGCCATTGCAGATTTGCCACTTCACGGTTATGAACTTCAGGGTAGCGAGCAGGAATCACACGGGCTGCATTCATAAACTGGTTCACCACCCCATACTCGCCGGTAGGTAAGACTGAATCTGGTTTATTCATATACTTTTTGGTTGTCTCAAATCGTAGCTCACCCGTTCGATAATAATTCCTTGCATAACTGTCTGTTGACCAATTGCGCCAGTCGGCCAATGCGATTAATTCCCGCCAAAATGCACCATGCTCAAAATCAAACGACTTACAGGGGCCGATAGCCAGGTCATAGGCCATCGCCAGTTCAGGTACTTTAGGTGACATGACGATTGATGAATGCTGGCTGAACATCACATCGTCTGAAGAGCTGAATAGCTTGTGCAGTTCGGCTTCGGTCAAATTACGACGAACGACGATCTTTTTATTAGCGTCGTTAACGCCGGTAACTTCACCGCTGACGATATCGATATTGCGCCAATACTTGAGCGTGCTGATTTCGTTTTTCGTCAGTACATGGCCGGGCCGAAGATGTTTGAACGGTTCATACGGGGGGCAGTCAAAAACCTCTTCCTTTGTACGTCGGAAGTTGCTGGTTGCTCCTGCTTTGGCGTTATACGAAACCATAATGTCATTCCCCCCGACAGGGGCTTTGTAGGCGTTATCTTTATCAGCATTCGTATCGAGCGGGTTTAGTTGCCCCATCAGCGTGAAAATAAACGGCTCAGGCAGGGCTTCGCCGTTCGGCACCACATCGCTGTAATCCCAGGTTGCGTTTGTCAGCGAGGAATAAGCGAAATCACCTTTTCCCGCAGCAGGCTTACGAAACGGTTTTCCATCTGGCGCAAGACCGACACTGCTGTCTTGGAAAAAAACACGCTGGCGCAAATTGGGGATAGCGTCAGCCAGCTTTTGTGGAACCCCGCGCCAGCCGAAACCCTGAATGGGAAGCAGTGATACGGTTCCATCATTCGGGCAGAAATAGTTATAGACTTTGCCGAAGTTATTACGCTGATTTAAAGGCGAATCATACCAGTTACGGCTGAACTCCTTGCGCGGGAGGGCCATCGTGTCGAGCAGCGTTTGTTGATCTGCGGCAGTCATTAGGCCGTCGCCGCTGGTCGCATATTTTTCATTCGTTGCCATCAGGCGGCAGAAATTCTCAAAGGTCTGCTGTCGGGCAGCGTCCGTCTGGTGGTGGCCTGGCTGGCCGTTCTCCAGCCAGCGATTTTCAAGAGAATAAGGCGAGTGATTGAGGATCACGCAATCAGCTGGGGCCAGTTCTGCTTGCTTGACCAGCATGTTTGCCAACATCGTGATAATAGTTCCCTGGCTGTGCGCAACAATGTTAATCGTGTCGTTGCGCGTTGCCGGGGTTCGCCGAATTGTTATTATCAGATTTGCCAGCCGCTGCGCGGCATAAAACTGATAAATACGGTGTGGGTTGCTGTATACCGGATGGGTAAAGTCACCGCCATTTGCCAGTTCACTCCGGCTCAAAAAGCCCACCGCGCCCAGCGCTGCGCCACCGGCTCCCGGCCCAAGCATATCAGGGATGCTGGTCGTGGCATTGGCGAACGTTCCGCCTCCCCAGACGCCATTCAAGTCCAGAGTATTGTGAAAGCAGTCCATCGCATACTTACCGCCGAATCGTTTTAAGATCGCCGGGTCATTTTCACGATAAGCATCATAGGGTAAGGGGGTTTCTGAGCTATTACCGCTCTTGCGCATGGCTTCACGGTACTGGCGCTGGTCATCCTCCCACATAGCCTTATCAACAGGGCGATAGCCCCAATAAAACGGGATCACAGGCGAACGCACGGGAGTACTGGAGCAGACCATTTGCTTTTTCTGTGTATCGGTACAATCCTCCATTACCCCTTCCGCGTTACGGATTTTATAGGTTTTTTCTTCCCACTCATACGGCCATAGGTCATCGCGGCCAAGCCGCTTTTTCAGCCCTTCGATAATACCGCGCTCCTGGTTCTGATAGGCTTCCCCCACGTCATTCACACCATGAACCAGAATCACAATGCCTGGCATTGGACGGTGAACGGGGCAGTTGGTGGTGTACATTGGTTTACCCGCATTTACCGGAACACCGATACACTGCTGCGCCAGGAAACGCTTGTTGTGTGCGCCGTAACTTTGCGGATCGTGAGGTTCTGGGGCTTCATCAAACGGGCTGGCGTTCTGCGCATCAGTTGACTCACTCATACGGTTCCCTCCGGTGCTTCTGACTCATGGACTAATTCGAGTGACCAGGTATCAAGTTCAGACGTGTTCAGGAGCGGCGATTCACCGTTATCATCGGTGATCCCCTCAATGACTTCGCCCTTTTTATGGAGCCTGAAACGTTGACCTTTGAGAATATGATCCTGGTCGTCAGGAGCATGTAGCCGGAACTGCTGAGCCAGTACACCTTCAGCAAAGGTAGGTTTCAGGTGGTCGAGGCTTGCCTTCGCCATGTAATCGACGGCAGGTGCTTTAAAACGGACGTAATGCGGGGCAATAAATTCGATTTCACCCTGCTTAAGACGAATGCCCGCGCCTGCGCACATCAACAACAATTCATCCTTCGCATTCAGGACAATTTTGCCCTGTGAACTGGTCAGATTAATGTTCTGATTAGCGACAGCGTTAATCTCCCCCTTCTGAGCAGTCAGGCGAATCGACCCTTTTGCAGCGGTAAGCACCATACCTGCTTTGCGAACGAATACGGAGAAAACTTCCCCTGCGGCCAGAGTCATGCGACGGAAGGCGTTGGCATTCATGTCCTGCCTGGCCGTTGTGATCATGTTCTCCCCGGCATGCAGCAAGACTGATTGAGGAGAGGTGAGCGCTATGCCGGTTTCACCATGCAGGGAGAGCGTGGCATCTTCTGGTTTTGCGACTCGCTGCCGAAGTTCAGTCACCGGCGACAGATCGGCGGCTGGCGTGTCAGCTATTTCAGAGCTAGCCTGAAGCGAGTGGGCCAGTTGTAACGCAGATTCAAGCTGCGCTATGGTCGCGGCCATGTCATTTTGATGGCCGGTCGCTTTTGATTGTGCTTCTGTGGTGATGTGAAAACCTTCAGCAGAACGCAATGAAGCCTGCTTGTCTGTGCGTAACTCAACGCCTTCGCCGCGCGGCTTGCCAGATGCGTCTACCAGGTGGCCCAGATTCAGCTGTGACTTACCGTACTCCGTCGCAACTTTGATGTGTTCCTGGCCTTTCTTATCCTCCATCCGAAGTTTGTTATTTCGTGGCGTCCTGATGACGTTGCGCGTGCTGTTTCGGTCAGTGACTAAATCAGGATTAATATCATCATGGAAGGCATGCGCTATGAACGGACGTTCCGGGTCGCCATTTTCAAACGCAATGCCAACTTCCGTATTATCGAGGAGCGGGAAATGTATCCCATAAGTATCACCGGCGTATTGTCTCCCTAACCTGACTGGCATACTCTCCAGGCCCTTTTTCCATTCAGCCTGGTCAAAGTTAAACCGCACCCGATAACGGCCATGATTATCAATTCGGGAAAGCCGATCGTTAAGACTTATCCCTGATACTCTCGCCGGGATTGTGCCTGTGATGATTGGGCGTGGCAGACGCTCAGGGCGATAGCACCAGATCTCGCTGTAGGGAATCCCTTTAATTTCACTTTGAAAACTGCTCTTTCGTGACCCTGTAGAGCGAATGCTGGTAACAACCATCCCTTTGTCAAAGGCGGCTGGTTTGGTGCCGGTGATATCGAGATCGAAGCCCGGCACAATAGCGGGATCGTCGGCTACGGCTTCCAGCGTAATCATATTGCTAAGCAGGCATTCATGACGAATTCGGGCATAGTGCCAACTGGTTTCGGCCTGTTGGCCTTTGCCTGTCGCGTAACGATCGCCGGATACCAGATGATTATCCGCGTAGTGATATTCGCCACCGTAAACCAGTTCTGGCTGTCGGGATTTATCGGCCTGGGTTTCGAGTGTCCTGAAACGTCGACTCTCCCGATAGTTGTAGTTACGCACGTCGACCGAGCCGGGTACGATGGCATGCCTGGTTGTCATTTTTCGCAGGCTGTAGCTATTGCCTACGGTTCCTGCCGGGTTGATTGCCGCGATCTTGTGGTTGTGCACATAGTGCGCCCCGGAATCTCCGAACACGATAACAACAATATTGTCATGGTCGGGATGCAGTTCGAACCGGAACCATATTCCCACTTCAGACAGCAAGCGTTGGATGAACGCCAGATCGCTCTCCTTCCACTGAACGATCATCTCCCGCTGCGGATATTCCCAGTGAAGCAGGTCAACATTGATTTTATATCCCTCAAAGCCGTGTTCTTTGAGGATACGCTTAACCAGTTCGGGTACAGAGACATTCTGATAGATAGCGCTGCGATACCGGGCGTTTAGTAGTGCCAGAGGATGTTCCAGCACGGCTTCGTACAGCGTTTCGTCAGCACTGCTACTGATCCTGCTGATCTCGGTTATGACACCAGGGATTTTACGCAAAGCCACCCATTTCCCGCGATCGGGAAAATAGGTCGACCAGGCAGGGTTGTTGGCTCGAAGAATAAATGATGCTTCTTTCTGCACGATATGAAAGGCTTCAGCATCAGCTGTGGTTGAGGTAAAACGGATGGTGTAACGATAGGGGGTACTCAGTGCTTCTTCGCCGGTGAATGATTCCACATCGGCAATCAAGTCAGAATGGCTGATGTTCAGGAGATATTTATTCAGACTTTCTTCTGGATTGAATACCACCGGTTCAGTAGATAACCGTATTTCGCGTCCATTCATAGGTGTCCTTTACAGTCACATGACTGATCTTTCAGCAATCGTGAATTTGCATTAAGTTCACGATAGGTTACAAACTATACAACCTAAGACCATTGATTTTGAATGGTTATCTGTATAAATATGCTTCATCATAATTTTAACTGTACTTAAAGACATTTCATTCAAGGACGGATACGAATGAATCAGCGATTCATTTTAGTGGGAGATACCACGACGCACGGCGGTTCAATTGTACAGGGCATTTACACGCACACCGTTGACCGTGCTCCAATGGTCGTTACCGGCCATAAGTTCGATTGCCCTCAATGCGGTAAAGAGGCCATATTAATTGGGTCGAGCCATGTCACTGTTAATGGTCAACGTCGCGTTCTGCAGGGAGATAAAACTACTTGCGGGGCAATAGTAATTAGTCGGTATAAAAGCAGCGTGTCAGAAACCGGAGAGAAAGGTTAGTGATTTGCGCATGCGCAAATTCACGTCAGCTTTAGACTGACTTTTCAGCCAGGAGACATTGCCAGCAGTCTGGAGGGCCCGGCAGGGCCTTTTTTGTTGATGCATATCAACCAAACCCCCGTTCGTTTATGCCGTGTTTGTTTATTTTATGTAAAATCTATTTGTGTAAAAAGTCACATCATTGTATTCAAAAAGGTTGAGTTAGATCGCAGAAACGGGTACATATAGCGCCGACGCGAGCCTGAATACCGATAAAAAAGTGCTGAATAGTGCAGGCTTGCGATGATGTGTTACTATAAATGTAAATAAATTGTGAAGTAAATTTTGCTTCCGGGGAACGAACGTGAATACATTACAACTTTCTATTGTCCATCGCTTGCCCCAGAGCTATCGCTGGTCGGCGGGTTTTGCTGGTTCGAAAGTTGAACCGATTCCGCAAAACGTCGCGGGCTGTGAAAACTGCCTGGTGGCGCTCAAGCTGCTGAGCCCGAGCGATGAAAATGCATGGCGGGTGATGGAGCGTCTCAGTCAGGCCCTGACGGATATCGAAGTGGACAGCTCCGTGCTGGAATGCGAAGGGGAGCCGTGCCTGTTTGTGAAAAGCCAGGACGAGTTTGCTGCCACCTGCCGCCTGAAAAATTTTGGCGTTGCTATTGCAGAGCCTTTCTCCGGCCAGTATCCATTCTGAGCGCTAGTCTGACGACAACAGCTGGCGCGTGTAGCGCTGCGTTGGCGCGCTAAATACGCGCTGGCACTCTCCCTGCTCAACCACCTCTCCCTGTCGCAACACAATCACCTGATGGCATAGCGCCCGCACCACCTGCAAATCATGGCTGATAAAGATATAGGCCAGCCGGTGCTTTTCCTGTAGCCCTTTAAGCAGCGCCAGGATCTGCGCCTGTACGGTCCTGTCCAGAGACGACGTCGGTTCATCCAGAATAATTAGCTCTGGTTTCAGGATCAGCGCGCGGGCAATAGCGATACGCTGGCGCTGCCCGCCGGAAAATTCCGCAGGATAGCGGTGGCGCGTCTCGGGATCTAAACCCACTTCAACCATTACCCGCATGACCTCCTGCTCGCGCTGCTGCGCGCTCAGGCCGGGCTGATGGACGCGCAGGCCCTCTTCGACAATCTGTAACACGCTGAGCCGCGGGTTAAGCGAGGAGTTGGGATCCTGAAAGACCACCTGCATGCGAGGACGTACGGGCAGCATCTGCCGCCGGTTCCAGCGGTGCAGCGGCATGCCGTCAAACAGGATTTCGCCCTGTGAGGCAATTAAGCGCAGCAGCGCCAGACCGGTGGTGCTTTTACCCGAGCCGGATTCGCCCACCAGCCCGAGGGATTCGCCCGGGCGCAGCGAGAAGCGGATATTTTTTAACACCGGGCTGCGATCGACAATGCGGCGCAGAATACCTTTGCGGATCGGGAACGAGACGGACAGATCCTCAATGCGCAGCAGCGGCGTGCTGTCAGCGTCGAGGGGAACCGGGTCGCCGGAGGGTTCGCTGTCGAGCAGGCGCTGCGTATAGGGGTGTTGCGGCGCGCTCAGCAGCGTGGACGCCGCATTCTGTTCAACACAGCGGCCGTTTTGCATCACCGCGACGCTGTCGGCCAGCTTTCTCACAATGCTCAGGTTGTGCGTGATAAACAGCAGGCTCATGTTCAGCTCGTCACGCAGGTCCCGCAGCAGCGTCAGTATTTGCGCCTGTACCGTCACGTCCAGCGCCGTTGTGGGCTCGTCGGCAATCAACAGCTCGGGGCGCGTCAGCAGGGCCATGGCGATCATCACGCGCTGGCGTTCGCCGCCGGAGAGCTGATGCGGAAAATCATTCAGCCGTTTGGCCGCATTGCGTATGCCTGTGCGTTCAAGACAATCCAGAATTTCTCCCCGCGCGGCCTCTTTGCGTATCCCACGGTGCAGGGAGAGCACTTCATAGAGCTGTTTTTCCAGGCTGTGCAGCGGGTTAAGCGACACCATCGGCTCCTGGAAGATCATCGCGATTTTGTTGCCGCGAATGCCGCGCAGGGTCTGTTCGTCGGCGTGCAGCAGCGAACGGCCGTGAAAAAGGATATCCCCTTGCGGGTAGCTCACCGGCGGAGAAGGCAGCAGCCGCAGGATGGAGAGCGCCGAAACGCTCTTGCCTGAACCCGACTCACCCACCAGGGCCAGCGTTTCACCGCGCTGGATCTGCAGCGTCAGGTCGCTGACCACGGTGCGCGTCTCGTCCTGTTTTGAAAAGGCAATCGACAGGTTATCAATACGGAGCAGGGGCTGGGTCATTTTAAACCGCCTTGTTCGGATCAAAGGCATCGCGCACGGCTTCGCCAATAAAAATCAGCAGCGACAGCAGCACGGCCACGGAAAGAAAGGCGGCGATGCCTAACCACGGCGCCTGCAGGTTGTTCTTGCCCTGCAGCAGCAGTTCGCCAAGCGACGGGGAACCCAACGGTAGCCCGAAACCGAGAAAATCCAGTGAGGTGAGGGTGGTGATGGAGCTGCACAGAATAAACGGCAGGAAGGTGAGCGTTGCCACCACGGCGTTGGGCAGCATATGGCGGAAGATGATCCCGCGGTCGCTCACGCCAAGCGCCTGCGCGGCGCGAATATAGTCGAAATTACGGGTGCGCAGAAACTCGGCCCTGACCACACCGACCAGCGCCATCCAGCCGAACAGGACGGTAATGCCTAATAACCACCAGAAGTTGGGCTGTACGACGCTGGAAAGCAGGATGATCAGAAACAGCGTCGGCATGCCTGACCAGACCTCAATCACCCGCTGGCCCCAGAGGTCAATTTTCCCGCCGTAGTAGCCCTGAATGGCGCCCGCCACGACGCCCATCACGCTGGAGAAGATCGTCAGCATCAGCCCAAAGAGAAGCGAAATACGCGTGCCATACAGGATGCGCGCCAGCACGTCGCCGCCGTTTGCATCCGTTCCCAGCCAGTTTTGCGCGGAGGGCGGGGAAGGGAAGGGGGTCGTGGTGGCGAAGTTAATGCTGTTTGCGCCAAAACGCACCGGCGCCCAGAGCGCCCAGCCGTGCTGCTCAATCTGCTGGCGAAGCCACGGATCCTGATACTCCGCCGGCGTCGCAAACGGGCCGCCAAAGTCGCTTTCGTTGTAATTGGCGATGACCGGCACGTACCAGCGGTCGTTAAAATGCACCAGCAACGGTTTATCGTTAGCGATCAGTTCTGAAAACAGGCTTAAGACAAACAGCACGGCAAAAATCCACAGCGACCAGTAGCCGCGGCGGTTGTGGCGAAAGCGGGCCCAGCGGGCCTGGTTGACGGGGCTTAAACGCGGCATCATCGGCCCTCAAAATCGATTCGGGGATCGACCAGCGTATAGCTGATATCGCTGATGATATTCAGCAGCAGGCCAATCAGGGTGAAAATATAGAGCGTGCCGAACATTACCGGATAATCACGCGACACGGTGGCCTCATAGCCCAGCAGGCCCAGACCGTTAAGCGAGAACATCACCTCTATCAGCAGCGAGCCGGTAAAAAACATACTGATGAACGTGGCCGGAAATCCGGCGATCACCAGCAGCATGGCGTTGCGGAACACGTGCTTCCACATGATCTGCTTCTCGCTCACGCCTTTAGCGCGGGCCGTGACGACGTACTGTTTACGAATTTCATCGAGAAAGGCGTTTTTGGTCAACATGGTCAGGGCCGCAAACCCGCCAATGACCGTGGCCAGAACAGGCAGCGTGATATGCCAGAGGTAGTCGGTGATTTTCTGGTACCACGGCAGGGAGCTGAAATCGGCGGAGACGAGCCCCCGCAGCGGGAAGAGATCAAAATAACTGCCCCCGGCAAAAAAGACGATCAGCAGAACGGCGAACAGAAACGCCGGGATGGCATAGCCGATAATGATGAACGTGCTGCTCCAGATATCGAACCGGCTGCCGTTGTACACCGCTTTGCGGATCCCAAGCGGTATAGAGACCAGATAGATGATCAGCGTACCCCACAGCCCGAGCGTGATCGAAACCGGCAGGCTTTGCTTGATCAGCGTCAGCACTGACGCACTGCGGAACAGGCTATCGCCAAAATCAAAGCGGATGTAATCCCAGAGCATTTTGAAATAGCGCTCGTGAATCGGTTTATCAAAGCCGTAGCGGTGGGTGATCTCGGCGATCACCTCCGGATCCAGCCCGCGTCCCCCGCGGTAATGGCTTTCGCTGATATTCCCTACGCCAGTTCGCGCATGGCTGGCGCCCATCCCTTCGCCGCCGCCGCCCGGCATGCCGCCGCTGTTGCCAAATTCAATAGCGGCAATGGCCTGATCGACCGGCCCGCCAGGAGCGATTTGCACAATAAAAAAGTTAATCGTGATGATGGCCCACAGGGTGGGGATGACCAGCAGCAGACGGCGGAGAAGATAGGCACCCATGATAATTCCTTATCGCCGCTCAGCGGGAAGTCTGGCGGCTTTGTTAACGTCATACCACCAGGTGTCAAAGCCCAGAGAATAGACCGGGCGCACGGCAGGCACGGAGAACTTATCCCAGCGCGCAAGGCGATCTTCGCCCATATACCACATCGGCAGCATGTAGTAGTTCCAGGTTAAGACCCTGTCGAGGGCGCGCCCGAGCGGCACGAGCTTGTCTTTATCCCCCTGCGCCGCCACGATTTTCGCAATCAGCGCATCAATCGCCGGGCTTTTTACCCCCGGCGCATTGTACGAGGAGTCGATGTAGCTGGAGGCCCAGGAGATTTGCAGGTCCGAGCTAGGCCACGGCTGCGCGGGCCACAGGCGCTGCATCATGTCGTAATCACGGCTGCGCATGCGGCTGGTGATCTGCGCGTTATCTACCTGGCGAATGTTCATGGTCACGCCCAGCCGCTCAAGGTTGTGCTTAAACGGCAGCACCCACTGGTCGTTGCCCCCGGACGAGAGCAGCAGCTCAAAGCTGAGTGGCTTGCCCGTTTTGGCATCCACACGTTTTTGGTTCTTCAGGTGCCAGCCTGCGTCATCCAGCAGCTTGCTGGCTTTGAGCAGGTTGTCGCGGTCGTAACCGTCACCCTTCGATGCGGGCGGCTGAAACACCGTTGTAAACACCTCTGGCGGTACCTCTGCTTTAAGGGGGGCCAGCAGGACCAGTTCGTCGGCTTTCGGATAATCGCGCGCGGCGTATTCGGTATTCTGAAAATAGCTGTTGGCGCGGCTATAAGCCCCGTAAAACAGCGCTTTGTTCATCCACTCAAAATCAAAGGCCAGGGAGATGGCTTCCCGCACCCGGCGGTCATTGAATACCGGACGCTGAATATTAAACGCCAGCCAGCGGGTGTCCTGGGCAGATTCATTTTTGTGTTCGTCTTTGACGATATAGCCTTTGGCGAAATTTTTCCCGATATAGCGGGTCGCCCAGTTTTTGGCGCTGCTCTCGACGCGCAAATCGAATGCCCCGGCTTTGAACGCTTCAAACGCCACGTTATCGTCGAGGTAGTAATCATAGCGAAGGGTGTCGAAGTTCCAGCGTCCGCGGTTGACCGGCAGATTGGCCGCCCAATAGTCTTTGACGCGGGAATAAACGACATATTGCCCCATTCGCCAGTCGGTAATGCGGTAGGGGCCGCCAGCCAGAGGAGGCGTTGAAAGCGGGTCGCTCAGCTTATGATTTTTCCAGAACGATTCCGGCATCACCGGCAGCGAGAACAGGCTGAGCATATTCTCTTTGTTCGGTTCGCTCAGCTCAATGCGCACAGTGAGCGGCGCGATGGCTCTGACCGACGCGCCTTTATATACGATGCGGAACTGGGGGACGCCTTCGGTCATGAATTTATGGAAGGTGAACGCAACGTCGCTGGCCTTCACCGGTGTGCCATCGTGAAAACGTGCCCGCGGGTTCAGCGAGATTTCCGCCCAGGCGAAGTTATCGGCGTAACGTACGTTCTCGGCAATCAGCGGATAGTAGCTGCCGGGCTCGTCATCGGAGGTGACAAAGAGCGTATCGTAAAGCGATTCCGTTCGCGCGGCCGCCACGCCGCGCAGGGCGTAGCGGTTGAAGTTGTCGAAGGTTCCCGTGGCGGAAAGCGTGACCTTACCGCCTTTTGGCGCGGCTGGGTTGACGTAATCGAAGTGCGTAAAATTGACCGCGTATTTCGGCTCGCCAATCACCGCGAAGGCGATATTCTCTTTGATGGTTTGCGCCTGGCTGGACAGGCTCGTGAATGCCAACATCAGCAACATAAAGCGCATAAGCATCTCGCGGCAGCTCCCTCTCTACAGACCGGCTCGGTTAAGCTGAATAATAAGTGACGTCACGGGCAATGTGAAATTAATCGCCTTCGGGCGAAATATCAGGCCGCCATTCGCGGAACTGCGCCAGCGGCATCGGGCGGCTAATCCAGTATCCCTGCAGGAAGTTAACGCCGTGTTCGCGCAGCCAGGCCGCCTGTTCCGGCGTCTCTACCCCTTCGGCGACGGTCGACATATTCAGTCGTCTTGCCAGCGTCAGAACGGCATCCAGCACCGGCGACGTCACGGTCTCGGTACCGATCGCATTAACAAAACCACGGTCGATTTTGAGGTAGTCCATGGTGAAATGCTCAAGGTAAATCAGCGCGCTGTGGCCGGTACCAAAATCATCAATGGCGATTTCAAACCCTTCGTTATGCAGCCATTCGAAAAGGGTGTTGGCTTCCCGATGGTTGAGCATATCGCGCTCGGTAATTTCCAGCACGATCTGGAAGTAATCCGGCGGCAGCAGGGCTTTGAAGGTGCGCATATCGTCCTTGAAGCTTTCCGCATGCAGATGCCCCGGTGCAATGTTAATACCCACCTTTGCGCCCGGAGGTAACAGCGTTTGTAACACGGGAGCATCGTGAATGATAAGGTCAAAGAGATGCAGCGTCAGCGGGACAATCAGCTTCTGTGCTTCGGCAAAATTGATAAACGCGTCCGGCGGAATTTCCCCCATTGTCGGGTGTTTCCAGCGCATCAGGACTTCGAGCCCGGTCATCCTGAGCGATTTGGCATCGACGACGGGCTGATAAACCACATAAAACTGACCGCGCTTGATAGCGCTTAAAATTTCTTTACCCGGGTTGAGCCGAATGCTGAGGATGTAGTAGTTAAGCGATCCGGCACAAATCCCGCATACCAGCCCGAAGAACAGCGCGTAGAGAATTTCATCGCTGGTCCATGCGTCCGCATACAGGTTGATGGTCAGGGGGAGGTCTTTCAGTGTCGCCGTGCGGACCGGGATGTCATGCAAGTCGCGGGTATGAACCAGCGTGCTGGACCGCGTCGACAAGGCGTTATCGCCGATAATGATAGCGATACCCGCGAATTCGTCCTGGCGCTCAGTATAGAGCAGGTAAGGCGTCAGATTAATATTCACAGAAGTGAACACCCCGCCGTCCTTCACTAATGGGTTGCGGTACCAGATCGCAATCGCAGGTTCATCAGGCAGCATGGGGGTACCCGGAAGCAACGCCATATCGATCTGTTTATTGATGTTCAGCTCAGGTATGAGCGTCTCCATCGGGGCATTCATCGGGCCTGTTGCCGAGGAGCAGAATGCCATCTTGTCCCGGACCAGCAGGAAGGCGCGAACGTTAATGCTGAAGGCCGCGCGTGAGGTGAGTTCCTGGTTGACGTCCTGGCACGTGTTCAGCGTGAGAGGCTGGAGGACATTGACCGCTTTTTTTAGGTCTTCGAAATAGCTCCCCATGTAGGCGCTCACATCATTCACCAGGGTGTCGAATTTGACTTCCCGCTTGTGGTAACTCCACGAAAATTGCAGGGAACCCAGGAGCAGGGCGGTGATGAGACCCGTGATAATACTGAGGATCAGTATTTTACGATTACTGGAGAAGTAGCGGGTGAGCATAGACGTCGTGATTCCTGAAAAGCCGCTTGATGTATTCAGTGTAACGGGCAAAAAAAAACACTGCCGAAGCAGTGCTTTTTTTCATCATATCGCCAGCCAAGGGATAACCAACGATACAATAGTTATATTAACTGCGGCTCAGTACGCGGCGCGCTTCGTTATAACGCTTCTTCCAGTACGGTTCGTTCATGCTGGAAATGGTCACACCGCTGCTGGTGGAGGCATGTACGAACTGGTCATTACCAATGTAGATGCCAACATGTCGACCTGTAGACCCCGCGCGGAACAGAACTAAATCACCGGTGCGCAGTTTGGTACGTGAAATCGACTTGCCCATCTCCTGCTGTTCATAGGTTGAACGCGGAAGATCTAACCCAAATTGCTCGCGGAACGTACGCTGTACAAAACCGGAACAATCAATACCTGTTTTCGTGCTGCCGCCAAGAAGATAACGCACGCCTTTCCAGTCAGCATACTGGTCCATAATGCGGGACTTCACGTCCAGATTACGTACCATATTTTCAAATTCATCCTGAGAGGCTTGCAGTGAAGAGGAATCTTCCATTCCCACAACACGCGTCTCAGGATGCATATTCTTCGCGGTGTTCGATGTACTACATGCAGATAACAGTACCGCGACTGCTATCGCCGGGATCCCCCGCAAGATATATCTCAGAAACGGTTGAGATTTGACCATTTTGTTTATTTTCCCTTGAAGTCCTTAACGACAAATATCGTTATAAAAATGCCAAACGTGACGAGACTAATTATCTGTTCACATCGAGACAATTCTTTCTGGTCACATTTGTGGCATAGCGCACAAAATTATTCACCATCGAAATAATTATCCCTATGGGGCAAAACGAGTTCGAGATTAACCGATTGCCAGGGGTATTGCGAGTAAAAAAAGCCTTTTTTTTATAAGAAAATGTGATACAGAAAGTAAAAATCCGTAATTGCTTAAAATGCGGTCAGATCCGACGCGTGATCGTGCAATTGCTTCATTTTTATCATGAATGTGATGACAGGAATATGACAGAGGGAAAAGATCGTGGCGGGAAGGCTATCGGGGATCATGTCGATCCCTGATAGCTCACGTTAATTTAGGTTAGTTATTTGTTTAATTGTTGTTGCGCTCTACCGGGAAGATAGCGATCGAACAACGCTATTATCCTGTCGCTCAGCGGGGTCATTAAACACCACGGCAGCGCAATCAGCGCAACGGAGAGCGAACCGACAGCAATATCGGTGAACCAGTGAGCGCCAATCATTACGCGCGGGAAGGCAAAAACCACAAAAATAATCAGGGCTATGGCAAACGCTTTTCGGCCGAAATAGCGAAGCATGACTGCGGAAAAAATGAGCAGCATCATGCCGTGATCGCCGGGGAAACTGTCCTTCGACGCATCTTTTGTTGGAATATGCAGCAGCTCACTGACGCGATAAATATCGGTGAAAAAGAGCGTAGGGCTGGAACGCTTAACCGGAATAATCGCGGTAGCCAGCTGATTAACGACGACAGCAAACAGCAGCATTACCAGACCGATAATCAGAATACGCCGACGTCCCGCTTTATCCTCTTTCAGCCAGAAAGAGAGCATCAGGCAGCCCATGGCCAGCAGCGAGAAGCCGTCGAAGGCGCGGTTGTTGGTGATGGCCACCAGCCACAGGAATGCGTCGCTCTTCACCAGCGCCTGGTTGAAGAAGTGAAAGAGGCCAGAATCCAGGGGGAACCAGAAACCATGATTCGCCGGGATATACCAGGAGAAGAAAAGCGCCAGACCGGCGACATTAAGCAGTAATATCAGGGGAAATCGAGTTGTCATAACGTTCTGCATAGAGTGAAAACTGGGGCAACGTTAGCCGCCCGAACTTAAACGAATCCTCAACAGGCTGGACTGGAGGGCATTCCAGTCGGCGTTAACCGCACTAATTAACTCTATTCGGCTGTCAGGCGGCGCCACGTTCTGCGTTTCAATGAAGAAATCGTCGCCCTGGCGGTTGATCCGCACCAGTCCGTCCGGCGTGCGCATGATCCCTTTCACGCGATCGACGGGCGCAAGGCGGGCCCACTCCAGAATCCCGATAGTATCGAAAACGGTCTCAGCATCGAAAATCCATCCGCAGGCCTGGTATCCCTGGCCGCTGTTCAGGTTACGACGCCAGCGCTGGTGCTCCGGCAGGCTCAGGGCTGCCAGACCCTGCTTAACCGGATGGCTGTGCGCATGATCCGCGCTGGCAGGCAGCTCGGTGAGGTTCAGACGAGGCAGGTCAAGCAGGGTGCTATCAATATTCCCCTGCGTGGTCTGCACCCGCGTGCGATTGCCGCCAAAATGTTGCCACCACGCCTCCAGCGCGGCCTGGCTTTCAGGCGTGGCGCGATCTTCCTTGTTGGCGACGATAACGTCCGCCGAGGCGAGCTGATCGCGGAAGTTCTCGTTGGCCACCGCCCTGTCATCCAGAAGCTGACGCGGATCGAGCAGGCACAGGGTGGCGCGCAGATCGATCCACGGCTCGTAAACCGGGGCGGTCAATAAATCGAGGATCTGCTTCGGATGACCCAGCCCGGTGGGTTCAATCAGCAGGCGGTCAGGTTTGCCCTGACGCAGCAGGGTATTGAGCCCGACCTGCATCGGCAGGCCATTGACGCAGCACATGCATCCGCCGGGGATCTCTTTAATCATCGCACCGCTGGATGACAGCAACGCGCCGTCAATGCCCACCTCGCCAAATTCATTGACCAGCACGGCCCACTTCTCGGCCGGATCTTTATTCGCCAGCAGGTGGAGAATCGAGGTGGTTTTACCGCTGCCGAGAAAACCGGTGATGAGATTGGTTTTGGTCACGTGCGCTCCGGATGAGAATTGTGATGCTATAACACTGTTCTCTATCCTGGCGAAAAACGGGCCCCGTGAGAAGGGGAAGGGCGAACGGAGGCCTCATCCGTTCGCATTAAGCGCAATAATCGTTAAAGATTTAACGTTTCGATAACAGCCTGACGCGCGCCGTGGCGGGTAATGCGCTCATAGGCCTGGCTGACAGCCTCCACAAAAATGCGATTACGCGCAAGATCGTGACCGAAGACCTCACTCAGCCCCAGCAGCGCGTGGACGCGGTTGGCGTCGCTGCTGGCGTTGACGATGGCGCGGATTTTATCGCTGAGGGGATCGCGAACGTCAATCGCGTTTCCGCGTTCGTCGGTACCGCTGACGTAGCGTATCCAGCCGGCCACGCCCAGGGCCAGCAGGGACCACGGTGTATTTCGCTCAAGATGAACGCGGATCCCGTCCAGCATTCTCTGGGGCAGCTTCTGGCTACCGTCCATCGCGATTTGCCAGGTCCGATGCTGGAGGGCCGGGTTGGCAAAGCGTTCGATCAGACTATCGGCGTATGCCGTGAGGTCGACATCCTTGATGCGCAACGTGGGGGCCTGCTCGTCCAGCATCAGCCGACGGGCGGCTTCACGGAACGCCGCGTCCTCCATGCATTCATTTATATGGGCGTAGCCCGCGAGGTACCCCAGATACGCCAGGAAAGAGTGGCTGCCGTTGAGCATGCGTAATTTCATCTGCTCCCAAGGCAGCACATCCTGCACCATCTGGACACCCGCCACTTCCCACTCGGGACGCCCGGCGACAAAATTATCTTCTACGACCCACTGAATGAACGGCTCGCAGCTGATGGCGCACGGATCTTCCACGCCGAGCGCGTCGGTGATTTCCGCCAGCGAGGCCTCCGTTGCGGCGGGCACAATCCTGTCGACCATCGTCCCCGGGAAACTCACGTGGCTATCAATCCATTCAGATAACCCTGCGGAACGTTTTTGCGCCATGCCCAGCACCGCGTTTTTCACCACGTGCCCGTTGTCAGGGATATTGTCGCAGGACAGCACGGTAAACGCAGGTAAGCCGCGCTCGCGGCGGCGGTGGAGGGCTTCGACCAGGATCCCAGGGGCCGAATGTGGCTCGGAGGGGTTTTCAAGGTCGTGGACGATCCGGGGGTTATTCAGATCGAGTTTTCCGGTCGCGGGATCGATGCAATAGCCTTTTTCCGTGATGGTGAGCGAGACAATCGCAACCTGAGGCTCGCAAAATTTCTCAATAATGGCGGGCAGAGAGTCCAGCTTTGCGTTCAGGCATTCATGGACAGCACCGACGATAATGGCCTCATTTCCTTCAGCCCCTTTTTCCAGCACGGTGAACAGATGATCCTGCGCGCGCAGCTGGCTCATCAGCACATCGCCGCTGAAAAGGCTAATCTCACAAATCCCCCAGTCGCCGCCTTTTTCATTCAGCACCCGGTTTGTTAACAATGCCTGGTGCGCACGGTGAAACGCGCCAAAGCCAAAGTGGACGATGCGGGAGCGTAATGACTGGCGATCGTAGCGAGGTTGCTGAACCCGGGCAGGAAGGGCGGTGGAGGCAATTGTCTTCATGAGATACACACCTGATTAACCATTAATTAACAATGCCAGTGTAAAGTTATATGACAGCAAATAAAATTGGTGAGCCGTAAATATCCCCGTTATGTGAGTTTGATCAATCAATGTGTGGCGGTGTATTGACCCTTCACGGCAAACATGTATGGTAGTCGTCATTGCAGTAGCACATATTGGTATAACAACTTAAGAGGGTGAGGCAATGGAACAAACCTGGCGTTGGTACGGGCCGAACGATCCGGTTTCTCTTGAT
>OMGL01000356.1_pt1 | contig 36187 bp, 36 predicted proteins | sample 1645831 | NCBI WGS metagenome assembly OMGL01 (sample SAMN00849301, study PRJEB25192) | human gut metagenome | reverse complement strand
AGTGCGGCGGCAGCGGCGGTGCGGTCCTTGCCGGAAGCACCGGCCAGCGCACAGCGCACGCCCCGCACCCGCACCTCTTCTTCGGCGTGGCGCAGCCCGGGGACAGCAGCCTCGGCCTCAGCGCGGGCGTCCTCCGCCTTGGCCCGTGCGGTCTGACGACGGCGGGCGACGGTGCGCAGGGCTTCCTGATACAGTTCGTTTTTGGTACGCATAGTGTCTCCTTATGCCGGGGGTCACTCGGACTTTTTCTTGAGGGTGCGGCGGCGGGCAGCATTCTTGAGGAAGTCGTTGCCGCTGGGGGTCTCGCGGTCTACCCGGATGTTCCGGCTGGCTCCGGCAGCGGCCACCGGAGTGCGCACATCGTGGATATTGCGCAGACCCTTGGCGTTCCAGGTCTTGAGGATGCTGTTCCAGTACCACAGGTCGCGCTTCGGCCCGGCCTGCACAGCGGCCTCCTGCACCATGGCGTCATCGTAGCCGTAGACCTCATACCACCGGGCGATGGCTTTCCGCCCGCCGAGGGTGAGCTCGCTGTCCGGGATGCCCAGCAGGGAAGCAACATACTGTTCCCGGGTCTGGCGGAGGGCCAGCAGCTTGAGGTGGGCGTCGGCCTGTTCGCCGGTCTCCACGCCCTCGGCCCGCCAGACTTTCAGCTCGTGGAGGACGGCAGCCATCGTCCGCTTGCCCCGGCTGGCCACATAGGCCACGCAGAGCATGACAGTCTCGGGGGCAAAGCCCTCCTGTACGTAGAGGTTGACCAGCTTTTCCATCTCGCTGTGAGTCAGCGGGCGGGCAAAGCCGGTCTGAGCGCAGTCGATGAGGCTCGAGATCATGGGGTCGGTGCGGCTTGCGGCGGCGATCTCCGCCCAGGTCATGGGGGCAGGAGCAGAGGGCTCTGCTCCCGGCGCGGCGTTCTCGTCGTAGCGCTCGAGAAGCCCCGCACCGGCCCAGAAGGAGAGGGCGCTTTCGGCAGAGATGCGGCTGCGCAGTTTAAGGTCGGCACAAATTTTTTCGGGGTCGGTGACGCCGGTGGCCAGCACATACAGCGCTACCCGGACGTTGTATTCCTCGGCGATGCCCAGCTTGGAAAAGATGAGCTGCGGCACCGGGATGGTGTCGCCCTTGAGCTCTTTGAGACGGTATATCATTTGCTTTCCCCGCTTTCTGCGTCCTCGTCCTTCGACGGCGGTGACCAGGGCTCACAGTCCAGGATGGAGGGCCGCTGCTTCCAGAGCGCCAGGTCAGCGCTGTAGGCAGAGGACAGATACTCTGCCGCTGCGGCCCGGCCCTCGTCCGTCAGCGGAAAGACCATCTGCCGGCGCAGGGCGGGGTCGGTGCGGTCCAGCGCCCAGGGGTCGGGCCAGATGTCCACCGTGAGGATGGCTTCCTCTTTCTGTGCGCCTTCGCCGCCGTCCGGGTCAGGCACGCTGCGCTTGCCGGGCGAGAGCAGATAGCGCATCCCGTCTTCGTTGCCGCTGTATTGATTCTTGCACTTGAAATAGTGCAGAAGGGGTACAAAAATCATGACGTCCCTCTCAGTTTTAGACTTGCTGAAATGATAAGAGCGCCAATTCTTGACGAATCAGCGCTCTTTTTGTGGAGCAGGATACGGGACTCGAACCCGCCGCCTACTGCTTGGGAAGCAGTCGCTCTACCGGATGAGCTAACCCTGCGTTTACTCATTTATTGTAGCAAAGGACACGGGTTTTGTCAACCGCTTTTTGTCTCGATTTTGGTCGGTAGCAATTCAACTTTTTAATGCAACAGCAACAGCGTTGAATTGCATATCGCAAAGATGCCGTTTCGATAGGCACTATTTTTGAAAATTGCGATAAACAAAAAGACCACCGTTCTGCCCGCAGGAAATAAGGGCAGGACGGTGGTCTTTTGAACGGACTGTGAATTACAGCTCAGCCAGAGCGCGCTTGAGGTTCTGTGCGATCTGGTCAGGGCAGCTGGTGGGGCGGGGGCCGCAGGTGGTGCCTTCCATGCGGGCGATGGCGTCCTCAGCCTTCATGCCCTTGAGCAGGCGGCTGATGCCCTTCAGGTTGCCGTTGCAGCCGCCGATGACCTCGATGGACTCGATGGTGTGGTCATCGTTCAGCACGATGTGGGTCTCCTTGGAGCAGGTACCCTTGTTGGGGTAGCTGAAAGACTTGCTCATATTCAAACTTCCTCTCTTTATATCCGACTGACAGGCGAGCGGACTCGCATAGCATTTTTATTATATACTTGTCAGACGAGGAAGTCAATGTGACCCGGTCACAGAGCGCCGCCCCGGCGCTTGCGGGCCAGTGCCTCGATGCGCGCGATCTGGTCGTCCTCGGTGACGCAGGCACCCACCGGGTGGGGTTTGCCGTGGTTCGCGCCGTGGAAGTCGCTGCCGCCGGTGACGATGAGGTCATGCTTCTTGCAGAGCTCAGCGCACTCGGCCATATCCTCAGGGCTGTTGCGAGGGTGATGCACCTCGATGCCGTCGATGGCCCCTTCAGCCACCAGCTCCCGCAGCAGAGGCATACTCTTGTACACCGTCGGGTGGGCGAACACCACCACGGCCCCAGCGGCCTTTGCCGTGGCCAGCACCTCCCGCACCGGAGGGTAAGTGGGGGAGTGGAGGCACTTGCCCCGCGGTTCCCAGCCGAACAACTCGTGATAAAGCCCGGTGTAGATGCCGTCGCACAGGCCCAGCTGCTGCAGCGCCTGCATGATGCCGCTCTTAAAGAGGACGCCGCTGTCCTGCGCATATTCCAGCGCCTGCTCGGTGCGGAACTGGGGGTACAGCGCCTCGATCTCCCGGCAGCTCTGCAGAGCGCACTCGTTGCGGCGCTGGCGCATGATGTCGCAGTGCCGGCGCAGGGCAGGGCAGTCGAGGTCGGGCCAGAAGGTCAGCAGATGGACGCGGTGGCTGCGCTCGAAGTCGTAGCCGGTGAGCTCGGCGGCGGGGATGAGCCGCACGCCGTCCTGCACCGGGTGGTCGTAGGCGTACTGGGCGCTGAGGGTGGTGTCGTGGTCAGAAAGAGCCAGAGCGCTCAGCCCCAGCCGCGCTGCCATCAGGGGCAGGCGGTGGATGGGAACAGAGCCGTCAGAACAGGTGGAATGAGTATGAAGGTCGCCAGCCATAAGTTACTTTCCCTCGATTTTTACAGATTTCTGTGCCTAGTGTACCACAAAAATCATCGGGGAACAAGGGAGCCTTACACGGCTTTGCCGCCCACCGTGAGCGTGGAAGAACGGATGTGGTGGGTGAGAACGACTTCGGTATCCTCGCCGCCCATGGCCAGCAGCTTATCCACCGAGAGGGTGGTGGAGCAGAGGATGGTCTGGAAGGTGATGGTGTCGATGCCCTCAGCCCGCAGCTGACGCAGGGTGGCCAGCGAGGCCCGGAGGGAGGCCGTGAACCGCCCGACGCGGATAGAGAGGACGTTGTTGCCCCGGATGCTCGTGTAGGAGATGCGCTGGCCGTCCTTGTCGGTGACGACGAGGCCCGGGAAGACCGACTCCTGCACAGAGGCGTCCGCAGAGCTGCCGCCGGAAGAGGAGGGAACCGCAGGGACAGGGTCGGTGGGGAGGGTGATGTCGTTGCCCTCAGGGTCGTAGCGGGTGATGGAGCTGCCCTCAGCAAGGCCGGAGAACTCCTGCTCGATGCCGTTAGCGCCGATGGCCACGTTGTCTTTTCCGGCGGTGGCCGTAATGGTCACTTTGCCCTCGAGGGTGATGTCGGCATCTGCATTGCTTTCGCAGCCAGCACCGATGCCGGCGCCGCCAATAACGATTTTTTCCCCTTCATCTGTACCGCCGCCGACCGCATTGATGGTGGGACTGCCGTTCTCATTGCTCTTGATGGTGATTTGATTGCCATTGTTATCGCTGTTGTTTTCAGCGCCAGCACCGCCGCCTATGGCCGCGCCGCCTGCGCCTCCGGTAGCGTTGACCTTGGTGTTGCCCTCGATGGTCACATTGCTGAGACCATAAATACCACCGCCGATGCCTGCGCCATAAGCGCCGCCCTGCACATTGTCGATTTTGGCATTATCCTTGATGACCACGTTGCCGTTGCCGATTTTATCGGGGGAACTAAATGCGCCGCCGCCGATGCCTGCCGCACCGTAGCCGCCGGTCGCATTCTCGATTTTTGCATTGCCGGAGATGGTCACATTGCCATCGCTGCCATTGCCGCCGCCAATGCCTGCACCGTACTTCGTGCTAGATGCATTTTTAATAACAGCGTCGCCGGTTATCGTAACGGTCGCACCGTTATAATAACCACCGCCGATGCCCGCAGCGCCATCACTGCCTGCGGCAGTGATGGTGCCGCCGCTGATGGTCACATTGCCGCTGCCGTTGCAGCCGCCGCCGATGCCAGCGCCTAAATAACCGCCGGTTGCATTGATCTCGCCGCCGGTGATCTCTACCGTGCCGGTGCCGTAGGAACCACTGCCAATGCCTGCGCCCCAATCGTCACTGGTGGTGGCCGTGATATTGCCGCCAGTGATTTTCACCTGAGCGTCATTGCTGCCAGCGCTGCCGATGCCAGCGCCTTTGAATCCACCGGCAGCCTCCAGACTGCCGTTATTATCTTTGTCCTGAATGGTCAGTTCGCCGCTGGTGTCAGTCTTGTTGTGCTCCAACCCGGCATGGCCAGCGCCGCTCTTCAGCTCGTTGTCGCCATCCAGCTCAATGGTGGTGTCACCTTTGCCGGTAACACTCACAGCGGCTTCGCTCCGGCTGCTGGCGTCAATATTCACATCCTTGAGCGTGACCTCAACCTTATCGTCCCTATCTTTGGCGTCGATGGTCACGGTGTGGGAAGAAGCGCCTTCCTCACGATTTGTGATGATGGTGTCCGGGTCATTTTCGGTGGTATTCTCGTTCTGGGTGACGTTGTTGCCGCTCTCGCCCGCCGAAATCGTAATGTCACCATCTTCGATGTACCATGTCCCTGCAAAGGCCGGGGCGGTAAGGGTGGTGAGCATTGCGGCGGTCAGGACAAGCGCCGCTGCCCGCTGAGAGGCCGGACGGGGTGAATCGATACCCCCCCCCGTATTAAGAGGCCGACCCAGAACACGCATGGCAAGTTTACGATAAGAGAGCATACAAAAACCTCCTTTGAATGTTGAAAAAATATGGACTTTCGATTGATGCAATTATAGCATTTCTGGGGAAATAAGCAAGCAAATCTGCGTGAAATGCTGATTTTCGTGCGTGAATGACAAAAAAACTATGAAAAACGCCGGGTTTTGCTTTTCTGCACATGGCATGGTATACTGGAAAAGAAAAATCCGCCAACCCGGCGGGAAAAAGGAGAAACGGAAACATGAAAACGAAATTTGGCATCGTGGGCTGTGGTTTCCTCGGCAATATCGTGGCCGATGCGTGGAAGAAGGGCCTGCTGGAAGACTACGAGCTGGTGGGTGTCACCAGCCGCACCTTCGCTTCGGCAGAGAAGACGGCGTCAAGCGTGGGTTGTGCGGCCTGCGCGGACGTGGATGCTCTGCTGGCGCTGGAGCCGGAGTACATCGTGGAAGCCGCTTCGGTGGAAGCGGTGCGCGCAATGGCCGTTCCAGTGCTGCGCCGGGGCGTGAACCTCGTGGTGCTGTCCATCGGTGCATTCGCCGACCTCGCGTTTTATGAAGAGGTCAAGCAGGCGGCCCGGGAGGGCGGCGCAAAGGTGCATCTGGCCAGCGGCGCCATCGGCGGCTTCGATGTATTGCAGACCGTCACCCTCATGGCTGAGGCCCTGAAGCTGGACGAGAAGGCCGGCATCGAGACCCACACCGGTGCGAAGGGCTTCCGCAACACCCCCGTCTGGGCCGATCATCTGCTGACCGACACCGAGAAGACTACCGTCTTCACCGGCAGCGCCAAGGAAGCCATCGCAACCTTCCCGCGCCGGGTCAACGTCGCTGTGGCCACCTCGCTGGCCACCACCGGCCCCGACATCACCGGCGTGACCATGCACTCCGTACCCGGTTGGGTGGGCGACGACCACTGCATCACTGCCGAGATCGAGGGCGTGAAGGCCGTGGTAGACATCTGCTCGTCCACCAGCGCCATCGCCGGTTGGAGCGCCGTGGCGCTTCTGCGCAACCTCGCCTCGCCGGTCTGCTTCTATTAAAAAGGAGGGAGTCTCATGTTCAAGAAACTGGTGGCTATCGAGCCGGTCAGCCTCATCCCCACAGCAGAGGAAGCGCTGCATCAGTACGCCGAGCAGGTCGAGCTTTACCGCGACATTCCCGCCGACGACGAAGAGATCGTTCGCCGCATCGGAGACGCCGACGCGGCGCTGTTGAGCTATACCTCCCGCATGGGCAAAAACGTCATCGAGCGCTGCCCGAACCTGCGCTACATCGGGATGTGCTGCAGCCTCTACTCGGAGGAAAGCGCCAATGTGGACATCGCCTTTGCCCGGGAAAAGGGCATCAAGGTGCTGGGCATCCGGGACTACGGCGACCGCGGCGTGGTGGAGTACGTCCTCCACGAGCTGACCGGCCTGCTCCACGGCTTCGGGATGCCGATGCTCCACGACGAGCCCGTGGAAATTTACGGCCTCAAGGTGGGTATCGTGGGTCTGGGCGTTTCGGGCCGGATGATCGCCGATGCACTGACCTTCCTCGGCGCGGACATCTCCTACTACAGCCGCAGCCATAAGCCCGACGCCGAGGCCGCAGGCATGAAGTATAAGCCGTTGGACGCTCTGCTCCGGGAGAGCGAAGTGGTCTTTACCTGTTTGAACAAGAATGTTCTGCTCCTGGGCGAGCCGGAGTTTGAGGCGCTGGGGGAGGGGAAAGTCCTTTTCAATACCTCCATCGGCCCCGGCTTTGACTCCGCCGCGCTGGAAAAGTGGCTGGATAAGCCCGGCACCCACTTCTTCTGTGATACCTACGCCGCCGCAGGCCCCGTCAGCGAGGGCTTCTTCCAGCGGCCCAATGTCCACAGCCAGGGTGTCTCGGCAGGCCGCACCAGGCAGGCTTTCGTTCTACTGAGCAAGAAGGTGCTGGCGAACATCGAGACGGCGCTGGGAGAATAAGCTATAACTTTTGAAAAGCCGCTGCATGGGAGACTGTGCGGCGGCAGACGACAACCCCATGAAGCTCATGAGCATTGCCATGAAGCCGTTGTGTGCTCCGCCGTTCCCGCTGGACTACATCGAGGAAATGACTGCCTTGATGGGCGGCGATGGACGGATGCGGTAAGCCGCAGCCAAAAACGAAAAGGTCGCTGTGCCGGAGAAGTGCTCTGCGGCACAGATGGAAAACTGGAAGAAACTGTGCCGGAGAAGGTATGAAAAAGTACAAAGATAGGGGAGAGTGCTTCGATGGACTATATCAGAGTTACCAAAGAAAACATCGACAGGGAACACATCTGTTGTGCCATGTCCGGCAAACAGAGCCTTGCCAAAAAAGAATGGCTCAAGCAGCGCTTTGAGGAGGGACTTGTTTTTTACCGCAGTGCAGAGCGCGGCAAATGCTTTATCGAGTACATCCCGGCAGAAAACGCATGGGTACCCATTGATGCAGCAGGCTGGCTTTATATCAACTGTCTGTGGGTCTCCGGTTCCTTGAAAGGTCACGGCTATTCCAGCGATCTGCTGGAAGAATGTCTTCGGGATGCCAAGGCGCAAGGCAAAAACGGCGTTTGCATTCTGTGTGCAGAGGGACGCAAACGGGAATTTCTCGCTGACCCCAAGTTTTTGACCCATAAGGGCTTCAAGGTCTCAGACATCTCCGATTGCGGCATCAACCTCATGTATCTGCCCCTTGCAGAGAATGTCCCGCCGCCAAAATTCAAGGCCTGTGCCAAGCATCCCAAGGTGGAGGAAAACGGCTTTGTCCTCTATTATACCGACCAGTGCCCCTACACCTATTATTGGGTGCCAAAGGTGCAGGAGACTGCAAAGGAACATGGGATCCCGTTCAAAGCCGTTCACATCACCGAGAAAGAGACGGCCCAGAATGTGCCTGCACCTGTCACAACATACGCATTGTTCCGGGATGGGAAGTTTGTGACCCAGAGCATCCAGTCGGACAAGAAATTTTTGAAATTGGCGGCAGAATAATTGAATCAGGCCAGACGCCAGACGCTCAGACGCAGTGCAGCCCATAGAATTGGGGTGCGCTGCGTTTTTTGGAGGACTTTATATGGAAGAAATTGTTGTATATGTTCACGGAAAGGGCGGTTCGGCACAAGAGGCCGAGCATTATAAAGCCCTATTCCCTAATTGTGAAGTAATTGGTTTCGACTACCACGCACAATCTCCATGGGAAGCCACGGAGGAATTTTCCGGATTTTTTACGGCAGTGCGGAAACGCTGCGGGAAGCTCACACTGGTGGCAAATAGCATTGGTGCGTTTTTATCTTTGTCCTCGTTGAATGAGAAATTGGTGGATACCGCTTATTTTATTTCTCCAGTAGTCGATATGGAGCAACTGATTTGTAACATGATGCAATGGGCTGACGTCTCCGAAGCAGAACTTGCAGAGAAACTGGAAATTCCCACAACATTTGGAGAAACACTGTCGTGGAAATATCTCTGCTATGTCCGAGAGCATCCGGTTTCATGGAAAATCCCTACCCGCATCTTGTATGGGGAAAAGGATGCTCTGACCTCCATGGAAACCATAAAAGCCTTTGCGGAAAAGAACAACGCAGAGCTGACCGTTATGCCGGGCGGAGAGCATTGGTTTCATACGAAAGAGCAGATGCAATTTCTAGATAACTGGATAAAGAATAGGAGACCCTGCAATGAAACAGAAAATAAGGACGGCCTTGCTTCTCCTGCTTATAGTTCTGGGAACCGGGCTGGTGCTGATGGCTTGCGGTGCTAAAAAACTTGCTGACAGCCGTACCGCAGGCTCGGATCCTTACGGACTGAATGTTGAAAGCATGACAGGAACAGACAACTGCCAGATGAAACTGCAGGAGAGTGAAGTACTGCTATCCGTGCCCATCTACCGGTGGCTGCGAAAGCAAGGCGTTGCCCGTTTTTCGGCTTTGTAATGGCAGCATTATAGGAGCTCCGATGTGCGATATTGCGCCAGCTTCCCATTATGGGAGGCTGGTATTTTTGCGCTTTTGCTATATCAACCTACGATGGTGCGGAAATTTCCACTCAAAAGGGGCATAAAAGCGATGCGCTTGCCCTGCTTGCTACAATGGTGTTGGTTCTGAGAAGTTCACAGCCAGTGAGCTATACAGATGCCCAAACCTAAGCTACAATGAAGATGTGCTGAGAGAACGAAGCATTGCTTGAGCTGAACGCTCGTACGCGCAAACTGTTCTCCGCCATCTCCATTGCAGCGTTCGATTGACGCAGGTTGAGTTATCGGCAGATAGAAATGTTGCCGTACATTCGTGTCACAAAGCAAGCTGAATCGGTAATGGGCATAGGCGGAACCGGCATTAAAGGAGGTCAGAAAAATGGAAGCTGCTGTTATTACCGCCGTCGGTATCGATGTGTCTAAGAGCAAAAGCACAGTTGCGGTACGGAGACCCGGAGGCGAAATCGTACTTCGGCCTTTCGAGGTCCACCACACGAACAGTGACTTGAAAAAGCTGGCATCCACACTCAAAAAACTGGGAGGCGATATCCGTATTGTAATGGAACATACCAGTACGTACTGGAGACCGATCGCACTGACATTGAAGGAAGCGGGCTTTTTTGTTTCCGTTGTCAATGCGATGCTGATCCACGATTTTAGTGATAATACGATCCGAAAGCTAAAGACGGACCGAGCGGATGCTCTTAAAATTGCAAACTATGCGCTCACCTTTTGGGATACACTACCCCCGTTCAACAATGAAGAAGAAACCAGGCTGCTTCTTAAAATGCAATCCAGAGCAAATGAGCGAATCACTGCGACTGCAACAGCGTTGCGGAACGGTCTGATTGCACTGGCTGACCAAACATTTCCCGGGGTAGCGTAGCCCATAAAACGTTCAATGCGGGATTTATCAATCGTAAAAATCTGTTCCAGAAGAATCATGAACGGTTCTTCAAAAGCCGGGTTGGAATCCACCAGCACATGGGTAGGCTGGTTTTTCTTCTTTGAAATACCAAACGAACATTGCCGGCATATCCAAGATACGTTTTACCCGCCCTGCAATTTCCCTTATAATAGCACCGCAGTCTTGAAACAGCTGCAACATTCCCATATCACAAAGGAGGCTTTCCGGTATGGGACAACGGCAAAGTGAGATCATCAAAAATCACATGGAAGTCTACTGGCACGACTATGCGTCGGCCAGCAAGGGCGTTCCCATTACCGAGGCGGGGCTTGTGGAAAAAGCCTCCGTCATTGGACGCACCGGGCTGATGCTGCTGGAATGCGGCACCGGCGCATGGCGTGTCCGAAGCTCCATGAACACCCTTTCGCGGGAGCTGGGAGTCACAACAACAGCGGACATCGGCCTGTTGTCCATTGAGTTCACCTGCTTTGACGGTGACCAATGTTATACCCAGTCACTCTGTCTGACAAATACGGGCGTGAATACTTCCCGGCTGAACCGGCTGGAGCATTTCGTCAACGACTTCGACCGGGAAGGAAAATTTATGACCGGCGAAGAACTGCACAGCCACCTCGATGAGATCGAGCGCATCCACGGCTTGTATTCGCCCATCGCACTGGGCTTTGCAGCTGCACTGGCCTGCGGCTGCTTCACCTTTCTGCTGGGCGGCGGCATTGTAGAAATGCTGTGTGCCTTCTGCGGTGCAGGCATCGGCAACTTTGTACGGTGCAAGCTGACAAAACACCATTTCACCCTGTTTCTGGGCATTACGGCGTCGGTCTGTTCAGCAAGCCTCGTGTATGCCGTCCTGCTGAAGCTGGCCGAGGTGCTGTTTGCCGTATCGGCGCAGCACGAGGCGGGGTATATCTGCTCCATGCTCTTCATCATTCCGGGCTTTCCGTTCATTACCAGCGGCATCGACCTTGCCAAGCTGGATATGCGCTCCGGGCTGGAACGTCTGGCCTACGCCGTCCTCATCATTCTGGTGGCAACCATGACGGCTTGGATCATGGCACTGCTGCTGCATTTGCAGCCGGTGCAGTTCCCTGCCCTGAGCCTGACACTCCCGGAAGAGATCGTGTTCCGGCTGCTGGCAAGTTTTGGCGGTGTGTTCGGCTTTTCGCTCATGTTCAACAGTCCCCGGAACCTGGCAGTCTGCGCCGCCCTTATCGGTGCGGTAACGAACACGTTCCGGCTGGAGCTGGTGAGCCTTGCGGGCTTTCCGCCCGCTGTTGCAGCGTTTCTGGGCGCACTGCTGTCCGGGCTGCTGGCCTCCTGCCTGAAGAGCGCCGCCGGTTATCCCCGCATCTCCGTCACCGTGCCGTCCATCGTTATCATGGTACCGGGACTGTATTTCTACCGTGCCATCTATAATCTGGGCATCCTGTCTCTGATGGACTCCGCCACATGGTTTGCAGATGCTATTCTCATCATCGTGGCACTGCCGTTAGGGTTGATCTTCGCCCGTATTGTCACTGACAAGACTTTCCGTTATTGCACCTGATGTGCAGCATTTCCATTCTCCCTTATAAGGCAAAACGCAGCGAATCTTTTAACGGTTCGCTGCGTTTTGTTTTGCTGTGATGCACTTATAAAGGGAGTTCGTTTACAGAGCGTTTACTCGCCGTAAACGATCTTAGTAGCAGTTTCCACATGGCGTTCCAGCCGGTCGGCAAAGTGTTCCAGCGGCAGAAAAACGCCAAGTTCATCGTAGCGGGTTCCGCCGTCCTTGAGCGTATCCTGTCCATAGTAGACCACGGAACGGGGCAGTGCGTGCTGCAGCTTCATCTGGATATCCCAGACGGTGGAGTAGGCCTCCGCTTCCGTTACCTTCTGCTTCACGGTGTCCGGCAGTTCGTAGATCAGCAGCAGCCCCAAATGCTGGTTGTAGTGGTACTCCACCACATCCATCGAGCCCTCGTCGTAGCCGTGATACTTGCAGTAGCCGCTGGCAAGGTACATTTTTACCTTTTCCTGCTTCTGGAACACCCGGATGAACCGGTCGTATACTTTGCTGCTCACGGCAAATTTGTTGTTCGGCAAAAGAACGCCGGCATCATCCGTCAGAATCACCGGGTTCGGCTGACCATCGGCGTTGAATTTGAACGGGATCAGGGCAGCGTTCCGTAGCAGGTCAAACATACTGTGCTGGCAGATCGCCATCAGAAAGGCAGACAGATCCTTGTTCTCGTAGGCATTGAACAGCGCTGCGGCAAACTGCTGTGCACTCATGGTCGGCGCATCCAGTACGTCTGCCATGTCCAGCGAGTCGTTGAAGGTATCCATCAGGCGTCGGCAGGCTTCTGGATTTTTCAGGATCTCCCCGAACAGTGCCTCTGCCTTTTCTTCTCTTGAAAATATCGTTGCCATCAAAAAGACCCTCTTTCTGTTTATTTCCAACTACTATTATAGATTCATAATGCCCCGCTGTGAAATACTGCTTTCATATTGCTGCTATATGCAGAACACTTTTTGCACATTTTCCAAGTGCCCGTATAATGAACACTGCAATCATGAAATTGCACGAGGGAAATGATGGCCAGTGGTTCAGCCCGCTGCGCAAAGCTCTGAGTGCCTTTGTCACCTCCACACAGGAGCATGTCACCGGCAAGGTGCGTCTGGAACTGTACAAGGGCAACCTCATCAATGCAGGGGTCTGGTCGCCGTTCTCTCTGTATCGTGAAGACATCGCCACCTTTGCCGCAGGCGGCGACTACAAGCAGAGCGATGCCACCGGTTTCATCAGCATCTATGGTCTGCCCACCAAGGTGCAGGCTATCGTAAGCAGCGAAAAAGAAGGGGAATGAAGTAGTTTATAGCAGTTTGTGTTTTTTAATACCAGTACGTACTGGAGACCGATCACACTGACATTGAAGGAAGCGGGCTTTTTTGTTTCCGTTGTCAATGCGATGCTGATTCACAATTTGATATTGACAATATCATTTCGTAAGAGATCAGCTTACTGTTTGTGTTGTAGTTGGTTCATTGCAGTTTCAGCTTACAACAAAAAATGAGATAGACAACCCCTCTCGGGGAAGTCTATCTCATTTTTTTCGTTGGGGCTATTTTGCAATGGCCCCTTCATTTTTGCTTGTTTCCGGTGAAAGCTGCGGCGAGGGAATGTTCCATTCAGCGGGCCTTCTTGGGGCCGCTTTCGTCCGGGGCGCTGCCGCTGCCGGAGTTCAGGATCGCCACGAACTGCTGCAGCTGCTTGAGGGAGCTGACACCCAGTTTGTCGTAGATGTTCTTGTTGTGGAAGCGCAGGGTGCTGTCCTTGATGTCCAGTTGCTGCGCGATCTCCCGGGTGCGCAGCCCGGCGGCGTAGCCGTCAAAGATGCGGCGTTCGGTCTTGGTCAGGGTGGGGATGCCCGCAACAAAGGTCTGGAAGGCATCGGGCACCGACTCGTTGCGGCACACGTCCGCCAGCCGGGACAGCTCAGTCTGCATCTGCTGGCGTTCCAGCTGCAGCTCGTCCATCCGCCGCCGGGATTCCCGCCGGTCCTCCTCGAACTGCCGGAACGCCGGCGAGAGGATGCGCCGGTGGAAGTTCATGCAGCAGAACACCACGAAAAAGGCGATGAACAGGCCGATGAGCAGCATCTGCAGATTGCCGGAAAAGACCAGTCTCCGGTAGTCTGCCATGGGGATGCACACCGCCAGCCGGTAGGACTGGCTCTCGCTCAGGCTGCACAGCTGGGAGATGCCCGCATAGGCGCTGTCAGGGCCGGTCAACTGGGTCAGTCCGCCGCCCATGCTGCGTAGCACCAGCGTGTTCCGGGGGACATGGTAATAGCCGCCGGTGGTGCCGCTGCTGAGGGCGGCATCGGCGGCAAGGCCGTCCCCCGCCGGGGCCAGCAGGCAGCTCAGCCGGTCAAAGCCGGTGGGCTGGGCAAAGTTCTGCTTGAAGTAGCTCTCGCTGATCTCAAAGCCGCACAGCCCGTACATCGTGCCGTCCCGCCCCCGCAGGGGCAGCAAAAACAACTGCACCTCCTCCGAGGTGCCGGGCAGCTCGAACCGCTCGGTCAGCGTGTAAGACTGGTACAGCGGGGCACTGCCGGGGGTCATCCAGCGGTCGTAGTCCGGGAACTGGTCGGTCTGGAACTCCATGCGCCACTTGCGGTGGGGCATCACGCTGTGGGCCTTGCCCACCTCCGCACTGCCCCGGTACAGCAGCAGGGGCACGGTGGGGGTGTCGGCACCGCTTTTCTGCACATACAGCCCGGCGCGGGAATGCTCTGCTCCCTCCATGCGGGTGTTGACGGTGGCATCCAGCAGCACAAAAACACCGGAACAGCCGGTCTGGCGCAGACGGCGGCACAGCGGCTCGATCATTTTCTCCTCCAGCGCGTTCAGTACCTCGGGGGAGTCGTTCAGCTGGGCAAAGGACATCTGCCGCAGAGCAAGCTCCTTGTCCACCTCTGCGCTCATGTCCTCGGACAGGTTCACGCCCATGACCGCCAGCTGGTCAAAATAGCGCTCCATATCGTTCTGGAACACCGAAAACTGGATCTGCAGACTGCGGCTGATGTCCTTTTTGGTGTTGTGCAGGCTGGCAAACAGGAACAGTGCCGCACCAAAGGTCAACACCAGCAGCACCACCAGCAGCAGGCAGGCCCACAGCAGCCGGCTGCTCATGGGGCTCTGGCGGATCTTTTCACGGTGTCGGTCAACAAAGTGCATCAAAGTCCCTCCTTTCCGGCTGAGCGGCAGGCTCAGGCATTGTCACACAGCAGCTGCCATGTTTCCTCGGCAAGGGCTTCCAGCGTTTCGCCGCCCGCAAGGCGCTGGGGGTAGTCCTTCTGGCGCTGGCGCAGGCTGTCGTACAAGGTTTTGGCCTTGGCGTGGTACCCCACGATGCCCGGTTCGGACAGGGGGGTGTTCTGGATGCGCATTTCGTTGTAGACGTCGTACAGCCGCTGATAGCTCTGCTGCTCAAAGGGATAGTCCGCAATGGCGTCAAAGGCGGCGCTGGACACCGGCATGTAGCCGGTATCGGCGGCAAATTCCAGATTGCGCTGCTGTTCGGTGAGCCAGCGCAGGAACACGGCGGCGGCTTCGGCTTTCTGGTCGGTGGTCTTGAAGGCGCACAGGCCCACACCGGCCTGGGGCATCAGGGGCGTGGCGGTGCCTGCGGCGTGGGGCAGGGGAGCCAGCAGCAGGTCGGTGGGCTCGGTGGTGTTGTCCGGGTAGGTGACGAAATCATTGTAGTAAAGGATGGCCGCAGAGCTGCCAAGGCCCGCCAGCGTCTCGCCGGTCATCACCTGCGTGTTGGAGTACAGGTCCGAGATCAGAATATCGCCCTGCACCAGCGCCCGGGCAAACTCCATCCACGAAGCGCGGAAGGTCTCGTTGGTCAGATCGTACCAGCTGCCCTTGTACAGCTCACCGCTGCCCTGCTCCAGCGCGTTCAGCTCCACCAGACGCAGGGGGTAATCCAGCGCGCAGAAGGGCTTGCCCTGCGACCACTGCCGGTAGGCACCCGCCATTTCAAAAAAGCCGTCCCATGTGGCAAGGGTGGAAAGCTGCGCCCCAGTGTCCGCCGCAAACCGGGCGTACTGGGAGCCGTTCAAAAAGATGAGCTGGGTGGATTTGGACACCGGGAACACCACCTGCTTCCCGTCAATGATGCCGTCCTGCACAAAGCCGGGCACATAGGCCGCCATGTCCTCGGCGGTGAACCAGTCGTTCCAGTCCACAAGGTTCTCAATGCCCAGAGCGCTGGCGTCCGCGGAATGGGCCGAGAACAGGTCCGGCAGGTCCAGCGCGCCGGGCTTGCCGGCCTTGGCATCCTGCAGCTGGCCGCCGATGGCGGCACTGTTGGTCATGTTGGTCACGTTGAGCAGGATGCCCTTCTCTCTGCCCACCGTGTCGTTGAACTCGGTCAGCAGGCGGTTCATGGGCGAGTCGGCCTGTTCGCCGTACACATGCCAGATGCTGAGCATGGTGGGGTCCTTGGGAGAAAGCAGGGTCTTGCTGCCGCCGCAGCCCGCAAGCGCCAGACCGGGGACGAGCGCCGCAAGCTTCAAAAATGTCCTTCGTTCCATTTTTCATGATTCCTTTCCACACATTGCAGCCAGAGGGGGAAAACCGGCACAGACAGGGCTGCAGCTGCCTGTTTTGGTGGGGAACTCCCCCAAAATCCCCCCAATTTTGGGCTTTTTGGGGGGATTTTTTGAGGGGGAAGCTCCAAAACCCCAAAAATTTTTTTGGAATTGCCCCCCAAAAACGGCTTTTCTGAGGGGGCAATTTTTTCCCGGGTATGGTACAGTACAACCAGAAAAAGTCCTGCGCCGGTGCAGAAAGCCTGTCACTGTGCACAAAACGCGTCAACAGGCATCTGCGGATTCTATTCATAAGGATAGCATAAGATGGCCCGGACTGCAAGTGCCGAGAACCCCCGCCCCACAAAGCCCCCCGGAAAAAACAGGGGGGACCAACAGAAAGGAGCACCCCATGAAAAAGATGAACAGACGCGAATTCCTCACCCTTACCGGCGCAGCCGTTGTGGCGCTCTCGCTGGCAGGCTGCGGCGGCGGGTCCTCCGCACCCGCAGCACCCACCAGCAAGGAAGCCGAGCTGGTGACAGCCATCAACAAGGTCTGGAAGGAAAAGTTTGTTGCAGGTCAGGTTGACCATGAGCAGCTGACCCTCAATCAGGATGCGGTGGATGCCATAAGGTGCTACGGACGTGTTTTTGAAGAGGTCAACGAGACACCGCATAAGCTGACATCCAGTGACTTTGGGATTGTTTTAAGGGAAAGCGGTGGGCTTGCGGAGAAACTGAAAAAGTATGGCGGCGAGGACAGTTTGGCAGGAGCTGCCGGCATCTCCGAACCGTCTACCGAGAAGGTGGTGGCTCTGGAAGATGAGTATTCTTGCGAGGATACTGCCGTTCGGGTTTTTGTAGATAAACTGCTGAACAATTCTAATAGCGCCAAGGCAGAGTTCATCAGCATCTACTGCCCGGTGGTTCAGGGCAAGACCTACATGACCGCTGTTGTGTTCTGGAACAAAACGGCATAAGATAACAAGACATCCCCCTGTTTGCCCCGGGCACACTCCCCCTGTGTCCGGGGCTTTATAGAAAGGAGCACCCCCATGAAACACAAATGTTTTGCTGCTGTGGTTCTGGCGGCGGCTCTCTGGCTGACCGGCTGCGGCGGCGCAGCTGCCCCCGCAGCCCCCGCAGGCTCCGGCGCAGCTTCCCAAAGCGGCGCAGCCGCAGCGGTGCAGACGGCCCAGAAGGAGCGCATCACCGACCAGTACACGCTGGAAAAGAACGTTTCGGGCGTGTGGGGGGAGGAAGCGGTGCAGTGCATTTCCGTCCATGTGCCGCAGCTGGAATGCGACAGCCCGGATGCCGCCTACATCAACGATGAGCTGAACGCCATCTATGCGGCGGATTTCCGGGAGTTCGAGAACAGCGAGGAGGCCGGGCAGCCGGGCGGCGAGTACCCGCAGATCGGTGTGGGCTGGGATGACTGGTGGTACGGCGATTGCGTCAGTCTGGTGGTGCGCAGCCGCTACGGCGGCACCGCCCCGTGGCGTTACAGCGGCTGGTGCTTCGATTTTGCCACCGGCAGGCAGCTCACCGTGGCCGAGATGCTGCAGCGCATGGGGCTGGACCCGGACACCGTGCAGCAGCAGGTGCAGCGGCAGGCCATGCAGGCCTTTGACCGGGAGATGGCGCAGGGCGCGTATTACGAGGGCCTGCGTCTCGGCGGAGAGCTTTCGCAAATGCGAATGGATACGCTGGAATACAATGAACTGGAAAACCTGTGCCTGCTTTTGCCGGAGCAGGATCAACTGGTGCTCCGGGGTAAGTACAGCTGCGAAGAAGGCTGGCAGCAGCTGGATATGGAGCTCTCGCTGCCCCCCGCTGACACCCCGGTGCTGACTGACACCTTCGACGGCGTGCAGGTGCAGCTGAAGGGAACGCAGGCCACCATCACCGTGAACCCTGCACCCAAGACCGCCACCTGGAACACCGAGCTCAACCTCCGGCTGGAGCAGGCGCACACCTACCCGATCCTTGGCTCTTACAATGAATATGTGGACGTGTGCATCGGTCAGCAGACCGACTCGGTCTTCCACCCGGTGGTCTATCTGCTGACCAAAGACGGCGTGGTGGAGTATGTGGATGTGCTTCGCTGCCTTCTGTTCGGAAACGCCATGATCTGTCAGGACCCCATCTACATTGCCAACAACGGCGTGTCGCTGGAGCGCAGCGGCAATAGCAAGGTGAACCTGCGCCGGAAGGATGGCTCTGTGTTGGAGCTGGCTGACCTGTCGTCAGAGTGGAGCGTGCAGGGTATCCCCTATTCCATCGCCGGTTCCTACAGCTGCACCAACGGAAACTGGCTGGAGCTTAGCAGCGACGGCAGCGTTCAGTTGGGCGTGCAGAACAACAGCCGCATCGATCAGGGCGACGCAGCGTATCTGGGCGTGGTGCCGGAGGGCATGGTGCTGGCCATCTTTACCGACACGGGGCTCGACTTTGTGGCGGCGTTCAAGATGGACCTGTACGACAACCTGACCCTGACCATGATCGACGGGCAGAACCCCTTTGCCGAGGGCGAGACTCAGCTGCAGATGACCCGCAGCTACGACTGAGAATACAGGAGAACGACCATGAAACACAAACGCCTTACCGCGCTGGTGCTGGCTGCCGCGCTGGTGCTGGCCGGGTGTGGCGGCACAAAAAGCAGCTCCGGCTCCGCTGCCGCCAGCCAGAGCACCGGCAGCAGCCAGAATGCCCCGGCGATTGCCGTTCAAAAGGAACGTATCACGGAGCAATTCACGCTGGAAAAAACCGTCCGGAACGAGTGGGGCAGCGCACAGAAGCTGACCATCCATGTGCCGCAGCTTGTGTGCGACAGCCCGGATGCTGAATATATCAATAATGAGCTTGCCGCCATGTATGCGGCGGAATATCGGGATTATGAAAGCTACCCGCAGGCTGAGGTGTCGCAGGACGAATGGTGCCCGCAGACCTACATCGACTGGGACGCCTATTGGCACGGCGACTGCGTAAGCCTTGTGGTGAGCAGCTACTACGGCGGTACAGACCCCATCTATTCTCAGGGCTGGTGCTTCGATTTTGCCGCCGGGCACAAGCTTTCGGTCACCGAGCTGCTCATGCGCATGGGACTGGACCCGGACGAGACGCAACTTGCAGTGTACCGCGCCGCCATACAGACCTTTGACCGCAACATGGTGCAGCAGGAATATTACGATTCCCTGCGGGAAAGCGGCATGCTTTCCGGGATGCGCGCCGATACCCTGCGGGACAACGGGCTGGAAAACCTGACCGTGCTGCTGAAAAACGAAAATACCGTCACCCTTGTTGCCGGATACCACACTACCGCCGGCAGCGGCTGGCGGCCGCTGGAGGTGGAGTTTCCGCTGACCCCCGCCGCCCCTGCCAAAACGCCGGTGCTTACCGATACCTACGGCAGCGTTTCGGTGCTGCTGGACGGCGACATCCGCACCGTTACCATCAAACGCACCCCCGAGATCATCGCATGGGCAGAGGATTATGATATTCGTCTGGACGGCGATGTCACCCTGCCCATCCGCAACGCCTATAATAATTATGTAGATGTGTGCATCGGTGAGCTGGGCGCGTCCTTCCATCCCGTGGTCTACCTGCTTACCGAGGACGGTTTTGTGGAGTACGTGGATGTGCTGCGCTGCCTGCTGTATGGGCAGAGCCTGCTCTGTGCCGACCCCATCTATATTGCCAACAACGGCACTGCGCTGGCGCTGCGGGACGCCGAGGTCAGCCTGCTGTGTGCAGACGGTACAGAAACAGAGCTTGCCCCCCTGACTGCTGAGTGGAACAGCCCGCAGCAGGTAGATTCCACCGGCAGCTTCAGCCTTGGGGAAGGGGAGAACTGGTGCTGGCTGGACCTGAATTCAGGCGGCGGCTGCCAGCTGGCTACCCACAACAACCGCTATTTCTATCAGGGTGCTGTCACCTATCTGGGCGCTACCCCGGACGGCACCGCGCTGGGCTTCTCTCTTGTCCGCGACACCGAAAACGGCCCGGAATGGGTTGCGTTCAGCGCTGCATTGAAGCTTGATTATCGCATTGATTGCCTGATCCTTACCCCCCTGAGCGGGCAGAACCCCTTGACGAACGAAACGGTCCCGCTGGTGCTGACCCACAGCTACGGCTGATAAACGAGCAGGAGGTGCAAGATGAAACACCTGGCACTGTGCGGCGCGCTGGCCGCTTTGCTGGCGGCGCTGCTGGCAGGCTGCGGGGCAAAGACCGCAGCCTCTGCCCGCCCGGCTGGCCACCGGGAACTGAAATCGACCCCGCCGGATTCCATGCACGCCACCGCGGCGATCACCGAGCAGTACACCCTTGAAAAGGTGGTGCAGGCAGAAAACGGCGGCACTGTCCGACTGAACATCCACCTGCCCCGGCTGGAAAGCGACAGCGCCGACGCCGCCCGCATCAACGCCGAGTTTGCCCGCTACTACGAAAACGATGTGCAGGAGTACGTAGACCGCCCGGAGGCAGCCGACCCGGCCGTGTGGGATTTCAGCATTGAAATGAACTGGGAAGCAAGCTGGTACGGCGACTGCGTCAGCCTTGTGGTCAGCAGCAGCTACGGAGGTACGGATGCGCCCTTCTACGACGGCTGGTGCTTCGATTTTGCCAGCGGAAACCAGCTGACCGTCACCCAGATGCTGCAGCGCATGGGGGCAGACCCCGTTGCGCTGGAAGAGGCGCTTTACCGCGACGTGAAGCGCCGGGATGAGCTGGACCGTCAAGCCGCCATCGAGAGAGGACTGCTGCCCACCGGCAGCCTGAAAGAGGGAAACACCGCATGGTGGACTTCGCTGGACGAGCTGCCGCTTTCGTTTGACGGTAAGGGAAACATTTCCTTCGTGGTCCACAGGTTCAGCGCAGTCCGGGAACAGTATGTGAACGATGCCCCAACCATCCCACTGGATGTACAGCCGCTGCCACCGGACTGGGAGCAGCAGGTGCTGGCCGAGTGGATGGCAGTCACGGCGGTGACGCAGGGTGAAAGCTATGCCCCCGCCGACCGCAACGAAAGCTGCACCCTGCGGCTGGAAAAGGCCGAGATCACCGGCACGGTGACCGTCTCCTTCATCCGGGAAACATACGTCAGCCCGCAGATCCAGTCCGCTGCCGAGACCCGCACCGGAGAGCTGAATGCCGGCACTGTGACCGGCTGGGACGGGGAAAAAAGTCAGGGCTGGAACCTGACAAGCCTCAGCGAGGACGGCAGAAGCCGCTGGATCATCTCCATGATGGAGGACGGTTCGCTGCGGATGCAGTCCACCGGCCTCAAAAAGGGCAGTGAGGTCTGGTACGTTTTTCAACGCACCGAGGCATGGGACGACATCGGCTACACCGCCATTCCCCGCAGGCTGTGGGGAACATACCGCGCCGGAGACGAGTCCGCAAAGGGTATCCGCTGGATGACCTTCCTGCCGGACGGCAGCTGCTGTATGAGCGTGGAATGGGACGGGTGGAGCGGCATTCTGACCGGCACCGCAGAGGGAACGCAGGGCCGCACCGAGGACGGCACCGAGCTGCATTTTACATTGACCGATCAGAACGGCAAGCCGTGCGAGTTCTGGGCCATTCTGCTGGACGATGACGGCAGCCCCAGCGGCTGCAGCCTGAAATACCGCGCCGGAGAAGTGCTGTTTGACCGGGATACGCGTCCCATTTACTGGAAAAACGACTCCCCAGATCTAACCCTTGTACCGTGACCGAAACCGAACGCAATGCGATGACAAAGCGTTGTCGCTTACAACAAACAAATAACAGGAGGAAATTACTATGGGTCTTATCAAAGCAGGTATGGGCGCACTGGGCGGAACCCTTGCAGACCAGTGGAAGGAATTTTTCTACTGCGATTCTCTGGACAAGGATGTGCTGATGGTCAAGGGCCAGAAGCGCACCTCCCGCCGCAGCTCCAACAACGGCGAGGACAACATCATCACCAACGGCAGCGGCATCGCCGTGGCAGACGGACAGTGCATGCTCATCGTGGAGCAGGGCCGCGTGGTGGAGGTGTGCGCTGAGCCGGGCGAGTTCACCTTCGATGCTTCTACCGAGCCAAGCGTTTTTACCGGCAACTTCGGCGACAGTCTGGCGGAAACATTCCAGACCGTGGCCAAGCGCTTTACTTACGGCGGCGACACTGGAAAGGACCAGCGGGTGTACTACATCAACACCAAGGAGCTGGGCGAGATCCTGTACGGCACCGCAACTCCCATCCCCTTCCGGGTGGTGGTCAGCGAGGAGCGGGGCTACAAGCTCTCGGTGAACCTGCGGTGCAACGGCAGCTTCACCTGCCGCATCTGCGACCCGCTGCTGTTCTACACCAACGTGTGCAGCAACGTCTCCACCCAATATGACGCATCCGAGATCGCACCCCGGCTGAAGAGCGAGCTGATGAACGCCCTGCAGCCTGCCCTTGCCACCCTTTCGGCCAACAAGGTGCAGTATTACGAGATCCCCGCCCACACGCTGGAGATCTCCGAGGCGCTCAACGAGCAGCTGTCCAATGTCTGGCGCAAAAAGCGCGGCATCGAGGTGTTCTCCTTCAACATCAACTCCCTGTCCATCCCGGAGGAGCAGCAGAAGAAGATCACCGAGTGGGAAGAGAACGCCATGACCACCGATCCCACCACCGCTGCCGCCCGTCTGGTGGGTGGTCAGATCGACGCCATGAAGACCGCCGCCGGCAACACCGCCGGTGCCATGACCGGCTTTATGGGCATGGACATGGCAGCCGGTGCAGGCGGTATGGGTGGCATGAGCGCCCAGAACCTGTTCGCTATGGGCCAGCAGGCCCGTCCGGACAGCGTGGACGCGCCCCAGCAGGTCAGCCGTCCCGCACCCGCCCCGGCGGACAGCTGGCAGTGCAGCTGCGGCGCAGTGAACAAGGGTCGCTTCTGCTCCGAGTGCGGTAAACCCAAGCCCGCCGGTACGCCCAAGTATAAGTGCGACAAGTGCGGCTGGGAGCCGGAAGACCCCGCCCACCCGCCCAAGTTCTGCCCGGAGTGCGGCGACCCCTTTGACGACAGCGACCGGACCTGATAAACAGCAAACATGGAAAGGAGCATACCATGATGGGATTCTTCTCCAATTTATTCGCAAAACAGAACTGTGCGGTCTGCGGCAAGGAGTGCGGCACCCTGCACCGCTCCAAGCTCCGGGACGGACAGTTCCTCTGCGACGACTGTGGCGACAAGTGCTCCAAATATATCCGGCTCAGTGAGCTGACGCTGGACGAAGCAAAGGAGCACATGGAGTACATGGCCCGGATGAAGCGGGTATTCGACGAGGTGTTCGACAAGACCGAGTTCCGGGTCAACGCATACCCCTCCACCCCGACGCAAATGGGGCTGGTGTTCTGCGATGAGCTGGGCATGCTGTACATCGACGACCGCACCGGCGGCCGGGGCAAGATGCCGGAGCTGATCCGCTACGACCAGATCGCCAGCTATGAGGAATATCTGGACGAGACCCCCGCCAAGGAGCCGGGCCAGAAACCCACCCTCAACGGCGGCGGACTGAAGATCCGTCTGGTGCAGCCCCGCGGCATTACCGAGGCCCAGACCCAGCGGGGTATGCATCCCCACCCCTACATCAAGCAGGAGCTGGTGATCTGCTTCAGCAAGCGGGACCGGCGGGAGATCGGCTATGCCCACATCGCACGGCAGCATCTGGACCACATCTTCGGGGTCCACGACAATGAGACCAGCATGTTCGGCCGCCGGATGTCCAAGGCCGAGGAACGGGAGCTGAAGGGCCAGATGGGCATGATCGGTGCCATGGGTGCCGTGGCATCTGCCGCCATGAAGGGCGGGCAGCTCTCTGAGCAGGAAAAGGCCCGGTTCGTGGAGAACATCAATCTGGCAAACGACGCCCAGACCGGAGGCATGGCATTGTACAGCCGCCGTGCTGACGAAGCCTTTGCAAAAGTGCAGTGACCCCAAAAGGAGGAACGGATATGAGAAAGATCCAGCGCAGAGATTTCCTCAAGGCCATGGGCCTTGCCACCGCCGCCCTCGGGCTGACCGCCTGCGGCGGCTCCGGTGCCGCCAGCGCATCCAGCGTTTCCAGTGCACCGGCTTCCAGCAGCAGTGCCCCGTCCGCTTCGGCACAGCCGGAAGCAGCAGAGGACAAAGCCGCCCCCGCAGGGCCCCCTGTGACCCAGTTCCAGACCGGGGAACTGACCATCGGCGACTACACCTTCAAGGCGCAGTACATCCCCTTTGACGTCCGCCGGGAACTGGACGGAGCGCATCACTGCATCCATGCGGACAGCTACCGGGGCAATTACTTCTTCAGCTTCTACAACGAGGACGATGAAGAGCAGTCTGCCAAAATCTTCGAGTATGCCATCAAGGACGACCGGCTGACCCCGGTGGAAGAGTACAACATTGACGGCAGAAACGCCCTCAGCATCGACCGCAATGGCATCCTGTACGCCATGGACACCTTTGATGTCTACTGCTACGATCTGAACAGCAGCGACCCGGAGGAGCCCGGCGACGCACTGGACTACATGGGCAGCTGCTATTCCTCCAAGGATCGGGATCTGACCGTAATCTACTGGACCAACTCCGCGCCGGTGCTGGTGCAGGACGGCGAGTACACCGAGCTGACGCTGGAGGGCGATAACGAGATTGGCCCCTTCTACAGCATGTCCTCCCTGAACCTCAGCGGGGACGAGCTGCTGACGGTGGGCGAGCTGGAATCCAGCGGCGATGATTACTTTGCTGCCTTTGATCTGGACGGCAATGAGCTGGCCCGCAGCTCGCAGCCGGTGGGCAGCTTTGACGCCGTGATGATGAAACGCCCCAACGGCTATCTGCTGGATACGGGCTATGTGTGGGAGCTGTACGGGCCGGACGGCACCTTCCTGGAAAAATCCCTGCCTGTGGGCGAGCGCGAGACCCTGTGCCAGCTGTGCGGAGAGTTCTGCACCTTTGATGTCTTCCTGCCGCTGGAGGAAAACGCTTTCCTGGCAGTGGGTCACTACGGCAAAGCCACCGAGCCGGACGAGCCGGTGGTGTTCCGCATCACCACGGACTTCTGAGCCGACCGCTTCGGCGGGGAGACCAACACAAAAACAGTGGGGCCGGGGAAGAGCCCTCGGCCCCCTTTGGAACAACAGGAGGAAACGCTATGGCAGGAATGCTGGAATACAAGTGCCCCTGCTGCGATGGCGCCATCCAGTTTGACAGCGCCACCCAGAAGATGAAATGCCCCTACTGCGACACCGAGTTCGACGTGGATACCCTCAAGGGCTATGATGAGGAACTGAAGGACGAAAAGCCCAGCGAGATGGAGTGGGCCACCCCCGGCGGCAGCTGGGCAGAAGGAGAGACCGCCGGTCTGCATACTTACAGCTGCAAGAGCTGCGGCGGCGAGATCGTGGGCGACGACACCATGGCCGCGTCCGCCTGCCCCTTCTGCGGCAACCCCATCGTCCTCACCGGACAGTTTGCCGGGATGCTGCGGCCAGACCTCATCATCCCCTTCAAGCTGGACAAAAAGGCCGCCAAGGCAAAGCTGCAGGAACATCTCAAGGGCAAGACCCTGCTGCCCCGGGTGTTCCGCAGCCAGAACCACATCGACGAGATCAAGGGCGTGTATGTGCCCTTCTGGCTCTTTGACAGCGACGCCGACGCTCAGCTGCGGTTCACCGCCACCCGGACCCGCAGCTGGTCGGACAGCAAGTACGACTACACCGAGACCAACTACTACTCCGTCCGGCGGGACGGCACCCTCGGCTTTGATGCGGTGCCGGTGGACGGCTCGTCCAAGATCGAGGACGACCTGATGGAATCCATCGAGCCCTTTGCCATGCAGGACGCCATCCCGTTCCAGACGGCCTATCTGGCGGGCTATGTGGCAGACAAATACGATGTGAGCGCCGAGGACAGCATCGAGCGGGCCAACAAGCGCATCCGCCGCTCCACCGAGGAGACGTTCCAGCAGACCGTTACCGGCTACGATTCGGTCAAGGTGGAAAGCAGCAGTATCCAGCTGCACGGCGGCAAGGCAAAGTATGCCCGGTTCCCGGTCTGGCTGCTGAGCACCAGCTGGCGGGGCGAAAACTACCTGTTTGCCATGAACGGTCAGACCGGCAGATTCGTGGGTGACCTGCCCGTGGACAAGGGTGCTGCCCGCAAGTGGATGCTGGGTCTTACAGCTGCTCTTTCCGCCGCATCCTACGGCGTGATGTGGCTGCTGTGGCTGGCACGGATCCTGTAAAGGAGGGACGAACGATGAAAAAGACTTCCAACCGACTGCACTCCCTCTTTGCGGCGCTGGCAGCACTGGTCCTTGCGGCGGCGCTGGCTGTTCCGGCCTTTGCGGTAGAGGGCGGCTTTGCCGACCTGTACTACCGCATGTTCGACGACGCTGAGGTGCTGACCGAGGACGAGGACAACGAGCTGGAGGACGCACTGGAAGAGCTGAGCCTGCGCCAGAGCTTCGATGTGACCATTGCCACCATCGAGTCGATGGAAAGCGTTGGTGCCGACAGCATGGAGCAGTTTGCCGATGATCTGTATGACTACTGCCAGTACGGCTACGGCCCCGATATGGACGGCGTGCTTCTGCTGGTGAGCGTGGGCGACCGCAAGTGGCACATCTCCACCTGCGGCTACGGTATCACCGCCTTTACGGATGCCGGCATCCAGTACCTTGGCCAGCAGATGACCCCCTTCATGGCCGATGGAGATTACGCCGGTGCATTCCGCACCTTTGTCCAGTGGTCGGATACCTACATCGACGCTGCCCGGGCGGGCCACCCCTATGACGTGAATAACCTGCCCCGGGAGCCGCTGTCTCTCATGTACCTGTTCCTTGCGCTGGGCATCGGCCTTGTGCTGGCATGGGTCGTCGTCAGCGTAATGAAAAGCCAGCTGCGCAGCGTGGCGTTCCAGGAGAACGCCGCCAGCTATGTGCGGGAGGGCAGCATGAATCTGACCAACAGCCGGGAGCTGTTCCTGTACCGGGATGTGCAGCGCACGGAGCATGTGGAGGAAAAGGACTCCGACAGCTCCGGCGGCAGCTCCACCCACACCTCCTCCAGCGGCACGACCCACGGCGGCGGAGGCGGTTCGTTCTGAAAGGAGCATGTTTATGAACCCTTATCTTTCGGAAAAAGCCCGCGGCGAGATCCCCCGTTTCCTCAAATGGCTGCGGAACGCAGGGCTTGCCTTCTGCGTGTTCTGCTCTGTCGGCGGGCTGTATACCCTTTGCCTGAGTTTGCAGGATAAGGACTATTCCCACATCGGAGGCTATGTGTTCTGGATCGTGGTGGGCGCTGTGCCCCTCGCGCTGTTTGCCCGCGGGGAGGCCCGCCGCTACCATGCAAGGACCATCGCCCGCAGGGTGGAGAGCTACTCCGGGGCAGAAGTACCCCTGCGGTGGCTGTGCAACAGCGTTGGTATGGACACAAAGGACATTGCATGGTATTTTGAAAACGGCTATTTTGCAAACCTCAGTCTGGATCTGAACCAGAAGATCGTCCGCAGGCGGACCGTGTCCCGCCATGACCCGAACCGGGGCTGAACCCTTTACGGCTGAAACAGAAAGGAGTATTTTCATGGGACTTTTTGATAAGATGAAGCAGGCCACGGCTGCCACCGGCGGCAACCAGACCGTCACCTTTACCTTTCAGGCTCTGCCGGAAAGCCTTGCCCAGATGCAGGCGCTGCCGGAGGCCAGTCTGGACACCCCCTTCAAGACTGCGGCCCTCACCGTCTGTGCGCTGTGCGCCTACGGTGCCGACAAGAACATCGGAAAGGAAATGCTCAACTGGCTGCGCGGCCCCCGTCCGCTGAACGGGCAGGATATCTCCTTTTTGAATGACCGCTTCCGGGACGGCAAGAGCTACATCCCCTTCTCCTACTTTGTGGGTGCATCGCCGGAAAATGGCTATACCCCCCGCCAGCCCTTCACGCTTCTGGTGGGCAGTGACCACACCTCCAACACCGAGGAGGGCTACTGCAAACTGTTCATCCCCTGCGGCGGTGCCGATGACCCCCGCCCCATCAAGCTGCGCCGCAAGGGCAACGGGCAGTGGTTTCTGTGGGAGCAGTACCTGATGACCGGTATCCGCATCCCGACATCGGCCGACCCGTGGGCATAAAACAAAGGAGCTGACATGAAAGCCATGAAAACTTTTGCAGCACTGCTTGCACTGGCTTTCAGTCTGGCAGGGTGCGGTGCGGTGGACGGCAACCCCGTCCGCCCCGCTCCCGGCAGCGCCGGGCAGGGCAGCAGCACAGCGGCTTCCGGTGCCGATTCCGCTGAGCCGGAGCAGCTTGCCGCAATGCGGCAGCTGGCCGGGGAAAACGGAGACCTTGCCGTGGTGCTCTATCTGGGCAGTGTCCCGGAGCGCACCGCCGATGTGGACGCTGTGCTGGACAGCCTGCAGGAACAGCCGTGGCAGTTTGTTGCGGACATCCCGGTAGACCGCTGGGTCACAGCGCCGGGCGGCGGGCGCGAGCTGTACTGCATCTTTGCCGTGCGCAAGGAGGATACGCTTTTTGTCTACGAAAAGCAGGACCCCCAGTACCCGCACCAGACGGGCCGGGAGCTTTATTGCAAGCAGGATGGCCAGCCCATTCTGCTGCTGTGCAACAGCACCCCTGACACCCCCGACATCACGGCGGTGGTCTACTGCACCACCGGCCGCGCGCTGGACTGGTCGCCCCGGCTTTCTGCCGGGACCAGCAGCCCGGAGCCGGTGGAGGGCGTAGACGATTTTTCCCAACACCCAACGCCCGGCGCTGCCCCCTGAGGTGCGCCCCGGCAGGGCATGAGAAAGGAGAACTTATGAAAAACCTGAAGCTTCTGGCAGCCCTGCTGGCGCTGACTATCGGTCTGGCGGGCTGCGGCAAAGGCAGCAGCGCGTCCAGCTCCAAGCCCGAAAAAATGCTGGACGGAGACAACATGATCGCATCGTCCTCCGCCAAACAGGAGTACACCGAGCCGGAGGACGTGACCTACATGCGCCTTCTGGCAGGGGAGGACAAATACCGCGCCTGCGTGCTGTATCTGGGCGGCTCCTACGAGATCACCACCGATGTGCAGCAGGTGCTGGACAGCCAGACCGACCTGCGCCAGCTGTGGGGCTTCGTCTACGACATCCCGCAGGATCACTGGGTCGTGGCACCGGATGGCGGGTGCGACCTGTACTGCATCTTCCCGCAGGAGGCGCAGGCCACCCTGTTCGTCTACGAGACGAGCCTGACAGACGATGCCGAAAAACCGCTCCAGCGCGGCAAACAGCTCTATTACAGTGAGGACGGTCAGCCCATCCTGCTGCTGTGCAACATCAGCGATATCGTCCCCAACACCGAGGTGGAGCTGTACCCCAGCACCGGCGAAGAGCTGGTATTCAGCCCCTTCCTTTCCGGCGAGAACGGCCATGTGGTGGAAGCCGAGGGCGTGTGCGATTTTACCATCTACCCGGAAGGGGACGACTGGGAGACAGACACCAGCCCCTGGTCGTTAGAGGGCAACTGGCTGGAGACCGGCCGCGACACCGACGAGGGCTATTTTGACACTGACCCCGCAGACGCCGACCGGATGTGCTTTTTGCCCACCGACGCCGAGACCGAGGGCAGCCAGCTGCCCTTCACCGCCAGCTACATCACCCCCTACCCGGAGCTGAACGTGGAAGAAGCCGACCTGTTCTATCAGGAGGGCACCCCGGAGGTACCCTTCCAGTCTAATCAGGAGTGGTACGCTACCTTTACCGGGGAGGATGGCTCCCGCTACGCCGTCACCCTGGAGGACGAGGACACCCTTGCCCTGAAGTTCTATCTGGACGGCGAAGAGAGCTACATGAGCCTTGTCAGTACTGTCTACTTTGCGCGGCAGGAGGCCATGGGCTGACCGCCGCCGACCCACACCGGGAGGAATGCACCATGAAACACACCAAAAAGATCACCATCCTCCACTCCAATGATCTGCACGGAGACTTTCTGGCAGAGCAGGTGGACGAAAAACTGGTGGGCGGAGTTTCCATGCTGTCCGGCTACATCGAAAAGGTGAGGGCAGAGGAGCCCAACACCATCTACGCCATTGCAGGTGATATGTTCCGGGGCTCGGTCATTGATTCCGAATACAAGGGGCTTTCCACCATCGAGATCATGAACGCCCTTGCCCCGGACATCGTCACCATCGGCAACCACGAGGTGGATTACGGCATCGCACACCTGCTGTTCATCGAAAAATGCGCCCGGTTCCCCATCATCAACGCCAACCTCTACATCAAAAACACCCCCACCCGGCTGTTTACCCCCTACAAGATCCTGCGGGTGGACGGGATGAACATCCTGTTCATCGGCATCATCACCCAGGACGTCATCAACCAGACCAAGTCCGAATCGCTGGTGGGGTCCTTTGTGGACACCGCCGCCGCTGCCGCCGAGGTGGGCAAGATCTGCAACGCCCACAACAGCATCGACATCGATTTTACCGTGCTGCTGACCCACATCGGCTTTGAGGAGGACAAGCACCTGGCCCGCCAGCTGGACCCGGCCTGGGGAGTGGATCTGATCGTCGGCGGGCACAGCCACACCCTGCCAGAGCACGCGGTGGAGGAAAACGGCGTGGTCATTGCGCAGGCGGGCACCGGCACCGACCAGATCGGGCGCTTTGACATCATTGTGGACACGGACAACAACTGCATCGATTCCTGCACATGGCACACGGTGCCCATCACCGCCGAGACCTGCCCCCGCAACCCCGCCATGGAGCAGGTGCTGCACCGTTTCACCAGTCAGGTGGACGAAAAGTACAGCCACATCGTGGCGCGCTTCCGCCGGGAGCTGACCCACCCGGAGCGCACCCGGGAGACCGAGCTGGGCAACCTGTTTGCGGACATCTTCACCCGCAGCCTTGGCATCGATATTATGCTCATCGGCTCCGGCAGCATCCGGGCCGAAAAGCTGGGCCCCATTGTCACCTACGGCGACCTCATCGAGGGTTTCCCCTACGACGACGGCGTATTTATGTTCAAGGTGACAGGCCGGCAGCTGCGCCAGATGCTCCACTACATGCTGCGGGAGGAAGCCTACACCGGCCACACCGAGTTCTACCAGCTGCCCTCCACCCTGCGGCTGCGCTACGACCGCGCCAAGGGCGACTTTGATTACTTTACCTACTGCGGCAAGGAGGTGGGCAAGGAGATCGGCGACGATGCCTTGTTCACCGTGGGGCTGCAGAACTACCACTTCAAAAACATCGAGAGCTTTTTCAACATCTCCTACGATACCATCTGCAAGCTCCAGAAGCCCCGCAGCGTGGCAACCTCCTGTCAGGATGTCCTGATGGAGTATTTCCGGGAGCACGAGATGGTGGACGCCGCCGTGGACGGCAGAATGACCATTCTGCCCCCTGCCGGGCAATGACCATTTTTTTCGGGGGAAGCTGACGCTTCTCCCGAATGGGGCCCTGAAAAAATTTTACCACAGAAAGGAGCACCCCATGAAACAACGATTCTCAAAACGAACACGCCTTGTCAGTGCCCTTTTGACGCTGGCTATGGTATTCACCTTTTTGCCCTTCAGCGCCTTTGCGGCAGGGGGGTGACAGGTGGTTATAGCATCACCTCAATAGTATTGTATCGTTTTTACAGAAAGAACGGTACAACATCATCGTTTGGGTGATTTTGTCCTATTGTGCTGATTTATGCCTTTTCCCGGTCGAGTTATAAAAAAACGGTAACTCGTCCGGGCGATTTCACGCGCTATCCGATCACAGTTGCCGTTTGTGGAGGTAACTGTGATTTTTTATTGGGGTAACGCATCAAAAAAAGCCTGTCTGCTGCTGTAGACCAGAATGCCAACAAACCGGCACAATCGTTCCATTTCACCACCTATAATCATGCCGATGTGCAATATTGCGCCAGCTTCCCTCAATGGGAGGCTGGCGTTTTTACGCTTTTAAGGGCAAGGTGTCGTGCGCCACCACGATCCTTTTTGTCCGAATAGCTGCTTTTATAAGATCCGGCATCCGGGTGACTGCGATGGGCAGTCCGGCTATGGTGTTTCTAAGCTGGATTCCATTGTAGAAGAAGTTGTCCGGCAGATCTTCGCACAGTTCCGGGAAGTTTCCCGGAAGAAGCTGCTGGAATCGGTCAAGACTAACGATGCCGCCCGCATCCAGAAGAAAATCCAGAAAATCCAGAAAGACTTGGAAGCCAAGCAGAAAGAGCTGGACGACCTGAAAGCCGAAACCATTCTGGTCATTCGGGGCGTAAGTGCCTTGGACAAAGAACTGCTGGGCACACTGGTAGCCGAGGCAAGAGAGGCTCTGGAAACTCTGGAAAAGCAGCTCGTGCAGGCACAGGAAGAATACGAAGAAGCCACCAAAACAGCAAAGCGCAGTAACTACATCTGCAACGAGCTGTTTACATGGGCGGATGTTTACGACACCGCCAACCACGATGAACGCCGCGCCATTTTGCAGCAGTTCATCAAGGAGATTCGCGTCCGAAAAGACTATGAGATCTCGATTACGCTGAACGCCAGCTTCAATCAAGTGGAGCAGCTCAAGGCTGTATCGACCTACGATGGTGCGGAGATTTTTGAAGGGATTTCCGAGAAGGGGGCATAAAAGCGATGTGCTTGCCCGCAGAACTCTGCAAAATGCAAAGAAAGAAGCGTGAAACCGATGGATTTTCAAAAAGTACATTGATGACCCCGCCCGGTTCGCATCCGACTTCAGGGTTCGGAGCCTGGCACGGTCTGCCAAAGTTTTTTAGGCATAAAAAACGCCGCATCGTACAAAACGATGCGGCAAATTGGTGGACCTAGAGGGATTCGAACCCTCGACCTCTCGGATGCGAACCGAACGCTCTCCCAGCAATATCGCTTTTGTGCACACCTTATGCACTGCGAGAAAAGCAAAATCAACGTATATTCGTCCATATAAAACGACCTGCCATCCCAACGGCCTTCCTTGGTCGCAAGTATGGTTTCCAATCTGCTGATTTTCAAGGTGAAGCAATTTGGGGCGTAATATGGTTGGCGGACAAGTGAGCTACAGGCCCTTGAGATGTAACTCACATGGGGTTCAGATGTATCACATCTCAATTCACAATAAAATACGATGTGCCGTAAAAGCGCAACTTCTACTCTTGATAAATGGAAGATGCGCTTTTTACATTTGACAACAAGTTATAGATTGACAAGAGTACGCATACACGATAAACTTTATATAGTATCATGTAAATCAGAAGGAGGCCAAACCATGGGCGTCAAGTATACTACCCCTTCCCAGCACAAGAGCAACCTCCGCAATGTGTATGGAACCTTTGCCATTGAGGGCATGACCATCAGCAAAGATACACGCAGCAACCTTGACCGCATTGGCAGCGGTCAGGCCAGCTATCAGCAGGTCGTGAACGAACTGCGCGCAAAGTACGCGAAGAAGGGCTGATTATGTTCTCAAAGTATGATGTCTACACCACAGTCCATGTACTGCTATGCATTCATGAGTGTGGTGCTAAAGATTTATGGCAGTAGCACATTGCTTTTATACAAATAAAAGTGTACAATAATAACAACTTTGCAAGCAATCCCCTTCAAGGAATCAACTGGAACATGGGTGGAGACTGTACCTGTTAAGCGGAATTGTTTGAATGAATTCAATTCAACATAAAAGACAGTTGCTCATTTGTGAGTAGGAGGAATATATGATGTTTGATTGTGGTTTACAGAATATTTTCCGGCTGAAAAACGGACAGTCCCGTTCCATCAACTGGGAAAACCGGAACGGAGAAAAAGGAAAAGGCGGCATGGCATCCAGCGATCTTGGTCCGTCAAGAAAAGGTTCCCCGTGTATCCCGAAAATAGAAGCAGGAGAGACCGTAACACTTGGTGAGATCCAGGGAGAAGGCGTGATTCAGCACATCTGGATCACCGTTACAGACCGTACCAGTGAACGTAACCGTTATGTTCTGCGGGATCTTGTTCTGCGCATGTACTGGGACGATGAAGAATTCCCATCCGTTGAATGCCCGCTTGGCGATTTCTTCTGCTGCGGCTTCGGTATTTCCTACCAGGTAAACTCAGTCCCGATTGCTGTCAATCCGACCCGTGGTTTCAACAGCTATTTCCCGATGCCGTTCCGTAAAAACGCCCGTATTACCATTGAAAATCAGTGTGATGAGCCGATTCCGGCCTTCTTTTATCAGATCGACTATTGCCTGACAACGGTTCCGGAGGATGCTGCCTATTTCCATGCCCAGTGGCGTCGTCAGCGCATAACGGAAAAGGCAAAAGACTACGTTGTCCTCGACAACATCAAAGGGAAAGGCCAGTACGTTGGAACTTATCTTGCGCTTACCAGCCTCGAACGCTACTGGTACGGAGAAGGTGAGATGAAATTCTACATCGATGGAGACAAGGATTATCCAACCATTTGCGGAACCGGAACAGAAGATTACTTCGGCGGTGCCTGGAGCTTTGCAACACAGCAAAATGGCCAAACCGTTGAAAATCAGTACTGTACTCCGTATCTTGGCTATCCTTACTACTCTAGCCACGATACCTTCCTTCATAATGATTACCACAATGATGATCAGATGCCACAACGCAGCTTCTACCGCTGGCACCTTCTTGATCCTATCCTTTTTGAGAAGGACCTTAAGGTAACTCTGCAGCAGATTGGTGCCAGTCACGGAGGTCTTTTTGAACGTCAGGATGATGTCGCTACCACAGCTTACTGGTACCAGACGCATCCTCATGTACCATTCGCGCCACTCATGTCCAGAAAAGAGCGCTGGCCAAGATGATTTTTGACGCTTTTCCTATTTTATATGTTTCATGACTTTGCATATCGGCTACAAGAGTCCGTTCCGAACAAATCTGCTTCCAACGAATTTGTCCGGAAACGGGCTCTTTCTTTTTTATATGGTATTCAAAAAGCGATCTGGATTACAGAAATCCGTCTTTTCACAAAGCCTTCACATTTTTTGCCCATTCTTTATCTTTATGAACAGGGAGTCGTAGGACGGAACAACAAAAACATTCCCAACACCAGCATCGTTCGGATGATCAAGAACAAAGGATACGCGGGATACCTCATCAACGGTGCGGTGGAGACGGAGTGTCCGCAGCTCCGCATTATCGAACCAGAACTGTTCGAGCAGGCACAGGAACTGCGGCAGGCACGCACCTGTGAGCGTGGCGGCACTTCACTGGGCACCAGCTCCAAAGCCCTTTTGACCGGGCTGGTTTACTGCGGTCACTGCGGCAACCGCTTGAGCCTGACCAGCAGCGGACGGACACACACCTACGCCGATGGGCATACGGTGAAAGAAGTCCGGCCCCGGTATAGCTGCTTTTATAAGATTCGGCATCCGGGTGACTGCGATGGGCAGTCCGGCTATGGCGTTTCTAAGCTGGATTCCATTGTAGAAGAAGTTGTCCGGCAGATCTTCGCACAGTTCCGGGAAGTTTCCCGGAAGAAGCTGCTGGAATCGGTCAAGACTAACGATGCCGCCCGCATCCAGAAGAAAATCCAGAAAATCCAGAAAGACTTGGAAGCCAAGCAGAAAGAGCTGGACGACCTGAAAGCCGAAACCATTCTGGTCATTCGGGGCGTAAGTGCCTTGGACAAAGAACTGCTGGGCACACTGGTAGCCGAGGCAAGAGAGGCTCTGGAAACTCTGGAAAAGCAGCTCGTGCAGGCACAGGAAGAATACGAAGAAGCCACCAAAACGGCAAAGCGCAGCAACTACATCTGCAACGAGCTGTTTACATGGGCGGATGTGTACGACACCGCCAACCACGATGAACGCCGCGCTATCTTGCAGCAGTTCATTACGGAGATTCGTGTCCGAAAAGACTATGAGATCTCGATCACCCTGAACGCCAGCTTCAACCAAGTGGAACAGCTCAAGGCTGTGTCAACCTACGATGGTGCGGAAATTTTTGAAGAAATTTCCGAGAAGGGGGCATAAAAGCGATGCACTTGCCCGCAGAACTCTGCAAAATGCAAAGAAAGAAGCGTGGAACCGATGGATTTTCAAAAAGTACATGGATGACCCCGCCCGGTTCGCATCCGACTTCAGGGTTCGGAGCCCGGCACGGTCCGCCAAAGTTTTTTGGGCATAAAAAACGCCGCATCGTACAAAAC
>OMGL01000351.1_pt1 | contig 36472 bp, 29 predicted proteins | sample 1645831 | NCBI WGS metagenome assembly OMGL01 (sample SAMN00849301, study PRJEB25192) | human gut metagenome | reverse complement strand
CGCTTTCTCGAAGTCTAATCTACACTTTCTAAAAAACTAATTAAATAATATTTACTTTTTCTTAAATAATAATTAATTCCTTGTTTTTAGTTTTTATATATAGTATAATAACTTAAATGCGATATTAATATTAATATAGAAACGGTGCAAAATGAAAATACTTACTATAGGAGATATTGTTTCAAAACAAGGATGCGAATATTTAAGAAGCACCCTGCCCGCATTAAAGAGAGAACTTGAAGCCGACATTGTTATTGCAAACGGCGAGAACTCGGCGGAAACGGAATTTTACCTCAAAGTGCAGAATATATACTTGACTGCGGTGTTGACCTTATCACGCTCGGCAACCACAGTTTAAAGCGAAAAGAAATATACGATTATCTTGATTCCTCTGCCCCGATTATAAGGCCGGCGAACTATCATTCAAGCGCACCCGGCCGAGGAATCGAAATTATAGACAAGGGATATTGCAAAATAGCGGTAATCAATCTTCAGGGTGCAGTTTATCTTGACCCGATTGAAAATCCCTTTTCGGTTATTGACTCATTGATTGACAAGGCGAAAAGCGAGGGTGCAGGCATAATAATTATTGATTTTCACGCTGAGGCAACGGCTGAAAAAAAAGCAATGGGATTTTATGTTGACGGCAGAGTATCGGCAATATTCGGCACTCATACCCATACCCAAACAAACGACAATCAAATTTTACCTAATGGCACGGGATATGTTACCGATATCGGTATGACGGGCCCGTACTACAGCGTTTTGGGCGTTGCTGCCCAGCCTGCCATTCAAAAGTTGAAAACAGGGCTTCCCACTCGTTTTATAAACGAGGACGGAGTTTGCACTCTTGAGGGTTGCCTTTTTGAAATTGATGAAAAAAGCGGAAAAACCGTTAACACTAAGCTTATCAGGAGGTAGCTATGGCGAAGAAAATATTCGCTTTTATTATGGCGGCGGTACTTGCGTGTACTGCTTTGGCAGGATGCACGGCGCAAAAAGATGCCGATACCGCTAAAAAAAATATAACCACAACTAAAAAAGTTACCGACGATTCCAACTTCAAATTGAGCTATACGCAAGCGGACAGTCTTGACCCGTTCAAGTCAAAAACGCAAAACAATCAGGTGCTTTCATCTCTTGTTTTTGAATCGCTGTTTGACATTGACGAAAACTGGGAAAGCGTGCCTAATATTGCAACAAAATATGAATTTTCCGACGGCAAAACGCTTAAGGTAAGTTTCAATCCGTCGCTTACGTTTTCCGACGGCTCACCTATTGAAAGTGACGATATAATCTACTCATTCAATGCGGCAAAGAAATCGCCGGCATATAAAAACAGTCTGAAATATATCGGCTCGGCGTCGGCAGGTGCAGACAATACAATTGTTTTTTATCTGAAAAAAGCAAATCCGAATGCAGTTAATCTTTTAACCTTTCCTATTGCAAGCACTAATGATGACGAAAACGGTTATCCCATCGGCAGTGGCAGATATAAATACGTTAAAAAGGACAGCAAAACATATTTAAAAGCAATTGTAACAAAGGATTTTAATCCATATATCACAACAATCAATCTTGTAAATATTGCGGCCGCCGATTCTATTGACAATGCGGTAAACATCGGTAACATTTCGTATGCGTTTCGTGATTTAAGCTCAAACGTTGCAGAGAGAATGACCTGCAACAGAAAGCTTATCAATATGAATAATCTTGTTTACATCGGCGTTAATTCACTTTCGGGTATTACGGCGAATGCACAGATAAGAAAAGCAATTTCCCTTGCGTGCGACAGAAACACCTTTGCCGAAAGCGCATACAACGGCTACGGCACGGCTGCGACATCACCGTTCAATCCGCAATCAAGTCTTGCGCAAAACGTAAAGATTTTTTCAAGCGAGGCGGACACGTCAACGGCTAAGCAAGCAATTGCACAAAGTGGAATTGACTCAAAAGAGTTAAAACTGAATATACTTGTTAATAAAAACGACAATCGTACTGCCTGTGCTGCTCTACTTAAAAATCAGCTTGAAGCGGTCGGCTTTACGGTCACGATTGACGAAATGGGAGCAAAGGAATATACAAGAAGAGTTAAAGGCGTTGAATTTAATTTATATATCGGCGAGGTTAAACTTTCTGATGATATGAGCCTTTATCCGTTTTTTGACGATAACTCAGGCGGTGTAAGATACGGAATAGACAATAAAAGTTTAACGTGCGACGACCTTTATTGCGCTTATCTTTCAGGCGAGACTGACCTTGGCAAATTCATACTTGCATTTAATGAGGAAATGCCTTATATTCCGCTTATATACAAAAAAGGAATGATATGCTATACTAAAGCTATGAGTGGCGATATGCAGGGCTATTGGAGCAATTACTTTTCTAATATCGACACTTGGTATTTTGAATAATATTTACGGAGGTAATACTTATGATAAAGCTTGAAAATCCTAACGGATATATTGAAGTTACGAACAACTATTTTGCAAACCTTGTCGGCAGGGCAGCGCAAAGTTGCTTTGGCGTTACAGGTATGGTTAATTCCAACGCATATCAAAGCTTAAAATCCGTTTTAAAAAACAAATCGGCTAAAGACAATTTAGACCAGGGCGTAACAGTCAGAAGCGTGAATGACGATTTAATTATCGAGCTTCACATTTCTGTTTCCTACGGTGTAAACATAAGCGCAATTGTTGAAAGCATAGTAAACAAAGTTCGCTATACCGTTGAAGAAGCTACCGATTTAAAAGTGTCAAAGGTTAATGTATATATTGACGCACTCAACTAAGCTATAGGAGATTTAATTATTTATGATTACCGGTTTATTATTCAGAGATTCTATTATCTCTGCCGCAAATAACATTTCAAACAGCAGGCAGGCAGTTGATGCGCTTAATGTTTTCCCTGTTCCTGACGGCGATACAGGCACTAATATGAGTATGACAATTACTGCCGCAGCCAAGGAAATGGCTGCACTTGACGATAACTGCACCGTTGAGGAGGCTTCGGCAAAATGCGCTTCGGCTCTTTTAAGAGGCGCAAGGGGCAACTCCGGCGTTATACTTTCACTTATTTTCAGGGGCTTTTCAAAAGGCTTCAGAGGTTTGACCTCAGCAGGTGCAAAAGACCTTGCCAATGCATTTAAAGACGGTGTTGACGCCGCATATAAGGCTGTAATGAAACCGACGGAAGGTACAATTTTGACCGTTATCCGCAAGGCAAGCGAAGCTGCGCAGAAAGCGGCTGAAACTCAGGACGACCCGTTTGAAGTAGGTCTTGCCGCACTCACCGCCGCTAAAGAAGCTCTTGCAAAAACTCCGGAGCTTTTGCCTGTTCTTAAAAAAGCAGGTGTTGTTGACGCAGGCGGTCAGGGACTTGTACTCATTTTTGAGGGAATAGAAAGTGTTTGGAGAAACGGTGTTATCGTTCAGCCGCTTGACGGTTCGGGCGTAAATCCTGTTTCAATGCCATCAAAGGCAACCGTTGCAGCCGCAAGCGATGATATTGAATTTGGCTATTGCTCTGAATTTCTTATTGAAAAAAGCAGCGATGCAAAGGAAAAGGACCCGCTTAAGCTCAGGGCTTATCTTGAATCAATAGGCGACTGCGTTGTAGTTGTTGACGACAGCAGCATTATCAAAGTTCACGTTCATTCAAACTGCCCTGGTAATGTTATTCAGGCAGGTCTTAAATACGGTCAGCTTATTAATATTAAAATTGATAATATGAGATATCAGCACGCCAATGCAGACGTTGGTGTTAAAGACGGCGAAAAAGTTGTTGAGCCTGAAATTACAAAGCCTGAAAACGAATACGGCTTCGTTGCTGTTTGCGCCGGCGAAGGGCTTGAAGAACTTTTCGGTGATATCGGTGCAGATACAATCGTAAGCGGCGGTCAGACTATGAATCCGTCTACAGACGATATTTTAAATGCAATTATGAAAACTCCGGCAAAGGTTGTTTTCGTTCTTCCTAACAACAAAAATATCATTATGGCGGCTGAGCAGGCGGCTCCTCTTGCAAAGGACAGAGATGTAAGGGTTTTACCTACAAAGACCATTCCGCAGGGCATTTCCGCTATGCTTATGTTTGACGAAACCGCAAGTGCAGACGAAAACCAAATGAATATGCTTTCTGCCGCAGAAAATGTTGAAACCGCACAGGTTACATTTGCCGCAAGGGACAGCGAGGTTGACGGCAAGCCGATTAAGCAGGGCGAAATTATGGGCCTTTGCAACGGAAAGATTAAATATATCGGCGATGATATTACAGACATTGCCGTTAAAGCTGCTCACAAGCTGTTCAAAAAAGGCGAACATTCGCTCATCACAATTATTTACGGTGAAGACGCAAGTGAAGATGACGCAGAAGCTGTTGAAAAAGCACTTTATGAAAAATACGGCAGTGACGTTGAAATCAGCATTGTAAACGGCGGTCAGCCTATATATTATTTTATCATCTCGGTGGAGTAAGATATGCTGAATTTAGATAGCAATATACAATTTATTAAGGGTGTCGGCGAAAAAAGAGCCAAGCTGTTTAACAGTCTTGGCATCTTTGACGTTGACAGCCTTATTCATTTTTACCCAAGAAAATATGAAGATTGGACTGTCGGCAAAACCCTAAATGACGTAAACGACGGGGATACAATCTGCATTAAAGCAACGCTTATTACTCCCGTTAAGGAGGCTGTGATTAGGCGTGGCTTAACCCTTTACAAGTGCAAATTTTCAGACGGCGAAAATGTTATTGCCGTAACAATTTTTAATAATAAATACCTTGCAAAATCGCTAAAGGTTTATGAGGATTACTTTTTATACGGTAAAATAGACAAAAGCTTTCTAACGGCTTCCATGAGCTCGCCTAAAATCGAAAAGGCAGACGGTGCGCTTGCAATTCAGCCTGTTTATCCTGCCAAGGAAAAGCTGACCTCTCGTGCAATTTCAAAGGTTATGAAAACCGCACTTGACGAAATTCATCAAATTGACGAAACATTGAGCGATGAAATCATGCAAAAATACGGCTTGATTTCACTTGATAAAGCAATAAGAGATATTCATTTTCCAAGCAGCGCCGACGATTATCTGCCTGCAAGAAAAAGACTTATATTTGAAGAACTTTTAACTCTCCAGCTTGGCTTATTAAAGCTTAAGAGCAACAAAAAATGCGAAACTTCTCTAAGAATTACAAAAGATTACAGCAAGGAATTTGAAACCTTTTTACCGTTCACTCTCACCAATGCGCAAAAGCGTACAATCGGCGAATGTGTGGCTGATATGGAAAGCAAATTTCCCTGCAACCGCCTTGTTCAGGGTGATGTCGGCTCCGGCAAAACCGCCGTTGCGGCAAGCCTTATTTATACCGTTATCAAAAACGGATATCAAGCGGCTATGATGGCGCCGACCGAAATACTTGCAACTCAGCATTTTGAAAACCTTACAAAAATGTTTTCAAAATCGGATTTAAAAATCGCTCTTTTAACAGGCTCAACACCCGCAAAGCAGAAAAGAGAGATAAAAAAGGCGCTGTTTAATAACGAAATTGATTTGCTTATCGGCACGCACGCTTTAATTCAAAATGACGTTGAATTCAGAAAACTTGCGCTTGTTATAACCGACGAACAGCACCGCTTCGGTGTAAATCAGCGTGCAACACTTGCGCAAAAAGGGCAAAACGTGCACACAATCGTTATGAGCGCCACCCCTATTCCGAGAACGCTTGGGCTTATCCTCTACGGCGACCTTGATATCAGCGTACTTGACGAGCTTCCGCCGGGCAGGCAGACTGTTCGCACGGACGTGGTTGATTCAAGATACCACAAAAGGCTTTATAAATTTATTAAAGATGCTGTTGCCCGTGGTGAGCAATGCTACATAGTTTGCCCTGCGGTTGAGGAAAACGAAACCAATATAAAAAGCGCAGAGGAATTTGCCGAGGAGCTTGCAAACGGTGAATTTAAGGGCTATAATCTCGGAATACTTCACGGCAAAATGAAAGCTAAGGACAAGGAAGCGATTATGAAATCCTTTGCCGACGGCAAGGTGAGCATACTTGTTGCAACCACCGTTGTTGAGGTCGGCGTTGACGTGCCTAATGCAACAATTATGGTGATTGAAAATGCCGAACGCTTCGGTCTTTCGACACTTCATCAGCTCAGAGGTCGAGTCGGCAGAGGCAATAAGCAAAGCTACTGCGTGCTTGTGTCCGACGCTAAGGGCGAAACCTCACGTGAAAGGCTTATGACGATGAAGCAGTTTAGCGACGGCTTTAAGATTGCGGATACCGACCTTAAGCTTCGTGGCCCCGGCGATTTCTTCGGCTCTCGTCAGCACGGCTTGCCGGAGCTTAAAATTGCCGATATGGTGGAGGATATGGACACACTTAAAAAAGCGCAGGAATGTGCGCAGGATATTTTGAAATCCGACTTTTCACTCTCCAACTCCCCCGCCCTAAAAAAGCAAATGAACAAAATGTTTGAAAAAATAGTAAATTAAAAAAGTAGGAACGTTTGTTGTTCCTACTTTTTCCTTTTATACGGCTTTATTTCATCTGTCAGTCCCGCAAGATAATCCATACTTGTATCAAGCGCAAGCGCTATTTTTTTGCATTGTTCAAAGGTATAATATCTTTTTCCATTTTCAATTTTTGAATAATCGCTTTGGTCAATTCCCGTGAGCATTTGCATTTTTATTTGCGTATATCCACGCATTTTTCTCAATTCTTTAAGTCTTGACATATTATCCACCTCTTAAATATTATGTCATATTGACCTATTGACATTAGGGTGTTATTGACCTATAATTTAATTATCAATAATAAGGAGAAAAATATTATGAAAAACAAAATTTTACTAAATGTGATTATTGCCTTAATTGCATTAATCACAGTAATTTCATTTCCTGCCTTAACTAACGCAGCGCAAAATGAGCCTATCGCTATATCAAGCGAAAAGGATTTTTCTAAGATAGCGGAAAATCCCGAGGGAGAATTTTACCTATCAAAAGATATAACCTTTTCAAACAAATATACCATAGAACACATTGGCGTTTTCGGCGGCGTTTTTGACGGAAGAGGTCATACTGTTTTTAATGCAGACGGTGAATTTTTAATTGCGCAAAGTAATCGTGGAGAAATCAAAAATTTACAGATTGAAAATTCAGAATTTTCATATGCCGGAATTTCATATTACAATTACGGAACTATTTCAAATTGTCGGGTAATAAGCACTACTATGTCCACAGGAATTTGCCGTATTAACAGTAGTTTATTGGAAAACTGCTATACCGAAGATACAGACGGTTCTATGTGTTTAAGAAACGAAAGTAGCGGAATAATCAGAGCCTGCATTAATTTATCTAATGTAAGCACATATTACGATTCCAAAGAGCTGGTCGGAGGTATAGCAGCTTATAACACAGGTACTATCGAAAATTGTATAAATAAAGGCAATATTCGTGGAAAAAACTATGTCGGCGGTATTTGCGTTGCCCGAACAAGCGAATTTGACAATATATATGGAAGTGTTTTAAATTGCGCAAACTACGGCGATATTACAAGCTCGAATTGTGCCTTTGGAATAGGAGAAGCAAAAGAAGTAACCAATTGCGTTAATTTTGGAAAAGTAAAAGGTAACGGTTCAAATGCGAGAGGCATCGGCGGCAGCGCATATAACTGTGTTAATGTCGGCGAAGTAAATAACGGTTCGGGATATGCCGTATCTTATACAAATGTCAAATCGCAATCATATGCACTTTCAACAAGCGGAATAAGCGATTACAATAACAAAACAACATTAATTGACAAAAAAGATTTTAACAATCAAGACAGCTTTAAAAAGCTTGATTTTGATTCTGTTTGGAAAATAGATGAAAACGGTATCAATTTGCAAAGCCTTGAGACTAAACAAATAGGTATGTCAATATATTCATTTCCAAGAAAAACAGACTATTATTTAGGCGAAGATTTTGACCCGTCCGGATTGAAAATAATGAAATTCAATTCTTTCGGAAATTGGGAACTTACAAATGACTATACCGTTTCCGGCTTTAAAGGAACAGTAGGTAAAAATACAATTACCGTAAAATGCGGAGATTTTAGTGAAAAATTTAATGTTTATATTTACGAGGATATAACAAATTCGACAATCACATTTGATACGGGTAATATTCAATATGCAAACGGATACGAAATTTGTCCTGATATAACCGTTATTTCGCCGAGCGGAAGAAATCTTGTAAATGGACGGGATTATACTGTTACATATAAAAACAATATTTCACCCGGTACAGCATCATTATATGTTGAAGGTATCGGCTACAATACCGGAAATATTAGCAAAACATTTGTTATTAAACAAAAACTTACACAAAATAGCGTCATTTTAAATCAAAGCTCATATATCGAAAACGGCTCACAAATCATTCCCGATTTTTCTGTTTATAATTGCGTGGGCACCAAATTAACACAAGGCGTAGATTATAATGTAACATTCACAAACAACGTTGCACCTGGACAAGCGACATTAACAATTACAGGTATAGGATATTATGAAAACACGCTTTCACAATCATATACAATTTATGGAAATATAGCTAACTATGGATTAACACTTTCAGGATATGAATTTATTACTAATTCAAATTCCATTTGTCCTACCATAATCATAGTTGATTCTTATGGTAAAATTTTAATTCAAAATGTTGACTATTCAGTAACATATAATTCAAACATTTATCCCGGCATTGCTACAGTATCCGTTAACGGCATAGGAAATTACATAGGTACACTTAGCGCAAATTATCGCATTAAACCCTCGCAGGTTTTAGGCGTTTATGCAAAGGGACGCAGTAATAATTCTATAAAGCTGTCTTGGGCTAATCAAATTGGAGTTGACGGATACATCATTCAAAAATACGACAGCAAAAAGAAAAAATGGACAACATATAAAAAGGTAAAAAGCAATAGTATTAAAATCAGTAAGCTTTCATCATCAACCACTTATAAATTTAGAATAAGAAGTTATAAAGGTGGAGATTATGGCACATACAGTAAAACATTAAAAGTAAAAACGTTAAAAGCAAAAAAATCATCTGCTAAAAAAACAAACAATAAATCTTCAAAGCCATCCTCAACTTCAAAATATTCGCCCAAAAAAGTAAAAAATGTTAAGGCAATCATTTATACACATCATTCAACAAATCAATTCAAAGTAACTTGGAATAAATCAAGCAAGGTATCAGGTTATCAAATTGAATATTACGGAGAAAACGGTTGGAAACGCCTTGCAAACATAAACAGTTCAAAAAAGAACGGATATGTTTCAAACTGGGCAAATTGGTCACTTTATATGCCAAAAGCAAAGGTTAGAATCAGAGCATTTAAAACAGTAAACAGAAAAAAGTATTACAGCTCGTGGAGCAATGCAAAAATGAGTTTTATAAGCAAATAATTTCGAAAGGGTAAAATATGATTTGCAAAAATTGTAAGGCAAAAATTCCTGAAGAAAGTAAATATTGTGAAAAATGCGGATTAAAAATTGAGCGGGACGAAACTCAAGTTCCTCATGAACTCATCGAATCAACCGCTTCGCAAAAAAATAATAATAAAACTAATTTCCTTTTAATAATTTTAGTATTTATTATAATAATACTAACGATTGTTATAACTGCTTTAATCTGCAAAGATAGAGAAGTAAAAGCCACAACCACTGCACAAACAACAGCCATAACAACACAGGATACAACTGTTGAAACTTCTAACGATGAAGAAAACGACGGTGATGACAACTATGCTTACGAAGATGATTATTTGTTTCCTGCCGTAGATGAATATATCAGTATGATAAACAATTCCGATATAGTCAGATCAGGTGCAACGTATAAAATAAGCTATTTTCCCGATAATTCAAACAGTTTTAATGCATACTTAAAAACCGGAAATGTCAACATTCAAACTGTTACCGCCGAATCGCCTAAATCCGAAGATGACGACAATTTCGGCAGAATAACCGATGTAATGGTAACAACTAAAGATTTTGCTCAAACCTCTGATCTCGATGAAAAATATGCTGTGCTGTTATGCGCTGCAATGACGCCAATAATGCCAATATTAGCACCAAACGAACCTATAACATACTCTCAAACAATTGTTGATAATCGCACACGTGATTTTTGGATATCGTCATCTTTACACTGTTATAGCGGTACCGAAAACGGCATATCTTGGATTGTTATATTTAAAAAAACAGATGGAAGCATCTTATCTGCTTGCGGAGAAACAGCTGTAGATTATATATTAAAATCATTATAATAAACATAGTCTATAAAATATGTAGACTTCCTTTTATACAACTTTACGGCGGGAGTTGAGGTCAAGCACGCTTACAAAGCACCCTGCAACGAGCAAAACGGACAGCGTTACATTCACGCTTGAAAGCTTGACGGGAGTTGAAGCATTGGCAAACACAGACAAATCAACAGGAAAAAAGTACAAAAGTAATTTCATAATAAAATAGGACAAAACACTTGAAATGAGCCTGAAAAGCAGAAATTCAAAATAGCTCATTTTAAATTTTCTCAGCACGCCTGAAATTTGAAGATGAATACAAATTCCGCCGAAGGAGAGAAATGCGGCAGTAAGCGGCAGAGAAAAATCACCGTTACAAACGCCGTTTGTTATCTCAATAATCGGCAAAAGCGGTTTGGGAATTTTGACTGTACTGCTGAGAGCTGAAAACAAAACGATATATGCCGTTATCACTATTACGCTTTGTGCCGCCTTGGGTGTGGCAAGGGTGAGTGCGTCGCCAAGAGAGGTGAAAGAAAAAAGAGGGTATTCGCTTTTTTCAAGCCTTTTTTCCTTAAATGAAAGAACGAAACCGATTAAAATTGACGACAAAGCGTTTGACAAAAAGAGCATTACGCCGACTCTTGTACTGTTAAAGGTGACTGTGCCGACAGCGGTGATTATAAAGCCGCAGCCGCCGCAAAAATTAAAGCACATTAAGCGTTTTGCTTGATTCGAATCTATCTCCCCTGCCTCAAAAAGCTCCTCACTCAACAGTGCGCCTGTGGGATATCCGCCGACAAGACCGAAAAGAATTGCCGAAAAAGCCGCCTTTGGCAGATTAAAAAATACTCTTGAAAAATTTCCGCAAAGTTTTATCAAAATATTATTTGCGCTCGATTTCATAAAGGTTAAAAATATTATCAAAAGCGGCAAAAGCGACGGCACAACTGTATTCATTGCAAGAGTTAAGCCGTCATAAGCCCCCTTGCGTGTATCTTTTGAAAAAATGATAAACAAAGCGGCAAGAAAAATCAAGCAAAGCGTTTGAAAAAAGGAATATGTAACATTTTTTATCTTCATTTATACCACCACTAATACTATGGCTAAAATTTACATTTTATACAATATAATATATATTGATTAAATAAGTAAATTATAGTATAATAATTAAACTATCTTAGATTGGAGATAAAATATGGACAACAAAATTCCAAATATGGATTATGATGCCGATGAGGTTATCAACGAATTTAAGGAAAAAATCAAATGGCCGAAAAGCGACGAGGTAACGGCAGTAGTTAAGCCGACAAAAATTCCGCTTCGCTTGCTCATTTCTTTCCTTATCACGGCAGTAGTGGGCGGCATTGCTTACTATATGATGCTCCCGGCATTAAACTTTAAAGACACGCAGATGTATCTTTTCTTAATTCTTCTTGTAGTTGTATTTATGCTTTCATTTGCACTTGTTTGCAGAGCTAACAAGAAAATCGAAAGAAAAGAATATGTTAAGAAAAAATCGTTAGTACCCGTAATAATTGTGGGTGTGCTCGTGGTTGTTATGGCTGTCGGATATCTTACAGGTGTAACCCTTTTCCGTGCAAAATCGTACAGCAACCTTCTTACAATCAGCGACGGCAACTTTGAAAATGACTTTGAAGATATCAGCTATGACAAAGTGCCCCGTCTTGACTCTAACCGTGCAATTGCGCTTGCCGACCAGCAGTTAGGCTCTCTTGAAGAATACAAGAGCCAGTATGTTGTAAGCGACAATTCAACACAGATTAACTACAAAAACACTCCTTGCAGAGTTGCATATCTTCAATATGCCGACTTCTTCAAATGGATGAACAATACTAAAAACGGTACTCCGGCTTATATGCTCGTTGACCTTGTAAGCCAAAAGGTTACGGCAGTAAACTGTGTTGACAAATTCGGCGAGGGCATTAAGTATTCACCTGCCGAGCTTTTCAACGAAAAGCTTATTCGTCACCTTCGTTTCCAATATCCTACAGAGCTTCTTGATACGCCAAACTTTGAAATTGACGATAATATGCACCCATATTGGATTACAGCCGTGCTTGACAAAACAATCGGTCTTTACGGCGGTACAGACGTTAAGGGTGCAATCATTACAGATGCGCTTACAGGCAAAAGCAAATATTACGATATTGAAACAGTAAAGAATGACAAGAGCCTTAATTGGATTGACGTGGTTTACAGTGAGGCGCTCGTTCTTGAGCAGTACAACTATCACGGCAAGCTTCAAAACGGCTTCTGGAACTCAATAATTTTCCAAAACGACGTAAACATTGCTTCAACAGGCAGCGGTAACATTGCTATGGACGATGACGTTTGGGTATTCACGGGTGTAACCTCTGCCGAAACAGACGCTTCAAACTTCGGCTTTATCCTTATCAATCAGCGTACCAAGGAAGCAAGATATTACAAGAGCCCGGGTGCAACGGAAATTTCGGCTCAAGAGTCGGCAACCGACGCAGTACAGAACTACGGCTATCAGGCAACGTTCCCTATTCTTTTGGGAATTGACGGCAATCCGACCTACTTTATGTCACTTTACGGTGACAGCAACACGGTTAAGGGATATGCATTCGTAAGCCTTAAGGATAAAACCGTTGTCGGAACAGGGCTTCTTGATACTGCAAAGAGTGATGCCAAAGCGCTTAACAATGCTATTGAAAACTACATTGACGCACTTAAAGAAAAGGGCATTGCAGACAATGTTGACAAATCAAACATAATTGTTGACGAAAGCAAGATAAGCGAGTCGAACAACGCAGATATCACAGACGATAACAATGCAAACAATAATGCAAACGATAATGCAAATAATACCGAAAACGAAACAACAACCAAGCCAAGCAAGGAAACCGCAAAAGGCACAGTTACAGGCACGGTTGAAGATATCAAAACAAGCGTAAACGACGGCAATTCTGTTTATTACCTTAAGGTTGACGGAAAATATTATTACATTAACGTAGGCGACTGTATGGAAGTAATGCTTGTAAATAAAGGCGACACCGTTGAGATTACAACAGACGGCGGCAAAGGCACATTTATTCAGGCAAAAAGCATTACAGTAAAATAGTTAAAATATAACAAAACAAAGGGATTAGATATTAAAATATCTAATCCCTTTTTAATATACAAAATCTGCCGCACCGCTGTACGGCAGATTTTGAAAGGAGAAAGGAACGAAGTGTTTATTATAAATTTCGCAGAAATTTATTCAAACACGGAGTTTCTTTCGACGCTATGGCTGTTTATTCACAACCGACTTATTTAGTCTTAACAGATTTAACCTTAGACCAAGATGAGTATACCTTAACACTCTTGCCGTTTACCTTTGCATTCTTATAGGTACGAACACGAACATAGTAAGTCTTTTTAGCCTTTAAGCCCTTAAATGACTTAGAAGTTTTCTTGTTGCCCTTAATAGAATAGGTTGAGGTTTCTCTTGTGAACTTCTTTGAAGTTGAAATTTGGATTTGATAGCCTGATACGCCTGTCACCTTTTTCCAGCTTGCCTTAAAGCCTTTTCTTGCCTTTTTAAGCTTCTTGATTGAAACTTTCTTTTGCTTTTTATTTACATAGCTGCCGTCCTTAGCGTATGTTGTAGCCTTCTTAGTTGTCGGCTTTGTTGTTGAAGGAGCGATAGTGGTTGTTGTGGTAGTAGTTGCATCATAAGCCTCTTTAGCCTTGAGTGCATCATAGAAATACATAAGACCTGTGAGTGCATCTGCCGTTGCAGTTGGGTTTTCGCTTTTATCGTCAGCAGTGTAATAGTAAGCACCCTTTGTGTCTTTACATTCAAATGCAGAAAGCTCGGTGTAAATCTTCTGTGCCTTGTCAAGATTATTTGCGGCAGAATAAGCGGCAAGCGCAAGAGCTGTTGAATCGGCATTTACCTTTGGCTCACCGTAGGTGTTGTCAAAATTATAAAGATATCCGCCGTCTTTCTTGAAGTTTTCAATTGATGCAAGCGCATCATCTACAAATGACTGATAGCCTGCATACGGTGCAACAGCGATTACAAACTGAGATGTGCTGTCGGTGCTGGTATAATATGTTGAGCCTGTACCAAACTCATAGTAATTATTTACAAGGAAGTTTTGAGCCTTCTTGAGATAATCCTTAAGACCGTATTTATTTGCTACAGTAAAGATTGAAGAGAAAAGATATTGATTTTCGTTATCCTTAACAAGTTTAACATTTTCAAATGCAGATACAATATTATAACCCTCAAAGCTCTTTGCACTGTAACCCAAGCTGTCAAGCGCTAAAATAACGTTTGCATAAACACCTGCAGACTCGCCTTTGATAGGAGCCCAGTTGTTATTCTCGTCATATCCTACAGTTGATTGAATCTTGCCGCCGTTTGAGTCAAGATTTTCCTTAACGTTCTTTGCAAACTCAGCCTTATAGTCGCTCATATTTACGCCTGCACGTATAAATGAGTTGAGACTGCCGACATTATCAACAGTAAAGCCTGCCTTTTTAACAGACATAAGATATATTGCGCTTTCATTAATTTTTGTTTTAACGTCACTGCTTGTTACCTTGCTGTCTGCCATTGCATAAATCCCTGTGAAAAGAGAAGTCAATGCAACGCAAATTGCAAGTGTAACTGAAATTAATTTTTTCATATTTATTAACCTCCTAATATGAAATTATTTTTTATATGAACAGGTGTATGTAAATACAACCTTATCACCGTCTTTAAGCTTTTTTGAATCTACGCTTACGTTTGGAAAGCTTCCATTGACACTATACATCCAGCCGCTGTTTTTTCCGCAATCCATTTCATCAATATTATTTATTCCCGCAATATAAACACTATACATACCATACTCTGCAGTATAGGTTATGCCTTTATCATTGCACGCTTTTTTAAGCAAATCATAAACTGTGCTCTTGCTTTTAAGCGTGGTTTTATAATTATCAAGCATAATTCCGTTTTTGGGAACGTAGCTTTCGTGACCTTTTTTTAAGTCGTCCATATTATTGAGAATTGACTTACATTCAATCGTGATTGAGCAATTAATCTCAGAAGAGGTGGTTTGAGTAACCTTATCGTCATTCTCTTTTTGCGAAGTTGTTTTCGGCTTTTCGCCCTTAGAGTCTGCGGCAGACTCTTTTTCTTTAGCATACTTCTTTTTAGCTTTTGTATTGCTTTTTGATTTAGTATTACTTTTTGATTTAGTATTGCTTTTTGACTTGCTGTTCGACTTTTTTGAGGCGTCGGTAGTTTTTTTATTATCTTTTTTTGAAACAGATTTAGCGGCAGTCGAAGCCTTTTCGCCTTTTTTGGTTGCTTTTTTATCTTTTTTTTGTGTGGTTTGAACCTCATTTGCCGTTACAGTTACTTCTTCTGTGTCTGTTGTCTGTTCACTCGAAGTTGATGAAGTAATGTTTGTACTTCCTGCCACGTTGGCGGTTTTGCCGTTTGAGCAAGCGCAAAACACCGTCAGGCATAAAATTATTGACATTAAAACGCATAAATATTTGCGCATAAAAAATCCTCCGTCGCTTAGGACAGAGGAAAATGCGCAATAATAGTACGGACTTTTAAATCATTGCTTTCCCTTGCCCAAAAGCTGAATTTAAGTTTGCGGCAGGTCTCCCGACTTATGATATAGCATTGCTTAAAAAATCGCCTTCTCGGTTTCCCAATGGCTGATGATTTTTCTTCATCAAATACGGTAATGGCTGTTGCTTGGGAGTCTAACCCAATTCCCTTTTAATTTCTCGCAAAGGAGAAAACCGTCTGTTATTCAATTTGAGAAATTCGATTATTTTTCGTATATGCTCTTTTTAAGCACACCGATATACGGCAAATTACGATAATACTGGTCATAATCAAGACCATAGCCTACAACGAAAGCGTCAGGCACGTCAGTACCTACATAGTCAGCCTTGATATCGGCGATACGCCTTGCCGGTTTATCAAGAAGGGTAACAACTCCTATAGATTCGGGATTACGCTTAGAAAGCATATCGTGAATATATTTAAGCGTGTTGCCCGTATCAAGAATATCCTCCACAAGCAAAACATCAAATCCCGTCAAATCATCTGCAACATCCTTGATAATATTGATTTTGCCGCTTGAAACAGTGCCTGAGCCATAGCTTGATGCCTGAATAAAATCAATATTACACGGCAGGTCAATATACCTTGAAAGGTCGGTAAAAAAGTAAATTGAGCCTTTAAGAACACCTATGAGCAAAAGCTTCTTGCCTTCATAATCTTTCGTAATCTGCGCTGCCAAGCGATGTGCAATTTTATTAAGTTCTTCCTCGGTCACAAGTATCTGTTCAACGTCCTGATGCATAGTATTACCTCTCTGTTTTCATTACCGTTAAAGTATAGCATTGTTTAGGTATAAAGTAAAGTATATTTTAATATTAAATCTGCCGTATTTCCACAAAAAAGACATTCGCAAAAATAAAAGCGAATGTCTTTTATATTTTTATAAAAGTCCGGTTTCTTCGACTTTCTTCTCAAAGAAGCGCATCGGCTTGCGGAAAAGATATCTGAAGAGTGTGCCGATAAGAAGTCCGATAAAGAAGTAAACAAAGAGTTTACCGAGACAAATCCAATAATTATTGCCGTAGGTGCCGCAAACACATTCTCTTAGTGCGTCAATAACAAAAGTGTACGGCAAATAAGGGTTGATTGCCCTAAAGAATGCGGGTGTTACATCAATCGGGAATGTACCGCCGCAGCCGCCAAGCTGAACAACAAGCATAATAACCGCAACTGCCTTGCCGATATCGCCCCAAGCGGCAACAAGTGAATAAATAAAGAACGTAAATACAAATGAAGCGCATAAGCCGGCAAAAATAAACTTAATCGGGTGATAACATTGTATCTTTAAGAAATAGAGGTCCCCGAGGCAAATAATAAGCCCTTGAACGAGCGATATTGTAAGGAATATAAGTGACCTGCCGAAATATTCCTCCCTCGGCTTAATGTTGCCGATTTCTTTTTTATTTGCAACCTTAGGTTTAATAAGAGCCACAAGAATAATTGCGCCGACCCAAAGTGCAAGCGTACTGTAAAACGGCGCCATTGCCGAGCCGTAATTATCAATACCGTAAATCTTATCGGTATTAACCTTTACCGGACAGGCAATGAAAGAGCCGAGATCGTCTGAATTACCCTCAGTCAAATTCATAAGGGTATTAACAATCTCGCTGTCGCCCAAACCGTCGAGCTTCTTTGAAAGATTTTCAAGTTGCTTTGCACAATTGCTGATAAGAGAATGGAGCGAAGTCAAAAGATCGTCGCCTGCCTCAATTGAACCGTTAAGAGATTTAACAAGCGTATTAAGCTGAGGTGACTGATTTTCAACGGTAGTCAAAAGATTAGATACGTCAAAAAGCACATCAAGAAGACTGTCAACCGTTTTGTCAAGCTGAGGCTTAATTTCCTTGGTGTATGTTGAAAGGCTTGAATCAAGCGTAGTTGATACGGATATAAGCTTATCGGCAACGTCGCCGATTTTCTTAGAAGTATCGCCTTTAAGAATTTTATTAAGTTCATTTTCAACACCGCCGAGCCTTGAATCTGCGGTTTTGAGCACCTTTATAAGTGCTTTGACCGAACTAAGCGGCTTTGGCAAATTATCATTTACCTTTTCAAGAGCCGGCACAATTGCCTGAAGTTCCTTTCTTGCCTGCGCACACTCTGCAAGAACAGACTTGATTTCCGCCTGCGCCTTATCAGAATTTGTATCATTTATTTTTTTAAGATTGTTTGCCGAATTTGCAAGCTTCTTGCTTGACGATTTAAGCACGTCACCGACAGATGAGGTAACAGCGTCAACACTGCTTTCCGCAACCTTAATTGCATCTTCCGTGTCGCTGACAACAGTCTTTGTGTCACCCAAAATCGCACTGAGGTCGGTTTTGCTCAATGATTTGTTAAGGTCTTGCGCAACTTCCATAACGCCCTCAAACCCGTCAATTGTTTTTTCAACCGATTTTACTGCCGACTGAGCGGAATCAATCTGATTTTGAAGATTTTGGAATATATTTGTTCCTTCCTTCTTTCCCTGCTCAATAACAGTACCCAAAAGCTTATTTACAAGGTTAATTACTGTTGTGACAAACGACTCGTTAACCTCTGTTTGAATTGTTTGAACTACCTTATCGGTAATCTTTGTGGCAATTGCGTTTTTCTTTTCGTTTGCATAATAGGTGATTTTAGGCTGCTTAAAGTTTTTAGTCATAATACTTGTAAGCGATTTACTGAAGCCTTTTGGAATTTCAATACCGGCATAATAATCGCCCGCCTCAATTCCGTTTACCGCCCTTTCTTTAGAAACGAACTGCCAATCTATCATATCGTTGGCTTTCAAATTACTTTTAATTTGGTCACCGACGTTAATTTCCACTCCTTTAAATTCGTAGCCCTCGTCATTAATAACAACAGCCACCTTCATATTGCCTGTACTTGCAGGGCCATAAGGGTCCCAGTTGGCGTATATATTAAACCAAGCGTAAAGAGACGGCAAAACTGCAATTCCGACCGCAAGAATAATCGCCATAGAATTAGTAAAAATTTTCTTTAAATCTCGCTTATATATCTTAAATATATTTTTCACTTTTTCGCCCTCCCGTTCTTACGTTTATTTTCCTTAATCTTTTTCTTCTGTTCCTTTTTGAGCTGTTTTATCAGTTTTTTCTCCTGCTGCTCTTTTTCAAATTCTTTGTAATCCTCGTCCTCTTCCTCATCGTCAGAAAAAATCGAATACTCGCCGAACTCTATTTGATTATCGTCCTCAAGATACGGAATAACTTTTGATTTTACAAGATATTTGCAATAATCGGTAATCAGAAAGATATTGACAAGCACGAAAATTAAGATTATCCACAACACAAGCCAGAATGACTTACTGCCTCCGTTTGAGCAAACTGCAAGACCTACCGCCGTAAAAATCAAGAAAAATGCTGCGCAAACAACCTTTGCAATTTCAAGATATTTGCATCCTCGATTATAATGTTTAATAATCAGACTGCGCAGAAGCTTATATTTGATTACGATATTTTCTTCATTTTCTTCAAAAAGGAACTCTTCTTCCTTTTGAAATTCGTCCATACAAACTACCCTTTCTAAATTATTACAATTAGTATATCACTACAATACTATTTGTCAATACACTTGGCAATTCTTTTTAATTTTTTTGTATAATTGTATAAATTAGATGATGATTTTTCTTGAAAATTAGTAAAAATTAAGTGAAAACAATCAAAATTCAGGCATATTTTTTGCATTTTACCAAAAATTACCGAGCAAAAGATTATTTTCACTTAACTAATTTACTATATTAATACTATATTATACATTAATTTCAACGTCAATTCCGATAAGGTCTTTTTCCTTATCAAGGATAGGCTTAATAACCTCGCTTAAGAAATCAGCCGTCTGCTCAGGCGCTCTGCCCACAAAATTGGCAGGCTTGAGAATAGCCAAGATTTCCTCCTTTGTTGTCATAAACGCAGGGTCAGCCGCAATGCGGTCAACAAGGTCATTTTTTCCGCCCTCAACCTTAACAACAGCGCCTGCCGCCATTGAATGCTGACGAATTTTCTCGTGCAATTCCTGCCTGTCGCCGCCTTTTTTAACTGCGTCCATCATAATGTTTTCAGTTGCCATAAACGGAAGCTCACTCATAAGTCTTGACTCTATTACCTTAGGATATACAACAAGTCCTGAGGTTACATTGATATACAAATCAAGAATACCGTCTGTTGCAAGAAATGCCTCTGCAATTGAAACACGCTTATTAGCCGAATCGTCAAGTGTTCTTTCAAACCATTGCGCAGATGCAGTCCATGCAGGATTGAGCGTATCAATCATAACGTAACGTGAAAGAGATGCAATTCTTTCGCTTCTCATAGGATTGCGCTTATAAGCCATTGCAGATGAACCTATTTGATTTTTTTCAAACGGCTCCTCAATTTCCTTAAGGTTTTGGAGAAGTCTCAAATCGTTTGAAAACTTACAGCATGACTGAGCAATAAGTCCAAGGCAGTTGCAAACTATTGTATCAAGCTTTCTTGCATAGGTTTGACCGCTTACAGGGAAGCAGGATTTAAAATTCATCTTTTCCGCAATTTTACGGTCAAGCTCCTTACATTTATTATGGTCGCCGTCAAAAAGTTCAAGGAATGACGCTTGAGTACCCGTTGTGCCCTTAGAGCCTAAAAGCATAAGGCTGTCAATAACATGGCAAATTTCCTCATAATCCATTACCAAATCCATAAGCCAAAGGGTGGCTCTTTTGCCGACGGTAGTTGGCTGTGCCGGCTGGAAATGAGTAAAGCCGAGGCAAGGCATATCCTTATATTCATCAGCGAATTTAGAAACAGACGCAATTGCGTTAACAAGCTTTTTCTTGATAAGCAAAAGTGCCTCACGCATCGTGATTACATCTGTATTATCGCCAACATAGCAACTTGTTGCACCGAGATGAATGATAGGCTTAGCCTTTGGGCACTGCTCACCGTAAGCGTGAACATGGCTCATTACATCGTGGCGAAACTTTTTTTCATACTCTCTTGCGACATCATAATTGATATTATCGGCATTTGCCTTAAGCTCGTCAATTTGCTCCTGAGTGATATCAAGCCCAAGTTCCTTTTCAGCCTCTGCAAGTGCAATCCAAAGCTTTCTCCAAGTTTTGAACTTAAAATCGGGTGAATAGATATATTGCATTTCCTTTGATGCGTAACGTGCATTAAAGGGTGAATTATATGTATCGTTTGGCATTAGTCAAGTCCTACTCTCTTCATCATTTCTGCATAAGCGTCCTCTACACCGCCGAGGTCACGACGGAAACGGTCCTTATCAAGCTTTTCGTGAGTTTTGCTGTCCCAAAAACGGCAAGTGTCGGGGCTGATTTCGTCAGCAAGAACAATAGTGCCGTCTGATGTTTTACCAAATTCAAGCTTAAAGTCGATAAGCTCAACGCCGATTGAAAGGAAATATTCTTTTAATACTTCGTTTACCTTGAAGGCATACTTTTTAATTGTGTCAACATCCTCCTGAGTTGCAAAGCCGCAGGAAATAGCGTGATAGCTGTTGATAAGCGGGTCGCCGAGGTCGTCGTCTTTATATGAAAATTCGATTGAAGGGCGAACAAAATCCATACCCTCTTCAAGACCGAGTCTTTTGCAGATTGAGCCTGCTGCACGGTTACGGATAATAACCTCAAGCGGAACAATTTTAACCTTCTTTACTGCTGTTTCCCTGTCTGAAAGTTCCTTAACAAAATGGGTCGGAACACCGTGCTTTTCAAGAAGCTGCATAAGATAGTTAGACATCTTATTGTTTACAACACCCTTACCTACGATAGTGCCTTTTTTAAGGCCGTTGAATGCTGTTGCATCATCCTTATAATCAACGATTACGATTTCAGGGTCATCTGTTGCCCAAACCTTTTTTGCCTTGCCTTCATAAAGCTGTTCAGTCTTTTCCATATTTAAATATCTCCTTTATTTTAAAAATCCCGAGGGCAAGGAACCGTTTCCCCTGCCCGTAGGGTATATAAATGATTAAAAAATCAAATTATTTCTTGTAAGCCTTCTTAATTCTTTCGATAGCCTCAACCGTCTTTTCATCATTGCCGAATGAGGTTAAACGGAAGTAGCCTTCACCTGCAGGGCCGAAGCCTGAACCCGGTGTGCCTACTACCTGGCATTTTTCAAGAAGTTCGTCAAAGAACTCCCAAGAGGTGTAACCTTCAGGAACTCTGAGCCAAACATAAGGTGAATTTACACCGCCGTAACACTCAAAGCCTGCATCGCAAAGTCCGTCATAAATAACTCTTGCATTCTTTTGATAATAAGCAAGTGTTTCTTTAATTTCTTTCTGTCCTTCTTCTGTATAAATAGCCTCTGCAGCTCTTTGAGTGATATATGATACACCATTGAACTTAGTAGCCTGACGTCTTGCCCAAAGCGGATTAAGGCTCGTGCCGTTAAATACAAGCTCCTTAGGAACTACCGTATATCCGCAACGCATACCTGTAAAGCCTGCTGTCTTAGAGAATGAGCGAAGCTCGATAGCACAGGTCTTTGCGCCTTCAATTTCATAAATTGACTTTGGAATACCCTCCTCAACAACAAATGCCTCATAAGCAGAGTCAAAAAGGATAAGAGAATGATGCTCGTTTGCATAATCAACCCACTTCTTAAGCTGCTCCTTAGTAGCAACCATACCCGTAGGGTTATTAGGGAAGCAAAGATAAATTACATCGGGAACTTCCTTAGGAAGGTCAGGTGTAAAATTATTTTCAGCGGTGCATGGCATATAGATAATATTTGACCAAAGTCCGTTTTCGTCTTTATCTCCGCTTCTGCCTGCCATAACGTTTGTATCAACATACACAGGATAAACAGGGTCGCAAATAGCAACCTTATTGTCAACAGCAAAGATATCCCCGATATTTCCGCAGTCGCTCTTAGCGCCGTCTGAAAGGAAAATTTCGTCCTTGGCAATGTCAATTCCTCTGCCTGTATAATCATGCTTTTGAATAGCGTCAAGAATAAAATCATAACCGTACTCAGGCGGATAGCCCCTGAATGTAGCCTCGTCTGCCATTTCGTCAACTGCCTTGTGCATAGCTTTAATAACAGCAGGAGCAAGCGGCTTTGTTACATCACCGATTGAAAGACGAATAACGTCTGCCTCAGGGTGAGCAGCTTGATACTCTCTCTGCTTCTTGGCAACAGTTGAGAAAAGATAGCTTGACTCAATCTTCAAAAAGTTCTCATTAATCTTCATATTATTTTAAACCTCCATTTAATACAAATATTTAATCAAATTTATTCAAATCGACTTCGCCCGTAAATACTTCCTTTGCAGGCCCGGTCATAAATACACTGTCGTTTACATCACCGCTCCAGCTTATATCAAGGTCGCCGCCCAAAAGGTGTATGGTAACGTCATTATCGCAAAGCCCTAAAGTGATTGCGGCAACGGCAGTAGCGCAGGAGCCTGTTCCGCAAGCAAGCGTTTCGCCGGAGCCACGCTCATAAACTCGCATTTCTATATTATTCCTGTCAATTATTTTTGCGAATTCGGCATTAACTCTGTCAGGAAAAACATTCGTATTTCCCTCGCAGGCTTTGCCGTATTTTTCAAGGTCAAAATCCTTTGGATGCTCGTCAATAAACATAACGGCATGAGGATTGCCCATAGAAACACAGGTCATTTTAAACTCCCTGTCAAGAATTTTAATCGGCTCGTCAATCGCTTTACCGCTGCTTACATTAACAGGAATGTCGCTTGCTTTAAGCGACGGCTTACCCATATCAACCTTTGCGCTTTTAACCTCGCCGTTTTCAACATTAACGTCAATATATTTAACTGCGCCCATTGACTCAATAGTAAACGTGGTTTTATCGGTAAGCTTATGGTCGTAGCAATATTTTGCAACGCATCTTATTCCGTTGCCGCACATTGCACCTCTTGAGCCGTCTGCGTTATACATAACCATTTCAAAATCAGCCTTTGTGCCTTTTTTGATAAGAATTATTCCGTCGCCGCCGATACCGAAATGACGGTCAGATAAAATAATTGCCGCCTTTTCCTCATTTTCGACAAATTCTTCAGTGCAATCAATGTATATATAATCATTGCCGCAACCGTGCATCTTAGTAAATTTCATAAAATCAGTCCGTTTCAAAATTAATCGCAATAAAGCTTGCAATAAAATATGTACTACATAAAATCGTTAATTATTTCCTGAGCAAGCACTGCAATTTTCTTGCCCATTTTCATACTTTCACGCTGGAGATATTTATGCGCCTGAAGTTCGGAAAAACCGTTGGTTTCTTTGAGAATAAGCTTAGCCTTTGATATAACGTCCTCGTCGCTGACGCTTCGCTTGGTAAAGCTTGAAACGCTGTTTACAAGTACGCCGACCGTATTTAAAAACTCCTGCCTGTCAACCGGCAGAGGAAGATAAATAAGGTTACTCATAAAGCTGTCCGTATCCCCACGTGTAAACGCAACAATATCAAACCCCGGTGGAAGATGCTCGGCAATATTACCTGCCGTCATATCCCTTAGACCTTCGGCGCAAACTATAACGCCTTCGCTCATATCCTGAGCGATACTCAACACGCTTGCTCCCGTTGCGCAAACATACGGCACGTCGTAGCCCTCGCCTTCAAGAAGAGAGCGCAATTTAAGCGCAGTATCCTTTGACGGATACGCAACCAAAATTTCACGCATACTCTCCACCTCTGCTAACAAATATCTGACAAAAGCATTATACCATATATAATACTTATTATACAATAGAAAAAACTAACTTTTATTATACAAAATAGAGATATGCACAGGCGGTATTTATTGTTAAAATTGGCTGAATATTATTTCTTGGATTATTATACATTTCTAACATTTTACACAGATTTTAAAAAATTTTAACTTTTTTTTGTAACAAAGTAACCAAAAACCGCTTGATTATTTGTTGTAAAGGTGATATGATATGTTTATATAAAAATTATAATAGCGCCAAAATATTGTTTTTGACGCTTTTCAATAAAATAAAGGAGATGAAATTTTGGCAAAATTAGACAAAGATTATGAATTCCCTTTGTATATCTTTCACAGCGGAAAAAATTATAAGGCATATGAATTTTTCGGCTGTCATAGAATTAAGGGAGCTACATTTGCATTTCGTGTTTGGGCACCTCATGCTCAAAGCGTGTCAACAGTCGGTGATTTTAACGATTGGAACGAAAGCGCCGGTGTTATGAAAAAAATCAGCGACGGTATTTTTGAAGCTAAAATCGACAATGTTAAAATTTACGATTGCTATAAATATGCCATTACGACGAAAGACGGCAACGTTATTATGAAAGCCGACCCTTATGCTTTCCACGCAGAAACAAGACCGGGCACAGCATCAAAGGTTTACGAAACAGGCAAATACCGCTGGAATGATTCGACTTGGAAAAAGGCAAATTCGATCAACATTCTTGAAAAGCCCGTTAATATTTACGAAATTCATTTTGGCAGCTGGAAAAGGCACGAAAACGGCGATTTCTTATCATACAGGCAAATGGCAGAGGAACTTGTGCCTTACGTAAAAGATATGGGATACACTCATATTGAAATGATGCCGATTATGGAATATCCTTTTGACGGCTCATGGGGATATCAGGTTACAGGATACTTTGCTCCGACTTCACGCTACGGAACACCTGACGACCTTATGTATTTTGTTGACGCTTGCCACAAAGCCGGAATCGGATTAATACTTGACTGGGTACCGGCTCACTTCCCTAAAGACGCTTACGGTCTTTATGAATTTGACGGAGAATGCACATACGAATACTCCGATATGAGAAAAGGCGAGCATAAGGAATGGGGCACAAGAGTATTTGACTACGGCAAAAATGAGGTTAAATCTTTCCTTATTTCCTCTGCAATGTATTGGGTTGACAATTTCCATTTTGATGGGCTTAGGGTTGACGCAGTTGCATCAATGCTTTATCTCGATTACGGACGTGAGGACGGCGAATGGATTCCGAATAAAAACGGCGGAAGAGAAAATCTTGAAGCGGTTGAATTTTTCAAGGAGCTTAACTGCGCAATGTTCAAAGAGCATCCTGAGGTTATGATGATTGCCGAGGAATCGACCGCTTGGCCTATGATTACAATGCCTACAAATATCGGCGGCTTAGGCTTTAATTTCAAGTGGAATATGGGCTGGATGAACGATATGCTCAGATACATTTCGCTCGACCCGCTTTTCAGAAAAGGCAACCACAACTGCATTACATTCAGCTTTTATTATGCATTCAGCGAAAACTTCATTTTGCCTATCAGCCACGACGAAGTAGTACACGGAAAATGCAGCCTTATAAACAAAATGCCCGGTGAATATGAAATGAAATTCGACGGATTAAGGCTGTTTCTTGCATATATGTTTGCTCACCCCGGCAAAAAGCTTTTGTTTATGGGCAGTGAATTCGGTCAATTTATTGAATGGAACTATAAGCAAGGGCTTGATTGGCTCCTTCTTGACTATGAAATGCACAGGAAGATGCTTGGATTTTCCAAAACGCTTAATAAACTTTATAAAGACACGCCTGCACTTTGGCAAATTGATTACAGTTGGGACGGCTTCCAATGGATTTCCAGTGAGGACAATGCAAACAGTGTAATCGCCTTTAGAAGAATTGACAAAAAAGGCAATGAAATTATTGCAATATTTAATTTCACACCTAACAGCTTTGACGAATACAGAATCGGCGTTCCAAACGAAGGCAGCTACAAAGTTGTGCTTGACACCTCGCTTGAGCAATTCGGCGGCTCAACAATTGCAAAGCACCCCGCATACAAGACCAAGAAAAAAGCTATGCACGGCTTTGAGCAAAGCATCGGCTTAAAACTTTCGGGTCTTTCGGGCATTTATCTTGAAAAGGTTGCCAAAAAAACTTCAAAATCAAAGGCTAAGGAAAACGGCACAAAGGCAAAAAAACTTGAAAATGCAAAACCTAAAAAGGAAGCAAAGCCCATTGCCGAAAGTAAAGATATAAAAGAAGAAAAAAAGAAAATTTCCAAGGCTGAACCTAAGGCGGAAAAGCCTAAAAATAAAAAGGATGAGCCTGTTAAAAAAGCAAAAAAGGCCGTCAAATCGGCGCTTTCTAATAAAAAGAACAAATAAAGGAGAAATGAAATGGCACAAAAAACAGAAGTTGTAGCAATGCTCCTTGCAGGAGGGCAGGGCAGCCGTCTCGGTGTACTTACAAAAAACATCGCTAAGCCTGCTGTTCCTTACGGCGGCAATTACAGAATTATTGACTTTCCTTTGTCAAACTGTGTAAACAGCGGTATCTATACCGTAGGCGTTCTTACCCAGTATCAGCCGCTTGAGCTAAACGACTATCTCGGAAACGGACAGCCTTGGGATTTAGACAGGCAAAACGGCGGTATTCACATTTTGTCACCGTACGAGGCTATCGGCGGCGCAGAATGGTACAAGGGTACTGCAAACGCAATTTACCAAAACATTAATTTTATCGAAAAATACGATCCCGAATATGTTGTAATCCTTTCCGGCGACCATATTTATAAAATGAATTACGCAAAGATGGTTGATTTCCACAAAAAGAACAATGCGGACTGCACAATCGCAGTTCTTGAAGTTCCGTGGGAGGAGGCGTCACGTTTCGGAATTCTTGCAACAAATAATGACGACAGAATTTATGAATTTGCCGAAAAGCCGAAAGAGCCAAAAAGCAACAAGGCTTCAATGGGCGTTTACGTATTCAGTTGGGATAAGCTCAAGAAATATCTTATTCAGGATGAAAACACAGAGGGTTCGGCTAACGACTTCGGTAAAAATATTATTCCTACAATGCTTGAGGCAGGCGAAAGACTTTTTGCCTTTCCGTTTTCAGGATATTGGAAGGATGTCGGAACAATTGACTCTCTTTGGGAGGCAAACCTTGATATTATCAATCCTAATGTTGACCTTGATTTGAGCGACACAAGCTGGAGGATTTACTCAAGAAATCCTATGGCGCCGCCGCATTACATAGGCAAAGATGCCGTTGTTGAAAATTCGTCCGTCAGCGAGGGATGCGAAATTGAGGGTAACGTTGATTACTCTGTTGTTTCTCCGAACTGCGTTGTTGAAAAGGATGCAGACGTAAGATACAGTGTTATTATGCCGGGCGCCAAAATTAAAAAAGGCGCAAAGGTTTATTATTCAATAGTTGCCGAGGACGCAGTGATTGAGCCTGACGCCAAGGTCGGCGAAATCCCCGAACTTCTTGAAAAGCCGGAAAATTGGGGCATTGCAGTTATCGGTTCGGGCGCAACAATAAAAACGGGAACTCACATTGCCCCCGGGGTAATGGTTAAAGCAGGAGAGGAGGTATAAGCGATGAACGGAAAATCAGTACTTGGTATGATATTTGCAAACATTCACGAGGAGGCTCTTGATTCGCTTACGGCAATGAGAACTATGGGTTCTGTTCCTTTTTGCTCACGCTTTCGTTTAATCGACTTCCCACTTTCAAACCTTGTTGAAAGCGGAGTTACCAAAATAGGCGTTGTAACAAATGCAAACTTCCGCTCTCTTATGGACCATATCGGCACAGGCAAGCCTTGGGATTTAAGCAGAAAGAGTGACGGCCTTTTCTTGCTCCCTCCGTTTTCGGCAGGAAGCACAAGCATTTGGGGAAATCGTATCGACGCCATATTCGGCAATATGAATTTTCTTCATCAATCGCATCAAACTTATGTTTTGATGACTGATTGCAACAATATTGTAAATATTGATTATTCTAAACTTTTTGATGCTCACGAAAAGAGCGGAGCAGATATCACAATCGTTGGCGTAAAAAGCAAAATGCCTAAAAACATAGGCTCTGTTCTTTGCTTTGACAAGGTAGATGAAAACGGCAAAATTACAGAAATGAGCCTTGACCGTGATGTTGACGACGAGGTGTTTTACTCGTGTAACATTATGATTATGAAGAAATATCTTCTTGAAACTCTTATTCAGACTGCTCATTCCAAAAATGAAATTTCTTTTCAAAGAAATATCATTATGGCAAATGTTAAAAACCTTAATATTCACGCTTTTGATGCGACTGACAGCTTTGTCGGCACAATTGATTCAATTCAAAGCTACTATAAAATTTCTATGTCGCTTCTTGAAAAGGAAAACAGAGATAAGCTTTTCTCATCACCTATTTCAACAAAAGAACGTGACGATATGCCTACCCTTTACGGCCCTGAATCTGCAACTAAAAATTCACTTGTAGCTGACGGCTGTATTATTGACGGCCGGGTTGAAAATTGCATTATTTTCAAAGGCGTCAAGGTTGAAAAAGGCGCAGTGGTTAAAAATTCCATTCTTATGCAGGATACCGTTGTCGGCGAAAATTCAAAGGTAAACTGCGTAATTACGGATAAGAATGTAAGCATAAGAAGTTCTGCCGAGCTTTCAGGTGCCGAAACATTTCCTGTTTGCCTTGTTAAAAACACAAAGGTCTAATTTTGGAGGAATAAAAAATGAAAGTATTATATGTTGCTTCCGAAGCACTTCCGTTTATGGCTTCGGGTGGATTGGGAGATGTTGCAGGCTCACTTCCTGTAGCACTTCGCAAAAGACTTATAGGTTGCCGTGTTGTTATGCCGCTTTATGACGGAATCAAGCAGGAATTCAAAAACCAAATGAAGTTTATCACTTCTATTTCCGTTCCTGTTTCTTGGCGCCGTCAATATTGCGGAATATTTGAAGCCAAGGCGAACGGCGTCATTTACTATTTCCTTGACAACCAATATTATTTCAAACGTGACGGAATTTACGGCCATTATGACGATGCCGAACGTTTTGCATTCTTTGCAAGAGCAGTACTTGAAATTATTCCTGCTATTGATTGGAAACCCGACATCATTCACTGCAACGATTGGCAAAGTGCATTAACTCCGCTTTATTACAGTTGCTACTATGCTAACAAAATGGGATATGAAAATATCAAAACCGTTTTCACTATCCACAATATTCAATATCAGGGCAAATACGGCGACGAACTTCTTAACGACGTTCTCGGAATTGCACCGGAGTACAGCAATCTTATTATGTATGACGGCCTTGTAAACTTTATGAAAGCCGGCATTGAATGTGCAAATAAGGTCACAACCGTTTCCCCTACATATGCAAAGGAAATTCTTGACCCGTGGTACAGTTACGGCCTTGACCCTATTTTAAATCAGCGCAGCTGGAAGCTTTGCGGCATTTTAAACGGTATTGACACAGATAACTACAACCCTGAAACCGATAAGGATATTTGGGCTAACTACAATGCAGACGATTTTTCAAACAAAGCTAAAAACAAAGCTGAGCTTCAAAAAATGATGGGTATGAACGTTGACCCTGACGTTCCCGTTGTCGGCATTGTTACAAGACTTGTAGGTCACAAAGGTGTAGACCTTATGAAAGAAGTGCTTGAAAAGAGCCTTTTTGAACGCAACATTCAATACGTTGTTCTTGGCAGCGGTGAATGGGAATATGAAAACTATTTCCGCTATCTTCACGATAAGTACCCTGACAAGGTTGGTATTACTATCGGCTTTGTGCCTGACCTTGCAAGAAAGATTTATGCAGGAGCAGATTTATTCCTTATGCCAAGCAAGAGCGAGCCTTGCGGACTTTCGCAAATGGTTGCGCTTCGCTACGGCACACTGCCTATCGTTCGTGAAACAGGCGGCCTTAAGGACTCTATAACCGACTGCGGCGACGGACAGGGCAACGGCTTTACATTCAAAACATATGACGCATACGATATGCTCGGCGCTATTTACAGAGGTGTTGACGCATATAACAGCAAGGATTGGAACGTTCTTGTTAAACGTGCGCTTGAATGTGATATGAGCTGGGGCAAGAGTGCAAACGAATATATCAAAATGTATCGTTCGCTTCTTAAATAACAAATCAAAACATATGACAAAAGCAGAAGTCAGTTGACTTCTGCTTTTTGTTTTAATAAATCCCTCCACCGCAAAATGCGGTCCCCCTCCCTTTCCAAGGGAGGCATAATCGATTTATCTGAATCTTTTCCTGTAATTACTCGGTGTTACACCCTTACTGCGCTTGAAAAGGCGATTAAAATAACTCAAATCATTAAAACCGCACGAAAGTGCTATTTCGGTTATTGATACATAAGAAAGACTTAACTGCTCTGCGGCGCACTCAATACGGTAATAATTAAGATAATCTATGGGAGTTTTGCCTGTTGCCTGCCTGAACGCACGGCAAAAATATTGCTTGTTAAGCTGTGCCTCCTCCGCTAAATCATCAAGTGTAAGCGGTTTTGAATAATCGTTTCTGATTTTTGTAAGTACCTTTTTTATCTGCTTGTTTTTGCGGTAAACGGCATTTTGCGATGACGGCGCAATTTGTGACTTTTGTTCTAATATATACCCTATAAGTTGCCACAAAAGACCCGTTGTGGCAAACGTATAGGCAACGCTTTCCTTTTCCATATTTTCAAAAAGAGAGTCAACCATTTTGCCTGCCGTGCTTTTAGGCTCAAATATCATTTCGCTTATAACTCCGCTGTCAATTGCATTGTTATATTTTTCAATGCACTGCGGCGATTGAGCAAGAAAGCTTTCCATATCAAACACAACACATTCATAAATACAATTTTCAGGCGTACCGCCGTGAATAAATTCACTTGGAATAAATGCACTTTGCCCTCCCTCGAGCGTATAGTTTACACCGTTGACAGATAAACGGAATTTGCCTGCAAGCACCAATATAAGCTCACATTCCATGTGCCAATGAAACGGCATTTCATACTGCGGATGATTAGCGTCAACATAATAAAGCTGAATCGGAAAGCCGAATGTACCTCTGCTTTTATTTTCTTGATATCCTGTATATCGCATAGTTTTTCCTCAGACGTTATAGTTTCATCAAAAAGTCAATATTGTCCTACTTTTTCACATTATACACCTTGCCCGCACAAAAAATCAACAGTATAATTGAAATTAGAGAAATATTAATTTTTTATTATGAAAGGAATTAATTATGGATATTGAAGTAATTAAAGACCAAATTTGCGATGTGTGCCATAAAATGTGGCAGCTCGGCTGGGCTAATGACGGCAACGTAAGTGCAAAGCTTGACGACGGCACAATCCTCGCAACACCTACGGGTATGAGTAAGTCGTTTATAACACCTGACAAGCTCATCAGAATTGACTCTAAGGGCAATGTTCTTGAAGCAGCTGAGGGACTTCGTCCGTCAAGCGAAATCAAGATGCACCTAAGATGCTACGATAAGAGGGATGACGTTATGAGCGTTATCCATGCTCACCCACCAGGAGCAACAGGCTTTGCCGTGGCTCACAAAGCAATGGATATGTATAATATGATTGAGGACGTTGCTGCAATCGGCGCTGTTCCGCTTACTCCGTACGGCACTCCGTCCACAACAGAAGTGCCTGACGCTATTGAGCCTTACCTTGAAGAACACGATGTAATGCTTCTTGAAAATCACGGTGCGCTCGCAGTCGGCAGTGACGTTATTACGGCATTTTACCGTATGGAAAGCCTTGAACTTTGGGCTAAAATAACTATTAACGCAGTTATCCTCGGCGGAAGCCACGATATTGACGAGAAAAATATTCAAAAGCTTATTGACCTTAGAAGCTATTACAGAATTACAGGACGTCATCCGGGATATAAAATGTATAACCCTGATGATGATATGCTTCACAAAAAGGAGGACTGATTATGCTTAAAGGTATTAATCCTATCGTTTCCCCCGAACTTCTTAAGGCCCTTTGTGAAATGGGTCACGGCGACGAACTTGTTATTGCAGACGGCAATTTTCCTTGCGAAAGTATTGGCAAAAATGCAATAGTTATCCGTGCAGACGGCCATTCAACAACAGATATTCTTGACGCCGTTTTATCTCTCATTCCTCTTGATACATACACCGAAAAACCCGTGGCGCTTATGGAAGTTGTAAAAGGTGACAACACCCCTACCCCTGCAATTTGGGCTGAATATGACAAGTTTTTAAACAAATATGAGCCTGAGCACCACGATATTGAAATGACGGAGCGCTTTGCATTTTACGAAAGAGCAAAGAAAGCTTATCTCATTATTGCAACAGGCGAAACGGCAATTTATGCTAACGTTTTGCTGAAAAAAGGAGTAGTCAAGGTATGAGCCGAGTATTAGCATTCGACTTTGGTGCATCAACAGGCAGAGCAATTCTTGCTGAATATAAAAACGGTAAATTAAGTTACAATGAGGTTCACCGATTTGACAATAATCTTGTTAAAAAAGACGGACTTTTGTGTTGGGATTTTGACTATCTGTTAAACGAAGTTAAAAAAGCAATTGATATGTGTGAAAATGTTGACTCCCTTGCGTTTGACACGTGGGGCGTTGACTACGGTATGCTTGATAAAGACGGAAAGCTTATATCTCTGCCCGTTTGCTACCGTGACGACAGAACTAAAAACGAGGTTTCTAAAGTATTTGAAAAAATGCCTGATAAAAAGCTCTATTCGCTAACAGGCAATCAAATTATGGCTATCAATACTCTTTTTCAACTTTGCAGTGAGAAGATTAACAATGCTGACACTTTTATCTTTATGCCGGACCTTTTTGCTTACTTTCTTTGCGGTGCAAAAACGGCGGAGCAAACAATTGCTTCCACCTCTCAAATGCTCGACCTCGAAAACGTAAAATGGCAAAAAGAGGTATTCAATTTAACAGGAAAGAACGAAAGCATTTTGCCGCCTATAGTTAAAAGCGCAACGCAAGCGGGAGAATACAAGGGCATTAAGGTTATAAAGGTTGCCGGCCACGATACGCAGTGCGCAGTATGTGCAATGCCTGCAAATCCAAGCGAAACACCTGCCTTTCTTTCCTGCGGAACGTGGTCGCTTATCGGTTGCGAAAATGACGAGCCGATACTGAATGAAAAAAGTATGAACAACGAGCTTTCTAACGAGCTTGGCGCAAACGGCAAAATAAATTATCTTAAAAACATAAGCGGCTTATGGCTTATTCAGGAAATCAGGCGTAATTTCAAAAGCGAGGGCAAGGAATATTCATATAACGATATGGAGCAGCTTGCAAGAGGAGCAAAGGCTTTTGAATTTTTCATTGACCCTGACGACGCAAGTTTTGCCGCACCGGGCAATATGCCTGAAAAAATTTGCGCTTTTTGCGAAAAAACGGGTCAAGGCAAGCCCGAAAGCGACGGTGCAATGATTAGATGTATTTACGAAAGTCTTGCTATGAAATATCGCTTTGCAATTGAGCAGATTGAAGAAAATACGGGAAAGAAATTTGACGTACTTCATCTCCTCGGCGGCGGAACCAAGGACGGCTTTTTATGCCAAATGACAGCCGACAGCCTTAATATGGACGTTATTGCAGGCCCTACCGAAGCAACGGCACTCGGCAATATCGTTTTGCAGCTTATCGCACTCGGTGATATCAAGAATGTTGACGAGGGCAGAGAAATAATCAAATCAAGCGAAAAGCTTACAACATACAAAAGTGAAAATGCAGGCGCTTTTGCAAGCAACTACAACAGATTTGTGAAAATTCTGAATAAATAATTTTAAAGGAGTAAGATTTATGAAATATCCAAAAATCGGTATTCGCCCTGTAATTGACGGCAGATGGGGCGGAGTTCGTGAAAGCCTTGAGGACCAAACCATGGGTATGGCAAAGGCTGCGGCAAAGCTTATCAGCGAAAATGTTTGCTACCCTGACGGCACACCTGTTCAGTGCGTAGTAAGCAATACCACAATAGGCGGCGGCGCAGAAGCGGCTAAATGTGAGGAGCAGTTCTCAACTGAAAATGTTGTTGCTACTCTCTCTGTTACACCTTGCTGGTGCTACGGCATGGAAACCTACGATATGAACCCGAAAACCATTAAAGCAGTTTGGGGTCTTAATGCAACAGAGCGTCCGGGTGCTGTTTATCTTGCGGCAGTTATGGCGGCTTATGCTCAAAAGGGTATGCCCGCTTTCTCAATTTACGGCCATGACGTTCAGGAAAAGGATGACAGCAAAATTCCGGCAGACGTATCGGAAAAAATCCTTCGTTTTGCAAAATGTGCTGTTTCTGTCGGCTGGATGAAGGACAAATCATACGTTAATATCGGCGGCGTAACAATGGGTATTGCCGGCGCATACTGCAACGCTTCATTTTTCCAAAAATATCTCGGTATTCGCCCTGAATGGGTTGATATGACAGAGATTTGCAGAAGAATAACACTCGGTATTTTCGACCATGACGAATATGACAAGGCTTACGCTTGGATTAAGGAAAACTGCAAGGAGGGCTTTGACGTAAATGCAGGCAAGGATTTACCTGAGGTTATCACTAAATCTAAGGTAGTTGACCCTGACAAGGATTGGGAATTTATCACTAAGATGACGCTTATCGTTCGTGACATTCTTTTCGGCAACAAGAAGCTTGACGAAATGGGTTGGCACGAGGAGGCACTCGGCAAAAATGCAGTTGCCGCAGGCTTCCAGGGACAGAGAAACTGGACAGACTGGCTTCCTAACGCAGACTTTACAGAGTCGATTATGGCTTCGTCATTTGACTGGAACGGCAAGAAGATGCCTACTCCTTTTGCTACCGAAAACGATACATTAAACGGCGTTTCAATGATGCTCGGCTTGCTTGTTTCCGACACTGCGCCTTGCTTCCACGACGTTCGTACATATTGGAGCCCTGACGCTTGCGAAAGAGTAACAGGCAAAAGACCCGAAGGTGTTGCAAAAAACGGCTTTATCCACCTTATTAACTCAGGCGCAACCGCACTTGACGGCTCGGGCGCATCAAAGAATGCCGACGGCAACGGCTGTATGAAGCCTTTCTGGGAAATGACAAACGACGATATCAAAGCTTGCCTTAACGCTACCGATTGGTGCAGAGCAAACTATGAATATTTCCGTGGCGGCGGATTTTCTTCACACTTCCGTTGCAAGGCTGAAATGCCTGTAACTATGCTCAGAGTTAATATTGTTGAGGGAATCGGCCCTGTTCTTCAAATTGCAGAGGGCTACACCGTTGATTTGCCTGACGATATCCACGAAACACTTGACAAGCGCACCGACCCGTCATGGCCTACAACTTGGTTTGCACCTACTCTTACGGGCAAGGGCGCATTCAAGGATGTTTACAGCGTAATGGCTAATTGGGGTGCTAACCACGGCGTAACGGTTTACGGTCACGTTGGCGGTGAGCTTATCACTCTTGCTTCAATGCTTCGTATTCCTGTAAATATGCATAATGTTGACGAAAGCGAAATTTTCCGTCCTCATTGCTGGGCGGCATTCGGCACAGACGATACACAAGCCGCAGATTATTCGGCTTGCAAGACCTACGGCCCGCTTTATAAATAAGATATAATATAAAAAGGAAGTTGAGCAAAATCAACTTCCTTTTGTTTTGTCTAATCTTTCTTTCCTATGACGACTTTTCTAATTCAGATAATCTAAAATGATAAAATTTTCGTAGGGATGGGGCTTGCTCCATCCGAGCAAATCTTACGGCAGGAGTAAACCCCTGCCCTACAATTCGTCGAAAGAAATTCCGTGTTTGAATGAATTTCTTTGAAATTCATAATA
>OMGL01000319.1_pt1 | contig 39057 bp, 27 predicted proteins | sample 1645831 | NCBI WGS metagenome assembly OMGL01 (sample SAMN00849301, study PRJEB25192) | human gut metagenome | reverse complement strand
TCCTCGACCATGGCGCTGTTCTTTGCGCTTATACTTATGGCTATCATACTTCTGCCGAGGGCGAAGCCTTTGGAGATATTCAAGAAAAATCAAAAGGGCGCATGGGTGGTTGTGCTTACAAAGATTCCGAATGTGGCAGGTCTGCTTGCGGAGAACGCTGTTATTGCTGTGAGCCTTGCGAGTGCGTCATTTATCCAGCCTATGATACTGTGTTCGCTGTTTGTTATAGCGCTCATAAGAAAAGAGCCTATCACAAAGCTGAGATTTATCGGCAGTGTTATTTGTATGGCGGGCATAATAGGATTTCAAATATGTTAAAAAACAAAACGTCGGACGTTTTCAAATTCGTCCGACGTTTTGTTGTCTGAAAGTTTACAGAAATAAAGTGAGCGACCAGAGGTCGCCCCTACATTTTGATGTTATGTTTATCTTTGGGTATTGTACATTGCGGCAAACCAGTAATCTTCTTCAAGATAACTTGTGTCTTTCTTGCCCCATGTAATTTTTATTTTCACAAGACAGCCGTCAATATCCTCTTTTGGAAGCTCCAGCTTTTTGGACTCCTTGGCAAGCACCTTTCCGTCATAGCTGTAGACAGTGTAAAGCACGTCACCGAGCCTGTCCCCTGTGGCTTCTACGGACATAGGGGTTTTAAGGGTAACATTGCCGTCCTTATCTACATCTGCCTTTATATTAAATGATGGTACAGAGGAGAGCAGATCTTCAAAGCTCTTTTCAGCGGAAAGGCTCTCACTCTTGCCATTGCAGTATCGTGTCTTTTCAGTGCCGGGAAGCTCATATTTGCTTCCGTCACAGGTCAGCACAACTGAACCTTTCTCCACCTTTGGGGTTATATTTATCACAAGGGCGCAAGCCAAAAAGATAACGGCGGTAAGCAGACCTACAAGTATTTTCCTTTTCATTATTATCACCAATGCTATTATATCACCTTTTGGAATAATAATCAAGGGCAGTGTTTGAAAATGAGATCAAGCAAATGAGTTGCAAATGTACAATAAAATATATAAAAAAACTATTGACAAAATCAAAAATATAGGTTATAATAACCTCATAGTAAAAGAGAGTAGCTGGCGGAGAGATCCGTTTATGTTTGCGTCAGTACGTTCCGATGAGGGACCGCTGCATATCTAAACGGCGAGACTTTTATTGATTAAATTGCCACAGGCGCAGTTTACCCAATAAACGTCTTGCCGATTTTTTATGCGTTTATTTTTCTGAGCCTATGAGAAAAGGAGGCTTTGAAGGGTATATCGGCAGCGACTACAGGAAAAAATAAAAAGGGTGGTATTTTATGAAGCAGTATCAAAAAAAACTTGACCAGCTTTACACTGAGTTTTCATCAGGTGAAAATGGTCTTTCAACCGAGCAGGCAGTGAAAAACTGCGAAAAGTTCGGACGAAATGTTATCACGGAGGGCAAGAAAAAGTCCATTCCCGTGATTTTTTTAGAGCAGTATAAGGACTTCCTTGTGCTTATACTCATTATTGCTGCGATAGTTTCAGCTGTTATGGATGACATTGAGAGCTGTGCGGTAATTCTCGTTGTTATCACAATGAACGCTATTTTGGGTACAGTTCAGACCGTCAAGGCTGAAAAGTCACTGACGAACCTTAAAAAGCTTTCTGCACCGACGGCTAAGGCGCTTCGTAACGGCGAGAAGGTCATTATCCCCTCTGAGGAGATCGCAGTGGGCGACATTCTTCTTATCGAAGCAGGCGACCAGATATGTGCAGACGGCAGGCTGATAGAATGTGCGTCTGTTCAGGTGAACGAGTCGGCACTCACAGGCGAGAGCGTTAATATCGACAAGGATATGAGCGATATAGAGGGCGAAAAGCCTCTTGCTGAACGTGCTAACATGGTTTATTCAGGCTCTTTTGTCACATACGGCAGAGGAAAAATGCTTGTCACTGAGGTGGGTATGGACACTGAGGTGGGCAAGATAGCTTCACTTATCCAGAACGCATCAGAGAGAAAAACGCCTCTCCAGAACACACTTGACGAGTTCGGCAAAAAGCTTTCCATTGCTATACTTATTGTCTGTGCAGTAGTGTTCGGACTTAGTGTGCTTCGTGGCGGCAAGACTATGGATTCGTTCATGTTCGCTATTGCACTTGCTGTTGCGGCTATTCCTGAGGCTCTCAGCTCTATCGTTACTATTGTGCTTTCTTTCGGCACACAGAAAATGTCAAAGGAAAACGCTATCATAAGAAAGCTTCAAGCTGTTGAGGGCTTGGGCAGCGTTTCTGTAATATGTTCTGACAAGACCGGTACTCTTACTCAGAACAAGATGACAGTCAGAAAAATAATGGTAGACGGCAGGATAATCGACACTGACGCTGTTGATCTTGACGATGAAAAGGTCAAGACTATGACGAGAGCCATGATCCTTTGCAACGATTCAAGCTGTAAGGACGGCGTTGAGATAGGCGACCCTACAGAAACGGCTCTTATCAATTTTGGCACAAAGCTTGGTATCGACACTGACAAGGTGAGGGAAGATCTCCCTAGAATTTCTGAGATACCATTTGATTCAGACAGAAAGCTTATGTCAACTCTGCACGTTATCGACGGCGAGAAGGTGCTTTATGTAAAGGGTGCGGCTGACGTTCTTATAAACAGGATAACTTCAAGCGACGAGGAAAAGGCTGTTATAACGCAGCGTGTGGCAGAGCTTTCGGAAAAAGGTTTGCGTATACTTGCATTTGCAGAGAAAAAATTCGACAAGGATACCGTATGTCCAGAGGACGAGGACGGATTGGAGTTTGTCGGTCTTATTGCTATGATGGATCCTCCGAGAGAGGAATCAAAGGCGGCTGTTGCGGAATGCCGCAAGGCAGGCATAAAGCCAGTCATGATAACAGGCGACCATATCGTTACGGCTTCGGCTATTGCCCGTGAGATAGGTATTCTTGACGACAACTCAAAGGCTGTCGAGGGTCACGAGCTTGACGCTTATTCAGACGAAGAGCTTGTTGACTTTGTAAAGGACAAGGCTGTTTACGCTCGTGTTACACCTGAGCATAAAATAAGGATCGTAAAGGCTTGGCAGGCAAACGGCTGTATAGTTTCCATGACAGGCGACGGTGTGAACGACGCACCTGCGTTAAAGCAGGCTGATGTGGGCGTTGCAATGGGCATCACAGGAACTGAGGTTTCAAAGGACGCTGCCTCAATGGTGCTCGCAGACGATAACTTTGCAACTATAGTCAAGGCCATAAGAAACGGCAGAAACATTTACGAGAACATTAAAAAGGCTATACTCTTCCTGCTTTCGGGCAACTTTGCGGCAATTCTTGTGGTGCTTTTCAACTCACTGCTTGGACTTCCTGTTCCGTTTGCGGCAATACATTTGCTGTTTATTAATCTGCTTACAGACTCGCTTCCTGCTATCGGTTTGGGTCTTGAACCTCACTCCGAAGAGGTCATGAAACGCAAGCCAAGAAACGCAAATGAATCTATACTCACACGTCCTTTCCTGGGCGAGATCGCATTGTATGGCGTAGTTATAGCGATAGCAGTAGCTTCGGCTTTCCTTATGGGAAACAAGACAAGCGCAGCTCTTGGTATGACGATGGCATTCGCAGTGCTTTGCTCCGCAAGATTGTTCCACGGATTCTCCTGCAAGAAAAAAGGTCCTGTTATCTTCTCAAAGGACTTTTTCAACAACAAGTTCGGTCTTATGGCGTTCGGTCTTGGAATGGTATTTTTAAACTCCGTTCTGCTCGTTCCACCGCTTAAAGGACTTTTCAAGATAGCAGACATGACAGGTATGCAGTTTGCATGGATATACATTCTAAGCTTTGGCTCTATGCTCGTTATCCAGCTTATAAAGGCGATATTCTTTACAAAGTCTGAGAAGTAAGGTCAAGAGCATGACACATGGTCAATAAATGGGACGTCGAGGACGCTGTCCCCCTACAATTTGTATAAAAAAACCGCTCTTCGTGATGTCACGGGGAGCGGTTTTGTTTTACATATCTTCGCTGTTCACCCAAACCCCGTCCTCTTTATGAAGTATCCTCTGATTTTCAGATCCTCTGAATTTCAGGGAGATGTTTTTCTTTTCGAGAACAAATTCGCCGTCAACGAGGTAGTCGATAAGGCTCAGCATTTCGTCTGTGTACTGTGTTCTGTATGGGGACTTTGAGCCTGCAAGCAGGTCTGTTTCAAGGGTACAGCCTGTGTAGCACCACACGTCCTTGTCGGGAAGTTCTGTTTTCACACGGCGGAGAAGCTTTGTCAGCTCAGGCTGGTTCTCAGGTTCCATAGGCTCGCCGCCAAGGAGCGTAAGTCCTTTTATATAGCCCTTTGAGAGGGCGTTAATTATCTCGTCTGCGGTGGTATCTGTGAAAGGCTTGCCGTAGTCAAAGTTCCAAGTGTCAGGCTGAAAACAGCCCTTGCAGTGGTGTCTGCAGCCTGATACGAACAGCGTGACCCTCACTCCTGAGCCATTGGCGATATCGGTTTTCTTTATCTCACAATAATTCATTTTCCGCTCCTTTCATACATACAACGCAGGGCAATACGATTTTGTATTGCCCCGATAGTCATATGCTGTTTGCTGTTTTATGTCAGTAATAATGTTCATTATTTTCGGATTTTGCAGTTTTGAGTTTTTGAGTTTTCCTTGCTATAATGTTCATTTTTTTGACGAGTTTTGATTTTTAAACTTTTGAGTTTTAACGGCTATAATGTTCAAAATTTTGCGATTTTGGCTGAAAAAATTTTTGGGTTTTATTGTATTGTAATTTTACAATGGGTGTTTATTTTGATTTTAAAATGGAACAAACAGGGCTGTTTTTGTCCCGATTTTATTAGTTTTTTTGAATTTAAAATGGAACATTCGTTATTTTATTACAAGTATACACAAAATATTTTGAATTTAAAATGGAACAAGTTTAATTTTTTATGAAGTTGCGATATTTTATTTTGAATTTAAAATGGAACATACTTTATATTAGGGTTCATCTTCATCAGTGAATCTTGTTGAACCACCAACACCGAAAAACTTTTCAAAGAAAGCTTTCAACTTATCGATAACACTTTGTTTCTTTACTGCTCTATTTCCACCACCAAAGCGAGATACAGGAGGCATAAGCTTATCAATGTCTGTTCCTGTTGTTTTGATCTCACCATCACGGAATGCATTTTCTATAAATTTTCGTGTTTCAGGTTCTTTCAGCTTTTCGTCTTTAATGATTTGAACAAGTTCTTCTTCACGTCTATCTACAACGTAGTCGTGCCATTCTGACATAATATCTTCTACATCATTTATACCAGCAATAAAGGTTTCAATAAGAGCTTTTTTGCTACGAAGCTCGGGGCTTGCATCAATGGCTTTCTTGATTGAAACAAGTACCTCTTTATCTTCACAGTGACTATCGTGATATTTCTTGACAAGTATAAGAATATAATCTATATTGATCTCTATCTGTTTGATAAGTTCAACTTCAAATACAATGTCATCAATAATGTCTGTGCTTTCACCTCGGCTGCGTCTTTCATTCCATTCATCTCGTAGGTCTTGGTATCTGCCTAAATAATCTTGCAGATCACGTTCATTGATCAATTCTTTATCTGCAAATTCGTCAAAAGCAGACAAAAGGTTTCTCATACGAAGAATAGCACCAAAGAGAGAAATAAAATCTCGCTGATTTTGTTCGCCTATGATCTGTGGTTCTATAAGTGGAAACTTTGATGTAAGCTCATCGACCATATCAATATAGCCAGGGTGTGGCTTGCCGTCAATACCCTCATAGCCATAATAATAATCTTTGAATCCTTTCATAAGTACGATACCGCCTGCATTTTTATCTCCGAAAAGTGATATAGCAGTATCAACACGCTTCTGAAGATTTCTAAAGCACACAATATTACCGAAGGTCTTAATTGAGTTAAGGATTCGGTTGGTTCTTGAAAATGCCTGAATTAGTCCGTGCATTTTCAAATTCTTATCAACCCATAATGTATTCAAAGTTGTGGCATCAAAGCCTGTAAGGAACATATTTGCGACAATGAGTAAATCAAGTTCCTTGTTCTTCATACGAAGAGAAACATCTTTATAATAGTTCTGGAACTTATCACTATCCGTTGAGTAGTTCGTATGGAACATTTCATTATAGTCTTTTATGGCTGATTCAAGGAAGTCTCTTGAGGATTGGTCAAGTGCGGATGTATCTTCTGAATTCTCTTCAGCAAGAATACCACTTGTATTCTCGTCATATTCAGCTTCATTTGCACCATAGCTATAAATAGTAGCAATACGGAGTTGCTTTGTAGGGTCAGCTGACATTTGTTTCTTAAATTCTTGATAATATAATTTTGCCATAGGCACAGACGCAACTGCAAAAATAGAATTAAAACCGCTTATACGTTGCTTTTGTTTTATCTCCTCTACTGTGCCATTTTTGCTGGATGCAACTTCTGATATGTTGGTAAGTGCATTGTAGATATAGGTTTTATCGCCACGATAGGTCTTTCTATCAAAATTGTCAAGAATATACTTTGTGACAAGACTTATTCTTTCAGGCGCCATCATAGCCTTTTCACGGGCAATGTCCCACACCTGTTCGTCATCAATATCTTCACCCATATCCATTGTTTTTACATAATCAACTCTGAATGGTAGGACATTTTTATCATTGATAGCATCAACGATCGTATATGTATGGAGTTGGTCGCCAAAAGTCTGCTCAGTTGTGAAGAACTGTGGCTTGCGAACACTTCCTGTGTTGGCAGGAAAGATAGGTGTTCCAGTGAATCCAAATAGGTGATATTTCTTGAAGCTTTTTACAATGGCAGCGTGCATATCACCAAACTGGCTTCTGTGGCACTCATCGAAGATTATAACAACGTGTTTATTATATACGTCGTGGTCTTTGTTTTTCTTGATAAACGTTGCAAGTTTCTGAATGGTGGTTATAATAATATGAGCATTAATATCTTCCAACTGTTTTTTCAGAATAGCGGTAGAGGTATTGCTGTTAGCTGCGCCTTTTTCAAAACGGTCATATTCTTTCATCGTTTGATAGTCAAGATCCTTACGGTCAACTACGAACAGCACTTTATCAATATAGGGGAGAGATGAAGCTAATCTTGCTGTTTTAAATGATGTAAGCGTCTTTCCAGAACCTGTTGTATGCCATATATAACCGCCACCAGCGATCGTGCCATATTTTTTGTAGTTGTTAGCGATCTCGATTCGGTTAAGAATACGTTCTGTTGCGGTTATTTGATAAGGTCGCATTACCATAAGCATATTTTCTGATGTAAATATGCAGTACTTAGTAATGATATTCAAGATCGTATGTTTAGCAAAGAATGTTCTTGTAAAGTCAATCAGGTCGGGAATGACACGATTATTTGCATCTGCCCAGAAAGAAGTAAACTCGAAACTATTGCTGGTTTTACCTTTCTTTGCGGAATTCTTATTTGCATCTTTTATTGCATTGAATCGAGTGCTGTTAGAATAATATTTGGTATTTGTTCCGTTTGAGATAACGAAAATCTGCGTATATTCAAACAGACCACTCCCTGCCCAGAAGCTGTCACGCTGGTATCGGTTTATCTGATTGAACGCCTCACGGATAGCTACACCTCTGCGTTTTAACTCAACGTGGACAAGTGGCAAGCCATTTACAAGGATAGTGACATCATAACGATTGTCGTGTTTTGCACCCTCGGCTGTACCGATGACATACTGATTTATGACCTGCAAAAAGTTATTGTGGATATTCTTCTTGTCAATAATAGTAATATTCTTTGTGCTTCCGTCATCACGCTTTAAGTTCTTGATATTATCTTCTTGTATCGTTCGTGTCTTTTCAACGATACCCTCGTTTTGATTTGCTATTGAATCCTTGAAAAATCTTTCCCATTCGTTTTCAGTAAAATGATAGTCATTGAGCTTTTCAAGCTGAGTACGCAGGTTTGCGATAAGATCTTTTTCATGATGAATTTTAAGATATTCATAGCCCTGCTCTGTGAGCATATGGATAAATTCTTTTTCCAATGCTGCTTCAGATTGATAGTTGCTAGAACGTGTTTTTGCCGGCTCATACTCAGTAACAACGGTGTTTTCTGTTGTCTGTGCGACAATATTGAAATATGGCACAATAGCCGCCTCCTTTACTTAATTACTAAAAGCTGAGTAATTTATCTCTATAATATTCATATTGTTTTTGTCTTGCTTCGATCTCGGCAGGCAACCCTGATGAAATATCATTGCACAATGAATCGAACCTGTCGAGAATTGATACAATTCGTTCTTGCTCTTTCAAAGTTGGCAACATTATCTTAATATCACCTAATTTGACAGGCGTTACTTCGATTACTTTTGTACCATGTGCTAATCGTTTCTTCTGCTCAAAAAAAGAAGCAGAATGGAAGAAATAAGACATATATTTTGCATTTTGATTGTGGCTTATTATTGCTGTATGACCGCTGACAGCAATTTCTTCATTGCCGAGCCATGCAGTGCAAGAGCAAACGTCTTCTACATTCTCGCTTGTAACTGCCATAACGATGTCACCCGGTTTTGCAGTTTTTGACTTTGCAAATACGTCATTATTTACAAAAGTTAATGTTTTATCTGCATAAACACCAAAATGTGTGTACATTTGACCATAGTGAATACAAGGTTTTCCTGTTTTTACAAAGTCTTTTTTCTGAAAATTACCGCCACGACTAATTGTAGCAATATCTTTCAGCTTAACTGGTGCATACCCAAACACATACTGCCACAGCTTGATCAATCCGCTGTGCCACTCATCTCTCTCTCTCTCTCTCTCTCTCTCTACGTTAACAAAATATGAATTGTCGAAAGACAGAAGTGCGTCACGATAAAATTCATATTGTTTTTGTCTTGCTTCGATTTCGGCAGGCAAGCCTATATTTAGGTCGGAGCAGATTTTTTCAAAGTTGTCGAGGATATTGGCGATTTTGTCCTGTACTTTTTTATCTGGAACTGCAATCATCACATTATTCAATTTAGAAACAGATAAGCCTGGTTGAGCACCCGCAGTTTTATACTGATTTAAATTTGCGTGAGTTAATACATGAAAAAGATATCTGCTATTAAAATACCCCTTATCAGTAACAACAACAGCATGTTCTGTAGCATAATACTTGCCAGTTGCGTAACATACATTACCACACTGTGCTCCTTGTCTTCCGATAATTGATTTATCACCTTTTTGATTTGATTTTCCTACATAGCCTCTAAGTCCATTTGCACCATAACAAGGGATGGTTTCTTGATTAGTTTCAATATCAGAGATTTCTGAAGCTTTGATTGCTTTTCCTGCTTGTAAATCACAGACTTTTCCCAATTGAAATAATGGAATATCACTTGCAAAAGACAGAAGTTTATCCCTATAATACTCATACTGTTTTTTTCTCGCTTGCAGCTCCGCTTGCAGCTCCGCTTGCAGCTCCGCTTTAAGCGATGTGAAGTTGTCAAGTATTCGGACAATTTCACGTTGTATCTCCAACGGAGGTACTGGGACTAAGAATTTCTTGAATTTGTCTAATGATACAGCTGGTAGAGTACTTCCACCTTTTGTGTTCTTTTTACATAATTCATCTATAATATCCGAATAATAAAATAAAAATCTAATATCTAAGAATGAACTGACATCTTCTTTTATGTGAATATGGGTTAGCTGCTGATTACAAATAAAAGGAACAGTGATTAATGCGTGTTCTCCTATTGTAGCTGTTGTAGCAAAAATAATTGAGTATGCGGGAAACCCTTTCCCTTTAACGCCAGCTAAATTAACGTGCTGAATGGAATCTGATAGTTCTTTTCCATTAGCTCTAATATCTTCCATTCTGAGCCAAGGAAAATCACCATTATCCCAATATTCAGATATTTTCTTAGAAGGCGTATAACCATTTTGTACTTCACATAATTCTTCAATCGTTTTATATTCCACTCCATTGGGACATAACTCCTGAATCAGTTCTTCTAATCTGCTCATCGCATCATCTCCATTATTTGTTCATGTGAATAATCCTCAACTTGTTTCCGAAGTATATATTCTTCACTTGTTGTATATGTATCATCATATTTCGTCTTTGCAATTGGAGAAAAATAATAGCCATAGCCTTCCAATACCGGATTAAAATCACTTGTAACTGCACAAGTCACCTTTGCTGTGTTTTTTCCTTTATAATCACCTAAACGTAATGTTACTTCACGAAGCGAAAGTTTTTTAAACCCTTGTTCAAAAAATAAAAAGCAAATGCCTCCTACCTTGGCTTCTGAATGATATGCAAGACAATCTGGTTTTTCACGTCCTATTTTATCAATAAACTCTTTTTCGTTACTGGTCAATTCTTCATGGTTACCAACTTTTTTCAAAATCTTATCAAAACCAAAATGAATACCGTCGATTATCCGAATATTTTCAGCCGGATAAACTGTAGGGATAAAACTGCTCCCATCGTCATATGCCCAAAATGTCAAATAATTATTACCTGATCCCCACTTTTTTATTTCAGCTCTTGCCGTTTGTGGACTGTCTGCCCAATATGACAGTTTTTGTCCTGGAAAGAGATTTGAATACCTATTATCCTTTCTGCTTAATCTTAGATTTCCGCTATGAAGTTCACTTACTGTTTTTCCATAATAACTATCGTTAAATTCAAGGCATCTAAAAAAATCAAAATCATGTGATTCTATTATCGGCAATTCTTGATGTTTCCATATATCCATTCCAAAATCTTGATTTGGAAAAAATTCTCCCATAATTACACCTCAATTTCTGCAATGATCTTGTCGATCTCATCACGAAGCATCTGCTCACGAGCAACTATCTCTTTGATCTCAGCATTAAGCTTGACAATATCGATCTTTTCTCTTGTGTCCTCAGCCTCAACATATGTTGAAACCGAAAGATTATAGTCATTTTCCTTGACCTCATCATAATCGGCAAGATGCGAAAAATGCGTTATCTCGCTGCGTTCAGCAAAGCAGCCAACGATCTTGTTTATATTTTCGGGAGTAAGCTTATTATTGTTCGTAACCTTGATACATTCATTTGTGGCGTCAATAAATAAGGTCTTGCTGTCTGTTTTACATTTTTTCAGCACCATAATGCAGGTGGCAATAGAAGTGCCAAAGAAAAGATTTGCAGGAAGTTGTATTATACAGTCAACAAAGTTATTGTCTATCAAGTATTTTCGGATTTTCTGCTCAGCACCGCCACGATACATAATTCCAGGGAAGCATACGATCGCAGCCGTTCCGTTAGATGCAAGCCAGGAAAGGCTGTGCATTATGAACGCCATATCAGCTTTGCTTTTTGGTGCAAGTACACCTGCAGGGGCAAAACGTGGGTCGTTTATGAGCAGAGGATTGTCATCGCCAGCCCATTTTATTGAGTAGGGGGGATTAGAAACTATCAGTTCAAACGGCTCATCGTCCCAATGTGCAGGTGCGATAAGTGTATCTTCGCAAGCAATATCAAATTTGTCAAAACCAATATCGTGTAAAAACATATTGATACGACAAAGGTTGTAGGTTGTGATATTTATTTCTTGACCATAAAAGCCGTTGCGTATCTTATCTTTTCCAAGTACCTTTTCCGCCTTTAAAAGAAGCGAACCACTTCCGCAGGCTGGATCATATACCTTATTTATCTCAGTTTTGCCGACTGTACCAAGACGAGTAAGAAGTTCTGATACATCGGCAGGAGTGAAGAATTCACCACCGGATTTTCCTGCGTTGGAAGCATACATAGTCATAAGATATTCATAAGCATCACCAAATGCATCTATATCGTGATCTTTGACGTCACCTAGGTTCATATCTGCCACGCCGTCAAGAAGCTTACAAAGCTTTTCGTTTCTCTTTGCAACTGTTGAGCCAAGCTTGTTGCTGTTTACATCAAAGTCATCAAACAGACCTGCAAAGTCTGATTCCGATTCGCTGCCTTTTGCAGATTCTTCAATGTGACGGAATACTCTTTCAAGCGTTTCATTTAGGTTTTCATCATTTTTCGCTGCTGATCTTACATTACAGAAGAGTTCTGACGGAAGAATAAAGAAACCTTTTTCTTCGACAAGACCCTGTCTTGCTTCTTCTGCATCATCGTCAGACATCTGTGCATAATCAAAGTCAGCATTTCCTGCTTCGATTTCACCTGAGTTAATATAGTTAGTAATGTTTTCAGAAATATATCTGTAAAACATAGTGCCTAGGACATAGTTTTTAAAGTCCCATCCATCTACTGCACCACGAAGTTCATCAGCAATTGCCCATATAGCACGATGAAGTTCATCACGTTCCTGTTCTTTTTTTGTATCAACTGTCATTGTAATTTCTCCAATTAATTTAAATATTTTGTACAAGTAGTTTTACTACATTATACCACTTATTCTTTCAAAAAGCTATACATTTACAAAAAATATTTTGAGCAGATAACTGTCTGGTCAAAGTTATCCGCTCAAAAATTATTACAGCCTATTAAAACTTCATATTTATATCGCAAAGCTTCTTGTAGCGTTCTTCACTTAGCTTTCCTATGTTGTAGTTCCTTCTTTGCAGTACCACCCAAACGCCAAGTTTTTCACCCTCAAAAATAGTTCGTTTTGGAATATCTGAACTTCCGTTATTTTGTTGGATATATCTTTTATATTGTTCGTATCTTCTTTCCCATTCTGCAGCTAATGGATCAAGTGTTATTCCTAATGATACAAGAGCGTCTTCTTGTGATCGAGTCAGTTTACCCGCCTTATATTTGTCTCTCTGCGATTGCAACCAATTGCCTAGAAAGACACCTTTATAGTGATCACGCTTTGGTATATTGGCAGTGCCACATTCCTCTTTGTATTCACAGAGTAAGGCATACCCTTTTTCCCAAGAATCGTTTGCTTTTTTTACGATCAATGAATTACAGGCGTTGCACCTCTGACCGTCAAGGAATGCCGACGGCTTGTATTCTTGTATTCCACCGCATTTGTTATGCTTTATTGCAATCTTAGTCCTTTGATCAACGAATTCACCTAAAACTGTGTAGTCATCCCCGACTAGATCATATACTCTTTCGGTGTATAGCTCAGTTGTCATATTTTTAGGGCGGCATACTCGACAACTCGGATATTTTATGAATTTATGGAATCTGCAACTGAATACATGTCCACAAGCCTTGCTTCGCATAGTTATTTTTGAAGACTCACTATCATAGCTAATAAATTCATAGTCTTCAAATTCTTCAAGCTTTTGCCTTACATCCCATTCATTTAACAGACTTTCACATATACACCTAACATGGTCGAATATGAATTTACGTGGTTTTATCTGTATTGTTTCACCACAGATTTTATGATGTATCTTTGATTTTATATTTAATGATCTAAATGGCTCTAGTGGCTCATAATTCCCTTTACCAGCAAAGTCTATCAGTTTTTTGTACCTTTCATCTATTAGTTTATTAGCGTCGCAATAAGTACAGCCCCAGCCCTCTGTGAGTGATGTAGGTGTTGCATAGAAGTTTTTGCCGCACTCAGCACAGTGGTATTTTTGTATAATAGGCGGAGCATTTTCAAACCGATGTATGATTTCCTGCACATTTGGAAATAGGTACATTAAAAGTGGGAGCATTGATCTAGCACTTGTACTCTGAGTACTGATAATACTTACAAGCAAGAAGTTTTTAAGATCTGCATCAAACAAAGTTACAAGTTTTGAGTCATTAAATGCAGAGATAAAATCTTCATACCCATTTGTTGCTTTATGTCCAAGTTCTTTTAACTTGTTGTATATCATATGTTTTAGATCAGCTATATTGCAGTTTGTATTTGAATTAAAAAGAGCTTGAGCATAGTCGGTGTATTCATTTTCTATAGCTATGTCTTTGATCTCTAGCTCTGTATAATGGGATAAGTCATATTCAAATTCGTGACCCTTGATGCCAGTATACTTATACAATGGGGCCTTGTGTTTGTGACAGGTACATACGCCTGAAAGTTGATGAGCCCTGTGTATATATGGTTCTCCAAATATTTCAATGTCATTTTCTATGCATTGTGGGCATATGTGTATTTCCCTTATCATCGTATTTACCGGAGCATTTAGCGGATCAGGCTTTCTAAACATATTGTTTACATATCGTGTTTGTTGTCCTACAGAGAAAAACATAGCCTCAAAAGGAAATATTGACATAGATAAGAACATTTCTTTGAGATCCTTTTGAATGAAAAAACTCTCGTTAAGACATAATAGTCCATATCGAATGTCATATTCCAGAGAGCCAATTTTGGAGTTGAATTTATTAAGATATGAGTCTGCAAAAGTTGTTATCGGCAAACCATTTTTCTTTGCCAGACGATGTATCCAGGAATACATTAATTCATCAGGATAAGGGTTTCTGTATACAGGAATAACAGGCATTTATTTGTCCTCTTTATCTATGCCAAGAAAGTTCTGCATTTGAATTACGCTTGGAGTGTTCTTTTTATGCAGATCTGATCTTGTGTGTTGCTGTTTTGTAAGCTGTTCTATTACCAATTTGCTTATTTCTCTTTCGGCCTTTCCAACTGATGATTTTTTCCTTATTACCTTTTTGAAAGCGTCTTCTATTTGTGTTGGCGTGTATTCATCATAGATAGCGGTGATGTTTGCCACAACATTTTTTATTTGTACCTTTTCCTCACTGCTGTTATTATTTAATATTTTCTCGGCTTCTTTGAGCTGTTTGGCTTCATCTTCTATTTTATCAAGCTCAAGCTTTGCATTTTCCTTTATTTCTTGCATAAGATAATCGCTAAAGTCAGAATCAAGATTTTCCAATACATCACGAAGTCCTGCGAAATGTTTGTTTGTTACAGCATATATATACTTGCTGTTTATTTCAGGCTTTTTCTTTCTGTTTAAAAAATCAATATTCATATATATGTAAATGCTGATAAGCTGGTCTACGATTCCCTTTGTAACATCATACAAAGCGTCTGTTATCTCCTCTGAAACTGTAACAGGTTTATCAAACCATTGGTATCGGAAAAGTTCGTTTACAAGAAAGTAAAAGAAATTTCTGTCCGTACAATACAATACATATTCCCATTAATGACATTGCCGACTCTTCGAGCTGTTCTGAGTGTTTTAAACATTTTGGCTTTTGCGTCTTCTGTACCCACAACAGCTGTTGCGACCTTAGTTCTGTTTGAGAGTGTAAGCAGAGAATCGAAAGAGTTTTCTCGTGTGTGCGAAAAATCTATTAGCTGTATTTCGTCGAAAATGATGATTCCAATAGCGAACTTTTCTACATATTCACGGATACGCTCTGCTTTTGCGCCTAATGTCCTTATTTTCATTATCTCTGCGGAATATATGGGTTTGATATTTCCCAACGCTTTATCGATAGCGTCACCTATACCGTCATACAAGGCAGAAAAATTGCTGTTTGGGATACAGTTGACAACAAGATATGTTATCTGAGGAAAATACTCTCCGTTTTCTGTTGTGTGCATAATGACTTGCGGATAGTATGATACAAGCATTTGTATTGCGGAACTTTTGCCACAGCCTGAATATCCGATAAGAGAAAAGCCTGCGTCTGTGGAAGCACTTGAATCGCCTATCAAAATATTTGAGGCGGCGTATTCCTGGTTTTCCACGGAATAAGATACCTTATCATTGTCAGAATGAAGAATGTGACGTGATCTGTATGACGTTATCAAGGCATTGTAGAAAGAAAGCTCAAGCTCTGCATGAAATGGAAGCGGAAAGCGTATGCTCCTCAGAGATCTTATCTGAAGTATCTTATCAATGGTTGACATACTCTTTATCTTATCGTAATCAAAATCGGCCATAGTTTGGCTATATGACGATATGATGTTTCTCCCTGTTCTCGGATATGGTAGAGCTTCTATGTATGGATTGCCAGTGTCTATTGCTAGTTTGGCTTCAACATATCGTGCAGGAACTATCCGATGTTCGTTCAGATCGTAATCATCATACTGTGACACGCCTTCTTCACATGTTACATAATTATATTTTGCCATTCGTTATCTCCCCAAGTTTGACATCAGTTGTTGTCATAAAAGTCCTGCAAAGCTTCTTCAAAGCTTGCATAATCCCGATACTCGGTCACACCGTTTTCTTTTTGCTCATCTGCTGAAATGTTTTTGGACGTTTCATCTTTGTTTTCAAGTCTTGTGCTTATCTTGCCCTCATAAGATACTTTTTGCTTGTCGATCTCACGGGAGCTTCGTATGTCCGTTGTTCGTGAGTGAACGTTTTTCTTTGCTGACTTAACGATACTCTCGTTGTTTGCATACACGGCAGAGTCTATTTTTTCGTTGTCTATCCTGCCCTTAGCCTGCATTTTCTTTTTTGCACTATAATATTCTTCATATTGTTTCATTGTAAGTCCCTTATAGTCGCTGTTGCCTGTAATGAGGACGTTTAGTGGTATCTTTACCAGCTTGGAATTTCTGATGTAGTATATGGCACCCACATCACGCATATCCATTCTCACTTCAAATGGCATACGCCTTGTGCCTGCGGCATACATCTCTGACATCAGCCGTTTATCGTTAGGTGCAAAGTACCACAAGCCTTTGTAGCTTATGCCTCGTTTTGATATCTTGGCTTTGATAGGCGTCATCAGGCTATAAAGGTATTGTTCAAGAACAGGTATCGGCTGCGGCATTCCATATTTTTTTGAGCCGTATTCCCACAATATCGCAGGAACAGGAGCTATGTTCTTTTCTATCATTTCTTTTGTGAGAGGGTATGTTTCAAGGTGCTGCTGATTATGTGCTAACACAAAGTTTATCACCATTCGGGTGTAATCGTGTATGGTGAGAGAGGCTTCTTTATGATGAAGAGAATCATATCTTTTCTCGATAAGTCCATGATTTTCGAGGTGAACATTCTGCTTGGCGTGCATTTGATGAAAGGCTTGCTCAACAACGCCCTTGAGAGAGCCTGACGCACCGCTGACTATTTGTTTTTCAATTCCGATCTCGTTGCATATTCTGTCAAACTCATAGCTTTTAAATTCGCTTCCACGGTCCACTCTTATTCTTTTTGGGATAATGCCTGACGGCCATAGCCTTTTGTCATTAAATTCAATACCGTATTTTTTACAATATTCCAGCTTATCGTCAGCTAGATTCAAAAACAGATTTGTTATGCCGAGAATAGAGTTATTGTCAAATGCAACTGACACCGCAAGTATTATCCTAGAATATACGTCTATCATAAAATACACGATAGGGCGGCCTATTGCCTGATCAGGGTCAAGCTCAGATACCAGAGAAACATCAGCCTCACAAGCGTCTATCTCTACCATATCCGCAGGTCCATAAACGTCTTTCAATGAATCGCTTATGAGAAGTCTTTTGTTGTTCCGCTGTTCAGCGGCAGAGGTTTTTATCAGATCTTTTTCTGCCTTTGTCAGGTGTTTTTGAGCGTAATAGTAAAACTGACCCAACGTTGGACGTTCTGACTCAGGCATAAGGATATATGATGATACTCCGTCAATGAGTTCTGTCATTGTGTAATATTTCATATTCATTTTTTGAAATGAATTGCGTAATGTCTTTTGTCTTCCAGACTTGTAATCTGCTAATGCTTCTTCAAATCTTGATAGTGTTTGTTCGTCTAAATATATATTTGATTCAACATATTTGGACTTCTGTCCCGGTTTATTTGTGTACTGATATGTTTTGCCTTTGTTGACGCCAAAACTCTTTTTGTCAAGCAGGGAATATGGTTTCATACCGCTTTGAAAGTATCTGGTACATAGCCTCCAAAAAGAGTTCTTCGCAATATCATATTTGTTCAAGAGCTCTTTTAATTCTGGTTTGTCATGTTTTCCATAGAGTCTTGCATATGACGGGCCATATATGTTTACAACTTCCTGTAAGAGCTTAAATTTGGTTTCAAACTTTTTTCTTGCTGATTTTGAAAGAACATTACTATCAAATATTATTGCATCTTCATCTTTTTCAATGATAATGCTTTCATCATTGATACTATCTGTTACCATTTCGATATCAAAAAAGGCTAATTCAAATTTTGATGTATCCATTAAACATAAGACCACAGTATCACCAAGGATAGAGATCACTCTATATCTAGTATGATTATATTTGTTAGATAAGATATTGCCCACGGCAAAAATTGGCTCATTCATTGCAGTATTCACCCCATATTTTATCCAGATCGTCATTGGTTAGAATGTTGTCTTCCATATCGCAGCTGATCTTTTTCGTGGCGATATTATGTCTTATGTTACTATATCTATCAAAAACACGGCTTTCGTCATAATATTCTGTGACAAGCCTTATATTTGACGCCAATATCGTGTTAACGTCCTCTTTAAAAAGCATATCAAACTCAATATTGTTGTGTTTCCAGTAGAGCTTTTCTATACAGAGAATTTCCAAGGTACGCTTGCTTAGGTCACGGTCGGGTTTCACAGAATATGCGTGCAGTTTATTATTTTTCTTTGTGACAAGGAAATCGGTTGTCATAATATGATCAGAATTTCCTGGGTGTTTAAAACCATATTTGTCAGCGATCTTGCGTGTGATATTTCGGTCAAGAGGGTATTGTTCCCGAATATCTATATTATTATCGTCCCAGCGGAGAATGTAGTACCATAAAGCTTCTGCCTGTGACAGGCAATGAACGCCACGTCCTGTTTTCCAATCCTTAATGACGGAAGTTGTCCCCAAGCTATTGAACTCATTGGTCATAACATATGGTTTATACGTTGCGCCCTCGCCGGATCCTTGTCCCCTTGCCAGTTTCGTTGCTCTGGATATACGTTTGCTCATATATTCACCCCACGAAAAAAAGAGCGGTCATGCGCAATGCATGATCGCTCTTCACTGTCGCACTAAAAGAAATCCATTTATATTTTTAAAATGACTTGTGCTATTCGATATTTTCTAACTAAATAATAACAAATCATGCATAAAAATATGATAACTTTTAGCGAATATTTTGTGAACTTTTAAATATATTCCATTTTAAATTCAAACTCGAGTTTGTGAATAATATATTAATGTTCCATTTTAAAATCAAAATCGTGTTTGTGAATTTTCTGTTAATGTTCCATTTTAAATTCGAATGTTCCATTTTAAATTCAAAATTCACAATGGGTTTTGTATCAAATCACAAATGCAAAACTCTTTCCTTTATCTCTTGAGTCCTGCCCTGATTCCAGAACTGCGTGCCGATGTAGCCGCAGGTGCGCCTTGCAACGTTCAGAGTGTTCTGATCTCTGTTGCCGCAGTTCGGACACTCCCATACAAGCTTGCCGTCATCTTCTACTATCTTTATCTCACCGTCAAAACCGCACTTCTGACAGTAGTCGCTCTTTGTGTTAAGCTCGGCATACATGATGTTGTCGTAAATATGCTGCATAACTGCAAGAACAGCCTCTATGTTGTTCTGCATATTCGGCACTTCCACATAGCTGATAGCTCCTCCCGGTGAGAGAGCCTGGAACTGTGACTCAAAGGTGAGCTTGTCAAATGCGTCGATATCTTCTGTAACATGGATATGATAGCTGTTTGTGATGTAGTTTCTGTCTGTTACACCCTCGATAACACCGAAACGCTTCTGCAAACATCTTGCAAATTTGTATGTTGTGGACTCCAATGGCGTGCCGTATAGGCTGAAATCTATGTTTGTTTCTGCTCTCCACTTTGTGCAGGCGTCATTAAGGTGCTGCATAACTTCAAGTGCAAAAGGCGTTGCTGAAGGGTCTGTGTGTGACTTGCCCGTCATGTATCTTACGCATTCGCAAAGACCTGCATAGCCAAGTGATATGGTGGAATATCCGCCGAACAGGAGCTTGTCGATAGTTTCACCCTTTTTAAGTCTTGCCAATGCACCGTTCTGCCAAAGGATAGGCGCAACGTCTGACGGAGTGCCTTTAAGTCTTTCGTGACGGAGCATAAGCGCACGTCTGCAAAGCTCAAGTCTTTCATCAAATATCTTCCAAAACTTATCCATATCCTTATATGACGAGCAGGCAACGTCCACAAGGTTTATTGTAACAACGCCCTGATTGAATCTGCCGTAATATTTAGGCTTGCCGTTTTCGTCAAGATATGTTGTAAGGAAGCTTCTGCAGCCCATGCAAGGGTAGCACTGACCATTGCCGTTCTTGTCTACCTTAAGCTCCTTCATTTTCTTTTCGCTTATATAGTCAGGCACCATTCTCTTTGCGGTACACTTTGCAGCAAGCTTTGTAAGCTCCCAATATTTTGAGCCTTCTCTTATGTTGTCCTCTTCAAGGACATATATTAGCTTAGGGAACGCAGGTGTTATATAAACGCCCTTTTCGTTCTTTACGCCTTGGATACGCTGTCTGAGCATTTCCTCTATGATAGCCGCAAGGTCATCTCTTGTCTGCCCCTCAGGGACTTCGTCAAGGTACATGAAAACAGTAACGAAAGGTGCTTGACCATTTGTTGTCATAAGAGTGATGACCTGATACTGTATCATCTGAACGCCCTGAACAATCTCAGCCTTTACTCTCATTTCGGCTACCTTATTTATAGTATCCTCGTCGGCAGGGATATTAAGCTCTGCGAACTCTTTTTTTACCTCACGGCGGTATTTATCACGGGATATCTGAACGAACGGAGCAAGGTGGGAAAGTGTGATACTCTGTCCGCCATACTGTGAAGAAGCTATCTGAGCGATAGATTGTGTAGCGATATTGCAGGCTGTAGAGAAGCTGTGTGGCTTTTCTATCATGACCTCGCTTATGACAGTGCCGTTCTGGAGCATATCCTCAAGATTTACAAGACAGCAGTTGTGCATATGCTGAGCGAAATAATCGGCGTCGTGGAAATGTATCAGACCTTTTTCGTGAGCTTCAACTATATCGTCAGGAAGCAAAAATCTTCTTGTGATATCCTTGCTGACCTCGCCTGCCATATAATCCCTCTGAACTGAATTGACAGTAGGGTTCTTATTGGAATTTTCCTGCTTGACTTCCTCGTTCTCGAAGTTAAGAAGAGAAAGTATCTGCTTGTCAGTAGTATTAGCCTGTCTGACGATAGAACGCTCATAGCGGTAGGTGATATAATGCTTTGCCACTGTATATTTGCCGTGGCGCATGATATCGGCTTCCACCCAGTCCTGAATAGTTTCAACGTCCATAGCCCTATTCATTTCAGAGCATTTGTCCTCTATATTCTGTGCTATCTCTCCTATTTCTCCCTCAGAGAGCCTATCTTTTTCCTCCACAGTGATATTAGCTTTTGCAACGGCGTTTTCTATCTTTTCCTTATCGAACGTATTCTCAGCGCCGCTTCTTTTTATTATCTTCACCTATACTCTTCCTTTCATTCTATCCTACCCAACCACTATATATTGTGGTTGTCTGCTTTTATCACAACATAATATTGAACATTTACTATTATACCACAATCAGAATATAAGTCAAGGGCATAGAATGATAAATAATCTACAAAAATTCCGGTTAAAAACAGAGCAGTTTGCCGAAAAAGTATTACAAATGATTACAAACACTTGATTGACAAAAAGTGTGAAAAACAATGGCATTTAAAGGGTTGATAAAGGTGTGAAGCGGCAAGAGGTGATGTGAATGTTTTGTAAAATAAGTGGTAAAATTTCATTAACTCATTGACAAAGGGACTTGCATATGATATAATATTAGAGTTGAATGCGCCAGTAGCTCAGCTGGATAGAGTGACTGGCTACGAACCAGTAGGTCGGGGGTTCGAGTCCCTTCTGGCGCACCAGCGTATTTACGCACTTTGCGAGCTTGCATGGTGCGTTTTTTGTTGCCAACTTTGTAATGTAGGGCGAGTCCCTGTACAAAACACGCTTTACTTAGTGTAAGGCGTTTTTTTTATTTCTGTCATTGCCAAAGCCCTGTTAATGTGGTATAATATGACCATTAGGAGGCATTAACTATGAAAACAGAGAAAAAGAAAACCAAGGTAGACCTTGTGACGGGGTTTCTCGGAGCAGGGAAGACCACTTTTATAAAAAAATATGCCCGTTATCTTTTGGATAAGGGCTGTAAAATTGGCGTGTTGGAGAATGATTTCGGTGCAGTGAATGTGGATATGCTTCTTTTGCAGGAGCTTTTGGACGAGAATTGCGACCTTGAAATGGTCTCGGCGGCTGATAAGGATTGCCACAGACGGCGTTTTAAGACCAAGCTTATCGCTATGGGTATGCGTGGTCTTGACAGGGTCATTGTGGAGCCGTCAGGTATCTATGAAGCTGACGAGTTCTTTGACGTGCTTAGAGAAGAACCTCTTGATAATTGGTATGAGATAGGAAGCGTAATAACTATTGCAGATGCCTGCCTTGATACCAACTTGTCGGAAGCTTCTGATTATCTTCTTGCTTCTCAGCTTTCGGAAGCAGGCATAGTTCTCATGAGCAGATGTCAGGAAGCCGGAGCTTGAGGATACTCTAAAACACCTTGAAGCCGTGCAGAAAAAGTTCCGTTGCCACAGAATGACTAAGCCTGAGATAATAATGAAAGACTGGTCGGAGCTTACAGACGAGGATATGGAAAGGATAGCCAACAGCGGCTATGAGCCTGATTCCCACGAAAAGCTGTGGTTCGACCAAGATAAAGCTTATACCTCTTTGTATTTTATGAATATGAAGCTTCCTGACAATGCTATGGAAGATGCTGTGAGCAGGCTTATGAGCGACAGCAAGTGCGGAAGAATATTCCGTGTAAAGGGCTTTATGCAAAACGCTGAGGGCAAGTGGCTTGAGCTTAACGCCACCCACAAGAACATCACTGTTAAGCCTATAGAGCGAGGTCAGGCAGTGTTTATCGTCATCGGCGAGGGGCTTGACAAAGAGCATATCGACGGCTATTTTGTGCCTGCATAGTGTCAAGATATTGTAAAATAAATGCGGAATGTATTGTATATGAGCTTGGATAGTGATATGATAATTGCAGGTTATAATTACACATTTTAAAGAGCGGTGCAAGTGTATCTCATGCTGCAATGTACGGTGTAAAATGCCCGTCACGTCCCCTTGACATTTCGTCTGCAATCTTATTTATGTTATCCGCACAATGTTGCTCTGCACAAATTCCGGATAATTCAAATCTTGTCGCTTCGAGTGGGCTGTCAAGGGTGCCAGCACCTACAATAATGTTGTGCGGATATTGAAAATTGTGCAAAAAAGGGACGACCCAAGGTCGCCCCTCATTTTTATTCAGCGGTGCAAATTTGTATCATATCACAATGTATGGCGTAAAATGCCCGTCACGGCGAGTGACTATTTAACCGTCTTTTCAGTATAAGCACCATAATAGTTCACACCATTGTATTTTCTGTATGCCCTTATTTTGAATGTTTTAGTGCCTGACATATTTTTGGCAGTGTAGCTTTTTCCTGATGTTGTGGTGAGCTTCTTCCAACTGCGTCCTGACTTAACATATATCTCATATCCTGTGGCTTTTGATACCTTGTTCCATGCAAGTGAGATTTTGCTTCCCGAACGCTTTGCCGTTTTGACAGTGACGTTTGCAGGAAGCGTGCAGGTGACCACCTGTGCAGGCTTGCTGTATTGCATAACATTGTCGCTTACATAATATGCCTTTACTCTGTATGTGTACATAGTGCCTGATGACTTGCCTGAGTTGGTGTAGTATGGATAAGCGTTGTCGCCAAGTTTCCTGTAGCTGTCGGTAGTGCCTATCCACTGATAAACGCTGTAGCCTGATACCCCATTCATGCTTTTCCATGTGATAGTGTTGGAGCTTGATGTGTTCGCTGATGAGGAAAGCCCTTCAGGTGTGTTTGCAGGACGAATGGTGATGTCCTTTTCAGTGTAGCCACCGTAGTAGTTTATGTAGTTATAATTTCTTATGGCTCTCACTCTGAAACGATAAGCTGTGTTCTGTGAAAGATCGCTTACAGTGTAGCTCGTTCCCGAAAGGGTGGAGAGCGTTTTCCATGTTCCGTTTGTGTACATCTCTACCTGATAGCCTGTAGCCTTTGATACCTTGTTCCAGTTGAGTGTAATGGAATCAACGTCAGTGGAGCAAAGAGAGAACGATACGTTTGCAGGAAGAGTGCAGGTGGTAAACTCAGAGGAATATGCACCCTCGATACGCTGTCCGTCAACAGTGTTGAATGCCCTTACCTTGTATCTGTACATCGTGCCTGAGCTTTTCTTTGAGTTTGTGAACTTTGTGGACGTGGTCGTGCCTATTAGCTTGTAGCTGTCGGTAGTACCTATCCACTGATAGATCTCATAGCCTTCCGCTTTTTTGGAAGCGTTCCATGTTATGGTGTTTGATGTAGAAGTGTTTGAAGTGCTTCTTATGCCTGTTACTGCACTTGGTATGTCAGTGACCTCAGCGTTTACATATGTGTAGCCACCGTTGTAGTATACGCCACTGTAATTTCTTCTCGCCTTTACCCTGAACATATTAACGCCGTTCTGTGTGATACCATTCACCTTGTATGAAAGGCTTGAAGTTGTGCCGACCTGCTTCCATGCACCGTTCACATTATGCTCCACGACGTAGTCGGTCGCCTTTGAAACTTTGTTCCAGCTAATTGTGACAGAAGTTCCCCTTGCAGAAGCGGATATCTTTGAGATGTTCGCAGGAAGCGTGCAGGTGGTGAAAACATCAGAGTAATCCCCGTAAACACGCTTGCCTGAAGCGTCACTGTAGGCTCTCACCATGTATTTGTACATAGTGCCTGTGGACTTGTTGGAGTTTGTAAAATATGTATTCTTTGTATCCCCTATTTTTTTCTTGTTAGGGTCGCTAGGGCTTGTTCCCTGATATACCTCATATCCTGTTGCGTCAGAAGCGCCGTTCCAGGCAAATTTGTTGGAGGTGGAGGTGTTTGCCACTGAGATAAGGTCGGACACATAAAGTGGAAGCTTGCCCGAATACCATACGTTTACGTCAGTGTAGGCTGAAATGCCTGAAACAGTACCGCTTCCTGAATATTGCCACATATCCATGCGCTGGTCATAATTGGTGTTGCTTGTGTAGTGAGCCAGCCATATAGGATATTTTCTGCCAAGCCCTGCTCCGTCAATGTAGTAGTTTAGCCATGTGTAGTTTGCATAAACACCTGCGCTGTAGCCAGACTTTATGATAGTGTCGCAAAAAGCTGTGCAAAGAGCGGTCTTTTGAGCCTTGGAAAGACCTGCGCTGTCAAGTCTGCCAGTGTCATAGTCAACAGACTCGATATCGTAATAAACAGGCATTTGCAGAGAATATCCCTTTATCCTGTCAAGAACGAACTTAGCTTCTGCCTGGGCCTCGGCTGTGGTTATCGCCTGCGTGTAGAAGTATACGCCAACTTTAAGCCCTGCCTTGGTAGCTCCGTCAAGATAGGTCTTGAACTTAGGGTCTTCCACAAGCGTTCCTGCACTGCCATAGCCACGGTAGCCTACTCTTATGATAACAAATTCCACACCGCTGTTTTTGACCTTTTTCCAATCTATGTTGCCCTGATAATAGGAAACGTCAATGCCATAGACCTTTGAAATGCCGCTGAATCTGTTTTGATGAGTAAGGCTGTCAGCCCCCCACAGAGCAGACATTGTCATAATGCCGTATGGATCGTTGTTTTCAAGATATTTATGATACTCAGGGTCGTCCTCAGTGACAGGCTCTAAAAGACCATCAGCCTCCATATTGCCTGTAGCATATTCAGGCTTTGATACCTGGATATCATTTGAAAGCTCACTTGACGCAATGCTTTTCTCTGCCGCATACACGAATGGAACAGACTGAGCCATTATTGCCGCTGACAAAACCACACCAGTCAGCTTTGGAATAAATTTCATAATTTCCTCCCGTAGAAACGTAGGCAGAGTTAACATTTTTTCTGCCATTTTACACGATAATTTTTACACACCCTTTATTATAGCCCTTTTTCAGCGCATTGTCAAATTTGCGATTATACAAATAAATACAATTCAGGAATTTTAAAGTTAAATCATTGCACTTATTTTGAGATTTATGTAATAATAAGTAAACAAAGATGTTCATGATACACAAGATTAGGAAAGAAATTTTGTGTATCATGATATGCCTGAAATGGCACTGCAAGGTACAGTTAATGAGAATAATCAGCATTTTAGCTGGCATAATAATGGAGAAAAAAGAAAAGGAGAGCATAAAATATGGATATATCAAAGCGAAACGCAGTTAGGATAGTGTCTTTCACAGTGGCTGTCGTGGGTGTGCTTGCGGTGAGAAATATACAACTTATGAGCAGTGAAAAAAGGGCGTTGCGTAGTGTGAGCTACACCTATTCAAGAGCCATGGGCGACCTGTGCGACGCAGTAGAGAACGTGAGCGACACTCTTGAAAAGGAACTTTATGCAGGCTCAGGGAAAATGCACCAGTCACTTGCGGTGAAGCTTTACAGAGAAGCGTCCTCGGCAAAGGCGGCTCTGTCACAGCTTCCCATAGAAGAGCTGCAGCTTGAAAACACCTACAAATTTCTCTCACAGGTAGGAAACTACTCCATGGCAGTGAGCGAGAGGCTCATGAACGGCGAGGAGATAACAGACGAAGAGTATGAGAACATATCCTCGCTCTATGACTTTTCCAAAGAACTTTCCGAGGATATGTGGGAGCTTGAAAGCTCAGTGAACAGCGGTGAGATAGCCCTCACCCAAACTGGCTCACAGCAGAGCGACCCGCCCACAGTGACAGAGGGCTTTTCAGACTTTGAGGGAAGCTTTGAAAGCTATCCAAGCCTTATTTATGACGGCCCATTCTCAGACAATATCCTGGAGCGTACCCCACGCATGACATCTGAGGCAGAGAACGTTTCACAGACCAAAGCCCTTGAACGCTGTTCCCTGGGGCTTAACATGAACTCCACAGTGTTCACAGATATCTCAGAGGTAGAGGGCAAAATGCCATGCTGGAGATTTTCAAACGAGGATAAGACGGTGGCTTGCGAGGTGACAAAGCAGGGTGGATATATCTCATATTTCCTCAAAAGCCGTATCAGCGAAAGCACAGAGCTTACAAACGAGCAGGGAGTAAAGGCAGCAGAGGATTTTCTCGATGACCTTGGCATACTGTCCATGAAAACCACCTACTATGAGAATATCGACAACGTTCTCACAGTGAATTTCGCCTACAACGACCTTGACGTGTGCTGTTACACCGACCTTATAAAGGTATCAGTAGCAATGGACGACGGTGAGATACTTGGCTTTGATGCAAAGGGCTTTTTGGTGAACCACTATGACAGAGATATCCCCGAAGCGGATATATCCCAAAGCCGAGCGAAAGAGAGCGTGTCCCCGCGCCTTGAAATAGTATCCGGCAGGCTTGCACTTATCCCTACCGACGGTTTGGAGGAGAAGCTGTGTTATGAGTTCAGGTGCAGGGCAGAAAACGGCAGGAACGTGCTTGTATATATAAATGCACAGACCGCTGAGGAGGAGCAGATACTCATTCTTGTGGAAAGCAAGTCAGGAACACTGACTGTATAAAGTAGGAGGATAAAAAAATGTCAGATTTCAGAAATTCAAAAACAAAAGATAATCTTATGAGAGCCTTTGCAGGGGAAAGTCAGGCACGAAACCGCTACACGATGGCGGAGGAAAAGGCAAGACAGCAGAAGCTTTATGTGCTTGCCGACCTGTTCAAATTCACAGCCGATCAGGAGAAAGTTCACGCAAAGATATTCTATGAGCATCTCAAAGAGCTGTCAGGGGAGAGCGTGTTTGTTGACGGCGGTTATCCTGTGGATATTTCGGAGGATATGTGTACCTTGCTTGGTATGGCAGACCACAACGAGCGTCAGGAATCAGAAGATGTTTACCCTGCGTTTGCTGAGGTCGCAAGGCAGGAGGGCTATGGCAGGATAGCGCAGGACTTTACGAATATAGCCAAGATAGAGAATGTTCACGGCAAGCGTTTTGCGGCATTTGGCAAGCTTATGAAAGAGGGAAAGCTGTTCTCTTCCTCCCAGTCTGAAACGTGGGTATGCTTGAACTGCGGTTATATCGTGGAGGGCACACAAGCCCCTGAGAGGTGTCCTGTTTGCGGAGAAGCGCAGGGATATTATATCAGGCTTTCAATGGCTTCATGGGGAAGTAATTGTAACTGCAATAAATAGTGCTCTGTGCGGTACGGCTGAAAATGCCGTGCCGCATTGTGCTTTATAAAAATACATCGCCGCAGGCGATACCATAATTCCTCACTCCTCATTCCTTACTTTCCCGATTTGTTTGCATTATTCACAATTATATGTTATAATAAAAATAATTGCGATAAAACATGAAAGGACTTGTGATAATTGATATATCTTGATAATGCCGCTACCACAAAACCTTGTGATGAAGCTAAAGCGGCTGTAATGAAAGGCTTGGAGGTCTTCGGAAACCCCTCTTCTCTGCACAGAGCAGGTCTTGACGCTGAGCTTCTCGTTTCTGACGCTCGTGAGATCATTGCCAACGCTCTCGGTGTTACCCCTGATGAGGTCTATTTCACTTCAGGCGCTACTGAAAGCAACAATACCGCTATTTTCGGGGCTTACAAGGCTCACGGAAAACGTAAAAAGCGTGTTGTCATATCCTCTGTTGAACACCCTGCTGTGAAAAATCCTGCGCAGGAGCTTGAAGATATGGGCTGTGAGGTCATAAGGATATCCCCTGACGAGAACGGCGAGATAAACGCCCGTGATATTTTTGCCGCTGTGAACGAGGACACTTTCCTTGTTAGCTGTATGCTTGTGAACAACGAAAACGGCTACATACTTCCTGTGGAAAAAGCTTTTTCTATGATAAAGAAAAAGTATCCTCAGGTGATTACTCACTGCGACTGCGTTCAGGGCTTTATGAAAATTCCTGTAAAAGCCAAAAAGCTGAATGCCGATATGATATCCCTCAGCGGTCATAAAATATATGCTCCAAAGGGCATCGGTGCGCTGTATGTGAAAAAGGGCATTCATATACCGCCTTTTATGCTTGGGGGAGGACAGGAAAAAGGCTTTCGTTCGGGTACTGAGTCAGTGCCGCTCATATGCGGTTTCGGTGCGGCGGTGAAAAAGCTTGCGCCGAATGTTTCTGCGAACTTTGAAAAGGCGGCTGATATCCAAGCCTATCTCATAGAAAAGTGTAACGAAAACGGTGATGTTTTCGTAAATTCACGAAAAGGCGGCTCGCCTTATGTCACAAGCATTGCCGTCAATGGGTTAAAGTCCGAAGTGCTTCTCCACTATCTTGAAAAGCGTGAGATATATGTTTCAAGCGGCTCAGCCTGCTCAAAGGGCAAGAAAAGCTCTGTGCTAAAAGAGTTCAGATATCCCGAGCAGAGCCTTGACTCCACTATCAGGATAAGCTTTAGCATCGACACCACAAAGGCCGATATCGACGCTCTTATGGAGGGCATAAAGTCTGCGCAGAATGACCTGTGCAAGGTAAGGTAAAACACACAAACAAATGTTTTGTACTATTTATAAAGGGGAACGGCGAAAAAGGTCGCTTTTGACAGGTTTTTGACGAGGACTTTTTTGTGCAGTTTTCGTAAAGAAAGGATAAAATTTATGAAAGAAATCATTCTCTGCAAATACGGCGAGATAGCTCTGAAAGGTCTTAACAAATCAAGCTTCGAGAGCATGATGACAAAGAGCGTAAAAAGAAGACTTAAAAGCTGCGGACAGTTCAGCGTATCAAAGGCGCAGTCCACATTGTATGTTGAGCCACTCAATGATGACAGCGATGTTGACATGGCGGTGGAAAAGCTGTCGAAAATTTTCGGTATCGTTAAGCTCTGTCGCTGCTGCGTTTTGGAAAAGGATATGGACGAGATACTCACAAAGTCACTTGACTATATCGAGGACGAAATGGAAACTGCGAGAACTTTCAAGGTGGACGCAAAGCGTTCAGATAAGAAGTTCCCATTCAAGTCCCCTGAGATATGTATAGAAATGGGCGGAAAGATACTTGAAAGATTTCCACACCTTAAAGTTGACGTTCATGACCCTGACGTTGTAGTAACAGTGGAGATAAGAGAAACGAATGCCTATGTTCACGCAGGCTCTATCGAGGGCGCTGGCGGAATACCTGTCGGCTCAAGCGGAAAGGCAATGCTTCTTCTCTCAGGCGGTATAGATTCGCCTGTTGCAGGCTATATGATGGCAAAGCGTGGTGCGATAATCTCTGCTATCCACTTTGAAGCTCCACCGTATACTTCCGACAGAGCGAAGATGAAAGTTGAAAAGCTTGCCAAGATAATCACTGCTTACTGTGGTGATATCAACTTCTTCTGCGTGCCTTTTACGGAGATCCAGGAGCTTCTGAGAGATAACTGCCCTGAGGAGCTTTTCACTATCCTTATGAGAAGACTTATGATGGAGATAGCACAGAGAATATGCGAGAAAGAGGATATCCAAGCCCTTGTCACAGGTGAGAGCCTTGGTCAGGTAGCGAGCCAGACTATGTATGCAATGGTCTGCACAGACGCCGCTTGCCGTATGCCTGTATTCAGACCATGCGTTGGTATGGACAAATCTGAGATAGTGGAGATAGCAAGAAAGATAGATACTTTTGATACCTCTATCCTTCCTTATGAGGATTGCTGTACAGTTTTCACGCCAAAGCACCCTAAGACAAGACCAAATCTTGCAGACGTTGAAGCCGCTCAGAACGCTTTCGATTGGGAGCCTTATATCCAGAAAGCTATCGAGGGAACAAAGCCTTATCTTATCAGAAACGCATAGCGTATTTTCATGGCGTACACCCGTTGCATGGTGTCTGCGAAAAGGTTACAAACGGGTTAAAACTGTAACAGCTTGTAGCTTAATTGTACGCTTTTTTGTACCCGAATATTGTGCCTTTCCATGGTGAAAAATGCCGAAAAGCCCCGAATTTTCAGGGCTTTTCTTTGCGTCCAAAAGGGTGTTGAACGGGCTTGCTAATAATGAAAAATCAGTAATTTGGTAACAAAAGTGTAACATTTGCTTGCAGAATTTGCTATTTACATTGGTTTTTGAAAATCGTCGAATTAACAAAATGGACAAAAAGAGCCGTTTTTTTATGTGCAATATATAACTAAAAGGGGTGATTATTACTATGAAATTTGCTGAAGGTGACAAAGTGGTTACAGATAGTATTGACATAGTTACAAAAAGTGTAGTAAAATATATGATAAAGAGCGGTCGGAAGCTGTGTACTGCGGAAAGCTGTACAGGCGGAATGATAAGCCAGACGATCACTTCCGTTTCGGGAGCGTCGGAAATGTTCCTCGGCGGTGCTTGCACCTATACGGAGGAAATAAAGATGAAGCTTCTGAACGTGAAAAAGGAAACGCTGGAGCAGTATACTGTTTATTCTGAGCAGACAGCCAGTGAGATGAGCAAGGGTGCGCTGAAGCTTTTCGGTGCAGATTGTGCAGTGGCTGTTACCGGGATAGCAGGACCAGGCGGCGGCTCTCAGGAAAAGCCTGTGGGAACTGTGTATGTTTCAGTGAGAAGTCGTCAGAAAGAAATAGTCAGACGGCTGGAGCTTTATAAAGAATATGAGAATTTGGACAGAAGAAAGATCCGTATGCTTACAACAGAAACAGCACTGAGAATGGTGCTTGAGCTGTATGAACAAAAGGCGGAGGCTTGAAATAAATGTCAATGGCTAATGAAACAATGAATCTGTCCGAAAAGGACGATACAAACTTTTTTGTAAGAGTAGTAAGATATTTTATCCCGTGGAAGGGCGACGGAGTAGGAGAAGTGTTCAGAAAGATAGTGTTCATGTTCTCTATCGTGCTTTTCTGTGTTTCTCTTAATGAGCTTTCTGATTTTCTGAAAGCCGATGAGCAGGATCAGAGCTATATTCAGGAGATCGTAAATTACGAGCCTGACTTTAGCGATGACGTTGACCTGAGCAAGAATAACGGCTCAGACGATATTGACGTTTCTGACCCTGAGGCTTCAACGAAGGACAGAGAAGTTCAGGGTTGGGCTAAGAAGCTTCTGAAAAGGAACAAGGACGTCGTAGGCTGGATAAAGATCCCCGGCTTTAAAAATTCCGCAGGTGATGAATATATAAACTTCCCTGTTCTTAAAGGCAAGGATAATGAATATTATCTTTACAAGAATATAGACAAGCAGTATTACGAATCGGGAAGCATTTATGCAGACGCTTGGTCTACCATAAATAAGGACGGGCAGTCTGACAATATCACGATATATGGTCATAACATGAGATATGTGGGAACTTCTTTTACTCACCTTACTGAGTATAAAAAGGGAGTGGATTTTCTTAAGAAATATCCTGTTATCGAGTTCAATACTATCTATGACAACAACTGCAAGTATGTTATCGTGGGTGCTTTTGTAACGGGAATACGTGAAAGTCAGGACGACGGCAAGCTTTTTAAATACTGGACTACCAGATATTTTGACGACGCCGACTATAAGTTCGACGATTGGATCTCAGAAGTGAGAAAGCGTTCGTGGTATTCAAATGATATCGAGTGTACAGCAGACGATAAGTATATATCGCTCTCAACTTGTACAAACGAAACTTCAAATCTCAGGTGGGTGATCGTGGCAAAGAAAATGACGGCTGACGATAACCTGGATCTTATAATAGATTCCTATAAGGACAAGGCAAATAAGGATATTTATTTTCCTAAATGCTGGAGAAACGTATACGGAAACAATAAGAAATATTTTGGCTGGGATTATTGATGCTTATTACACCAAATCGGTGTAAAATAAATTTTAGCTGACGTCAAGCTCACGGACGGCAGTGAAGACGGTTTGCGTGCAGACGGTCGGAAAGGGTAATGTGATTAAAATGAAGCAGAAAAAAACTGAAGACAGCATAAAGCGAACAGCTAAGCCGTCGGTCAGGAAAGTAGGAACAATGCTGGGCAGCGGTGCGCTGGCAGTGCTGATGATAGGTACAGTAAGTATCTTTGCACTTACAAGCGGTAACAACGAGGCTCAGAAGGACACAAAAGCTGCAATAACCAACACTAAGACCACTTCTGTGACAGAAGCAGAAACTGAGAGAGATGAGACCTATACTTCAATGAACACCGTTACATGGAGAAAAGCGGGTATCAGCGAGTATAAAATGGCACAGGCAGAGTCTGAGACAACAACTTCCGCCAAAGCCACTACAACAAAAAAGACAGAAACTACTAAAAATGCAGCAAAAGAAACAAAGGTCAATAACGTAACAATGGTCGCAACTGAGATCGTGAACGTCAGAGAAAAGGCTGACAAGCACTCAGAGATAGAAGCTATCGTTGCAACAGACGAGGAAGTTATCGTTACGGCTGAAACAAGCGACGGTTGGTATAAGGTTACATACGGCGACTACAGCGGATATGTAATGAAGGACTATCTTAAAAAGGCAGAAGTAACAACAACTTCCGCTGCGAAGTCCGAAACTACAACAGCAGCTAAGAAGTCTGAAACAAAAAAGACTACGACAACAAAGGCTAAGACAACAAAGTCTGAACCAAAAAAGACAGAAACAAAGAAAGCAACAACAGCAAGCTCGAACAGTTCTGTTATAAGCTATACAGATGAAGAATTTGATATGCTTTGCTACGTTCTTCAGGGCGAGGTAGGAAACTGCTCAGAGCAGAGCAAGATCGCTGTTGCAAATGTTATTATCAACAGAGTGAAAACAGGCAGATTTGGAAGCTCTATAAGCGACGTTCTTACAGCTCCAAATCAGTTCACTGCAATAAACGGCTATTACAGCGGCAGAAACAAGCCAACTCAGAACACTATTGATTGTGCAAAGAGAGCGCTGAACGGCGAGGATAATTCAAACGGTGCAGTTTATTACTATGCTCCACAGTATTGCGGCGGAAGCACAGCGTCTTGGTTTGAATCACTCACATTCTGCATGGAGCTTGATGGTCAGAGATACTTCAAGTAATATTTGAAGTTTTTGGCTAAAATGCCGATATTGCAGATATAAAATTGTATATTATGCTGAAAAGTCAGGACGAAACTTAGCTTTGTCTTGACTTTTTTTCAGTATTTGATAAACTATTATTTAGGTATGCAGTGAGTATTTTGCTGCCATTGGGAATGTTTTGCGGTGTGACCGCTTGAAGGTAAGGACAGTGTCTTGACGATGAATTTGATGACAAAAAAGATATGTGCAAATGTCTGTGCAGCAGTAATGAGCATAACTGCCGTTGGTATATGCGGTGAGCTGCTGCTGGATAATAAAAGCGTGGGCGCAGAAAAAGCCCCTGCGGTGCAGGTCAAAAACGTTGAAGCTCAAAGCGTTAAGACCACTGCAGCTACTGAGGTCTATGACTTTGTGAAGTTCAAAAAGTCCTCTGTGGATAAGTATGATATGTCTTATGTTCAGCAGAAAAAGCAGGCAACGACCACAAAGAAAAAGGCTTCAGCCAGTGAGTTTACTGTGGAAATGCCTGAGGATAAGGGCGAGTATTACGATATAAAGAACGACCCTGCTAACTTTACAGATACAAGAAGCGTTGCTGATGAGTATTATACTGTCAATGATATAATCTCAGGAAATATCGTCACTCTTAATGGTCATGAACTGCTCTGTCAGATAGTTAACAGCGAGATAGGCGGAGAGTGGGGCGAGGAAGCCATAAAGGCGCAGGCCGTGGCGGCTTATACATGGGTCAGATTTAACGATTCTATCGGTGCTATACCTACGGTGGGGCTTAAAAGCGGATATTCTTCAAAGATAGAAAGATGTGTAAGTGCCGTTGAGGGTCAGACCGTTATGTATAACGGCAATATCATAAATGCAGTTTATTCTGCTTCAACAGCAGGTTATTCTACCACCAGCGAGGATATATGGGGCGTTTCTTACCCGTATCTCAAGCGTGTAAAGAGCGAGTTTGACGATAAAGATCCTAACTGGGGCATTGAAGCTACATATACAAAAGACGAGGTCAAGGAGCGTATCGAGAGCCAAACTGATATAAAGCTTTCCGACGACGTGAAGAACTGGTTTAAAATAGATTCTGCTTTCAGCGGAAAGTATATAAGCGGGGTGACTATCGACGGTCATACGAGCTGTACCTATGAGGGCAGTGAAGCTAGGATAACAGGTATCACGCTCTGCAACCTCTTTGATGTGAAATCGAACGCCATGGAGATAAGCTATAAGGACGGTGTGTTCACTTTCAAGTCCTATGGCTGGGGTCACGGCGTTGGAATGTCGCAGTGGGGCGCTTGCTATTATGCCGAGGCTGGCTATACATACGATCAGATACTTACTCACTATTATGTGAATTGCTATCTTGGTCTGTCGGCTGTAAATGACAAAGCTGTAAAGAGAGGTCAGATGTCACAGGACGAGATAGATAAGGAGATAAAGGATTCAGAGATAGTTGACGAGGGCGGAAACGCTTCAGGCGACAGCAAAAAGGACAGTGAGCCTGCGCAGACTCAGCCGACCGAGAACAGCGCTGTTACCACCGCTCCTGCTACAGAAGCACCTGATACTACAACAACTTCGTTTGACGATCAGCCTGAGGATAATATCAACATAGAGCAAAATACAGACGAAATATTATAACCGAAAGGGAGAATAAAAATGGGATTTTTTTCACCTAAGAATACACCTGAAAACGCAGTAAAGGCACAGATAGACGCAAAGCTTGCCTTTATAAACGATAAGTATACCGAGATAGGCAGATTTGTCAAGCTCAGAATGGCTGACAAGATAGAAGAGCCGGAGGTGAAAAACCTTATTGCTCAGATAGACGCAACTCTTGAAGAACTGAAAAATCTTAATGAACAGCTTCTTACTATCAGAGGAATGAAACTTTGTTCCGGCTGTGGCCACGAGATACCAGTGAATATGGCGTTCTGCCCTAACTGCGGAACAAAACAGCCTGAAATGGCTCAGCCTGTTTATCAGCAGCCTGCTCAGGGCGGTGCAGTTCCAATGGGCGCACAGCCTGTTATACAAAACAGTCAGGGCTATCATAATCACCCGGTTTCGCCTGCTTATGCTCAGCCACAGGCTAATCCTGTTTATGGCAATCCTGCTCAGCAGAATGTTCAGACAGCAGCCCCAATGCCTGAGCCTGTTATCCCACAGACCGCAGTGCCGACGCCTCAGCCTGAAACAGCACCTCAGCCTGCACCAATGCCACAGCCTGCTCCGGTGATAGCAGAAGCTCCGGTGCAGGAGCCTGCAAACAGCAGTTTTGTATTCTGCTCTCAGTGCGGCCACAAAGAGCCGGCAGGCGTTAAGTTCTGCTCAGAGTGCGGAATGAAGTTGTAATAAAAAACTAAGGCAGCGCAGGATAATAAGTGCGTTGCCTTTTTGAGTAAGAAGTAAAAGAAGTAAAGGAAGATCTTTATGTCAGTGAATATTTCAAGCGAGCTTATGGATTATGATGTTATACTTGCTTCAGCGTCGCCAAGAAGAAAAGAACTGCTGTCATTGATGTGTGAGAATTTCAGGGTTATCCCCTCTGATTGTGACGAAAAAATACCAGAGGATGTTACACCGGAGCTTGCCCCTGAGTATCTTTCAGGGATAAAATGCAGATGTATCGCTTCGGTCTATGACCTGAGCGTTGTTATCGGCTGTGACACTGTTGTAATATGCGATGGGGAAGTTCTCGGTAAGCCTGTGGACGAAGCTGATGCCATAAGAATGTTAAAAATGCTGTCAGGCAAGACTCATCATGTTGTAACAGGCGTTACCCTTGGCAGAGGCTGTCGTTACAGTAGCTTTTCCGTTGATACCGCAGTGACTTTCAGAGAGCTTTCCGACCAGGAGATAAAAGCCTATGTGAAAAGCGGCGAGCCTATGGATAAGGCGGGGGCTTACGGCATACAAGGGCTTGGAGCACTTCTTGTGGAAAAGATAGACGGGGACTTTTATAACGTTGTTGGTCTGCCCGTGAGCAGGCTCGCAGAGGAGCTGCACGAGTTTTTGAAGAAGGTTCAGTCAAAGTAGATCTTCTTGTTGCTCTCCTGAGTTTTCGGAAACACTGTCACCTTGTCGTTTCCGTCAACTATGCATAGAAAGACCTTGTCAGGTGATGAACAGCCTTGCTTTCTTATTTCGTTGGTGAGCCATTTTATCTCCTTGCCTGCGTATTTCAGGTTGTCCTCCATAATAACGCCGTCAAGGATAAGGTCGGTGCAAAGCTTTTCGTCCTGCTTCTCATATCCTAAGTCTTTTGGAGTGAGAGGTGCTTCTGTGGCACGTTCCATGAAAGAGATAGTGCCGTTGGTTTCCAGAATAGCGTAGTAAATCTTCGAGATGTCGAAATAGCCTGACGTTCTCGCTCTTGAAAGCAGGTCGTTCACATCAAGCTTGGCGGTCTTAAGGTTTTCGGGATATATTTTGCCTTTTTCAATAAGCAGGATAGGTTTGCCCGAAAGAAAATGTCGGCAGTGGATAGACTTCATCGTAAGCACAGACAACAGAAAGCCTGTCAGTCCGTAAAGCACCATTGCGATAACAGGCACTATAAGCTCGTCCATTTCCTGCGAAACAGCCATTTCAGAGGCGATAGAGCCTATGGTGATGCCGTTGATGTAGTCAAAAAGCGTGAGCTGTGATATCTGCTTGTTGCCAAGAAGCTTTGATATGGCGAACATAACGATTATAGAGCCAACTGTGGCAAGTATGGTGTGAGTGATGTTCATAGGCGTTTGACCCCTTTCAGAATATGCCCTTATTATCTGCATATGCGAACGTATTATTCTTCTGACGCATATTATGACAGAGAAACGTTGTGAGCAGGAAAGGGCGGTATCAGTGGAAAACAGGGGATCGTGCTGCGGTCAGCAGCTTAATATAATGGCTGCGGCATTTGCAAATTATCTTGGCGAGGGTTTGAGCGTTGACCAGCTTGGGCTGCTGTCAGCCTTTTTGCAGTCGGTGGGCGAGTCGCTTGACGTTATCGCCTCCGCAAGGCAGCTTTGTGCAGGAAATGATAATAATATAGCAGATAATTGATACAGGAGCGTAAAATGGGACTTTTCAGAAAAAATAAAGGTACGCCCTTGAAAGAGCTTGAACGCTATCATGGGAAACGAGTTTCCTATGTGGTGGAGCGTGAGGGCGCAGAGGAAAATGTTATCGGAAGAACAGGCGGAATATCTGTTGATAGTGAAAAGCTTGTGGTGGTGTGCGACGGACACGAGGTTTTCAGGTGCAGTACCGACGGCATAGTCTGCGCTGAGCTTATGAGCCACAACGGAGCGGATATAAAGGGCAGGGATATGACCACAGGGAAGCTTCGCCATATCGTTGTGCATTACGCAAACAAAAGGTGATATTTTTGCAAATGCACTCTCTTTGCACATAATTCTATCACATTGCAGTGGTAATATTATTACAGTCGGAAAGGAAAGACCGACAGTTAAAAAGACTTCATGATTGTTTTCTTCATATATTTTTTCTATACTTCCTTAATTGATAAAAGCCCGCACCTTGGTGTGGGTTTTTATTCTTGTATAATGTCTTAGAGAAAAATTCATTTTATTTGTAGGTTTGTCAATCATATTGGACACTATTATTAAGAAATTCGATAGGCGAAAACCATTTGAGGGGACGCATAGGACGGTTGTTTGTTCGACTTAAACGTGCAGCTAGCTGCACGTTTAAGTCGTCGCAGGAATAAAACCTATGGCACGAATAGAATTTGTTGTGATCTTCTCGGTGACTGCGCTCTACTTTGCCATTGTGCCTAGGCGTATATGGACGAATGAGTTTGTGTTCAATGCCAAGTTGTGAGAGCGTATTCTCAAACAGCGTTTTCTTGTCTCTTTTGCTTGGCGAAAAGCGGTTAGTAAATTCAAATCCATTGTCGGTCTGAATACATTTCACCGTTATTCCTCTGCGTTTGTACCATTTCACCAGCCTTTTTACAAAGTCTGCTGAAGAATAGGTGCTTTGCTCCTCATATCCGTATAAAAATCTTATCCTGGTATACTCATCGATCGCCGTGTATTGGTACAGCTTCATCTCTGGGTCAGCTATACACTTTCTCGGAACTACCTTTACGTCCACCTGAACACGTTCTCCGGGGTATGTCATCTGCTCGTATGGCTTTGGTTTATACG
>OMGL01000306.1_pt1 | contig 40035 bp, 35 predicted proteins | sample 1645831 | NCBI WGS metagenome assembly OMGL01 (sample SAMN00849301, study PRJEB25192) | human gut metagenome | reverse complement strand
AAATCTTTCATAATCTGTTGGCTTTATAATATTTACAGTCTTTGCGTGCGCCATTGCTGCACGCGATATAATATATTGCATTTTATTGGAATTTGTTTGCTTGCGGACAATGTTCCGGCTTCGCAGAGGCTTTACATCCTCTCTTTGCAGGTACGGACACACCAAGCGTATCGCTACATTGGTTCCTTCCTTGAAGAACCGTTTTTATGGGTGCACGCCGAGACGTCAGGAGCGTTGTTCATGCCAAAAGTAGTTTAAGATAGTGTATAGGAAGTAAACGCATGGTCTGTCGGAGTGAAACAGATGGTCTGTACGGTACAAACAGATGGTCTGTTTACACCATACAGACCATCTGTTTTAAAAGAAAGCATGCACTCATTCTTCCCTTTCCCGTTTGGATTGTGCTTCCGGGCGGGATTTCTTTTGAGGGATACTGTCCGGAGCGGACGTATTCTTCTCCGCTTGTTTTCTTTTCAGCCTTTTCAACTTCCACTTGTTCCAAAAGAGCAGTTCATTCCATTTGTTGAAATCCTTCTTGAAGATGATGCCTATACCCTGAGTGGTGAGGTTGGTCTTGGTGTAATAGCGGTCGTTGGTTTCGTTATAAGCTTTCAGACGGATATCGCCGGAACGGTTTACGAGCCATTCGGCTTGGAAGTCACCTACGAAGTTGGTGTTCGCCATCGGATTCTCGCGATAGCCGAAGTTACCGTTTATGAGCAGGCGGTTATTCAGCAGTTGCCCGGAAAGCATTGTCTCGAACTCCATGTCCGTCCAGCCTTTTTCTCCGGTACTGAAGTTTGTGCCGAAGTTCCAGTTATTGCTGTCGATAATCTGCGAGAGTGCATTGTTCAGTTGTCCGGAAAGGGTAGAAGAGAGCACGCTCGACATCATGTTGGAGTTGCCGGTGGCGTCTACATTCTCCGGAGTATAGAACTTGCCGATACCTAAAAGGTAGAGTATCTGCATGTTCATCTGCTCGTCCGTAGGGATATAATTCCGTACCAACGCCTGTACTTCGTCGCGTTCGTTGGGCAGCTCCAGGCTCATTTTGATGTCCGGTGAGGTGAGCTGTCCGGTCAGCGCCATGAGGCAGTTAACCTTGATGTTGGTCTGGTTGACGTAATTGCCGGCATCGGGAACGAGGTCGTTCAGCGAAGCGGAGTTTACAAGATAGCCTGCCTGGATGTCGAGGGTGGCATTGAGCGGCGCGCCGTTAAAGGTGATGGTACTTCCGTCTTTGATGATGAAGTCCTTGCGGATAACTTCCTGCAGGCTGAATTTATAAACTCCCTGGCTGATGCGGTAACTACCGAACATTTTCACATCTCCTTTATTGTAGAATTCGGTGCGGATATTCCCCGTTCCTTTACCGCTGATGTAGTCACCTGCAATGGGGTCCATGATGATTTTCATGGTGGCGTCCGGAGTTGCGTCTATCAGGAGATTCAGTCGTATGTCGGTGTCACTTTCCTTTTCCATGACTTCTTTCTGCGCCTGCTCGTATTCGGACATCAGCATGATGGAATCCTGAAGTACGCGGCGCGGTGTCTTGTCTACGAAGCGTATGAACTGGTTGCTCACTGCCGAGGCGACACCTTCTTTCATATAAGTGAAGTTGGTGTTGCGGTTGGTGGTCATTGCCACGTCGATATTCACCCCGTCTGCCGCATTGCCGGCAATGGTGGCGTTGCCTGTGCCATACACCGTGCCGTAGAAGGGGAAGTCGGGTGATTCTTTGGTGTTCATAACCAGCATATTGTCCACATCGAACCGGAAGCGGTATTCCAAATCCTTGAAATGCCGGTAGTGCAGGTAACCGTTGGCTCTGCCCTGATGCCCTTGCGTATCGAAGATGCGGTTGTTGCGGAAAGTAAGTCCGCCCGGTTCGATAAGTATGCTGTCTTTCAGGGAGAAAGTAGTGTTGAGTACATCTACCTTGAGGGAGGCGTCACCGAATACGCGACCTTCCATTGTCAGCGCCTTGAACTTGCCGTAGAAATGTACGTGGCCGCTGGCACGCCCGTTGAATTCGGGGGTGATGCTCTGCATGTAGTGGTGGATGAACTTCAGGTTGGTGCTGTCGGCTTCGATTTGCAAGTCGAGCGCACTGGTGGGTTTTATGGGGTAGATGTATCCGTATACATGGCTTTTGGCAATGTCTTTCTCGCGGATACGGGCATCCAGGTAGATGCCTTTCACGTCGTGATGCCATTCGCCGTGTATGTTGGCATCGCCTAAAAGACCCTCGTTCAAGCCGAGGTTGCGTATGAAGAGGTCGGTACTCATTACCGGCTTTTTAAGTATTCCGCTGGCATATGCCGGGCCAGTGGCCTCACCTTTGAAGTTGACACCCAGGTCGGCTATATCGAATACGTATCCTATGTTTATCTCTTTCAGGTTCAGGCGTACGGTGTCCTGAGGTTGTTCGGATACGGTTCCGTTGATTTGCAAGTGACGCTCTTTATGGCTGAAGTAGAAATTGTTGACGTGCACTTTGCCCGAGTCGACCACGATTTGCGAAGGGTGTATCTTCCATACGGTGTCGTTGAGGATTACGTTCGTTTCCTGTACGTTGACAATCGTTTTCAGGGCGGGTTTCTCTTTTTGGGCTTGGCGGGAGGATTTTGTGTGTATTTTGTCGTTGCCAGCTTCTTGGGAAGAGTTGCGGACGAATTGAGTGAGAGCCGCTATCTTGCCGCTGTAAGTTACAGCGCTGCTGTTTCCCCAGTTGAATATGGTTTGTATCCGGTCGTCCTTTGCCTTGGCTTCGAGGGCTACGTTTACCGCACCGGTTGTTTTCCGGTTGGTGAAGCGGACTTTTGCCTGGAACTGTTCACCCGGATTTTCGCAGAGAACCACACCCGACTCAAAGAACTTTCCGCCGTAACTCAGCCGTGGAAAGTACCCCTCTACGCGCAACCGTTGCGCTTTGTCGTTGAAATAGCCCTTCAGAGTAGAGTGGGTATATACTTTCAGCGGTATCTGGAATACGGTGGAGAGTATCTCTGTATCGTAGATATGGAGGTCGAAATGGAAATTGTTTTCTGTTTTCTGCGGTTTTCTGGCGGGCTGTATCAGAGCCGGAATGTAACGCCGCATGATGTTGAGCACGCTGGCGGGTAATGTCTGATAGGAATAGTCGCCTTCGATAGTACCGCGCAGGAAGTTGGAACTGATAGTCAGCCGTTTCTGGCGCTCATCGCTCTGAGTGGCAGAAATCCGCAGGTTGTCCATGAAGAAGTTCTGTTCCGGAGCGATGTATTGGAGACTGTCGACGTTGATTTCACCGTTCATGTCGTTGATGGAGCTACCGGTGAAGTCGGCTTTTATTTTTACGGCCAATTCCGTGTCCTTGTATTTGGGTGTGAGGTGCAGGGTGTTAGGGCGGAAATGGTCGATAGCGGCACGGAAGTTGAAGGTGGGTGTCTTGCCGGCAGTATTGATAGAGCCGTTCAGTTGTATGGCTCCGTTTTCGTCGTTGAGCGATACGTTACCGTTGAAGCCGCCTTGCTTATACTCTCCGTCCAAAGTGATGTTTTCGTAAGTATAGTCACTGTAGTCTATGGATGCCACCAGCCCTTTCATGGTAATGGCGGGGTATCTTTGGGCATAATGATTGCCTTTGACGTCCATGTTGAAGGTGACTTTTCCAAGCTTGTCGTTGTTCAGCATCCTGCCCAGTTCGAATCCGGTTGTCTTTACCGCACCCGAATAAGCGAAATAGCCTTTGTCTTTGTCGGAACTGAGTTTGACATCTGTCTTGATGGTGCCTATATCCGTGCGGACTTCGCCATAGGTCACCAGGTCCGTGAAGTATCCGGAAATCTCTCCACGGAAAGATACCGTGCCCAGATTCTGCAATACCGGAGGAACTCCTTTGTAATCTTTACTCAGGTTGCGTACAAAGAATGCAATGCCGTCCGGGTCGGCATATAAATTGGACAGATTGCCGAATATGTATGCATCTTGCGGATGAGACAGATCCTGCAGGGATACATTGCCTTTCAGCAGGAAGTGATCGTTGGAAGAGATAAGCAGTTTCGGGCAGTTGAGCCGGTTGACCGTTCCGGCGGCTTCCATTTCCAACTTCAACTTTTCCTTGAAGGGCTTGAAGGCAGGCACGAATGCCGATATATCCTGTAATGCTACTTCCGAAGGCAGCATACGGAACGAGAAACGGACATCATCGGTGAAATGGCCGAGTGATTCCAGGCTGTCGTATTCCATACGGATGGTATCCATTGCCAAAGAGGTGTTGGGCAAATCTATGGCGAAGTTCTCTATCCGCATCTTCCGGTCGTTGGCTATTATCTTCAGACTTAGCTTTTTCAGTTCGAAGCCGGAGTGCTCCTCTTCAACGCTCATCCGCTTGATGGCAGCGTTGACCGAGTCGTTCTGGAGCGCTTTCAGCGAGATGTTGGCAAGAATGTTGGACAGGCGGATGTGTTGCGGGTTGAACTTGCCCGGAGTGCTTTCGGCTGACAACACATCGTAAGATACCTTTCCGCGTCGTATCAGGAGTGAGTTGATGCGCAGGTCCAGATTGCTCTTCTTCTTGACGGTGTCTTTGGAAGCGAAAGCATCGAGCACGAATTGGAAGTTGGTGCTTGCCTGGGGAGTAGGTCTTTCCAGATTGGCATTGAAACTGAAAAGCTGTACGTTACCGATGGATATCTTTCCGCTGAACAGCGGCAGTATCTCGAACTTAGCGGACAGACGGCCTATTTTCAGCAACTCTTTTCCCGATTGGTCGTTCAGCACCAGGTCGTCGATGATAATCCGGTTCTGCAGTCCTATGTTTATCCGCCCTACTGTGAGCTCGCTACCTAATACGGTGCTCAGCCCCTTGGCAACGAGTACAGACATGCGGTGCTGGACATAAGGAATGTTCAGCAGCAAAATTATTCCGATATAGAGTCCTAACACTATACCGATTATCCAGCGTACTGTCGTTTTCAGCGTTCTGATAGGCGGTTATTTTTTTAATTCAGCCAACAAAAATATGAAATAATACGTTATGGATACTACTTTTATCACTACTTTTGTAGCGTTTAAACGTAAATAAACACTATGAGTACAATAATCTTAGGAATTGAATCTTCATGTGATGACACTTCCGCAGCGGTTATCAAGGATGGCTACCTGCTGTCGAATGTCGTTGCCAGTCAGGCTGTTCACGAAGCTTATGGTGGGGTAGTGCCCGAACTGGCTTCGCGTGCGCATCAACAGAATATAGTGCCGGTGGTGCACGAGGCTTTGAAACGTGCCGGAGTTACCAAGGAAGAATTAAGTGCCGTGGCGTTTACGCGCGGTCCGGGGCTGATGGGGTCTTTGCTGGTGGGTGTGTCCTTTGCCAAAGGGTTCGCCCGTGCGTTGGGGATACCTATGATAGATGTCAATCACTTGACCGGACATGTATTAGCTCATTTTATTAAAGCGGAAGGTGAAGAAAACGTGCAGCCGGAATTTCCTTTCCTTTGCCTGCTGGTTTCCGGTGGTAACTCTCAGATTATTTTAGTAAAGGCCTACAACGACATGGAAATCCTGGGGCAGACAATTGATGATGCTGCAGGTGAAGCCATCGACAAATGCTCCAAAGTTATGGGGCTGGGCTATCCCGGCGGACCGATTATCGACCGGCTTGCCCGCCAGGGAAATCCTAAAGCCTTTACTTTCAGCAAACCGCATATTCCCGGACTGGATTACAGCTTCAGCGGCTTGAAGACTTCGTTTCTGTATTCCTTGCGCGACTGGATAAAGGATGACCCCGATTTCATCGAACATCACAAGACAGACCTGGCAGCGTCGCTGGAAGCTACTGTTGTCGATATTCTGATGGATAAGTTGCGTAAAGCGGCAAAACAGTACAAGATAAAGGATGTGGCCGTTGCAGGTGGTGTATCGGCAAACAATGGTCTGCGAAATTCATTCCGCGAACATGCTGAGAAGTATGGATGGAATATTTTCATTCCCAAGTTCAGCTATACAACGGATAATGCTGCGATGATTGCCATAACCGGATACTTCAAGTATTTGGATAAGGATTTCTGTCCGATGGAAGCGCCGGCTTATTCACGTGTCACTTTATAAGGAAAAAGTATATTGCATATATATAATAAGGTATGAAGACGGAAGAGAAGGTAGGGGAACTGCTGAAAGCAAAGAATTTCTCCCTTTCCACCGCTGAAAGTTGTACCGGTGGTGGAATAGCTGCCTTGATAACTTCGGTTCCGGGGAGCTCGGAGTATTTTAAAGGCGGAATTGTGGCGTATTCCAACGAAATAAAGGCGGATTTGCTCCATGTTTCTGTCGAGACGCTGGCGCAGTACGGTGCAGTGAGCAGGGAGACGGTTGTTGAAATGGTGAAAGGTGCGATGAAAACGTTGAAAACGGATTGCGCGGTTGCCACTTCGGGAATTGCCGGTCCCGGTGGCGGTACACCGGAGAAACCGGTAGGTACTGTGTGGATAGCGGCTGCCTGCAAAAACGAAATTGTAACCATGAAGCAGGAAGGTGATCGCGGAAGAGTGAAAAATGTACAGTCGGCTATTCAAAATGCGCTGTTTATGCTCTGTAGTATGCTGAAATGAGGAAAAAATGTTTTCGTACAACGAATTATTTTAGGAAAAACTTGTTTCGTAACGATAAAAGTGCTTACTTTGCGCTCTGTTTGAAATAAGTATAGATAAAAACTATAAAATAAAGATAGAAATGTCGAAGATTTGTCAAATTACCGGAAAGAAAGCCATGATTGGCAACAATGTTTCACACTCAAAGAGAAGAACAAAAAGAACCTTTGATTTGAACTTGTTTAACAAGAAATTCTATTATGTAGAACAGGACTGCTGGATCAGTCTGAGCATTTGCGCCAACGGTCTGCGCATTATTAACAAAAAAGGTTTGGATGCTGCTTTGAAGGATGCAGTAGCTAAGGGTTATTGTGATTGGAAAAGCATTAAAGTAATTGGCTAAAAGTAGAGGAGAATAACTGATTATGGCAAAGAAAGCAAAAGGTAACAGAGTACAGGTGATTCTGGAATGCACAGAACACAAGGATAGCGGTATGCCGGGAACTTCTCGTTATATTACAACGAAGAACAGAAAGAACACTACCGAGAGATTGGAGTTGAAGAAATACAACCCGATTCTGAAGAGAGTAACAGTACACAAGGAAATTAAATAATAATAGTATAACCCATGGCAAAGAAAACAGTAGCAAGTTTGCACGATGGTTCTAAGGAAGGTCGTGCTTATACGAAGGTTATCAAGATGGTTAAGTCTCCGAAGACCGGTGCTTACATCTTCGATGAGCAAATGGTTCCTAACGAAAAAGTACAGGACTTTTTCAAGAAATAAGATAAATGCAGTTGCTGCAAGGCACTGATTACTTATAAAGCTCCTCTCGCCGATATAGCGGCGGGGGGATTTTTTTTGCTATTAAATCGTTTCGGCTTTTATTATTTGTTAATTTTGTTATATCTTTGTGGCATAATGTATTGTACAAAAAAGTAGACTATGGGATTTTTTAGTTTTTTCTCAAAAGAAAAGAAGGAAACATTAGATAAAGGATTATCTAAAACAAAAGAGAGTGTGTTCGGGAAGATTGCCCGTGCTATAGCCGGTAAATCGAAAGTGGATGATGAGGTGCTGGATAATCTGGAAGAGGTGTTGATTACTTCGGATGTGGGCGTAGAAACTACGTTGAAGATTATAGAACGTATCGAGAAGCGTGCCGCAGACGAGAAATATATGAATGCGAAGGAGCTGAATGTGATTCTGCGCGATGAAATCGCTGCTTTGCTCACAGAGAACAACTCGGATGATGTGGACGACTTTGAAACTCCTGTTACGAAGAAGCCATACGTGATTATGGTAGTGGGAGTGAATGGTGTAGGAAAAACCACGACTATAGGCAAACTGGCTTATCAGTTTAAGAAAGCCGGCAAATCCGTTTATCTGGGTGCTGCCGATACTTTCCGTGCAGCGGCGGTGGAGCAGCTGGTTATCTGGGGAGAACGTGTGGGGGTTCCCGTCATTAAACAGAAAATGGGTGCTGACCCTGCTTCTGTGGCATTTGATACTTTGAGTTCAGCAGTAGCCAATAATGCCGATGTGGTGATTATAGATACCGCTGGACGTCTGCATAATAAAGTGGGTCTGATGAACGAGCTGACCAAAATTAAGAATGTAATGAAGAAGGTTGTGTCGGATGCTCCGAATGAGGTATTGCTTGTTTTGGACGGTTCCACCGGACAGAATGCATTTGAGCAGGCCAAGCAGTTTACTTTGGCAACGGAGGTTACGGCAATGGCTGTAACCAAGCTGGACGGAACGGCTAAAGGCGGCGTTGTAATCGGAATCTCCGACCAGTTTAAGATTCCGGTAAAGTACATCGGTCTGGGAGAAGGTATAGAGGACTTGCAGGTGTTCCGTAAAAAAGAGTTTGTCGATTCATTGTTCGGAGGGAATGCATGAAACGGAAAACTATTGATATCATAACATTAGGCTGCTCTAAAAATTTAGTGGACTCGGAGCATTTGATGCGCCAGCTGGAGGAAGCGGGCTTTCATGTGACGCATGATACCGAGCATCCGAAAGGAGAGATTGCCGTAATTAATACCTGTGGTTTCATCGGCGATGCAAAAGAGGAGTCCATCAATATGATTCTTGAATTTGCGCAGGCCAAGGAAGAAGGCGAGTTGGAGAAACTCTATGTTATGGGTTGCCTTTCGGAACGTTATCTGAAGGAACTGGCAATTGAAATTCCTCAGGTGGATAAATTTTATGGTAAGTTCAATTGGAAAGAGTTGCTGCAGGACTTGGGTAAGGCATACCATGATGAACTGCACATAGAGCGTACACTGACCACTCCTCAGCATTATGCCTATCTGAAAATATCGGAAGGATGCGACCGCAAATGTTCTTATTGTGCCATCCCTATTATTACGGGCCGACATGTGTCGCGTCCTATGGAAGAAATCCTGGACGAGGTGAAGTATCTTGTGGCCCGCGGAGTGAAAGAGTTTCAGGTTATTGCGCAGGAATTGACCTATTATGGCGTAGATTTATATAAGAGGCAGATGTTGCCCCAATTAATTGAAAAAATCTCAGAAATTCCAGGTGTGGAATGGATACGTTTGCATTATGCTTATCCGGCTCATTTCCCGATGGATTTATTCCGCGTAATGCGCGAGCGTCCCAATGTATGTAAATATATGGATATTGCCTTGCAGCATATCAGTGATAATATGTTGGAGAAAATGCGCCGTCATGTTACTAAAGAGGATACTTATCGGTTGATAGAAAAGTTTCGGGAAGAAGTGCCGGGAATTCATTTGCGTACTACGCTTATGGTGGGGCATCCAGGAGAAACGGAAGCTGACTTTGAAGAGTTGAAGGAGTTTGTCCGCAAGGTGCGCTTCGATAGAATGGGGGCATTTGCATATTCCGAGGAGGAAGGTACGTATGCCGCTGCCCATTACGAAGACAGCATTCCTCAAGAAGTAAAGCAAGCCCGGTTGGATGAATTGATGTCCATCCAGCAAGGTATTTCTGCCGAACTGAGCGCAGCAAAGGTAGGCAGACAGATGAGAGTAATAATCGACCGTCTGGAAGGTGATTACTATATCGGACGTACGGAGTTCGATTCTCCCGAAGTAGACCCGGAAGTGCTGATTGAATGTGGTGATGAACCGTTGGAGATTGGTGGCTTTTATCAGGTAGAGATAATAAATTCCGATGATTTCGACCTTTTTGGACGGATTATTTAAATATTTCCTTTCGTACTTCTTGTGTATGTGGGGAAGATTTGCTAATATAGCACAGTAGTTCACAATTTTAAAGCTTGGATTTTGAATAACAAAGAATTTACTTCGGAATTGTCACGCAGGTTAGGGTATACTTTGAAGGATACTTCGGAGTTGGTTACTTCTTTACTGTCGGATATGACGCGGCAACTGGAAGAAGGGAATATGATTTCCATACAAGGTTTTGGAACATTCGAAGTGAAAAAGAAAGCGGAACGTATATCCGTAAATCCAACAACCAAACAGCGTATGCTGGTTCCGCCTAAACTGGTGTTAACTTATAAACCCAGTACTTTGCTAAAGGATAAGTTTAAGTGATCTTTCTTTTAAAATCTTCCATATTATGAATGAAAAACTAAACATACAGGATCTGATTGACTTGCTGGCTGAAAAGCATGGCATGAGCAAGAAGAATGCCGATAGTTTTGTGAAAGAGTTTTTCCAACTGATTGAAGAAGCGTTGGAAAAAGACAAGTATGTGAAGATTAAAGGCTTGGGCGCTTTTAAACTGATTGATGTGGAAAGCCGGGAGAGTGTAAATGTCAATACTGGGGAACGCTTTGAGATACAGGGCCATACCAAAGTCTCATTTACTCCGGAGCCTGCTCTGAAAGATATTATCAATAAGCCGTTTGCACATTTTGAAACAGTAGTGCTCAATGAAGGTACTGTTTTAGAAGATACCCCTGTAGATAGTGGCAGTGAGGAAGATGAAGATACGGAGCAGAAAGTGGAAGATGTTGTGCCGGAAGTGGTTGCCGGTAGTGCGGTTGAGACACCGGAGATTGCGGAGAAAATCGATAGTCCTGTCGAACCGGAACCTGTAGAAGAAGCCGTTGTTCCTGTGGAGACTGTGGCTTCGGAGGAAGTTAATGAAGAGAGGGTGGAGGTTATCAAAACTGCCGGCCCGGCTGAATCTTCCGCAATGAAATACTTCATTGCCATCGTGGCTCTTGTGGTATTGCTATGTGCAGGAACCGTCGCTTATTTGTATTATCCTGATTGGTTTGACGGATTATCGGCTGAATCACCTGTGGAGGAAACCGCTGACAATGAAGCTGGCAATGCGGCAGGTAATACGGTCTTGATGGATAGTGTCGGTGTTAAGGACAGTGTGGTGATTGCCGTAAAAGATACTGTGTCGAAGAAGCTGATTGCTGAGCCTGTAATAAAACAGCAGGAAGCACCGGTTGCCGTCAGACAGCCTGTGGTGGCAGCCGCTACATCTGCTTCCCAGCCGAAAAAAGAGAAGAAAGTTGAGTATGTACCCGATTCTACCAATTATACCATTGCAGGAACGCAGGCGACATACACGATAAAGCCGGGTGAGACATTGACCAGAGTGGCTCTTCGTTTTTATGGAACTAAAGCGTTATATCCATATATAGTAAAGCATAATCCGGACGTTATCAAAAAACCGGATAATGTACCTGCGGGCACAACAATAAAGATACCTAAATTAGTGAAGAAGCAGTAAAAAGATACTGCTTCTTTTTTGTTAAATACTCAGAGCTTGTTTAAATATTCTTGAAGAAGTATTTTCTTCAAGAATATTTGAGTTTCTTCCTGGTCTGTTTTCCTCTTTTTATCCGTTACATAGCCTGCTATGCTCTTAGTAAAAACAGAAAAATATTTTCAAAGAAGAACTCTTGAAAAGAATGCTGAACAAAATTAAACAGGCTCTAAACTCTATGAAAGTAGTTTAATCTAAAGGTTTCACATTGTTTTTTAATAAAAATTAGTTGCTATGGTTAATTTATTCCCGTACTTTTGGAAACGAATTATAATTACCGGTGTATGGCCGGGCGAAAACGAAAAATTAAACATTAAAATACATTGATTTATGGCTGAAACAATTGATATCCGCGAATTGAACGAGCGGATTGAAAGACAAAGTGCTTTCGTTACCAATCTTACTACGGGCATGGACCAGGTTATTGTAGGACAAAAGCACCTGGTAGAGTCGTTGTTAATCGGTTTGTTGTCTGACGGACATGTGTTGTTGGAAGGTGTGCCCGGTTTGGCAAAAACATTGGCTATCAAAACACTGGCTTCATTGATTGATGCACAATATAGCCGTATTCAGTTTACACCTGACTTGTTGCCGGCGGACGTTATCGGTACGATGGTTTACAGCCAGAAAGATGAAGCTTTTCAGGTAAAGAAAGGACCTGTATTTGCCAATTTTGTATTGGCCGATGAAATTAACCGTGCTCCGGCCAAGGTGCAAAGTGCTTTATTGGAAGCTATGCAGGAACGCCAGGTTACCATAGGTAAGGAAACATTCAGACTGCCTGAACCTTTTTTGGTGCTTGCAACTCAGAATCCTATCGAACAAGAGGGTACGTATCCGTTACCTGAAGCGCAGGTAGACCGTTTCATGCTGAAGGTAGTTATCGACTATCCTAAACTGGAAGAAGAAAAATTAATTATACGCCAGAATATAAACGGAGAAAGACTGAATGTAAAGCCTATTCTGAAAGCAGACGAGATTATCGAAGCGCGTAAGGTCGTACGTCAGGTATATTTGGATGAAAAGATTGAAAAATATATTGTCGATATTGTATTTGCAACCCGTTATCCGGAGAAGTATGATTTGAAAGAACTGAAAGATATGATCGGATTCGGCGGTTCCCCTCGTGCATCTATCAATCTGGCATTGGCGGCACGCAGTTATGCTTTCATCAAACGCCGTGGCTATGTTATCCCGGAAGATGTGCGCGCCGTGGCACATGATGTATTGCGCCACCGCATCGGTCTGACTTATGAAGCTGAAGCAAGTAATATGACTTCGGATGAAATCGTCAGCAAAATATTGAATAAGGTTGAAGTGCCCTAATGTAAACAATTTGTTTACTATTTATGTATTACTGAATGGAAACAACTGATTTATTAAAAAAAGTCCGTCAGATTGAGATAAAGACGCGCGGATTGTCCAATAATATTTTTGCGGGCCAGTATCATTCGGCTTTCAAAGGTAGAGGTATGGCTTTTTCCGAAGTGCGTGAATATCAGTTTGGTGACGATATACGCGACATAGACTGGAATGTAACGGCTCGTTTTCATAAACCCTTTGTGAAGGTGTTTGAAGAAGAACGTGAATTGACTGTAATGTTGCTGGTAGATGTTTCCGGTAGTCTGGAGTTCGGTACTGTGAAGCAGATGAAGAAAGATATGGTGACGGAAATAGCTGCTACATTGGCTTTTTCCGCCATTCAAAATAATGATAAAATCGGTGTCATCTTCTTTTCAGACCGGATAGAAAAGTTTATTCCACCCAAGAAGGGACGTAAACATATACTATATATCATTCGCGAATTGCTTGATTTCCGTCCGGAAAGTCGCCGGACCAATATCCGTCTCGGCTTGGAGTATCTTACGAATGTTATTAAGCGTCGTTGTACGGCTTTTGTCTTATCGGACTTCATCGACCAGGAGAGTTTTAAAAATGCCATGACTATTGCCAATCGGAAGCATGATGTTGTGGCTATTCAGGTATACGACCGCCGTGTAGAGGAGTTACCTGCTGTGGGGCTGATGAAAATAAAAGATGCGGAAACGGGTCACGAACAATGGATTGATACTTCTTCGCGTGCCGTACGGCGTGCTCATCGTGATTGGTGGGTGAATAAGCAGACGGAACTGAATGATACATTTACTAAGAGCAATGTAGATAATGTGTCAGTACGTACGGACCAGGATTATGTGAAAGCATTGATGAATTTATTTGCGAAAAGAAACTAATCGGAGAATGAAAAGATATTTATTTCTGATAACGCTGTTGACAGCATTGACGGGTAGGATAATAGCCCAGTCGGTGACAGTGGATGCTACAATTGATTCCTTGCAAATCCTTATCGGGGAGCAGGCCAAGATTAAGCTTCAGGTTTCATTGGACACTGATAAGCGCGCTATTCTTCCTGCCTATACTGATACTTTGGTGCGTGGAGTGGAAATTGTTGATATAGCCAAGCCCGATACACAGATGCTGAATGACGGCAGGCGCTCGTTGATAACTCAGGAGTACACCGTAACTTCCTTTGACTCGGCATTATATTATTTGCCCCCGATGGAGGTGCTTGTTGATAATAAGGCATATCGCTCCAAAGCTTTGGCATTGAAAGTGTATTCCATGCCGGTAGATACGTTGCATCCCGATCAGTTTTTTGGTCCTAAACCCGTAATGAAAGCACCTTTTGCATGGGAAGACTGGTATACGTCTATCGCTTGTGCTGTATTGTTTGTGCCGTTCCTGTTGCTGTTTATCTATCTTGTGAAACGTATTCGCGATAACAAACCGATAATTCGTAAGGTGAAGGTAGAACCGAAACTGCCGCCGCATCAGTTGGCTATGCAGGAAATAGAACGCATCAAAGGTGAGAAAGTATGGCAGAAAGGACAATCGAAGGAGTATTATACAGAATTAACAGATGCTATTCGTACTTATATAAAAGACCGTTTCGGTTTCAATGCATTGGAAATGACTTCCTCTGAAATCATTGATAAACTATTGGAAATGAATGATAAAAATGCAATATCGGATTTGCGTATCCTGTTCCAAACCGCGGATTTAGTGAAGTTTGCCAAACATAATCCACTGATGAATGAGAATGATGCAAATTTGATTAATGCGATTGACTTTATCAATGAAACAAAGGAAAAAGAAGATGAAAATGCCAAGCCGCAGCCTACTGAAATTACTATCATTGAAAAACGTTCCTTGCGTACCAAGATACTGCTTGGTGCAGGTATCGTTGCTTTAACGGCAGCACTTGCCGGTTCACTGATATATATAGGTTTGGAGCTGTATAACTATTTTGCCTGAAAGTAAAAGCAGGGAGATACGCTTCAATCATAAATCATAATTTGTAAAATTGTAAATATCATGGTTTTTGCCAATATTGAATATTTATTTTTGCTGCTGTTGCTTATACCTTATATAGTATGGTATATCATGAGGCGGAAGAATAGTGAAGCCACGCTTCAAATTTCAGACGCTCGTGTATATGCGCATGCTCCTAAGAGCTATAAGAATTACTTGCTGCATGCACCATTTGCATTGAGGATAATAGCTTTAGCTTTGATTATTATCGTTTTAGCCAGGCCGCAAACTACTGATAGCTGGCAGAATAGTGAAATAGAGGGTATTGATATAATGCTTGCCATAGACGTTTCCACCAGTATGTTGGCTGAAGATTTGAAGCCGAATCGCCTGGAAGCGGCCAAGGATGTGGCGGCAGAGTTTATCAATGGTCGTCCGAATGACAATGTCGGCATCACGCTATTCGCCGGAGAAAGTTTTACGCAATGTCCGTTGACGGTAGATCACGCCGTGCTTTTGAATTTGATAAAGGACGTAAAATGTGGTCTTATTGAGGATGGCACGGCAGTGGGTATGGGTATTGCCAATGCGGTTACCCGGCTGAAAGACAGCAAAGCCAAATCGAAAGTGATTATTCTTTTAACAGACGGCACGAATAATAGAGGAGATATTTCTCCGTTGACGGCTGCCGAGATAGCTAAAAGTTTCGGTATCCGTGTTTATACTATCGGTGTAGGTACTAACGGTATGGCTCCATATCCTTATCCGGTAGGTGGAACTGTGCAGTATGTCAATATGCCGGTTGAGATTGACGAAAAGACCCTGACACAAATTGCCGGAACAACGGATGGTAATTATTTTCGCGCTACGAGCAATTCGAAGTTGAAAGAGGTATACGAGGAAATAGATAAGCTGGAGAAAACGAAACTGAACGTAAAAGAATACAGCAAGCGCCAGGAAGAGTATCGCTGGTTTGCACTGGCAGCTTTCTTATGTGTGCTGTTGGAAGTTCTGTTACGTAATTCAATATTGAAGAAGATACCGTAGTATACGCATCCTTTTTCTCAGGATATTGTATTTTGTACAAGTTTAGTAAATAGTAAATCGTAAAAATAATAAATAAAGAAATGTTTCGATTTGAAGAACCTGCATATTTGTACTTGTTGCTGTTGTTGCCCTTGTTAGCAGCCTTCTACTTGTATTCCAATTATCGGCGACGGAAGAATATCCGCAAATTCGGTGATCCGGAACTGATGGCACAGTTGATGCCGGATGTATCCAAGTATCGTCCGGATGTGAAGTTTTGGATGGTATTTGTTGCTATCGGTCTGTTTTCTGTATTGTTGGCGCGTCCACAGTTTGGTTCTAAACTGGAAACAGTGAAGCGTCAGGGAGTTGAAGTGATGATTGCATTGGATATTTCCAATTCGATGCTGGCACAAGACGTACAGCCCAGTCGTTTGCAGAAGGCAAAGAGACTTGTTGCGCAGTTGGTGGATAAAATGGAGAATGATAAAGTAGGTATGATTGTTTTTGCGGGTGATGCATTTACACAGCTTCCTATTACAAGCGATTATATATCAGCCAAGATGTTTTTGGAGTCTATAGATCCTTCATTGATTTCCAAACAAGGTACAGCAATTGGGGCAGCCATTAATTTGGCCTCCCGTAGTTTTACTCCGCAAGAGGGGGTAGGGCGTGCAGTGATTGTCATTACCGATGGTGAAAATCATGAAGGTGGTGCAGTGGAAGCTGCTAAAGATGCCGCAGAAAAAGGTATTCAAGTGAATGTTCTTGGTGTAGGTATGCCTGAGGGAGCTCCCATCCCGGCAGAAGGGACAAATGATTATCGTCGCGACCGTGACGGGAACGTGATTGTAACCCGTTTGAACGAACAGATGTGTCAGGAGATAGCTAAGGCGGGCAATGGTATCTATGTGCGTGTAGATAATACAAATGGCGCTCAAAAGGCGATTAGCCGGGAAATTAATAAAATGGCGAAAGCTGATGTGGAAACACAGGTATACACAGAGTTTAATGAGCAGTTCCAGGCTGTGGCATGGATTATTCTGTTGCTTTTGTTGGCAGAAATGCTGGTATTGGAGCGCAAGAACCCTCTGTTCCGTAATATTCATTTGTTTTCCAATAAGAAATGATGCGTATGTTACAGAAAAAATATATAAGCTTTTTTTTATTGCTGCTAATGGCAGCTACAGTTTCGGCTCAGAAAGCCGAACGTGATTTTATCCGTAAAGGGAACCGTTTTTTTAAAGATAGCGTGTATGTGGATGCGGAGGTAAATTATCGTAAAGCTTTGGAGACGAATCCTCAGTCTACAGTCTCTATGTTTAATTTGGGAAATACATTGGCTCAGCAGAATAAACTGCAAGAGGCTATGGAACAATATGTTGCCGCTACCAAGATAGAAAAGGACAAGAATGATTTAGCGCAAATCTATCATAATATGGGGGTGATTTTTCAATCACAGAAAGATTATGGCAAAGCGGTAGAAGCATATAAGCAGTCATTACGTAATAACCCGAAAGATGATGAAACACGTTATAATTTGGCCTTGGCGCAAAAGATGCTGAAAGACCAACAGCAGAATCAGCAAAACCAAGACCAGAATAAACAGCAGCAACAGGACCAGCAGGAGGATAAAAAGGACCAAAATAAAGATCAACAGCAGAATAAAGACCAACAACAACCGCCGCAACCACAGAAAAAGGACAGTGAGATGTCTAAAGAGAATGCCGAACAGCTTTTAAATTCTGTGATGCAAGATGAAAAAGATGTGCAGGATAAAGTAAAGAAACAGCAGGTTATTCAAGGTGGTCGTTTGGAAAAAGATTGGTAATAAATATAACAGGAAATAATATATGAGAAAAATAATTGTCTTATGGATGGTGCTGATAATAGTCAGTTTGCGTGCTTTTGCAGATAGCAAGGTTTCGTTTACTGCATCTGCACCTGATGTTGTGGCAGTAGGTGATCAATTCAGGCTGTCATATACAGTGACCACACAGAAAGTGAGAGATTTCCGGGCTCCTTCTATAAAAGGTTTTGATGTACTGATGGGTCCCAGTCGTTCACAACAGAAGAATGTGCAAGTTATCAATGGGCAGACAACCTCTACAAGTAGCATAACATTTACTTATATATTGATGGCTACGGCTGAAGGTAGTTTTACTATACCCGGGGCTACTATAACGGCAGAGGGCAATCAGATGGTTTCCAATTCTGTGTACGTAAAAGTACTTCCTGCTGATAGAACAAATGGAGGGGCTTCCGGAAATAGTGGAAGACAAAGTGGCTCTGCAAGTCGTGCTTCATCAGGAACGTCAGTATCGAATAACGATTTGTTTATTACAGCTACTGCCAATAAGACGAACCTGTATGAGCAAGAGGCTCTCTTGTTAACATATAAGATATATACTTTAGTAGACTTGAGAGGTTTTGACAACGTGAAACTTCCCGATTTTAAAGGGTTTCATTCTCAGGAAGTCGAATTGCCTAATGACCGTAAATGGAGTCTTGAACACTATAAAGGAAGAAACTATCAGACGACCGTATACCGTCAATTTGTATTATTTCCGCAACAACCGGGAAAAATAACGATTGATGCGGCACGTTTTGATGCATCTATAGCCAAGGTTACTCATGTGGACGATCCTTTCGAAGCTTTCTTCAATGGTGGTTCTAATTACGTAGAAGTGAAGAAGACATTAATGACCCCTAAATTGGTTGTTGATGTAAAAGCTTTACCGGATGGTAAGCCTTCGGGATTTTCCGGAGGAGTGGGAGAATTCAGTATTTCTTCTTCTATAAATAGTACGAATGTTAAGACAAACGATGCTGTTACTGTGAGGCTTGTTATTTCGGGTACGGGTAATCTGAAATTAATCTCTACTCCGGAAGTTAAATTCCCAGAAGACTTTGAAGTCTATGACCCGAAGGTTGATAATAAGTTCCGTTTGACAAATGCCGGACTCTCCGGCAGTCAGGTGATTGAGTATCTTGCCATTCCCCGTAATGCGGGAACATATAAGATTCCTGCTGTAAAGTTCAGCTATTTCGATATTAAATCTCGTACATACAAGACTTTAACGACCGAGGAATACGAACTCCATGTAGAAAAGGGAAGTGGTAATGCAGCTCAGACTATTGCCAATTTTACTAATAAAGAAGATTTGAAAGTTTTGAATGAGGACATACGTTATATCAAGCAGAATAACGTAACTCTTTCCCAAAAAGGAGATTTCTTCTTCGGTTCTTTGGCTTATTGGCTGTTTTACATAGTGCCCGGCATTGCATTTGTCCTGTTCTTCATTGTTTATCGTAAACAGATTGCAGCCAATGCCAATGTTGCTAAAATGCGTACGAAGAAAGCAAATAAGGTTGCTGTGAAACGTATGAAGTTAGCGGGGAAATTGTTGGCAGATAACAAGAAAGATGCATTTTATGATGAAGTATTGAAAGCATTGTGGGGATATATTAGCGATAAATTGAGTATTCCGGTTTCACGTTTATCTAAAGATAATGTCGAGGGAGAGCTTCTCAATTACGGTGTTGATGATGCACTGATAAAAGATTTCCTTGATGCATTGAACAATTGTGAGTTTGCCCGTTTTGCTCCCGGAGATGATAATCAGGCTATGGATAAAGTTTATTCAGATTCTTTGGAAGTTATCAGTAAAATGGAAAACTCTATAAAACATTAAATTGGGAGGATGTATAATGATGAAGAAAGTAATATCCTTAGTATTTGGTCTACTGATAGGATTAGCTGTTTGGGCGCAAGGAACGGCAGATACTTCGGCTTCTGCCAAAGATTCTGTGTCTATAGGTTCGCATACGGAATTTTCTGCAACTAAATCAGCTGACAATGTTACGAAAGCACAAGGTGACAGTGCATATATGCGTAATGATTATGCTTCTGCCATTCAAATATATGAGAGCTTATTAAAAAAAGGTGAAGCTGCTGAAGTTTATTATAATTTGGGTAATAGCTATTATAAAGCAGACGATATAGCAAAGGCAATTTTAAATTATGAACGCGCTTTGTTATTGCAACCGGGTAATGCAGATATTCGCGCTAATTTGGAAATAGCACGTTCCAAGACGATAGATAAGGTAGTTTCTGTACCTGATATATTTTTTGTAGCTTGGATTAAGTCGTTGACAAATTGTTTAAGTGTAGATGCTTGGGCTAAATTAGGTATTGTGTTTTTTATTCTTTTGCTTATCTCGTTTTCCCTATTCTTTTTTTCCAAACAGATTATCTGGAAAAAAAGCGGGTTTATAGCGGGAATTCTATTTTTGGTATTTACTGTACTAAGTAATATTTTTGCTTCGGAGCAGAAAAGTGAATTACTGGATAGGAATGATGCAATAGTCTTGTCTCCCAGTGTTACAGTACGGAGTACTCCCAGTGAAAGTGGTACTGGTTTATTCGTTCTGCATGAAGGGCATAAAATTGAAATTAAAGATAATTCCATGCGCGAATGGAAAGAGATTCGCTTGGAAGATGGTAAGGTAGGGTGGATTCCTGCTTCTGCGATAGAAGTGATTTAAGAGTATCCATTGCTAAATATAGAAGCCCGTATGAAATAAAGGAAACTATTTCCTTTTACTTCATACGGGTTCTTTTTGTATTTATGAGAATGTTAAACATATAATGGAAAAATACAGATAAATAGTTTGTTTTATCTTTTTTTTTCCTTAAGTTTATAGCGTGATAAAGAAATAACAAAGTATTAACCATTAAATTTATGAATATGAGAACGATAACATTTAATGAACTCCGTAAGATTAAAGACTCATTACCTAGTGGTAGTATGCATAGAATAGCCGATGAACTTGGACTTAATGTTGACACTGTAAGAAATTTCTTTGGCGGTCATAACTTTAAGGAGGGTAAAAGTGTTGGAATTCACTTAGAACCCGGTCCGGATGGCGGTTTAGTAATGATTGATGATACTACCGTTCTTGATCGGGCTTTAAAAATTTTAGATGAAATGGCAGGTGAAACTGCTGAACCTGTTCAGGCTTAAGAAAAGAAAGTAAAGAAGGATCCCAATTGCTGAGAAACAATTGGGATTTCTTGTTTGTTTTGTAAATAAATATAATAGACGACTTATGGAAGATAAATTAGTAACATTAGCGATTCTTACGTATGCTAAAGCACAAATACTAAAGAATGTTCTCGAAAATGAAGGTATTGAGACTTACATTCATAATGTAAATCAAATACAGCCGGTTGTATCTTCCGGTGTGCGTGTTCGTATAAAAGAAAGCAACTTACCGCATGCTTTGAAAATTACGGAAAGCTCGGCATGGTTGTCCGAAGAAGTAGTGGGAGAGAAGATGCCCCAAATAGAGAAAGGCAGTAATAAGGTCTTGATTCCTGTCGATTTTTCAAGTTATTCATTGAAAGCATGTGAGTTCGGTTTTAATTTTGCAAAAAACATAGATGCTGAAGTAGTTTTGCTTCATGTATATTTTACACCTATCTATGCGACTTCATTGCCATACGGTGATGTTTTTAACTATCAGTTGAGTGATGAAGAGAATGTCCGGAATATATTGCAGAAAGTACATTCGGATTTGAATGCTTTGTCCGATAAAGTAAAAGCTAAAGTTACATCCGGAGAGTTTCCTGATATAAAATACACTTGCGTATTGAGAGAAGGCATTCCAGAAGAAGAGATATTACGCTATTCTAAAGAAAATCGTCCGAGAATTATCATCATGGGAACACGTGGTAAGAATCAGAAAGATATTGATTTGATTGGTAGTGTAACCGCTGAAGTTATCGAGCGTAGTCGCGTACCGGTTTTAGCCATTCCGGAGAATACACCGTTCAAAGAATTTAACGCTGTGAAACGTATTGCATTTATTACGAATTTTGACCAGCGCGACTTGATAGCTTTTGATTCATTAATTAATAGTTTAAAGCCATTTTGCTTCTCTGTTTCTTTAATACACTTAGCTGATGTAAAAGACACTTGGAATGAGATAAAGTTGGGTGGCATTAAAGAGTATTTCCAAAAACAGTATCCGCAATTGGAAATTCATTATGATGTAGTGAAGAATGATGACTTCCTTAATAGCTTGGATGAATATATTAAAACTAATCACATAGATATTATTACATTGACATCATATAAGCGAAATATATTTTCTCGTTTGTTTAATCCAGGAATTGCCAGAAAAATGATTTTCCATTCTGATACACCATTGCTGGTTATCTATGGGCGGCCTAATTGAAATGATAATTTTAATTTGTCTAGGTAAGGATGTGGGCTACCGCTAAATGCTGAATTAGTTTTAGTGGAGTCCACTTATTTTTTATCTTTTCATGGTTATACTATTACATGTCCCATTTCCTATGTTTGTGATGTAATATCAATAGTAAGTTTAATATATTTTAATATTACAAGCGTAAAGTTTTATATGTAATCCTGTAAAACCCGTCATAATAGACCATGAGATGAAGAATAGGGCAACCATTCAGAAGAATATCAGCGCCATCGAACTGATATAACCGCACAACGGATAAATGTTGTAGGAAATCGAATATCTCCATAAGGTCATGAAAGGGGATAGGACACCATTTTATTGAGTAATTCATAGGCCTGTCATTTTTCGTATAATAGGACAAGAAAGAAGACGGCCGAAAATCATTAATCGGCCGCCTTTCAGGAAAATGACTTAGGTTTCACTTACGATTTAAATAGCGTATAATAGCATTCAATAAGCGAACCAAGCAAATACAAATAGGAATGAAAACAAACAAAAACAATAATATCCACATAATAACATAATTTAAAGTTACAATGCAAATATAAAAATTACATTCAAGGTTTAACGCCTAAACTTTCAAGAAAACGCGCACCAGTCTTAAATAAGCCAATTTTATCAGTGTTATAAAGAGCATCAAAAACAGACTCACGAATTAATCTAACACGATTTTTATACGTTTCCGACTGGAATTGATTATCCATTTGTTTAGAAGTATTCTCCAATTGAGCGTTTACAGTATTAGCCTGTTCAGTCCAATACTTTTGATTAGTCAACTGTGTACGGGCCATAGTTTCCACAAGCTTCTGGACTTCATGTCTCGCCTGTTCATCCGTAAGTTGCTTTTGTGAATACTTTAACGCAATATCAGCAGCACCTTGTGCAAGCTGGAGTTTTTGAGCCTGCGGCAAGAAATCCAATTCCTGCTGACGGAACAGATTTTCAGTAATCGCCAATTGCATACGCGCTTTACTTTCAGCAATATTCTGTTCATTTAATGACATGTTCGACACTTTCAGATTGTTATCGAAATCAGCGATAAGCTTATCCAAAGCCAAGCGGGCCTCTTTCGTTTTGGCATCCGTCTTCATTTGAAGTATCTGCGCCATAGCTTTTCCGGCAATGTATTTACCTTCAATACGCAGGTTATCCGCTTGTGCTTCCTTTACCTTGCGGTCGGGCATAGAGGACAGCACGTCAATAGCGCGACCAAGTCCGGCAGTAATACCGGAATAGTCAGCAGAATAGGGGGTAGCAGTAGGCGGTGTGACACCTTGTCCAGACGGAGCACCGCCAGAGGGGGCAGCACCGGAAGTACCGGACATTGTTTGGGCAGTTCCGGCAGAACCACCGTTCATCATCATGTAGGGGTTAAGTCCGGCAGCTTCAAGGCGTTCACGTTGGGCGGCAGGCGAATTGTATTCGTTAGTCTTGTTCCACATATCCGTTTGGAATTGCTGTTGATTTTCAACAAGTTTCCAAGAATTGTCTTTTGCATCATTGTAAAATTTCCATTGGTCACCAAGTTGTTGCTGATACATTTCCTTATTGTACGCAATTTGTTTGTCAAACATTTTCTCATTGAATGCGTTGTTCATCTGAGCTATTTCCTTATTGGCTTTATTTTGCATAGCGGTAGAAGATGCACCGCCAATAAGTGATGTACCTGCACCGATAGCAGAACCAACAATACCAGTCATTGCAGCAGCTCCCATAATTGTATAAGTTTTTCGTTTAACATAAGATTTTTAATTTTTATTTGGGCGTCCGGGCGGGCTATCCGCTCAAACAAATTCGCTTCGCGAATACTCGCTCCTATCCCTGACGCGCTTCACTACGTTACGCAATGCATTCCGGCGTCATCCGAGATGACAGAGCGGTGTTCGCTCTCCCGAGCTCACGAGTTATAAATTTTTCCTTATCTCTCAAGATGTGCAAAGATAAAGTAGGGCTAAAATATCCGTTTATCAACCTGCACCAAAAATCGTTAAATATACGCGCGCGTAAACGCACACGCACATTTAACAATTTTTACTACAGAACGCCAAACGTATATTTTTTCCCTGCATTGCTTTTTTGCACGTCTCGAAAGAAAAGGAAAAAAATATATTTAGGATTCTTCAGTCGGGTTCACCTCATACGGAGCAGGCTGTTCGGTCTCCCGTTCGGCAGCGGCGGCCGCTATCATTTCATCCTGTGAATTCATCAGATACTGACTCCATGACATCAACTCAGAGGGCGACTGGATAAACCGTGATTTTACGAAACTGCACAACTGGTCATCAGTCAGTTTAGAACGCAACTCGTGCAATTTAGGCTCATTCACCGAAAGACTTTCAAAGTAAGAAATAAAGCGTTCCTTACTCATACGGTCAAGGCGCTGTTGGTTGAACAACATATAAATATCAGAAGTAACACGGAATGTCTTTCTACCGGAAACCTCAATTTCCTGAAACATAAACTCATTAACAGGCGATTTTTCAAGAAATTCACTTTGAATAAGTTCACAAGAACGAGCAGAATTCAAAGAAACAGGAACTTCAAAAGGCTCCAATCTACGTTTTGTACACCACATAGTAAAATATATTTATAAATTAGTAAATATGTACGATTTTATACAAAATATGTACGATTTTATGCACTAATAGGGCAAGCCATCCGTATCAAGATTGCGGACTACCTTAACATCAAAGAATGAACTACACAAAAATTGGTCTGAAGATAATTCGCTATCAACAGCAACAGCAAACAAAGGATTCAAACTGTTCGGATTAACCTTAAACATAGTATAGTTAACATCACCAAGAGACGGTACAGGCTCGTTAACAGAATCTTTACTTCCAAGCTGATTAATAAGAGATTGATTACCGTAAGAAATTACCCAGTTTTTCAAATCACGTTTAAAAGCACCTACTGAAACGTCAAAAGATGTTTTATAATCTATATAACGGGGAGCGTAACCTAATACAAGGTAGGGGGCATCACCTTGTGACTTCAAAGGATTCATCATTTGAACAAGAGGGACAGCCTGCATACCAACACGGTCAAATTCGGGGATAGCATAATCAGTAACATTAACCTTAGTAAAAGCAGGGTCTACAAAATCGGTAGTATAATCCAACATGGGCAAACAGTGATAAATACACATAATCAAACCATATTTTGCACCAGCATTGAAATTAATAGAACCACCGGAAACACCTGTTCCTTTACCTGCAATATCGGCAGCGTTATCGCCTGTAATATTTGTATTTACAACCTCGTTAATATCAAGGCTTGAACTGATACCACCAAGATAGGTACACATTTCAGATACAGTATCACCAGCAGAAACACCCCAGTGTTTCTCTATCTGGTCTTTATAGTCCTTGTTACCTGATTGTGTAATTTCTTTCCATTTCTGTAAAAACTCAGCTTGACGAAGCGCAAGAATTGTAAATTCAGTAGGAGAACCAGCAACAGCATCAGAAGTTTGAACCGTAGCAGTGGAGCCATACTGTTGACGTGGGAGTACACCATGAAACAAATCCTTTTGCCAATTACAGTAACGCAAATCAAAAAAATTATAATTATTAACAAAGTTAGTTGATGAAAAATCAATTCTCATACATTCACCGGAAAGATAATCAACATTAAAAGTAGACGGAGAAATACGCTCCCATTGACTATCACGAAAAAAATCTGCATAAATCTTCTGGTAAGCAAGCAAACCAAATATATTAAGATTTAAATCGGCCATCAAAGGAGAAGATTCCCAATTAAGATTTTCAGAGGTCACATAAGGATGAAAATTACCATAGCCAAGATATTCTAATAACTTAGCAGATAATTCAGCACGAGAATAATTAAAATAATTACGAGAAACAGCACCACCGGAACCAGCATAAACAACAGAAAGATATGTCGCAATATCAGAAGCAGTAACATAGGGCATCTCACCTGACAAAACAAAATTTTGGGTAGGGTCTAAAGATACAGCATGTTGGGGGTTGTCATACATTTGTGTCAACGCCGTGTTAGCCTTGTTCCAGAGCAAATCATAAGGCACAAAAAAGAAATCATAATACTCTCGCATACGAGCAAAGGCAGCAGTATTGACCGGCTGCGTACGAGTAAAGGACTTAAGATTAATATTAAAACTATCACCAGGTAACACCTCTTTCACCATAACAGGAAGAAGCTCGCCAGCTTTAGCCGTAAAATTTTTCTTAAACGAAAGGTCGAAACCATTTCGGGAAGTCTTGTTCCTAAGACTTTTTAAAGACATAATATTCGCCATAACAACACAATTAAAGGTTAATACTATTTATTTTCATCGATGAATATCTTATTTAAATCATTCAATTTCTTATGCTTGATGCGGTCATTAAACAGTTTAGATACCTGTGTAGAATACTGAGAATAAACAGGCGTCTTCTTAAACAATCTCATATCCATATAAAAATTATCATAGAAGTAGGGGTATATAGTGTTTTCCCATTCGTCAGACAACAAATCACCGTCACCATAGAAATCTTCATTTTCAAAGAACAGTTTTTGAGACTCGAAGAAATCAGTAAGATGCATATAATCCAATTGACTATAAAAATCTTCAATAAGCCTAAGCTTACGCTTCTGCTCCGACAAGGTGGGTTTATCACAAACAGTATATAAGAAATGCTTAGAAAGGAGAAGTTCACCGTAAACACGATGGGCATACCTATCAAATTCGATACTATCCAACCTGAAATTAGTTACCTCACAATCATAGAAATACTTACAAAGGTCATAAAGCTGTCGTTGGTCATACAAAGCACCACTATCGAACAAATCCAAACAATAAGACGACTTATTCAAATGGAAAAGATAAACAAAAGTCGCTACTTCTTTCGCCAACGCGAACGTTGTTTCACAGGACGGGAATAGATGCCGCGCCGTATCATAGACTCGATAGCTATAAGCACGTTCGTGTGTAGATTTATCAACATATCCTCTACATTTGGGGTAGAAGTAAGAGTAAGCCGACCGCCATAAATCAAATTCCTTATATTTGCCATTGAGCACGAGGCTTCTTTTAATAAAGTCATAAGGGGTAAGCGCATATACTTTCGAGCATTGACCTTGCAAAAAGCCTTGACCCAGCCTTTGAGAATGTAGGCAGAATGGACAGACGGAACGCATTTTAAGAACTTCGGGTAGATACACACTGCTGTTAACATAACCCGCAACGTATGATGAACACTTTCCTTCGGATACTTGAACGTCGATACGACCAAAGGTCCATGCTTCAGATACAGCCTCTGAACATATCTGTAAGACTTCTTTTGAGTAGAGGAATAATAAGAGATGATAATGCGGGCGGAAGTGTACGGGGCCGTATTCGCCAACGGCATAGTAACGCACTTTCTCTTTGGGCAATCGTTTAGTAACATAATAACGTAATCTTTTTAAAAATAATTGTAAATCAGTTTTTCTAAGGTAGGGGATAGAACCGGATAGATTGAACTTCTGTTGAAGTAATTTTAATCGCGAAACCTCATAATCAAATTCGCCGAGACTTTCACCCGTTTCAAAATCCAACAAATCATAACGGCAAAATAAATCAGTATCCGGGTCACCATTCACACACATAGGAGCGGCAACAGGCAGATAATCAGGAGCGTAGGTAAGAGTAATGAAAACGGTATACATAGAACAGTAACTCTCTAAATCGCACTGAAACGAGTAACGGGAATTTTTAGCAAGAACACAAGCTTTGCACTTTCCACAAGGAACAGTCATACACTCATGCGTATAAGGGTTAACTATCCTTTTCGGATTAAGACAACTACAAAAGGGATTAAATAGCGCCATTACTTATAATCAACATTAACTTTTGTACTATCCACAGAGGTAGCTTGTGACTGTTCTGTAGATTGGGTACTGTTCATATTATTCTTACTGATACTCATAGACATAGTGCATGAAACACAAAGCCATAAGGCGGCAATAGCTAATACCGCCTTGACTATAATTTCAATAGTTTTGTAAATTTTCTGATTGTCCATAATAACTATTCAAAAACAGGTACAACATACATAGAATAACCGGAAGTAACAAGATGTTCAGAAAACCTCACAAGGTCATCAAAAGAAACAAAATAATAAAATACCGCCAATAGCATTAGCAAACGTAACATTATATCCAACAATTTTCATAACTGAAATATTTAAAGGTTAATAATCAAATGTTTCATAGCTTAAAAAAGTCCAACCAAAAGCAAGGGCATAAGCCTTAAAAACGTTAGAGGCTTCAATAAGTGAACAATCCTTGAATGTTTTCACATGAAAACGGTCTTCAAAGTCCATATAATGAACTTTTATCATACGGAACTGCTTTGAATACTGCTTTAAAAAAGAATGCGCCATAACGTTTGCAATTGGTTACGGCGCAAATATAAAGTAAAAAAAATATAAATGGTGTAATATCAATATTATGTTTAATATATAACACTATAAACTAAAATAAACCTTTATCCTTCTCTAATTTGGAAGAAAATTATACCAAAGATAGCTTACATATTCAAGCTATCTTTGGTATAGTAGCAATTCAATTATTGCATCAATTTTTCTATTTCATCAAATTCAGGACCCATTTGTAAGTTATAATAAACTCTGTATAATCCATTTAGCCACAAATCTTTCTGTTCAGGTTTCAGTTCTCTTGCTTTTTCATAATTAGGTCTTGCCTTTTCATAGAAAACTTTCAGTGTAGCTTGGTCTTCTTTGTATTTTGGATTATTGACATCAGTAGTAGCTTTTTCAGAGAAATCCTGAGCTTGCAGGCAATAGATTAAGCCCAAGTTGGAATATGCTTCTGCATAGTTAGGATCTACTTCAATGGTTTTGTTGTAGAATTCAATGGCTTTTTCATAATCTTTCATGTTATGATAAAGGTATCCTTTTACGTACAAATAGAATGTGTTATTAGGATCTTTAGCCAACATATCATCTGCAAACTGCATTGCTTCGTCAAACTTATTATTATTGCTATAATAATCAATCAGATGTCCAAAGAAGAATGAATGTTCAGGATACTTTTGAATACCATCTTTTAAGGAAGCGATCCACTTGACAGTATCACCTTGAGCTTTCAATGCTGTAGAAATAAATTCCATGGCATATTTACCCACTTCTTTGTCCTCCTTTGCATAAGGTGCATATTTCAACACGCTTGGATAATCTTCCATTTTGGCTGCAGCTAAGCTTGCATAATAAGCAATTTGGGGCAATACAGTATCTGTTTGAAGCAGATTCTCCTTTTCAAACATAGGATTGATGGCAATGTCTACATAAGTTGCGAAGAAATCCAAAGCCTCTTTATTCTTATCTAAATTAAAGAACTGGATACCACCGTTAATCAGGTTGGGACGCGCAGCTAATATAGCAGCACTGTTCGATCTTCTGAACTTATTTTTGATTTTACCTTTTTCGTTAGGAATCTGTGCAAGTTCATCGCATTTAAAGTAGTATTTGCACATATTCAGTGCGCTGTTATACACTTTAAGAGTATCATAAGGCTTTCTTAAATAAGCATTCTCCATTTCCTTTTCATTGATTCTCTTTTGAATAAAGCCGGCTACATCCCATGTTTCGGCGTTGTCTTTGGTTTCAGCATTGTTCAGAGCTTCATTGATGAGCTTCTCTGCTTGTGCAAAATCCGGTTTTACGTCGTTAGCGATGCTTTTTGCCTCTTTCACGCTCTTTTCCTGAGCGAAGGTAAAGCCTGCCGCAAGTAGTAAAACCATTGAAAATAATACTCTTTTCATGATTGTAGAAAATTTTAAATTAATATTGTGTCTATTCTTCATTTTCATTGTTTACTATATCGTTCTGAGTTTTTTCTGATGCATCGCTATCCTCTTCTGCAATGATATCCTCTTCGGTTTCCGAGGTAACTTTACATACGGAGCCAATTTCATCATTACGTTTTTCAAGATTAATCAGTCGTACTCCCTGCGTAGCACGTCCCATTATACGAACATCTGCTACTTTCAGACGGATGGTGATACCCGATTTATTGATAATCATTAAATCGTTCTCATCTGTTACAGACTTGATTGTTACCAGTTTACCGGTTTTATCGGTGATATTCATAGTTTTTACACCTTTACCGCCACGGTTCGTCTTACGATAATCCTCAATATCGGAACGCTTACCGTATCCTTGTTCTGACACAACCATGATTGTTTCAGTTTCAGGGTCTTTGATACAAATCATTCCGACAACTTCGTCTTGTCCGTCTTCATCAAGCGTCATGCCGCGTACACCGGTAGCTGTACGTCCCATTACGCGTACGGCACTTTCGTGGAAACGGATGGCACGTCCGTTACGATTGGCAATGATAATCTCATTGTCACCGTTAGTCATGCGCACTTCAATTACGCGGTCATCTTCGCGGATTGTAATGGCATTGACACCATTTTGGCGAGGACGGGAATATTGTTCGAGCAATGTTTTCTTAATGACGCCATTCTTTGTGCAGAACAGTACATAATGACTGTTAATGAAATCCTGATCGTTCAGGTTCTTCACGCGCAGGTATGCATTTACGGCGTCATCAGAGTCTATATTCAACAGGTTCTGAATGGCGCGTCCCTTAGAATTTTTGGTTCCTTCGGGTATCTCATATACTTTCAGCCAATAGCACTTACCTTTTTGAGTGAAGAACATCATGGTATTGTGCATTGTTGCAGGATATATATGTTCTACAAAGTCCTCATCGCGTGTCTCTGTTCCCTTAGAACCTACCCCACCGCGGTTTTGGGCACGGAATTCGCTTAACGGCGTACGCTTGATATATCCCATATGAGAAATGGTAATAATCATTTCATCGTCTGCATAGAAATCTTCCGGGTTGAATTCTTCCGACGAATAAACTATTTCAGAGCGGCGTTCATCACCGTATTTGGTTTTAATCTCGATTAATTCATCTTTGATAACCTTGCGGCAGAGTTCATCGTTAACAAGGATTTCTTCCAGATAAGCAATCTGCTTTTGGATTTCCTCATACTCGGCATGGAGTTGGTCCTGCATGAGTCCGGTTAACTGGCGCAGACGCATTTCTACGATGGCGCGCGATTGGATTTCAGTCAATTCAAAACGCTCCATCAAACCGCTGATTGCGTCATTCGGAGTTTTGGCGGCACGGATGATTTTGATTACCTCGTCAATATTGTCCGATGCGATAATCAAACCTTCTAAGATATGGGCACGTTCTTTAGCTTTACGCAAATCATATTGTGTACGGCGGATAACTACGTCGTGACGATGCTCTACGAAATACTTGATGAGGTCTTTCAGGTTCAGCAAGCGAGGACGTCCGTGTACCAATGCCACGTTGTTTACGCCGAAGGAAGTCTGCAACAATGTCATCTTGTAGAGCTTGTTCAGCACTACACTGGCGTTGGCATCGCGTTTTACGTCGATGACGATGCGCATACCTTCGCGGTCAGACTCGTCGTTGGCATTGGAAATGCCCTCTATCTTCTTTTCGTTGGTCAAATCGGCGATGGATTTGATTAATTCGGCCTTATTTACTCCGTAAGGGATTTCGGTTACAACGATTTTGTCATGCGTGGAAGATGTTTCAATCTCAGCCTTGGCGCGCATTACAACACGTCCGCGACCGGTCATGTAGGCTTCGCGCACACCGCTCATACCATATATATAACCGCCTGTCGGGAAGTCGGGAGCTTTGACGTAAGTCATCAAATCTTCGATGTCGATATCATTGTTGTCGATATATGCGACGCAGGCATCTATCACTTCGGACAGATTATGGGTTGGCATATTCGTAGCCATACCTACGGCGATACCGGAAGCACCGTTGACAAGAAGATTCGGAATGCGGGTTGGCATTACGGTGGGTTCCAGCAACGAGTCGTCGAAGTTGGTTTGCATGTCTACAGTCTCTTTATCAAGATCCTGCATCATTTCTTCTCCAATCTTTTGCAAGCGGCATTCCGTGTAACGCATGGCGGCTGCGCTGTCACCGTCCACAGAACCGTAGTTGCCTTGTCCGTCTACAAGCATGTAGCGCATAGCCCACGGCTGTGCCATACGGACGAGAGCGCCATATACGGATGAGTCACCGTGCGGGTGATATTTACCTAATACCTCACCGACAACTCTCGCAGATTTCTTATAGGGTTTATCCGACGTATTTCCCAGTCCCATCATACCGAAAAGAATTCTTCGGTGAACAGGTTTAAAACCATCTCTAACATCCGGAAGGGCACGTGAAACAATGACCGACATGGAGTAGTCAATGTACGAAGACTTCATTTCCTCCTCGATGTTAATCTTTATAATTCTGTCTTGTTCAAGCATTTAAAAAGATTATTAATTATACATTTGCGGGTTTGTGAAAAACCACGCTAAAGTACTGCTTTTTTACGATATACAAAAGTTTTCCCTCATAAACTTTGTTGCAGATTTCCATGCTTGAAACCCCGTTTGGATGTATGGTTTTCCGTTTGATGTATAATCGGTTAAAAATAAGACAGATACAAGTACCAGAAAGATACCTCCCTTTGGTACTCGGTGTACCTTACTAAGGTACGAGCCGTACCAAGCTTAGGTATATGAAGTTTCTTAGGTTGGTACATCGAATACCAACCGTTGGTACGGATGAAATTCCCACGTATTATAATATAATGTGTAGGGCGAATCGGAAAGATGTGATTTATGGCACGGGATTTGTATATTATTAATCCAGTTTATGGTATGCAATATAAAGAAATGCGTATCTTTGTCAGTCAAAACCTTTAATTAAGGAGATAAAAATTATATGAACAATCAATTTTCACAAAGAGTTTCTGATATTATAACTTATAGCAAGGAGGAAGCCAACCGACTGAGAAATAGATATATCGGCCCGGAGCATCTTCTGCTCGGCATGCTACGTGACGGTGGAGGAAAAGCTATCGAGATATTGATGAAACTCGATATAGACTTGAAGCAAGTAAAAAAGCGCATTGAAAGCTTCTTGAGAGATGCCGAAGACGATACCCTATTACCCGATGCGGATGTGCCATTGTCGCCAATGGCCGCTAAGATATTGAAGATGTGCATTCTGGAAGCGCGCATTTTAAAGAGTGCAACAGCCGATGCCGAACATGTGTTGTTGGCTATACTGAAGGATGGCGACAACCTGGCTGCTACCGTCCTGGAAGAAAACCGGGTGAATTATCAAGCTGTATTTGAACAGCTTACAATGCAATCTACCAACCCGAATGCTGGTATGGGATTTCCGGAAGAAGAGGAAGAAGACGATGAAGACATGAATATGTCCCATCCCTCTCGCAATGCAGGACAGGGCACGGCTTCTTCTGCACAGACTGCATCGAAGAAGTCTTCCAATGATACTCCGGTCCTGGATAACTTCGGTACGGACATGACACGTGCGGCAGAAGAAGGCAAGCTCGATCCGGTTGTAGGGCGTGAGCGTGAGATAGAACGCTTGGCGCAGATATTGAGTCGTCGTAAGAAAAACAACCCGGTGCTGATTGGTGAGCCGGGTGTCGGCAAGTCGGCTATTGTAGAGGGATTGGCACTGCGTATCGTTCAAAAGAAAGTATCCCGTATCTTGTTTGACAAGCGGGTGGTAATGCTCGATATGGCCTCTGTTGTAGCCGGAACCAAATACCGCGGACAGTTTGAAGAGCGCATTCGCTCCATTATCAACGAGTTGCAGAAGAATCCGAACGTAATCTTGTTCATAGATGAGATTCATACTATTGTAGGCGCCGGTGCAGCTGCCGGTTCTATGGATGCAGCCAATATGTTGAAGCCGGCTTTGGCTCGCGGCGAAATACAATGTATCGGTGCTACCACGCTTGACGAATACAGAAAGAATATTGAGAAAGACGGTGCTTTGGAGCGTCGTTTTCAGAAAGTTATAGTAGAACCCACTACTCCGGAAGAAACGCTACAGATACTGAGAAACATAAAAGAGAAGTACGAAGACCACCATAACGTGAGCTATACGGACGAAGCGTTAGAGGCATGTGTCAAGTTGGCAGAGCGTTATATAACCGACCGTAACTTCCCGGATAAAGCCATTGATGCTTTGGACGAAGCCGGTTCGCGTGTGCATCTGACGAACATTAATGTTCCCAAAGAGATTGAAGAGCAGGAAAAGCTGATAGAAGAGGCACGTGTTTTGAAGGCTGAAGCCGTAAAGTCGCAGAACTTTGAACTGGCTGCCAGTTATCGGGATAGAGAGAAAGAACTTTCCGCTCGCCTGGATGAAATGAAAGAGGAATGGGAAGCACGTCTCAAAGACGACCGTCAGCTTGTTGGAGAGGAAGAAATAGCCAATGTCATATCGATGATGTCCGGTATTCCGGTGCAACGTATGGCTCAGGCGGAAGGTCTTAAGCTTGCAGGTATGAAAGAAGATTTGCAGGCAAAAGTTGTGGCTCAGGATGCTGCGATAGAGAAACTTACCAAAGCCATCCTGCGCAGCCGTGTAGGCTTGAAAGACCCTAACCGCCCTATCGGAACGTTTATGTTTCTCGGTCCTACCGGCGTGGGTAAAACGCATTTGGCCAAGCAGTTGGCTAAATATATGTTTGGTTCCAGCGATGCGCTGATACGCATTGATATGAGCGAATATATGGAGAAATATACGGTGTCCCGTATGATTGGAGCGGCCCCGGGGTATGTCGGTTATGAGGAAGGCGGGCAGTTGACAGAGAAGGTACGCCGGAAACCTTATTCCATAGTGCTGTTGGACGAAATTGAAAAAGCTCACCCGGATGTGTTCAATATCTTGTTGCAGGTGTTGGACGAGGGACGTCTTACTGACAATTATGGCAGAACGATTGACTTTAAGAATACAGTCATCATCATGACCTCCAATATCGGTACCCGCCAGTTGAAAGAGTTCGGTCGTGGTGTAGGTTTTGCGGCACAGGCACGTACGGATGATAACGAGTACTCGCGCAGTGTGATTCAGAAAGCATTGAACAAGACCTTTGCTCCTGAGTTCCTGAACCGTCTGGATGAAATCATAACGTTTGACCAGCTTTCGTTGGATGCCATTACGAAGATTGTGGACATAGAGCTGAAAGGTTTGTATGAACGGATTGAAGCCATTGGCTATAAGATGGTTGTAGATGATGAAGCCAAGAGATTCCTTGCAGCCAAAGGCTACGATGTGCAATTTGGCGCCCGTCCGTTGAAGCGTGCCATTCAGAATTATCTGGAAGACGGACTTTCGGAGCTGATTGTGTCTGCCGGATTACAGCCCGGTGATACGGTTAATGTTTCTGTCGATAAGGAAAAAGACGAGTTGAGTATAACCAAAGCCTAACAAGCCTTTATAATAAAACAGTCAAAATGTCAGTTCTTCGGGACTGGCATTTTTTTTGTGTTCAGTTTGCCAAAACAATAAAAATACAAATCTAAAAATATAAACTTAGTATGCAAAAAGGAAATATTGGGGTAACTACAGAGAATATCTTCCCCGTTATCAAAAAGTTTTTGTACAGTGACCATGAAATCTTCCTTCGTGAGTTAGTCTCTAATGCCGTCGATGCTACCCAGAAACTTAAAACATTGGCTTCTATCGGTGAGTTTAAGGGTGAACTCGGTGATTTGACCGTGCATGTGTCTTTAGGCAAGGATACGATTACCGTATCCGATCGTGGTATCGGCCTGACGGCAGAAGAAATAGATAAATACATCAATCAGATTGCATTCTCGGGAGCCAACGACTTCCTGGAGAAATATAAGAATGATGCCAATGCCATTATCGGTCATTTCGGACTTGGCTTTTACTCGGCTTTTATGGTTGCCAAGAAGGTCGAAATCATCACCAAATCCTATCAGGATGGTGCTAAAGCCGTGAAATGGACTTGCGACGGTAGTCCGGAGTTTACCATCGAAGATACGGACAAGGCAGAACGCGGTACGGATATCGTTCTTTATATAGACGACGATTGCAAGGAGTTCCTTGAAGAAGCGCGCATCTCTTCTCTTTTGAAGAAGTATTGCAGCTTCCTCCCTATTCCCGTTGCATTCGGCAAGAAAAAAGAATGGAAAGACGGCAAGCAGGTTGAAACATCCGAAGATAACATCATTAATAACGCTAATCCGTTGTGGACGCTGAAGCCCAGCGAATTAAAAGACGAGGATTACAAGAAGTTCTATCGCGACCTCTATCCGATGTCCGATGAACCCTTGTTCTGGATACATCTGAACGTGGATTATCCGTTCCATCTTACTGGTATTCTGTACTTCCCGAAGGTAAAGAGCAATATAGAGTTGAACAAGAACAAAATCCAGCTTTATTGCAATCAGGTCTATGTAACGGACTCTGTAGAGGGTATTGTTCCGGACTTTCTGACATTGCTGCACGGTGTACTCGATTCGCCGGATATTCCGCTGAACGTGTCCCGTTCCTATTTGCAAAGTGACTCCAATGTGAAGAAAATCTCTACATATATTACGAAGAAAGTATCCGACCGCTTGCAATCCATATTCAAGAACGACCGTAAGCAATTTGAAGAGAAGTGGAACGATTTGAAAATCTTCATCAACTACGGAATGCTCACACAAGAGGATTTCTATGATAGAGCAAAGGATTTCGCCCTTCTTTCCGATACGGACGACAAGTATTATACCTTCGAAGAGTATAAGACCTTGATAAAGGATAGCCAGACGGATAAGGATGGTAATCTGATTTATCTGTATGCCAACAACAAAGACGAGCAATACAGCTATATCGAGGCTGCCAAGAATAAGGGATATAATGTGCTGTTGATGGGCGGCCAGCTTGATGTTGCCATGGTAAGCATGCTGGAGCAAAAGTTCGAGAAAGTGCGTTTCACCCGTGTAGACAGTGATGTCGTTGACAATCTGATAGTGAAGGAAGACAAGGCGAAAGATGTCTTGGAAGCCGATAAACAGGAGGTTCTCTCTGTTATCTTCAAGAGCCAGTTGCCGCAGATAGAAAAGACAGAGTTCAATGTAATGGCTCAAGCTTTGGGTGAAAATGCTTCACCGGTCATGATTACTCAAAGCGAGTACATGCGTCGTATGAAAGAAATGGCTAATATCCAGGCAGGAATGAGTTTCTATGGCGAAATGCCGGACATGTTCAACCTGGTATTGAATGCCGACCATAAGCTGGTAAAAGAGATTCTGGCTGATGAAGACAAGGAATGTGCGGCTGCCGTTGCTCCGATTCAAAAAGAAATGGACGATGTAAATACTCGTCGTAATGAATTGAAAAAGAAGCAGGAGGGCAAGAAAGATGAGGATATTCCTACAACCGAAAAGGATGAGGTAAATGATTTGGATAAGAAGTGGGAAGATTTGAAAAACCGGAAAAATGGATTGTTTGCCGACTATGCCGCTCAGAATAAGGTTGTCCGTCAACTTATTGATTTGGCATTGCTTCAAAATGGCATGTTGAAAGGTGAAGCTTTGAATAATTTTGTAAAGAGAAGCATCGATTTGATTAAATAAGCCCCTTTAGATTTCTATTATAACAGGGCATTGCAGCTAATATGAGTTGTAATGCCCTTTTTTTGTCTGTTTTTTCGTAATAGGTCTGTTTTTTTTCGTTGGATACGAGGTTTTTGGAAACAATTGTCTATATTTGAGCATTGAATAAATTAGTATATTTCACTCGAAACCGTATTCATGAAAAGATTTTTTTTGTTTTTGTCAGTCTGTTTATTGCTTCTGCCGTTTGTGCAAGCTCAGAAAGTAGGACTTGTTTTGAGTGGCGGAGGTGCGAAAGGCATGACCCATATCGGTATCATTCGCGCTTTGGAGGAAAACAATATTCCTATCGACTACATTACGGGTACTTCTATGGGAGCTATCATAGGTTCACTCTATGCTATGGGGTACTCTCCCGATGATATGGAGGCTTTATTGCGTTCCGAAGACTTCAAACGCTGGTATTCAGGACAGGTAGAACCCGAATACGGGTATTATTTCAAACAGAACCGGCCGACCCCGGAGTTTTTCAATATCCGTTTCTCCTTTAAGGACTCGCTGCATATCAAGCCTCAGATACTTCCTACAAGCATGGTAAATCCCATTCAGATGAATCTGGTCTTTGTGGAGCTATTTGCACGGGCTACGGCTGCATGCAGCGGCGATTTTAACCGCCTGTTTGTGCCTTTCCGGTGTATTGCCTCCGATGTATATAACAAGAAACCGTTGATTATGCGTAGAGGAGATTTGGGAGATGCGGTACGCGCTTCCATGAGTTTTCCGTTTGTTTTCAAACCGATAGAGATTGATAGCGTTTTAGCTTATGACGGTGGAATTTATAATAATTTCCCCACAGATATTATGCGTGAGGACTTTAAACCGGAAGTCATCATAGGTAGCGTGGTAGCCGCCAACCCCGGTAAGCCGAAAGAGAATGATTTGATGAGCCAGCTTGAAAATATGATTATGCAGAAGACGGATTATACTCTTCCGGATTCTTTAGGCATTATTATGACATTCAAGTATGACGATGTAAGCCTTTTGGACTTTGACCGTTTGCAGGAGTTGCACGATATCGGCTATAACCGGACTATCAGTTTAATGGATTCTATAAAAGGCCGTATTCATCGGAGGGTAAGTGCGGAAAATGTTCGTTTAAGGCGGTTGGTCTACCGCAGTAATTTGCCTCAATTCCGCTTTAGGGACATCTATATAGAGGGCGCCAATCCACAACAGCAGGCGTATATCAAAAAAGAATTTCATGACGAAGACCATGAGGTGTTTACATATGAAGATTTGAAACGTGGATATTTCCGTTTGCTGTCTGATAATATGATATCGGAGATTATACCTCATGCTGTATATGATTCTGAAAACGACTTGTATTCGCTGCATCTGAAAGTGAAAATGGAAGATAATTTTTCTGTAAGGATGGGTGGAAGTGTATCGACAACCAGCTCTAATCAGATTTATTTGGGGTTGGGTTATCAGGACTTGAATTATTATTCCAAAGAAATAACCCTTGACGGCCAGATTGGCAAGGTATATAATAATGCGCAGCTTATGGCCAAGATAGACCTTCCTACCCGTATTCCAACCTCCTACCGCCTTATTGCTTCTTTAAGTACGTTCGATTATTATAAAAAGGACAAACTCTTTTCTAAGAATGATAAGCCCTCTTTTAACTCTAAAGATGAACGTTTTGTCAAGCTGATGGTAGCCTTGCCTTTTTTGGCCAATAAACGGGCGGAAATAAGCATCGGATATGGGAAACTTCAAGACAATTACTTTCAGTCCAGCGTGATTAATTTTGACAAGGACCGTTCGGATAGGAGTACCTACAACCTTTTGGGAGGGGCTATCGGCTTTTATGGGAGTACGCTGAATGCACGACAGTATGCCACTAAAGGGTATTTTGAAAAACTGGTGGCACAGGTCTTTAGCGGAAAGGAGAAATTTATACCGGGAAATCCGACGGAAACGAGTGTTACGACTAAAGAAAGGCAATCTTGGCTGCAAATTTCTTATATGAAATATGCCTATCATACTATGAGTCCCAAATTTACTTTGGGATGGATGGCAGAGATGTTGTATTCATCGAAGAACTTTTCGGAGAATTATACGGCAACCATGTTGCAGGCGGCAGATTTTTCTCCTACTCCTCATAGTAAGCTGATGTATAATGAAGCATTCCGGGCCAACCAATTCTTGGCAGCGGGTATCAAGCCTATTTTTGTTTTCAATGATATGTTCCAATTCCGTTCTGAATTTTATGGTTTCGTACCGATATTTCCTATTAAAAAGAATGCATTGAACAAAGCTTATTATGGAAAAGCGTTTTCGCGCTTTGAATATATAGGAGAAATTTCTGTAATATGCCAATTGCCCTTTGGAGCAATATCTGCATATGTAAATCATTATAGCTCACCAAAAAAGGAGTGGAATGTGGGGTTGACACTCGGCTGGCAGCTGTTTAATTATCGGTTTATCGAGTAATTTTTTTCAAAAAAAGTTTGCGTATCTCTTGCTAATTCAAAAAAAGTACGTATCTTTGCACCCGTAAAACAAACAAGGCCGCGTAGCTCAACTGAATAGAGTAGCTGACTACGGATCAGCCGGTTACAGG
>OMGL01000274.1_pt1 | contig 42566 bp, 42 predicted proteins | sample 1645831 | NCBI WGS metagenome assembly OMGL01 (sample SAMN00849301, study PRJEB25192) | human gut metagenome | reverse complement strand
CTATAGAACATTAAAACCAGAAAAAGATGGTTTATTTTGTGAAAGAATATTTGGACCAACAAAAGACTGGGAATGTCATTGTGGTAAATATAAAAGAGTTAGATATAAAGGAATAGTTTGTGACAGATGTGGTGTTGAAGTCACAAAATCTAAAGTAAGAAGAGAAAGAATGGGACACATTGAGCTTGCTGCACCAGTTGCTCATATTTGGTATTTCAAAGGTATACCAAGTAGAATTGCTTTAATATTAGACGTTTCACCAAGAAACCTAGAAAAAGTTGTATACTTTGCATCTTACATTGTAACAGATAAAGGAACAACAGATTTAGCAAACTGCCAAGTTTTAACAGAAAAAGAATACCATGAAGCAGAAGAAAAATTTGGTAGAGGTTCATTTAAAGCAAGAATGGGAGCAGAGGCTTTAAAAGAATTATTAGAAAAAGTTGATTTAGATAAACTTTCTAAAGAAATTAGAAAAGAATTAGAATCTGCAAGTGAACAAAAGAAAGGTAAACTTGTAAAAAGACTTGATACAGTTGATTCTTTCAGACTTTCTAATACAAGACCTGAATGGATGATAATGTCAGTTGTACCAGTTATTCCACCAGAATTAAGACCTATGGTTCAATTAGATGGTGGTAGATTTGCAACATCTGACCTAAATGACTTATATAGAAGAGTTATAAACAGAAATAACAGATTAAAAAGATTATTAGAATTAGGTGCACCAGAAATAATTGTAAGAAACGAAAAACGTATGTTACAAGAATCTGTTGATGCTTTAATTGATAATAGTAGAAGAGGTAGACCTGTAACAGGTGCAGGAAATAGACCTTTAAAATCATTATCTGATATGTTAAAAGGAAAACAAGGTAGATTCCGTCAAAACTTATTAGGTAAGAGGGTTGACTATTCTGGACGTTCAGTTATAGTTGTTGGACCAGAACTTAAAATTTATCAATGTGGACTTCCAAAAGAAATGGCAGTAGAATTATTCAAACCATTTGTTATGAAAGAATTGGTTGGTAGAGGAATAGCACAAAATATCAAAAGTGCAAAAAGAATGGTAGAAAGATTAAAACCAGAAGTATGGGGAATATTAGAAGATGTTATAAAAGACCATCCTGTAATGTTAAACCGTGCACCAACACTACATAGACTTGGTATTCAAGCATTTGAACCAGTTCTTGTTGAAGGTAGAGCAATAAAACTTCACCCATTAGTATGTGAAGCGTTCAATGCCGACTTCGACGGTGACCAAATGGCTGTACATTTACCATTATCACCAGAAGCACAAGCAGAATCAAGATATTTAATGCTTGCTACAAACAACTTATTAAAGCCACAAGATGGTAAACCAGTTGCAGTACCTAGACTAGACATGGTTTTAGGAAGTTATTATTTAACAATGATTCTAGAAGGGGAAAAAGGAGAAGGAAAATACTTTAAAGACCCAGATGAAGCAATAATGGCTTATGAAAATCATGATGTAGGAATGCATGCAAAAATATTTGTTAGAGTAACAAAAGAAGTTAATGGAGAAATGATGACAGGAAAAATTGAGACAAGTGTTGGTAGAATTATATTCAACCAAGGAATACCTCAAGATTTAGGATTCATAGACAGAGAAAAAGAACCGTTACAATATGAAATTAACTTCCCAGTTGTTAAGAAAAATATGGGACAAATAATCGAAAGAGCAATAAGAGTACATGGTGTAATTGAATCTGCAGAAGTAATAGATTACATCAAAGCATTAGGATTTAAATATTCTACACTTGCTGGTATTACATTCTCTATGAGTGATGTAAAAGTACCACCTGCTAAAAAAGGATTACTAGAAGAAGCAGATAAGAAGATAGAAACTATAAGAAAACAATATGCAAGAGGTTTAATTACAAACGATGAAAGATATAACTCAGTAATTAAAGTTTGGGAAGAAGCAACAAAGAAAATAACACAAGCAATGGAAGACAACTTTGATGACCTAAACCCAATTTATATGATGGTTAAATCTGGAGCCAGAGGTAATATGAACCAATTAAGGCAAATTGCTGGTATCCGTGGACTTATGGCTAGTACAACAGGTAAGGCAGTAGAAATTCCTATCAAATCATCATTCGCAGAAGGTCTAGATGCCCTAGAATACTTCATTTCTGCCCATGGAGCGCGTAAAGGACTTTCAGATACAGCGTTAAGAACAGCCGATTCAGGTTACTTAACAAGAAGATTAGTTGATGTATCACAAGATATTATAGTTAGAGAACATGACTGTGGAACACACGAAGGTCTAATTGTTTACGATATTAAAGATGGAAATCAAATAATCGAAAAAATGCAAGAAAGAATTATTGGTAGATATGTAGTTAATGATGTATACGATCCAAATACAAAAGAACTTATAGTTGACACTGAAACTATGATAACAGAAGAAATAGCAGATAGAATAGTAAATGCAGGAATTGAAAAACTAGAAGTACGTTCAGTTCTAGCATGTAGATCAAAACATGGTGTATGTCAAAAATGTTATGGTATGGGATTAGCAAGAAGAAGTCTAGTATCTATAGGTGAATCAGTAGGTATTATAGCCGCTCAATCAATTGGTGAGCCTGGTACACAGCTTACAATGAGAACTATCCACTCTGGTGGTGTTGCCGGTGTAGCAGATATTACTCAAGGTCTTCCAAGGGTTGAGGAATTATTTGAAGCAAGAAAACCAAAGGGTGTTGCAATAATTTCTGAAATTGCTGGTAAAGTTAAAATAAAAGAAACAAAGAAGAAGAAAGAAGTTGTTGTAACTTCTAAAGACGATTCAAGAACATATACAATACCATTTGGTTCAAAAATGAAAGTAAAAGATGGAGATATGGTAGAAGTTGCTCAACCACTTATTGAAGGTTCAATAAATCCATCAGAAGTACTTGAATTAAAAGGACCAGAAGGAGTATTTGAATACTTAACATCAGAAGTTCAAAAAGTTTATAGAAACCAAGGTGTTGATATCAACGACAAACACGTTGAAGTTATTGGTAGACAAATGCTTAAAAAGGTTAGAGTTGAAGATAATGGAGATACACATATGTTCCCAGGTTCTTTAGTTGATATGTATGAATTCGAAGATATTAATAATGAAGCAATTGCAGAAGGAAAACGTCCAGCAACAGGTAAGAGAGTATTACTTGGTATTACTAAAGCATCTCTTGCAACAGACAGTTTCTTATCAGCGGCTTCATTCCAAGAGACAACAAGAGTTCTTACTGAAGCAGCAATCAAAGGTAAAGTTGATGATTTAGTTGGATTAAAAGAAAATGTTATTATTGGTAGATTAATTCCAGCGGGTACAGGTATGAAAAAATATCAAGATCTTCATATTAGTACAGAAAAGAAACTTGAAGAAGTTGCAGACACAACTGAAGAATAATATAGAAAAAAGAATTTACAAATTTTTTGTAAATTCTTTTTTTGGTGAATATTAAAAAAATACAACAAATATTGTTACTATTTACTGACTGTGAATAGTAACATAAATATTTAAAAAATTTTATTTTTTCGACAAATTTTGCACGACAAAAAATCTTTATGATGCTATAATATAATTAATTTATTTCACATTTTTGAATAATTTTTATTTCAATGAATATCTTAATTTTATAAAAGAGGAGGTGCTTATGACAATTTTTATATCAAGTATTTTTATAATTCTTATTTTTTTATTCTTATGGATATTATTAATATCTACTAAAAATTCCAGAACAAACGAAGAACAATATATTGAAGATAATTTGCAAATGCAATTTTTGAAGAACTATAAAAAACGTCAAGTGAAAAGTTAAATGCAATTCTGTAAAGTAAATGCAAGTTGTAAAAGAAAGGAAACTATAAAAAATAAAATAATTTCAATGTAAATATTGATTTTTGTAAAAATTAATTGTATCATTATAATAATAAAAATCAATATTTTAGAAGGAATTTTAGAAAATGGAAGAAAAGTTTATGAAAGCCGCTTTAAAAGAGGCAAAAAAAGCATATGATAAGTTAGAAGTACCAGTAGGAGCAGTAATAGTAAAAGACAGAAAAATTATAGCTAGAGCGCATAATTTAAAAGAAACAAAAAATGATACAACAAAACATGCAGAAATATTAGCAATACAAAAAGCAAGTAAAAAGTTGAATTCATGGAGATTAATAGACTGTGAGATGTATGTAACACTTGAGCCTTGTTCAATGTGTGCAGGTGCATTGATAAATTCTAGAATAAAAAAGGTCTATATTGGTGCAAGTGACCAAAAAACTGGTGCAGTTGGTTCAGTATTTAATTTATTAGAAGATTATACATTTAATCACAAAGTTGAATATGAAAAAGGAGTTATGCAAGAAGAGTGTGAAAACATTTTAAAAGAATTTTTTAAAAAATTGCGTAAGAATAAAAAATAAATATTAAAGATGTTAGAAATGTATAGATTTTAATAACTAAAATTTATACATTTCTAAATCTGTGCTTTAAAAAAGTATAAAAAGTATTGAAAAATATAAAATAAAATAGTATAATTATACTAGAGGTGAATAATTATGAGTGATTATATTAAAAGAACGATGGAAAAAACAGTAGAGAAGATGAAAAAGTCGTTTCCTGTAATTATGATTACTGGGCCAAGACAAGTTGGTAAAACAACATTATTAAATATTATGGCTGAAAATAATAAAAATGAAAAAATAAATTTTATATCTCTTGATGATTTAAATGCAAGAACATTGGCAATAGAAGATCCAGAACTATTTTTAAGAACATATGAAATGCCACTGATAATAGACGAATTTCAATATGCTCCTAATTTATTATCATATATAAAAATAATAGTAGATAAAAAAAGATTAGACAATTTAAAAGATAATAGCGTTAAATGTAATGGATTATTTTATTTAACTGGTTCACAAGCATTTGAAACAATGGAAAACGTTACAGAATCTTTGGCAGGAAGAATTGCTGTTTTGGATATGAATGGTCTAACAAATAGAGAAATAGAAAATGTGGAAGATGATATTTTTATTCCAGATTTTGAAACATTAAAAAATAAAAAGAAAACTGAAACAATATCTACAATAAAAGTCTTTGATAAAATTATAAAAGGGAGTTATCCTGAAATATATAAGAATAAAGATATAGATAGAAATGAGTATTTTGAAACATATATAAGAACATATATTGAAAGGGATATAAGACAATTAATAAATGTACAAGATGAGATAAAATTTTTAAAATTTATTAGTAATGTTGCTGTTAGAACTGGTCAAGAACTTAATTTATCCGATATTTGCAATGGAATTGGAATAACAAGTGTAACTGCTGAAAAATGGCTTTCTATTTTAAAAAATACTGGAATTATTTATTTATTGCAACCTTATTCAAATAATAATGTTGCTAGAATTGTAAAAAAACCTAAGGTTTATTTTATGGATACAGGTTTAGCATGTTATTTGGCAGGATATATGGATAGTATAACTTTGGAAAAAAGTGCTTTCAATGGTGCTATATTTGAAACATATATTATAAGTGAAATTATAAAATCTTATATAAATAATGGATTAGATGCAAAAAAATATTTGTATTATTATAGAGATAATAATGGAAGAGAAATTGATTTACTTATTATAAAAAATAATGTAGTTTATCCAATAGAGATAAAGAAAAGTGCTAATCCAGGAAAGGAATCAATTAAAAATTTCTCTGTTGTTAATAAATTTGGACTAGAAATTGGAAATGGAGGAGTTATTTGTATGAAAAATGAAATATTTCCAATTGATAGAGAAAATAATTATATTCCAATAGAATTGATATAAAAGGCATACAGCGTAATGAAACGCGTATGCCCTTTTGTTAGTAATAAAGTTTGTTTTATTTTTTGTATGTTGTGTTGGTTTTATTGTCAAATAATGTAGTTTTATCAACAATAGTTAAGTTTTCTTCTTCATTTATTGTTGTACTTTCCATGCCTGGTTCTGTCAATTTGGTGTATTTGATTTTTATTGTGTTGTTTTCAATTGAATATGTTCCAGACATAGTTGCATTTCCTTCTAGGTTTACAGTTCCATTTGAATTAAAAGAAAAATAACTTGCATCATTTGCACCATCTATTTGGGGATAAAAATCACCTGTTATAGCATTTATAGTATTGTCTGATGTGGAATTGTTGGTGTTAGTAGTACTTATAGATGTATTTGATGTTGTATTTTCTGTTGAAGAATTAGAAGCAATTGTAGTTGATATAGTATTTATCTTTCCTTGCAAGTTATTTATTGAATTATTTAATATGTTTACTTGATTTTCTAATTCATTCGCTTTTCGAGTTTGCTCTGTTTTTTCATTGTAAAATTTATACATGAATATACCCATTACAACTATTGCAATAAGTGTCAAAATCAAGAAAAATGTTGATAAACCTATTTTTATTTCCTTTTTTTCCATTTTTCTCCTCCTTTCTCGTATAAAAATATTTTAACATAGATATATTTTTTTGACAATAATTTTATTATTATAATTAAGGCTATTTTACGAAATTACTATGCATCATAATTAAATTAATTAAAAAGTATTCTAAAAACTTGAAATTTAGAATACTTTTATTATATAATAAAACAAATCCTCAAAATATAATTATATTTTGAGTTACCTAAAAAAGAGTTCGCAATGAAATTCTAAAAAATAATAAAAACTCCTAAAAATAAAATAAATATTTAGAAAATTCAAAAAGAAAGAAAAAAGCGAACGGAAAGGTAGTATTATGAAAAAATTTTTATCAAATTACAAATCAACAATTATACTTCTAGTTGCAATAATTGTTGGAAGCATCATTGGAATAATCTTTAAAGAAAAAGCAACTATATTAAGCCCATTGGGTGATTTATTCTTAAATCTATTATTAGTTATAATTATCCCACTAATATTTTTAAACATAACCACCGCAATATCAAAAATGAAGCAACCAAAGAGAATAGGAAAAATAATAGGTTCAATATTGCTAGTATTTGTTTTAACATCTATAGTAGCAGTATTAATAGGATTTGCAAGTACATATTTTGTAAAACTAATAAATACTGAAGATGGAGAGCAAATAAGAGCAACATTAGAAAGTGCAGAAGATGTGGCAGATACTGAAAGTACAGAAGAAGACGATATGACAATTGCAGATAGAACTGTAAAATTACTTACAGTAAATGACTTTTCAAAACTATTTTCAAAAGACAATATAATTGCACTATTAGTATTTTCAATAATAGTAGGAATTGCAATAAATATGTCAGGAGAAAAGGGAGAACCATTTAGAAAAGTATTAGAATCAGCAAATAGTGTAATGGAAAACATAGTAAAAATAATAATGTACTATGCTCCAATTGGACTTGGATGTTATATGGCTTCATTTATAGGAAGTTTTGGAACATCAATTGCAGTTGGATACTTAAAAACATTTTTAGTATATTTGGTAGTTGCTATTTTATACTATTTTGTAATGTATAGCGTATATGCATTTATTGCAAACGGAAAAAAGGGAGTAAAAGACTTTTGGAAAAATGTTATACCTGCAACAGTCACTGCAATGGGAACATGTTCTAGTGCAGCATGTATTCCAATAAATATAGAATCAACAAAGAAAATGGGAGTCCCAGACGATATTGCAGAAACAACAATACCTTTAGGAACAAGTTTCCACAAAGATGGGTCTATAATAGGTTCAGTATTTAAAATTATGTTTTTAGTAGGTTTATTTGGAACAAGTTTAGCAACAACAGGTGATGTTTTAGGAGTTTTAGGTGTTGCATTACTTGCAAATTTACTAATAACTGCAGTTCCAATAGGTGGTGGAACTATTTCAGAAATGTTAATTATAACTATGTTGGGTTATCCAGTTGCTGTTTTGCCAATTTTGACAATAATTGCGACTATAATAGATATGCCTGCAACTGTTTTAAATGTTGTTGGAGATGATGTTTCTTCAATGATGGTTACTAGAATGGTTGATGGGAAGAATGCTTTTCAAAGCAAAGAAAAATAATGGAATATGATTAGGATAGAAAAAAATCGGGATTGGGGGACGGGTCTCTCAATCCCGTTTTTTTATATTATAGGAAAGTCCGCCATAGAGTGATATTTAATAATAAGTTTAAAAATACATAAAATAAAAAAGAGGCAACTTAAAGAAGCCTCAAAAAGTAAAATTTTTTTTGAAGTTAAAATGGTAAATCATCATCGTTAAAATCATTGTTAGATGCAGTGTTTCCTTGATTATAAAATTTTTCTGCTTCGTCTTCCCATTCTTCATCAAATGTCCAGTCTTCATCTTCGAAATCTTCAGAGCTAAACATCAAGTATGAAATCATATCAATAAAATCCTCATCTGGCATTTCATCAATTGAACGTTTAAAATTTTCTTTTAACTGTTTGACTTCATTTGCAAATGGAAAATTTTGTATATTCTTGTTTGGTTTTTTGTTTCTATTTTTTTTATTGCTCATTGTAAACCTCCTCGTGTAACTATTATACTATGAATGGAGGAGTTCTTGCAACACTTTCTTATGTGGTATTTTTATATCAAAGAAAACAAATTTGCCACCGCAGGGGCATTTGGTTGGGTTGTATCCAAATGTTAATTCAATTGAATATTGCCATTTGCGCAATATTTCTCTGTTTTTTATTTGAATATTATTTAATAATTTAATTAATTTTTTAGAATATTTGTGCTCTTTGGCATATATTCCGTAATATCTAACAACTTTAAAATTTTTATCGGGGATGTGCTTTATTAATAATTTTATAAATTCATAAACATGAATTTTTTCTTCAATTCTTTTTCCATCTTCATGTCTTTCGTAATAATATGTAACATAAGAACCATCGTAATCTAGTATTCTTGATTGTGCCATTGCTGGTCTACCTGTATATCTTACAACATAATTTATGGTTTGTTTAATAGAAGAAATATCATCTGGTTTAGCATAAACATAAAAACCATTATTATATTCTTTATATATTTCATTTTTTAATCTTTTAAATTTTGGAAGCTCATAAGATGGAAGATTTGAAGATAAATAATCTAAAAGTAATTTTTGCCATCTATATCTAAGTGCTTTAAAATTAATGTGCTTTACAAATCTAAATATTTCAGTGTTTCCGAACTGCACCTTCTGTGCATAGCATATGTATATGTGGGTTCCACTTCAGATCTCTACCAAAAGTGTGTAATGTGCACATTATACCTGGTTTAAAATTTTGTGATTTGTTTAAATCATAGAACCAAGATAATATTGTTCTTGAAGCTGCATCAAATAAAATGTTTAGAAGAAAACGATATTTTTGAAAATAAGGCCATAATTTATCTGACATTGTGAAAACAATATGTCTATGTTTACAACGAATAGATTTTTTTGCCATTGATAAAGCTCTATCTTGTGCATATTTTACACCACAAGTGTTGCAAAATCTTGATTTACATCTAAATGGGACTTTAAGAAAATTTCCACAATGTTCACATACATATAAAGCATAACCATAATCTGGATTGCCACAATTAATTATTTTATTAACTTCTTCAAAAACTATTGGTCTAATTGTAATGTCTTGGTTATCAGAGACAAAATTATCCCAATTATCTTGAAATATCTGTTTTATTGTAAAATCTGACATAATTTATCACCGATATGATAATATCAGAAAAAAACGTTTTTGTGAATATAAAAAGAACCCTAATTATATAGAGTTCTTAAGGGCGGAATTTATTCCGCTTTTTTATTGTATTATAAATCGGGATTGAGAGACCCGTCCCCCGATCCCGATTTTTTAAATTTTGTAATATTTATTATATTTTTCAATTGCAGTATCGGGATTATAAATACCTGTGAAATCTTTAATAGGAGCAAATTCTTCATTTTCATCAACACGAAGAAGAAGCATTCCATCAAAAAGAGCGAAAGCATCAAAAATGAAATTCTCAAATTTAAAAGTATTAGGCTTATCAGGAACCTGTTTAACACCTTCCTCATTTACAAAAGAGTTTTTCTTGAATGCTCTATGATAGTACAAATCTATAGTTGCAGACTTTTTTATTGCATCTAAACTCATAATATGAGATAAGATATTTGCCTCTCTAAAAAGATAAGTATCTGTACCAGATATTTTACTTTCAGACAATTCCAAATCTATACAATCATAATCTAAAATTGCAGGTTTGTCATTTTTTAAACAATATACTGCGGTTTTTTCCAAAGGTTCTTTTTTAAATATTGATTTTGAACCAATAGATAGATTGTTCGAAATTGTTAGTCCTAAAAATAAAGGGTCAAAGTTTTTAAGCAAAACATTATCAATTCCACCAAAAGAAACCCATTTTATATTTTGATTTTCTAAGTCATCTATAATTCCATTATTTTTCATAGATTTAAAAACATTACCGTTTCCATTTGAGGCTTCTTTAATTAAATAAGGTTCTTGCAGAATTAGTTTTCCATCTATGTTTATAATTGGAAGTTTGTTTTGTTTGAAAAATTTTATTTTTTCTTTTGGATATTCAAAAAAATTATTAATTTCAAAAAATGCTTTAGTTGGTGCGTCATTTTCTTCACTTGTCATTATGTACCAAGGTAGAATAACATTATATTTCTTATTATTATCCATTATATTTTCTGCCATTATCTGAAAAAGAGATTTCTTAACAGGTTTTAAGTTTAGCATATATGTACCTTTAGGACCTTTATAACCAAGTCTAGTACCTTGGCCGCCCGCCATAGTGACAACAGCAAATTGATTACTTTTTATAATTGCTTCACCAATTTTTGAGTAATGTTCTATTTCTTTAAAAGAAAGCTTATCTTTTTCAATATGCGGAATAGGTGAAACTTTAACATTTGGATCATAATGAAAATTTAATGATTGCTTATAAACGGTCAAAATTTTTTCAAAGTTTATTGTTAATATTTGATCAAGTAACCTATTTTTTTCATCTTCAGAAAGCTCATCATAAAAATGCAATAAATGTTCTTGATTATATTTTTTTAATATTTCTTTTGCGATTTTTAATTTATCTTCCATTGAGGGATTCATTCCTTTCGTACTTCATAAAATCAATATAAAGATTTTAAATATTATTTGATATTGCAGATTTTAGGGTTCTTATAATGGTTTCCTTATTTGGAATATCAGAAATCTCTAAATCTTCAATTTCCTTTTGAATATTATATGGAACTCTAACTAAGTTAAATGATATAGAGTTTAAATTTTTACTTCCTAAATATCCTTCTAATATAATATATGATGCAAGTGTAGAAAATTTATTATTTGGATCATCTATAATATCATTGTGCATTTCTACAGGAATTCCAACACTTCCAGTATTAAAAAGAGTTTTATTTTTAAATCTCACACAATATGGTGTATGAATATGACCATATCCTACAATATCAGGAACTGGATCAGAATCTGTCTTGCCAATGAAAGGTGTATTTTCAAAAAGTCTATCAGGTTTTTCAATTTCAAGATGACTATATTTTGAATTTTTGTTAGAAAACATTGGATTATATATTTCATCAAGACTGTATGGAGAAGCATGAAAAAGTCTAATTAGATGTCCACTCATATAAAATTCATATGATATTGGAAGTGATGACATAAATTCTGCCCTTTCTTCACCGATTTTATTTCTTGTCCAAAAATTCTTTCCTTTAGAAGAAGGTTTGCAAACGACGTAATCGCAATTACCTATTAGAATTACATCACATACTTCGCTTACTTTATCTATTACTAAATCTGGGTGAGTGCATTTGGTTATGCAATCACCTAAACAAAAAATTCTATTTATTTCTCTATTTTTTATATCTTTTAATACGGCCTCTAATGCAGTTATATTTCCATGAATATCAGAAATAATTGCGATTTTGTCCATATATATACCTCCTTACTTTGGTAAAATTTAGGGATTGGGGGACAGGTCTTAAAATCCCTAAAAATTTATAATTTCATTATAAATTTCTATAGCAAAATTATCAGTCATACCAGAAATATAGTAAATAATAGCCTTATAGAAATCTCTTACATTATCAATAGAAAACAAAATTTTATTTTTCAATTTCAAATTTTCTCTATTTCCAAAATCATAATAATTATAAATAAAATTAATAAAACCGTTTCCTAATTTTGGATATGTAATGCTTAGATCTTTCAAATTATTCAATGTATTAGAACCATCATAAGTAGATTTTAATAAATTGTAAATCTCATTAATAACTAAATTAAAATATCTATTTGAAGGTTCTAATCTAGTACAAGCGTAAATATTTTTATAATTGAACTCCTTAATTTTATCCAACAAGTTCAAGGCTTCTTTTGAAAAACATAAACCTTTTTCCGATGAAGAATTTTCGCATAAATCATGTATCAAATTATTAATTATAATTGTATTATTTATTTGCTCACTATTTGAAGTTATATTTAGCAAAGAGAAAAGTTCGTCAACATGTTCATCCAAAATTCCCAAAGTTATGGCATCTTCTATATCACGGCAGATGTAAGAGATTTTGTCTGATATTTTAACAACACATCCTTCCCAAGTGTAAGGTGCATACTGATTTGGAAATGAATAATCTTTTAAATCAATATATTCTTCTCTGGGACGTATACAATTTTCATTAATTTCTCCGCAATGAGAAATTATGCCATCTCTAACTGCATATGTTAAATCTAGATTTTGCATATATTTATTGTTATCTTCCAAAAGTTCAACATTGTCAACAAATTCAAGTCCATTTTTTTCATGCCAAAAAGAGTAACCTAAATCTCTTTGTGAAATTTCGGATAATATTCTTTCTCCTTGATGACCAAATGGACTGTGACCGATATCATGTGCAGTAGCAATTGCTTTTGTAAGTTCAGTATTTAGACCTAGATATTTTGCAATAGTGTAACTTATTGATTCTACATGTGTTACATGTTCAATTCTTGTGCAGATGTGGTCGTTTTCGGGTGAAAAAAATACCTGAGTTTTATGTTTTAATCTTCTATATGCATTGCTATGTATTATTCTTGTGTAATCTCTTTCAAAATCATTTCTTATATCATTATTTCTTGGATATAAAGGTGTTTCTCTTTTGATATAGTTTTTCCAGTTAGGATTTTCTGGATTTGCAGAATATTTTTCAAATTTTTTCATTTTTGCCTCCATTGTTCTTATATAATATAATTCATTAAAATGCGAACTGTAACTATATTTTACTACAAATCTTGATAAAAATCTATAAATTTATTGAAATCAGAAATATAAAATAGTATAATAATTTTAAAATTAAATGAAAGGAGTTTTTTAAAATGTTCAATTTAGTAAAAGACGATTTTGATGATAATATGGAAGATATAATGAATTCAATTAATAAAATGTTAGAAAACAATACAGAAAATGAAGAAACAGAAGAGGCAAAGAAAGAAGGAAAAGAATAAAATGGCAAATTCAAAAATAATAGTAGTAGAGGGGTCACAGGGAGCTGGAAAAACAACAATAACAGATTTTTTAAGACACACATTACCATATTCAAATTTATATAGATTATGTGGAACATCTGACAGTACAGTAACGGGAAAGAAAAAAGCAGAAGACATGTATGTTGATTTACTTGAGTATATTGAAAAGATGGAAAACAAAAGTATCAATTTGATTTTTGATAGAACTTTTTTTACAGAAGAAAATTATTGTAGACTTGGGATAAAGGAATATACATTTACAGATGTTTATGAAAAGTTGCTGAATAAATTTGCTAGTTTGGATTTTGATATATATTATATAACATTATATTTGGAAGATGAAGATGAGTATATTGAAAGATTGAAAAGAGATGGAAAAGCCGTCTTTAAAGGAGCGGAATTCAAAGCAGAAAATAGTATAAAACAACAAAGAGTTTACTTAGAAATGGCAGATGAAATAAAAAAGAACTATCCAAATATAAATGTTTTGAAGCTAGCAAATGATAAAGATTTGGAAGATACAAAAAAAGAATTAAGAGACTTTTTGAAATATTAATTATATGAAACTTAATAATAACAAAAAACAGAGATAAAATTAGATTTAATTAGATATTAAAAGAAAAAACAATATAAACAACAAAAATATAATCTACAAATCAATTAAAAGTTAAAGAAAAGATTTAAAAGAAATTGGAATATTTTCAGAAATAAGTTATAATATTAATTGATGGTGCATTATTCTAGTCGTACTTAAACTTACGAGGGTGGGGCTAAAAATCCACTAAAGGGCACATCGTTGAAGTTTCTTGTTTGTGCGCGAAATGCCAGTTTTGTGTGTAACCAGGGAGTAAAGGGGTTAGGGTAATATATAATGGCATATATGTGATTCCCTAGTTTCGCGGAGGCTTAAATAGAAAAATTTAAGTTAAACCTATGTTGAGTGCCAAGACACAAAATACATAGTGTAGCCTGTCTCGAGTGAGTGTATTGGGATTAATTTGACGGGAATGAAGATTGTTCGGCCAAATAATTTTTATTCTGGATTATGAAATTATACTTGCAAAAAAGACTAGTAAGTTTGTAAAAGTATGTCAAGGAAAACTTCTAGAATGTTTGCTTTATCAAAAGCTTGAAAATCTGGGGATTAAGGTACGGATTTAAGTGGCGATCTGGTGGCTAAAATAAATTTAGCTGGTTCCCTTAAACGGAAACGGTTCTAGCAGTAATGCTAAGCGGGAAGTAGAGAAATTCAACCAGACCTAAACCGTAAAATTTACTTAGATTTTTACCATCTATATTTTAATTTAGAAATTAATGGCAAGCCTTAGTGCTTGTTTTAATTTTATATATTAATATTTTAAAAAAATGAAGCATATGGTCTTCCATAAGGACGTTTTCTTTAAATATTAATATATGATAAGTATATAATAATTAATAAATAGCAAGAAAGAGGGAAATAATATTAATGAAAAATAATAAGGAAAGTAAAAAGGAACACTCGAATATGAAATGGGTTATACAATCATTTATAATGACATTTATTTTATCAATGATATTTGCATATATATCAACAAATGGAGTATCAAATCTAAGTTTAATACCTGCACTTTTAATATTGATATTAGTAGTATTTTTAGGAATATTGTTTGATATTATAGGTGTAGCAGTTACAGTTGCTAATGAAGAGGAATTTCATGCAAAAGCAACTAAAAAAGTAAAAGGTTCAAAAGATTCGATTAAATTGATAAAAAATGCTCCCAAAGTTGCAAATATTTGTGCAGATGTTATTGGTGATATTTGTGGTGTATTAAGTGGTTCTATAAGTGCGTTGATTTCTATAAAGATTTCAACTCAAATGAATTTGCCATTTGATATTCAGTTTGTTTTGAGTGCTTTGGTATCTGCTTTTACAGTTAGTGGTAAGGCTTTTGGTAAGGATATTGCTAATAAAAAGTCTACTGAAATTGTGCATAAAGTTGGTATTGTTTTGAACAAATTTAGTAAAAAATAGATTATTGGATTTAATAAAAAAGACTATAAGATGTAGTTGGTACATTTTATAGTCTAAATTTTAATTCATTTCTTTTATTTCAAATTTATAATCCTGTAAAGGAATGCTATTAAAATATATTTTTTCTGGTGCAATATCTTCACCAGTACTCCATTTTAGAGTTATCCCATAAACTTTAACTTTTTTGAAATTTTCTTTGTTTCTTAAGTTTTTATAATAATCAAATTTTAACATTTCTTTCATATCATATATTTTTTCTTCATTATTTTTGAATTTTATATAAAGTAAATATCCTTCTAATGGTTTTACTTCAATAGGTAATTCTTCTATTTTATTTTTCATATTATATTTCCCCCTAATATAAATATTATCTTAAAGGCTCAATAGTAAAAGCCCCTTTTCCTGTTTGAATCATATTCCATAATGTGTTTAAATCTTCTTTTCTAAGTTCAATCCATGCAACGATTAATTTTTTTTGCTTGTTGGGAATTGTACCAGACAATATGTTACCGTCAAAATCAACACTACATCTATATTCTGCATATTGTACATGGATATGTGGTAAATGATGTCTATCAGTATCATTAAAGTACATACTGATAATGATACCATAGAATTGTGAAACTATAGGCAATAGGCTTCACCTCCTTTAGTATAGCATTTTAAAATATTAAAATCAATAAAAATGAAAAATTTACTATAGAATTATAGTAGAATTAAATAAATGAATTAATAATATATTTATATCATATTATTTTACATAATACAAGTGGTTGAGAGAAAATTTATAAAATTTATTGTTTAAGCACAATATTTTTGATACAATATCATAAAAGAACGGAGGGAATTTATGAAAGCATTAATAACAGGAGCATCTTCTGGAATAGGAAGAGATATGGCGAGAGTATTAGCAAAAAAAGGATACAATTTAGTATTAGTTGCAAGAGACGAACAAAAATTAAATGAATTAGCAGAAGAATTACGAAAAGAAAATAAAATAGAAACTCAAGTAATATCAATGGATTTATCAATAGAACAAAATTGTAAAGATTTGCACAAAAGTGTAAAAGATGTGGATATCTTAATCAATAATGCAGGTTTTGGTGATTGTGGAAACTTTACACATACAGATTTAAACAAGGAATTAACAATGATAAAAACAAATATTATTGCATACCACATTTTAACAAAATTATATTTAGTTGATATGAAAGCAAAAAATAATGGTAAGATTTTAAATGTTGCATCAATTGCAGGTTTTATGCCTGGACCATTAATGGCAACTTATTATTCAACAAAGGCGTATGTTGTAAGACTTTCAGAATCTATTAGAGAAGAGTTAAAAAAGGAAAAATCAAATGTTCAAATTAGTATTTTGTGCCCAGGTCCAGTAAATACTAATTTTAATAATGTTGCAAATGTTAAGTTCCATATGAGAGAGTCTAATAGCTATAATGTTGCTAATTTTGCAATAAAAAAATTGCTTAAGGGAAGATTTTATATTATACCTGGTTTGGATGTAAAGTTGGGGATTTTCTTTAGTCATTTTGTGCCTAGTAGTTTTGTTGCGAAAATTACGTATATAGTACAAAAAAGAAAATTGGAAAAATAGAGTAAATTTAGTTAAAACCCTTGACAAATGAACAAAAATGGTGTAAAGTATAATGGCATTACAAAAAAGAAGGTAGTTATTATGGAAAAAAACGTAGAAATAAGTATATTGTGTGATTTATATGGAAAATTGTTAACCCAAAAACAATTTGACTTCTTAAATGACTACTACAATAACGACTTGTCACTATCAGAAATAGCAGAAAACAACCAAATAACAAGACAAGCGGTTAGAGACATAATAAAGAAAGGGGAGAAAAAGCTTTTCGAATATGAAGAGAAGTTGTTATTTATGAAAAGGATGTCGAATCAAGAAAAAACAATAGAGCACGTATTATCAGAACTAACAAAAATAGAAAAAACTTCATCTGATAAAAAAGTTGCCCAAATCTTAGAGAGTGTTAAAAAAGAATTAAATTGTTTAGTATAATATAGGGAGGAAATCAAATGGCTTTTGAAGGATTATCTTCTAGATTGCAAGAAATAACAAGAAAATTTAAAGGTAAAGCAAGAATTACAGACTCAGACTTAAAAGAAATGCTAAGAGAAGTCAAACTTGCATTATTAGAAGCGGATGTAAACTATAAAATCGTAAAAGAATTTATAGCAAATATTCAAGAAAAAGCCTTGGGGCAAGATGTTTTAAAATCATTAACTCCAGGACAACAAGTTGTAAAAATAGTTAAAGACGAATTAGTTGAACTTTTAGGTGGAACAGAAAGCAAAGTTAATTTTTCACCAAACCCACCAACAATAATAATGATGGTTGGACTTCAAGGTTCAGGTAAAACAACAACATCTGGAAAACTTGCAAATTTATTTAGAAAACAAGGAAAAAAGCCATTATTAGTTGCATGTGATGTTTATAGGCCAGCGGCTATCAAGCAATTAAAAGTTGTTGGAGCACAATTAAATATCCCTGTATATGCAAATGAACAATCAAAAGATGTTGTACATATTGCAAAACAAGCAATAAATGTGGCAATGTCAAAATTGAATGATGTAATCATTCTAGATACGGCTGGACGTTTACAAATAGACGAGCAGTTAATGGAAGAATTACAAAATGTTAAAAAGAGTGTAAAACCTCACGAAATACTATTAGTTGTAGATTCTATGACTGGTCAAGAAGCAGTAAATGTTGCAGAAACATTTAACGAAAAAGTTGGAATAGATGGAATTGTTCTAACAAAGTTAGATGGTGACACTCGTGGTGGTGCGGCACTTTCAGTTAAAAAAGTTACTGGCAGACCTATAAAATTTGCTGCAACTGGTGAGAAAATGAGTGATATAGAAGTTTTCCATCCAGATAGAATGGCATCAAGAATTTTAGGAATGGGTGACATTTTAGCAGTTATAGAAAAAGCAGAAGAGGCCTTTGATTTAGAAGAAGCCGAAAAATTAGAAAAGAAGATGAGAAAGAGTGAGTTAGATTTAGATGACTATTTGGCTCAAATCAGACAAATGAAAAAAATGGGTTCTTTTTCATCATTATTAAAATTAATTCCTGGTATGAATCAATTTAAAGATATCAAAGTTGATGACAAGGAATTTGGTAAAATAGAAGCAATTATTTGTTCTATGACACCTAAGGAAAAAAGAAATACAAAACTTTTAAATGCAAGTAGAAGAATTAGAATTGCAAAGGGTAGTGGAACAACAGTACAAGACATAAATAAATTCATTAAATCTTATGAAATGACACAAAAAATGATGAAGCAAATGAAGAGTAAAGGTGGAATGAAAAAATTTATGAATGGTATTGATGAAAATGCTTTGAAAAATTTTAAAATATAGTTATTAACTTTTTAAGTTTATATAAAAAATTAGAGGACTGACCCGTAATCCCTTTAAAAGGGAATTTTAAGGAATGTCCATCAATTCCGGGAGGTGAAATTAAAATGGTAAAAATCAGATTACAAAGAGAAGGAAAGAAAAAAGCTCCTTTCTATCATATAGTAGTTGCTGATTCTAAATCTCCAAGAGATGGTAAAATAATCGAAAAAATAGGAACATACAACCCAATGACAGAACCATCTACAATAGTTTTAGATCAAGAAAAAGTTGCACAATGGATTAAAAATGGTGCAAAACCAACAGATACTGTTAAAAAATTAATTGAAAATGCAGCAAAATAATTTTGTTATTGTCATTAGAGTTTAATGCAATGATAAATTGAGACGTAGTGAAAGGATATTTAGCTATGAAAGAAATTATTGAAACTATAATTTTAAATCTTGTTGATAACAAAGATGCAGTTGAAATAACTGAAAAGCAAGATGAAAAATCTGTAGTATTTGAAGTAAAAGTTGCAAATGAAGATATGGGTAAAGTAATTGGTAAACAAGGAAGACTTGCAAAATCTATAAGAACTGTTGCAAAATCAGTTGGTGCTAGAGAACATAAGAAAGTTTCTGTAGAATTTATTAATTAGAAATTTGAAAAATAATTGCCATTTGGCATAAGCCAAATAACAATTTTTCCAAATTTAAATTTATAAAAAAGGAAATAGTTTAATGCAAGAATTTTTAGAAATAGGTCAAATAGTTAATACATTTGGGATAAAAGGAATGGTCAAAGTCAAACCTTTTACAGATGATATAACTAGATTTGATAACTTAAAAAAAGTATATGTTGAATCAAATAAAACTAAAAAACAATATGAAATTGAAGAAGTAAAATATCATAAAGATATGGTATTAATCAAATTCAAAGGGATAGACAGAGTGGAAGATGCAGAATTGTTGCGTAATTCATATTTGAAAGTTAATAGACAAGATGAACCTGAACTTGAAGAAGGTACATATTATATTGTTGATTTAATTGGATTAGATGTTTATTCTGATGAAGGCAAATTGCTTGGAAAATTGGATGATGTTTTTAATAGTGGAAGTTGTGACATATATGTCGTAAAAGATGAACTTGGAAAACAATTATTATTGCCTGCAATATCTGATGTAATTAAAGAAATTAATTTAGAAGAAAAGAAGATAGTTGCACATTTGCTTAAAGGGTTAGTTTAAAAAATAACTGCCGTTTAGCGTTGTTATGGGGGTATAAATTAAATGCAATTTGATGTTTTAACACTTTTTCCAGAAATGTTCAATATTTTAAATGAGAGCATAATTGGAAGAGCAAAAGAAAAAGGACTAATAAATGTTAATTTAATAAATATTAGAGATTTTTCAAAAAATAAACACAAAAAAGTTGATGATACTCCTTATGGTGGTGGTGCTGGAATGGTAATTCAACCAGATGTTGTTTATGATGCATATAAATCTGTTATTTCAAATATTAAAGATGTAATGAATGTTACAAATTCAAAGAAAATAGAAAATACAGAAAATGTTGAAAAATTAACAAGAACAAGAGTTATCTATATGTCGCCACAAGGAAAAAAATTAGACCAACAAAAAGTAGAGGAACTATCAAAACAAGAACACTTAATTCTTCTATGTGGTCATTATGAGGGAATTGACCAGAGAGTACTGGACAGCATAGTTGACGAAGAAATTTCAATTGGTGATTATGTATTAACAGGAGGAGAGTTACCAGCAATGGTATTAATCGATTCTGTAAGTAGATATGTAGAAGGAGTTTTGAAAGATGGTTCGACAACAGAAGAATCATTTTCACAAGGACTTTTAGAATATCCACAGTATACAAGACCAGAAATTTTTGAAGGACAACAAGTTCCAGAAGTATTACGCTCAGGTAACCATCAAATGATAGACAAGTGGAGAAGAGAGCAAAGTTTGAAAAGAACTTTAGAAAAAAGGCCAGACCTTTTGGAAAAAGTTGATTTATCTGATGAGGATAAGAAAATTTTAGAAAAAATAGGAATGACGTGCCAAACCAAGTAGGCACCGCTCATAAAAAACGAAGGAGGTAAAGTTTGAAAAAATAATTATCATTTGACGTCGTTAAACTTCAATTTAAATTTAATCAACGTGCAAACGCACGTATCATAAATTTAAATTTTGTTTGCCTAGTCAAATAACAATTCTTTTTCCAAACGAATAGTGCCTCAAGAAAGGAATGTAAAATGGATATTATTAAATCAATAGAACACGAACAACTTAAGAATAAAATACCAGAATTAAAAGTTGGTAATACAGTAAAAGTACATGTTAGAATTAAAGAAGGAAACAAAGAAAGAATCCAAGTTTTCGAAGGAATTATAATTAAAGTTCAAGGTGGAGGAGTTAACCAAACATTTACAGTAAGAAAAACATCTTACGGTGTTGGTGTAGAAAAAACATTCTTAATCCATTCACCATTAGTTGAAAAAGTTGAATTAGTTAGAGTAGGTAAAGCAAGAAGAGCTAGATTATTCTACCTAAGAGACAGAGTAGGTAAAGCCGCTAAAACTAAAGAAATGGTTGGAGCTAGAATCGAAAATAGAGAAATTACTATTAAAGAAGATTTAGCAGAAGAACCAGTTGTTGAAGAAGTTAAAGAAGAAGTTGTTGAAACACCAGTTGCTGAAACAACAGAAAACAAAGCAGAATAATAAAAAAAGTGGGACAGTAAGTGTCTCACTTTTAAACTTTTATAAATAATAAACATAAAAATACGTAAGCATATCTAAAAGCCTTTTTCTGGCAAAAACGGTTATAAATTTCATCGCGTGATTCATTTAAAGCACAATACTTGTCGACTAAAGTTAAAATAAAACTCTCTTTATATTTTGGAACAGAAAAGAAAGTAACTGGCCACATATGCTTTAAAATAATATCAGTTTCTATATCATTCAAATTAAATAGTTTAGAAGCATTTTCATATGCTGTTCTTGGGTGTCTAAAAGCATGCAAGCCCTTTCTACCATTCTCTCTTTTTCGCCAATCATACAAAAACAAATCATGTAACATAGCGGCCCTACTGCAAGATATGTAATCCAGACCAAATTTTTTGCAAATTTTGTAGCAGTAGTATGATGCGGTTAAACAATGCTCGAAACAGGTTGTTTCATAATGTTGCTTATAATTTTTCATTTTTTGAACTGTTTCATTTTCTATCAAATCTTTAATTATATATATAAATTTATTGTTTGCATAAATTTTTTCTAATAAACTTTTCATAGTTCTCCTTTAGTGAAATAAATTATTTAACTCTATATTTTATTTTAGTATATAATAGTATATGTGTCAATACTAAATAAAGGTAAAAATAAATTGTGTTTACTTCAAAATAAATATTGACATATATTGCGATAAAAAGTATAATATTGTTTAATAATATATAAACATTTATACATAAATTTAAAATGACTAAAATAAATAAAATTAGATATACTAAAATATAGAATATAAAAGATTGAAAGAAGGGTGTTAAAAATGGATAAAAAAATTGAATTTTTTGAAAATGGAGATTATAAATTTATTACAAATCTCATAAACGAAAGAATGGATAAACTAAAAGAATGTAAGGATTTTAATAAAAAGTATGAAAAATTATACGATTTAATAGATGAAATTGAATTACTTTTTGATGATAAGCAAAAGTCTAAATTTAATGAAGTTATACAGTTATTTTATGAAGTGGAAGAATATTATTTTGCACTGGCATATTCGTTGGGATTAAAATATGGAAACGATTTAAAAAACTTATAAATTTTTTTATAAGTTTTTATCTTGAAAGAAAATAATCAATAAAATGTAGTATACTTTTTTTATCTTTTTGATTCAATTTTTTGAAATTTTCTGCATATATTGAAACATCTTTTTTTAAATCCTCATCTAATAAATCGTATAAAATAATATCAGGTGTAATTTTATAGGCATTACATAGTTTTAGCAAAGTGTCTATACTTCCTTTTGAAAGTCCTCTTTCTATTTGACTTATATGTCGTGGTTCTAGCCCTGTTATTTCTGCAACTTGATTTTGTGTTAAGTTATTTTTTAATCTATATTCTTGAAATTTGTTTCCTATGTGTTTTGTTATGTTTGTTTTTTCCATAATATTTCCTCTTTTCTATATATTACTATAATATTTTATACTATTTTTGTGAATGATTTTAAAAATGATAAATGTCGTATTTAAATATGACAAAATTTGATAAAAGTATTGACTTTTATTTTTGGTATTTGTAAAATATAAAATGACATACATGATTTTATATGTATTACTTTTACATGTATAATTTTATAATAAATTGTGAAAAATTTACAAAGGAGGAAAATAAAAAAATGGGAAAATTGAAAAAGCAAAATGCGATAACGCTTGTGGCGTTGGTGATTACAATTGTGGTTTTGCTTATTTTGGCGGGGATTTCAATATCTGCATTGACTAATACGGGAATATTTGCAAAGGCAAAAGATGCAAAGAAAAAATTTGAAGATGTAGAGTTAGAGCAAAATACAGAATTAGATAGTTATGAAAAAGAAATAAGTAATTATTTGCCTGAAAGAAAAACTGTTAAACAGGCAATAAAAGAATGCGAAAATGGAAATCCACTTAGTACAGATAAAAACATAGAGTTAATAGATGAAAAAGAAAACAAAATGGTCGTACCAGCGGGTTTTATAGTAGTAGCAGAGGCAACAACAGTTGATAAAGGCATCGTAATAGAAGATGTAACAGAAAATGCAACAAAAGGAAGTCAATTTGTTTGGGTTCCAGTTGGCAATATAACAAAAGAGGATGGAACAATAACGGAGATAGAACTAAATAGATATACATTTGCAAGTGATGGAACGCCAACAGAACAAAATAAAAGTGTGATAGAAAATTTTTACCAAGAATTAGCGGTATCAGATAAAGGTAACATAGTAGCAAAAAATATATCAGAATTTCAATCAAGTGTTAAAAAAAACAGTGGATACTACATTAGTAGATATGAAGCAGGAATTACAGGGTATGATGAAAACAATATAACAACAAGCAATATCAATGAGGAAGCAAATTGGACAGGGTATACAAGTGCAAATGGTAAACAATTGCAATTAGTATGTAAAGCAAATCAACAGGTGTGGAATTATATAACACAAAATAAAGCCGGAGAATTATCACAAGATATGTATAAGGAAAGCACTAAATTTAAAAGTGACCTAATTAATAGTTATGCATGGGATACTGCAATTACGTTTATACAAAAATGTTCAGACGAAATAAATTATGCAAATCAAAATAGTTTGAATAGTGGATCATTACCAGAGCAGACAGGGACAACAAAAGACAATCCGTGTAATATTTTTGACATAGCAAGTAATGTTTGTGAATGGGTAACAGAAACATCTAATATTTCAGGTTATCCGTGTGTTAGAAGGGGAGGAAGCTACTACAACAAAGATAATTATACGTGCTTTCGATACAGTTATGATACTCCATATAATTTCGTTAGCCTGGGATTTCGACCAATCTTATATATAAATAATAATTAATATTAAAAAACAAAAATCGCTCTAAAATCTAGAAAAAACAATATCAATGTGATATAATAAGTTCTAGAAAAGAGTGATTTTTAATTTTTATTCTATATTATGAAAGTTATACAAATTTCATAATATAGAAAATTACATTGCACAGAAAATTTATTTCATAAATTTTCGCGCACGAACAAATTTACTGAAAATTTCAATTTTTTTGAGTATGATAAAAAGTAGAGTTGGGAATGAAAATTTCTAGATTTGTTCTTTTAAAATATTAAAATAATTTTTTAACAAATCAAAAAAATAATTATTCCAGCATTTATGCTTTACTTCAAAAATATTTACAATAGAGTAACATAAATTACAATATTCAGAAATATTTATATTAATATGTCCAACTTCTTCTCCAGATTTTATAGGGGTTTCAAAATATAAAGGACAATCTATAGTAGTATGGATAGAGTTAATAAAATCCTTCCTAATAGGAATATAAGGACTTTTATTATTTATAGGATTGTTATATAAAGGGTTAACTTTTAAATTAATATTTTGGGAAATTGACTTGTTTAAGACTATATTATTAAGATTGTTTTCTTTCCAATTTTCAAATTCAGAGGAGATTATGTTGTCAATATTTATGGATTTAAAATTATCAAATACATAGTTTAGTAATTTTATACTATCTTGTGTTCTAAACTTTTTTGTGTCAGCACCCAAAACAACACAAATAACATCAATATCATTTCTTTTGCAAGCAGTAACTAAACAACGATTGGCTCCATTTGTAAATCCTGTTTTAATTCCATATATACCATCAAAATTTCCTAATAATTCATTAGTATTTGTTAATTGCTTTTGTTGACCATTAATTAAGATTGTATAATTCTTTGTTCCAACGATTTTTGTAAATGTTTTATTATTTAAGGCATAATTGGATAATAATGCAAGTTCATATGCAGTTGTATAATGTTCATCAGAATCTAAACCATGAGGAGTTTCAAAATGTGTATTTTTTAAACCTAATTCTTCAGACTTTTTATTCATTTTATGAGCAAAGCCATTAATATCACCACCTACATATTCTGCAAGTGCAACTGCACAGTCGTTTCCAGAACGCATCATAAGACCATATAACAAATCTTTGATTGTTATTTTATCACCTGTTTTAAGACCTAGTCTGGAGCCTCCGGTTAATGCGGCTTTTCTGGAAATTTCAATAGTATCATTCAAATTACAATTTTCAATAACAATTAGACTTGTCATTATTTTTGTTGTTGATGCCATTTTTCTTTTTTCATTTTCGTTTTTGCCGTAAAGAATGATATTAGAGTTTCTATCAATTATTACTGATGCTTTAGAATTTATACTTGGTGGATTAATCTCTTTTTCAGGTGGAGTTGAGGTTTCAAGTAGTTCCTTTTTTATATCAATAGTATCAGAATCAATGTCATCACATAAAGAATATGTATTAAAAGAAATAAAAAAAATAAACATAAAAACAGTAACTTTAAAAATAATTTTATTCATACAAACCTCCATAAGTTTTATTACAAGCTGTTATAATATTATGCAATTTTATAAAAAAATATAAATAAACATTGATAAAAAATTGTGGTTTATGTCTAATAATTTATGAATAGCGAATTGTAAAAAAAAAATGATAAGAGGGTGAATAAAACGGGCTAGGCCCTAAGAAAATTTGAAAAAATGAATAAACATTTTACATAAATCTTGATTTTGTAACAAAAATGTAATATAATTGTAATGTGAGCGTAAAAAAATAGTAAGGTCTAAAAAAATGCTTTCCGTAGGTGATTAGAGGACAAAAAATATCAGTATAAAAAGGACCTTAAAAGCCTATTGACTTCATATGTTTAATGCAATAAAATAAAGTAAACGTTATTTGTAAAAGGAGATATTTATTATGAGTAAGAAAAAGATAACTTTGACAATAATGAGCATTGTAATAGCAATTCTTGTTATGATTATTCCAAACATTGCAAAAGCAAGTACAACACTTACAACACCATTGTATTTTGGAATAAATGAATTTAGAGATGGAACAACACCAGATAAAATGGGATATGCTATATTCAATCCATATGCAAATGGTGCAACAGAAGATTCAATAGTTGGAACCAAAATTTGGCAAATTGTAAAATATGATAGTAAAACTAGTAATAATATGATTACTGGAAATTACTACTGTGTAAGAGCCGGAGTTGGTTTTAGTGATATAAATAAAAGAGCAGAATATACAATTACATATGATTTAAAAACTGAAAAAGATAAAATAGAAAAATCAGGAAATACAGTATTAAATAAAATTGTTACAAATGGACAGTATAACAATTTATTAGCGTTAACAGATTTAGTATATTTAAAGGGTGTATCAACAGATTCTGAAAAAACTGCATTACTAAATGCAGCTGGAATACATGCAGAAGATTATGATAATCTTATAACAAACAGTGATATTGAGGCAGTTCAACAAGCAGCATTTTGGTATTACACAAACCATGACGACTCATTATTTGACAAGTTATATAATCAATTTGGAGAAGATAAAACATCTTGGTTATTTTACAGAACAGAAGAAATGGCACAACAAGATAGTCCTTATACAAGTTTAAGTGATTATGATATGCATTTTAATCAGACAACAGGGAAAAAAGTTGGAGCGGGTATTGATAGACAAGAACAAGCAGTTTTATTATATAATTATTTAATAACAAAGGCTAACGAAAATGCAGCAGGATATGCAAATGGAACAACACATTCAAATACAAAAGTTACACTATATGCAAATCCAACTGTACAAAACACACAGCCAATTATATTAATTGAAAGAACTCTAGACACAAGAGAATTTGACTTAGCATTAAGAAAATATATAACAAAAGTTAATGGAAAAGATTTAACAGGAGCTGCATCTAGAGTTCCTAATATAGACAAATCAACATTAACATCAGGAACAACTGCTACATATAAACACAAAAAAGATCCAGTAGTTGTTACAACGGGAAGTACAGTAACATATAAATTAACAGTATATAATGAAGGACAAAAAGCAGGTAGAGCAACAAAAATAGTAGATCAATTACCAACAGGATTAAAAATGAAAACAACTGGAACTGTAACATCATCAAAAGGAAATAGTTACACTGTTGCATATGACGAAACAGCAAACAAAGCAACATTTACAACAGCTGGAACTAAAGACTTAGCAGCATATAGTGGAAGCACATTGGACTCAGACACAATTGAAATTGAATGTACAGTAACAGCAACTGCAACAGCAACTGCAAATACATCAAGTGCAATTGTACTAACAAATGTTGCATGGATTTCTGAAGAATATGATTCAGTTGATAAAATAACAATAACAAATCAAAAAGGAAAAGATAGAGATTCTGAACCATCAACTGTACCAAATAAAAATAAAGATAATATGTCTGACTACACAGGAAATAATAATAAATCAGATTTATCAGATTCAAGTTACTATTATAAAGGTCAACAAGATGATGATGACTTTGAAAAATTAGTATTAAAACCAAAAACATTTGATTTAAGATTAATTAAAAGAATAGTTGAAGTAAATGGAACAAAAGTGCCTGAAAGAATTTTAGGAGTTGATGTAACAAAATTAGCAAATGGAACTGCAACAACTGCAGATTATGAAAGGGATAAAAATCCAGTATCAGTAAAAAATGGTGACATAGTAAAATACACATTAAGAGTATATAATGAAGGTGAAATTGATGGATATGCTTCAGAAATTTCAGAGGATATTCCAGAAGGTCTAGAATTTATGTGGTCAGAAAACAAAGGTAACGAATTAGATGCAGATACAACATTAACACAAGCAGAAAGAGATGCAATAAAATATAATCAAGGTATTTGGGATATGAAAACAATAAACCAAGATACACATAAAGTAGAATTAATTACTACAGATTACTTGGCTAAAGGAAAAGGTGCAGAAATTGCAACAGATGGAGCAAACTTAATAAAAGCATTTGACAAATCAAAAGGATATGTAAATACAATAAATGACAAAAATCCAGATTATAGAGAAGTATCTGTATATATGAAAGTTACTGCAAGCAATGATGAAGTTGATAAAATTATAAGAAATGAAGCAGCAATAACTGGAGACACAGATGAAGATGGAAATTCTGTAGATGACAGAGATTCAAAACCAGAAGAATGGAAAAAATATGAAGATGATGAAGATTTTGACAATATTAAAGTACAATCATTTGACTTAGCTTTAAGAAAATTTATTGTAGCAGTTAGTCAAGATGAAACAATTGAAGACAGTGATTACTTAAAAGATTCAAATGGTGCATATACAAGAGCTCCAAAAGTAGACACATCAAAATTAAATACAGTAGGTGAGGATGGAAAATTAATAACAACGGCAACATATAATCATCCAAAAACACCTGTAGAAGTTTGTAAAAATGATATTGTTGTATATATGTTAAGAGTATATAATGAAGGAAGTTTAGACGGATATGCAAGTGAAATAAAAGACCATTTACCATCATATTTAACATATGTTAATGGGGACTTTAACAATAAATATGGATGGAAAGTATCAGAAGATGGCAGAACAGTAAGTACAAATTACTTAGATAATTCACTTATTGAAAAAGCAACATCAAGTGAAGATGGCAAAATAACATTATCATATAAAGAAGTTCCAATTATGTGCCAAGTTACAAGTGATGCACAAGGAAAAATTACAAACATAGCAGATATAACAAAATATAAAGACGAAAATAAAAAAGACATAACAGATAGAGACTCTAAAGAAAATAATGTGATATTGCCAGCAGATAAAGATTTACCTGCATATAAAGATGATCAAACAGGAGATTATATACCAGGACAAGAAGATGATGATGATTTTGAAAAATTAGTTGTTAAACAATTTGACTTAGCATTAAGAAAATTTATCACAAATATTAGTGATAAAGATGTAACATCAAGAATTCCACAAGTTAAATATGACAAAGACAATAACAAAATAACATATGAACATACAAAAGATCCATTAGATGTTGTAACAGGTGATATTGTTACATATACAATAAGAGTATTCAACGAAGGAGAAGTAGATGGATATGCATCAAAAGTATCTGACGATGTACCAGATGGACTTGAATATTTACCAGATAACAACTTAAACAAAGAATACAGATGGGTAATGTATGATAAAGACGGAAAAGAAACAACAGATGTTAAAAATGCAGTAAAATTAACAACAGATTATTTATCAAAAGAACAAGGTGAAGCAAGAATGGCTGCAAATTCTGAATTAAAAGAAAATCCAGCATTGCTAACAGCTTTTGATGGAAAAAAAGAAATATCAGACACAAATCCTGATTATGCAGATGTTAAAATAGCATTTAAAGTTACAGAGCCAAACGGTTCAAGTAAAATATTAGTAAACTCTGCTCAAATTACAGATGATACTGATAAAAATGGAAAAGACGTTGATGATATAGACTCAACACCGGATAAATGGGTAGATGGTGAAGATGACCAAGATAAAGAATATATCAAATTAACAGAATTCGACTTGGCATTAAGAAAATGGGTAACACAAGCAATTGTTATTGAAAATGGAAAAGAAACAGTAACACAAACAGGACACAAGGCAGAAGATGATCCAGAACAAGTTGTTAAAGTTGAATTAAATAGAAAAAAATTAAATTCAGTAACAGTTAAATTTAGATACTCAATTAGAGTAACAAATGAAGGTGATATTGCTGGATATGCAAAACAAATTAAAGATTATATTCCAGAAGGATTAAAGTTTGATGCAAAAGATAATCCTGATTGGAAAGATGAAGGAAATAATATAATTACAACTAGAAAACTTGAAAATACTTTATTACAACCAGGTCAAAGTGCAGAGGTAGAAGTATTGTTAACTTGGAAAAATGATAAAAATAATTTAGGTTTGAAAGTAAATACTGCAGAAATTTCTGAAGATTACAATGAAAAGCATGTACATGATAAAGATTCAACTCCTAATAATAAAGTTCCAGGTGAGGATGATATAGATGATGCTCCAGTGCTATTATCAATATCAACAGGTGCTGCTAAATTATATATTGCATTAAGTTGTACAGTATTAATTACATTAGCAGGTGGAATTGTATTAATCAAAAAATTTGTATTGTAATAAATTAAAATGAGACAAAAATTGGAAAATCCAGTTTGTCTCATTTTTTTGTTTTTGGAGGTTTACAATTAAAATTCAGTATGTTATAATTTCAATAGTAGAGAGGTGTTATAAATGAATCAAATACTTTCAACAAGTATGCCAACAGATAATAAAAAACAAAAAAACAAAATAAGAAATACAAATCCTACATCAATAAGTAGTATATTAAAGTTTTTTGCAATAGCAATGTTAATATTTGGAATATTATTAATAGGATTGGGAGCATATTCTATATACGAAAAAGAAAGCAAACAAAAAGAAGAAAATTTACAACCATCAATATCTCTAGAAGATAAATCTAATGATACTGTATTACTTAAAGTAGTATATGGAAAAAATATTTCTAAACTAGAATATAGATGGAATGATGAAGAAGAAACAACTGTAAATGGAAATAACGGAAAATATATAGAGCAAGAAATAAAAGTACCAACCGGAACAAATACCTTACATATTGTAATAACTGATGAAGATGGAAAACAAATACCATATGATAAACAATATGAACGTGAAAGTAATATAAACTTTGAAGTTTCAGGAAACAAAATAAAAATTACGGCAGAAAGTGAAAAAACAATTAAATATATGACATATAGATGGGATGACGAAGAAGAAAAAACAATACAAATTAATAATACAACTTTAGAACAAGAAATAGATGCAATAAAGGGACTTCATACACTAACAGTAATAACAGTAGATGAAGAAAATAATACAGATACAAAAGTTCAAAAAATTAATGGTGTATCAAAACCTAAAGTTTCAGTAACTACAGATGATAGTAAATCTTACTTTATAATAAAGGCTTCTGATGATGAAAAATTATCAAAATTACAATTTAAAATAAATCAAGATGATAACAAAGAATATTTCTTTAATTTGGATAATTTTAATATGAAGGAATTTGAATTTACAACAAATACAAGCAATGTATATTTACTACAACAAGGAGAAAACATAATAGAAGTAACAGTAACAAATTCTGATGGTGTTACAGAAGAGACTGGAGTTATAAGAGTTACTAAATAATCAGAAACAGAAATTTCTAAAAATTAAATATACTAAAATAAATACGGGACATGTGAATTATCAAAATAATAATTTTGAACGTGTCCTGTTTTGCTTTAATACAAGGAGGAACAGGAAAAAAATGTTAAAAGAAATTTATATAATAGATGATGATGAATCTTCAATATTGGTTTTTAATAAATTATTTGAAAATGACAAAGAATATAAGTTTATAAGTGTAAAATCAGATCAAATAGATATTGCTTTAAAAAATATACCATCAATAATAATTATAAATGAAGATGCAATAGAAGTTGATATTGTGGAATTATGTAAGAAAATAAGAAGTGATGATGATAATAGTATTACACCAATAATTGTTGTCTCTTCAAATTCAGAAAAAGAACATAGAATACAAATTTTAAAAGAATCTGTTGAATATTATATTAAAAAGCCAGTAAATGCACAATATTTATATTATACTATAAAAAATTTAGGAAGATTAATAACAATAAATAGAAGAATAAGTCCTCTTACAGGTTTACCGGGAAATGTTCAAATACATGCAGAATTAAAGAAAAGGATATCAAATAAAGAGGAATTTTCTGTATTATATTTAGATTTGGATAATTTTAAAGCATATAATGATGTATATGGATTTTTAAAAGGTGATGAGATTATCAAATTTACTGCAGATACAATAATGACAAGCATACACTCATTAATACCAAATAATTCATTTATTGGACATATTGGTGGAGATGATTTTATAGCAATTGTGCCAACATTGAATTGTGAAGCTGTGTGCAAAGATATAATTGCTAATTTTGATGCAAATGTTGTTAGATTCTTTACAGAAGATGATGTGGAAAAAGGATATATAGAGGTTGCAAATAGAAAAGGAGTAATAGAGCAATTTCCACTTACGTCAATTTCTATAGGTGTTGTTGAAGCAGATATGGGAAGATTTGCAAACATTCTTGAAATAGGTGAAGTTGGTGCTCAGGTTAAACATATGGCTAAGTCTGTTATGGGAAGCAGTTATGCAATAGATAGAAGAAAAAAATAATGAAAATGTAAAAGATGTTACTTATGTAGCATCTTTTTTGCGTTTTAGTATAGATTAATAAATATTAGAGTAATAAACGTAAAAAGTGAAGAATATTGATTAATAAATGGGAGGGAGTATAATGTATATTATAAAAAGAAAAAGGATAAGTTTGATTTTGATAGCATTAATGTTGGGTATATTTGTATATTCATATGAAAATCAAAAATTAAATACAGATGAACAAACACAAAGTACAACAGCAACACCGGTTTCTGGAAAAGTTATAGTAGTTGATGCAGGTCATGGTGTACCTGATGAAGGTGCTCAAAGTAGCAGGGGAACAACGGAAGCGGAAACAAATTTAAAAATATCGTTAAAATTGCAAAATTTATTAGAACAAAGTGGATGTACGGTCATATTAACACGTTCAGATGAAAATGCAATATATGACTTAGACAAAACTACTTTAAGAGAAAAGAAAATATCAGATATTAGAAATAGAGTTAAAATAGGAAATAATGCATCTGCAGATTTATTTGTAAGCATTCATTTAAACAAAATTCCTCAACAACAATATTGGGGTTGGCAATGTTTTTACAATAGTAAAAACGAAAAGAGTGTAAACTTAGCAAAAAAAATACAAACCAATTTAAATGAATCAATTCAAAAAGATAATAAAAGGGTGGCTATGAAACTTGATACTGTGTATATTATGAAACATGTTGAGATTCCTATTTCAATAGTAGAATGTGGCTTTTTATCTAATCCAGAAGAAGAACAACAATTGCTTGATGATGAATATCAAAATAAATTGGCGTGGGGAATTTTTAATGGTATAATTGAATATTTCAATGAATAAATGAATATATATTACAAGGTGATTATATGTTTTTAGTATTTAGTAAAGAAAAGATAACTACATATTTAGTATCAATATTAACTGTTGCATTGTTATTTTGTATGGTGGCAAACTTTCAAACACATAAGGCAGATTCAATAGAAACATCGGCAGATACGGGAAAAACATTACCAATATATAAAGTAAAAACTGATGAAAAAAAGGTTGCATTAACTATGAATTGTGCATGGAATGCAGATGATATTGATAAAATATTGGAAGTATTAAAAAATAATGATGTAAAAATAACTTTTTTTATGGTAGGTAATTGGATAGACAAATATCCAGATGCAGTAAAGAAAATAAATGATGCAGGGCAAGAAATACGGAAGTCATAGTGATACACATCCACATGTAAATAATTTAAGTTATGAAAAAAATATAGAAGAAATTGAAAAAAGTAATGATAAAATAGAAAAAGTAACTGGGTCTAGAACAAAATTGTATAGGCCACCATATGGTGAATATAATAATATTGTTATAAAGGCAGCTACTGATAAGAAATATTATACAATTCAATGGAGTCTGGATACTTTAGATTATACTGGATTAACAGGTGAAGAAATGTGGAGTAGATTGGATGGTAAATTGACTTCCGGAGATATTATTTTAACTCATAATGGTACTAAGCATACGGCTGATTCTTTGGATATGATACTTAAAAATATAAAACAGAAGGGTTTCAGTGTTGTTCCGGTGTCTGAACTTATATATAAAGATAATTATAAAATTGATTCTACGGGAATGCAGATATGTAAATAATAAAGTTATTTAAGTAACTTCTTTAGAGCATTTCAAAATAAATTATTAATTGTATTATAAGTAATTAGTATAAAAAATTTAAAAATGTCTATAATTTTATATATCATAATTCTGCAAAAGCAGGAAAAAACTACATTTTTTAAATAAATTTAACTTTTTATGTAGACAAAACCAAAAAAATAGTGTATAATAATAAATGTAGTTAAGAGAAAGCACAAAGATAAATATACTATATTGATAAAAGAATAAGGGAGGAAAAAAATTTGGATACAAATTATTTAGAAAACAACTATTTAACATTAGTTGGAAAAGTTACAGGTGAAAAAAAATTCAGTCATGAAATATATGGAGAAAGATTCTATGTATTTAATTTAGAAATCGAAAGATTAAGCGGAAATGCAGACATTATACCAATAACGGTATCAGAAAGATTGGTAACAGACGAAATGCTAACACAAGGAAAAAAATTATTAGTAAAAGGACAATTTAGATCATACAATAGTTATGAAAATGAAAAAAACAGATTAATATTAACAGTATTCGCAAAAGATGTTGTTGAAGTCGAAGAACCAGAAGAACAAGAAGAAAATGAAATGGTAAAAAAAGATATGGTAACAAACGAAGTTATTTTAGTTGGTTATATATGTAAAAAACCGATTTATAGACAAACACCTTTTGGTAGAGAAATTGCAGACATACTATTAGCAGTAAATAGAGCATATAATAAATCAGATTATATTCCTACAATTGCATGGGGTAGAACAGCAAGATTTTGTCAAAATCTAGAAGTTGGAACTAAGGTAAAAATAGTAGGTAGAGTTCAATCTAGAATGTACGAGAAAAAGCATGAAGATGGTACAATAGAAAGTAGAGTGGCTTATGAGGTTTCTGTTGGAAGTCTAGAAGTAGTAGAAGAAAATGAAGGTACAGAAAACAAAGAAACAGAAAACCAAGAAGCGGTATAATTAATATAAATATATAGCAGTGTAATTTTCAATTATACTGCTATATTTGCTTATATACTAAAAATGCTTAAATATACACCCAAGGAAAGAAGTGGAACACACAAACAATAAATTTATGGACTGTAAATGGTAACAAAAATTAAATATTTTTTAGTAAATCTGTAATTTTAGTAGTTTTTTTTTATTTTATTTGATATAATCATATAAAATAAAAAGGAGCGAATATTTATGAAAAAGGATGAGCAAAGTAAAAAAGAAAATAAAGCAAAAAGTACAAACAAAACAAAACAGACTGAATTGAAAAAAAGAAAAAAATTTAATATCAATTTTACAATAGTAGCAATTATTTTAATAGCAATTTTTTGTGTATGTATAACACCAAGAACATTACAAAATGACACATTTTATAGTATAAAAATAGGAGAACTTATAAAAAATAATGGAATAGACATGATGGACCATTTTTCTTGGCATGAAAACTTAAGTTATACATATCCACATTGGTTATATGATTTTTTAACATATTTTATATATTTAATAGCTGGATTTAAATCAATATATATAGTTACATGTATATTATCTGCATTATTAGGAATATCAGTATTTTTTGTAAATTCAAAAACAACAAAATCAAAGCCAATATCATTTATTATTACTATAGGAGTTATGTATGCATTAAAACCATATATTGCTGCAAGGGCACAATTGGTAACATTTATATTATTTATATGGGAATTATATTGCATAGAAAGATTTATAGAAAACAAAAAAATAAGATATTCAATAACATTAGTTATAATATCAACATTAATAGCAAATCTACATGTTGCAACATGGCCATTTTTCTTTATACTATTTTTACCATATATTGCAGAATATATAATATCAGTAGTTTCAGATATTGTTATTTATAAAAAAACAAAAAAATTGGTAATAAAACATAAAATGAAGGTAGCACAAAAAAATAACAATATTGAAAGAATAAAAGAATTGCAAATAAAATTAAATGAACTAGAAGAAAAAAATGAAAAAATAAAACAGAAAAGAAAAGATACAAATAAAAATTCTTATAAAATTTTATTAAATAAAAATGATAATGTTAAATTTTTAATTATAGTAATGGTAATATGCGCTTTTACAGGATTACTAACCCCTACAGGAGATACACCATATACATATTTATATAAAACAATGAAAGGCAATACAACAGAGAATATAAGTGAACATCAACCACTAACATTAATAAATAATACAGAGGCAATTTGTACATTAGTAATTTTACTATCAATTCTTACATTTACAAAAACGAAAATAAAATTATCAGATTTATTCTTTGTAGGTGGATTATGTTATTTAATGTTTTCTTCGCGAAGACAATTTTCTATGCTTGTATTAATAGGGTCAGTAGTATTAGGAAGACTAATTGTTGATATGATAACTAGATATTCAAAAAATGGGCTAAAAGATGTGGATGATGTAGTAAAAAATAATCTTGTTTTAGTATTATTAACAATTTTAATGGGTATATTTTCATATAATTCTATAAAACCAGTACTAGATGACAAATTTGTAAGTGAAAAATCATATCCAGTATCTGCATGTGATTTTATATTAGAAAATATTGATTTAGGTACTGCTAAATTTTATAATGAATATAATTATGGAAGTTATATGTTATTTAGGGGAATACCGGTATTTATAGATTCAAGAGCAGATTTATATGCACCAGAATTTAGTGGAAATAAAGATGAAGATATATTCTCTGATTTTATAAATACATCTTCTATATCAAAATATTATGAAGATACATTTGAAAAATATAATATAACACATGTTATATTAGGAAAAAAATCAAAAACAAATTTAATTATAAATAAATCACATGATGAAAATTATAAAGAAATTTATTCAGATGATAATTTTGTTATTTATGAAAGATTAAATGCAAAAAAATAAATTTGGAAGACAATAAAATTTAATAATTAACATTAAAAAGACTAAATATACGAAAAAAGGAAGTGCAATTTTGAAAATAAATATAAAAGAACAAGACGTAGGAAAAAGAATAGATGCATTTTTAGCAGGAAATACTGAATATTCTAGAGCACATATTCAAAAAATGATTGAAAACGAAAAAGTTCTAGTAAATGGAAATAAAACAAAAGTATCATACAAAGTACAAAAAGATGATGAAATAAATCTTGAGGTAGAAGTGCCAAAAGAGATTGCACTAGAGGCACAAGAAATCCCAATAGATGTTTTATATGAGGATAATGATATTATAGTTGTAAATAAACCTAAAGGAATGGTCGTTCATCCTGCAAATGGAAATCCAGATGGAACATTGGTAAATGCAGTAATGGCAATTTGTAAAGATTCTTTATCTGGAATTGGTGGAGAGATTAGGCCAGGAATTGTGCATAGACTTGATAAAGACACATCAGGAGTTATAGTAGTTGCAAAAAATGATAAGGCTCACATTAATATGAGTGAACAAATAAAAAATCACGAAGTAGAAAAGACGTATATTGCTTTAGTTAAAGGATTCGTAAAAGAGGAAGAAGCAACTATAAATATGCCAATAGGTAGAAGTACAAGAGACAGAAAGAAAATGGCTGTTAATAAAAATGGTAAAAATGCTGTAACACATTTCAAAGTTTTAGAAAGATTTGGAAATTATACATTATTAGAAGTTAAAATTGAAACAGGAAGAACACATCAAATAAGAGTCCATTTATCAGAAATAGGATATCCTGTTGTTGGTGATACTACATATTCAAATGGCAAGAATGAGTGGGGGATAAAAGGACAATGTTTACATGCAAAATCATTGAAGTTTAAACATCCAATTACTGGTAAAGAGATGTTTATAGAGGCACCATTGCCAGAATATTTTGAAAATGTATTACAGGAATTAAGACAAGGAAAATTAATTTTATCAAATTTAAGGAAGTGAATAAATGGAAGAAGTAAGACTACAAAAGTTTTTAGCAAATAGTGGAGTTGCCTCAAGAAGAAAATGCGAAGAGTTAATTTTAGAAGGCAAGGTTTCTGTAAATGGAAAAGTTGTAAATGAACTTGGAACAAAAATAAATCCATCTGTGGATAAAGTTGAATTTTGTGGAGAACTTATCCACAGTTCGGAAAAAAAAGTGTATATATTATTAAATAAGCCAATTGGATATGTTACAACTGCTAAAGACCAGTTTGATAGAGATTCGGTATTAGATTTAGTTAAGGTAAAAGAAAGAATTGTTCCAGTTGGAAGGCTAGATATGTATACATCAGGTGCTTTAATTTTAACAAATGATGGTGATTTTGTTTATAAGGTTACACATCCAAAACATGAAATCACCAAAACATATACTGTTACATTAAGAGGAATTATTGAAGATGATGCAGTTGAAAAACTAAGAAATGGTGTTGAGATTGAAGATTACATTACAAGACCGGCAAAAGTTAGAATTTTGAAAACAGATATTGAAAAAAATATATCTAGATTAGAAATAACAATTCATGAGGGAAAAAATAGGCAGGTTAGAAAGATGTGTGAGGCAGTTGGTAGTAAAGTAATTGCACTACATAGGAGCAAAATTGGTGATATTGGTGTTAAGGATTTAAAACTTGGAACATGGAGATATCTAAGAGATTTTGAAGTTAAGAAGATTTTAAATTAATAGTTATAATGGACAATTCACAATTTATAAAATATTTAAAATGAAATAAATGATTAATTTCATAAATATATATTTTATTATATTGTGAATAGTAACAAATAAAATTATAGAAACGAAAGAGAAATGAAGGAGAAACAAATGAGTGTATTTAATTTCTTTCCAGAAGGATGGAAAAATGAAAAAATAGAAAGTACAAATGGAATTTTACAAGGATTTGTTACAAATTGTGATAAAGATTTTAATTTACATGTAGAACTAGAAAATGGAGAAAAAGGAATAATTCCAAGAGAAGAAGTAGAAGCAATAAATGTAGATGAAAATGGAATACCAAAAGCAAATTTATGTGAAGGAAAAGTACATAAATTTGTCCAATTTAAATTAAAAGAAAAAGATGGAGATAATCTAATATTTTCAAGAAAAGATGTACAAAACCAAGTTTTAGATTGTGTTAAAAAAGATTTAAAAGAAGGCGAATGCATCAAGGGAATAGTTAAAAATATTACACCTTATGGAGCGTTTATAGATATTGGTGGCGGGATTGTAGGACTTGCATATATTGAAGATTTATCTGTTGCAAGAATAAAATCACCATATGAAAGACTAAAAATTGGACAAAATGTAAATATTGTGGTAAAATCTATAAATAGAGAGAATGGAAAAATCAGTTTATCATATAAAGATACATTAGGAACTTGGGAAGAAAATGCCCAAAAATTTTCTGTTGGAATGAATGTAAAAGGAATAATTAGAGAAACAGAAAAAAATAAAAATGGTGTTTTTATAGAGATTACACCAAACCTAGTGGGAATGGCAGAATACAGAGAAGGACTTGAATATGGAAAAACAGTTGATGTACACATTAAAAAAATTGATTATGATAAGAAAAAAATTAAATTAGTTATTAGGTAGTTTATTATTTAAAATGATAAAAATTTATTATTTAAGGGAGGAATAAAAATGGTTGAAGATAATGAAATAAAAGCACAAGTATCACCATTTGCAATTAGAGAAGGAGAAATTAAAACTTTCGATGGCAAAGATGGTTATGTTTCAATGAACCAAATTGTACACAAGATAAATATAGGTCATATAACAGATATACATTTTGCTATATTGGATTTAGTAAATGAATTTGAATTTATAACATCAAGGCAATTATATCAAATGCTAGAAATAAAAGGAATTGACCCTAAATCACAAGATAAATTAAATAATAAATTAGATGCATTAGTAAAATCTAAAATATTAACAAGATATTATTTTACATCTGATGAGGGAAAAGGGATATATAGAATTTATTGCCTAGAAAAAATGGGAAAATACTTATTAACTTCAAAAGAAGTTGAATGTAAATGGCAACCATCTGACAACACAAAGCCAGTTCCAATGATTAAGAAAAGATTAGCAGGAAATCAAGTATTAATAGCATATCTAAGAAAAGTTAAAGCATTTGATAGTTATGTTGTAAAACCTGCAATTACTGCAAAAACTTTAGGTAAAGTGTTCAAGGCTACAGGTGGTTCTGTAAAACTTACAAAAAACGGAAAATCAATTCAATTTTTATTTGAAGTATTTAGAAGAGAAATGGATTGGCAAAAGAAATTAGTTGAAAAAATGAATCTATATAAAGATTTCTATGAGAATTTTCAACCAGGAGATTCTGGATTTGCTAGTATACCTCAATTGATTTTTGTTTGCGAGGATGAAAAACATATGGCTGAATGTTTTAGAGAGATAGTTACTAATAAGGTTGAGATTGCTCAAATTAAATTGTTATTTACTACTGATTTGAGACAAAACAAAGAAACTCTAGATGATACTTTGGTTGAATTTAAATTGGTTGATGGTAAATACAAAATGGAAGATGTTGAACTTAAGTTACTTGGATAATATTTTTTGTGTCCTTTTTGGGATGGGTTCTGTTTGGGATACCGTCTTAAAAAGGACATTTTCTGTTTTTGAGAGGGAGTTGTTTTTTTATTAAATTTGTGATAAAATAGGTATTAATATTTGTAAATGTATTTGAGTGCAATTTTAATTAAAAAAAGGAGACTATATGCATATGCAAGAAAAAGATATTTTGTTGGAGGCATCGTTAAAGGATTTACTTCATATAATGAAGGCACACAAGGTTGTAAGAAACATCATACAATCAAAAGATGTGATTAAATCATATCAGTGCGAAAAAGAGGATGTTAAAAACGAATTGAATGATTTTATAATCAAATTAGGAGCGTTTTGCGAAAGGGCTATTGATGCAAAACAAAAAACGCCATATGAAAAAGTTCCTGATTTTATTACTGAAGAAAATGTTGTTGAATTGTGTTTTGCATTAATAATGACAGAAACATTTGATGATGTAGATCTGATTGTAGAAACACGAAAAATTGGAGAGCTTTTACGTAATGTTCAAGGGGAAAACGAGATAGTTGCAGCAAAACTAGCGGATTTCCTTTATGGTCCAGAAAACGTTATGAAAAAAAATGTCGATAATAGGGGAGGATTGTTTTCAAGATTTCAATATTTTGAAATTTTGGATAGAATTTTGCCTTAAAAAATTTTGTAACCTGCTCAAATACAATACAAATTTAAAGAAAATAAATTTCTTTAATAAACAGAAAAACTTTTAGGTAATTCCTAAAAGTTTTTTTGCTCTTATAACATCATCATCATTTGCAACGCGAACGCCATCTAATTGGTATTTAAGTCCAAGTTTTTCCCATTTATATCTACCCATATCGTGGTAAGGAAGAACCTCAATTTTATCAACAGTATTAAGACTATCAATAAAATCTTTTAATTGTAGTAAATCCTGTTCATCATCAGTATATCCAGGAACAAGAACTTGGCGAATCCACATATGAATATTATTATCACCTAAATAACGTGCAAAAGCAAGTTCTTTTTCATTTCCAAATCCAACAAGATTTTTACATTTATCTGAATTGATGTGTTTTATATCTAATAAAACTAAATCTGTTAAAGAAAGTAATTTTTTAATATCTGGTGTTAAAGTAAACATACCTGATGTATCAATACAAGTGTGAATATTTTCTTTTTTTAATTTTTCAAATAATTCAATTAGAAATTTGACTTGTAGCAAGGGCTCTCCTCCTGTTACAGTTACACCACCATTTGGATAAATATAATTTTTATATTTAAGTATTTTTTCAAAAATATCGTCTAAAGATTTATATTCTCCGCCATTCATATCCCAAGTATCGCGGTTATGGCAGTATTTACATTGTAAATGACATCCTTGTAAAAATAATACAAAGCGTATTCCAGGACCATCTACTGTTCCAAATGATTCTATTGAATGTACTTTTGCGTAGTATTTTAAATCTATATCTTTTTTTTCCATATTGTTTCTCCTAAAAAAATAGGGATTGGGGGACGGGTCTCTAATCCCTATTTTTTAAATTATTATATAAAATTATTATATATAAATATTTTTAAAAATTTTTAGGGATT
>OMGL01000272.1_pt1 | contig 42699 bp, 30 predicted proteins | sample 1645831 | NCBI WGS metagenome assembly OMGL01 (sample SAMN00849301, study PRJEB25192) | human gut metagenome | reverse complement strand
AAGACGTCAAAAATGACCTAGAAGAAATAAAAAAAGCCGGAGGAAAAGACATAGAGGTAAGTGAAGTAACATCAGAAGAAAAAGACGGAAAAACAGAATGGTTCTTCGAGGTAAAAGTAGATGGAGATGTATATAAAGTAGGTCTAGACGGTTCAGACTACTTAGGAAAAGAAGACGAACTATCACCAGTAATACAAATAAAAGTTGTAAAAACAACAACAAACACAATAGCAGTAACAGCAACAACAAGAAGAAACGAAGGCGGAAAAATAGAATACTACATAAAAGAAAAAGGAAGCACAAACTTTAACTTAGTAGAAACAACAGACCAAAACGAATTCACATACACAAAACTAAAACAAGACACAACATTTGTAGTAAAAGCAGTAGCAATAGGAAAAAACGGGCAGAAAAAAGCATCAAACGAATTAGAAGCAAAAACAAGTATAGTACCAAAACTAGACTCAAATGACATAAAATTTGCAGCAAAACCAGACACATGGACAAAAGAAAGTGTAGAAGTAACAGCAACACTAAATGTAAATGGACAAACATTTAGTCTAGCAACAAGTAAAAACACAACAACAGACTGGGTAACATCAAATAGGCAAATATTCACATCAAATGGAACAATGTATGCAGCACTAACAGACGGAAATAACTACGGAATAACAGCATCATACGAAGTAACAAACATAGACAAAGAAAAACCAGAAATAAAAAGCATAACAGCAACAACAAACACAATAAAAATAACAGCAACAGACAATGCAAGTGGAATAAAATCATATGCAATATCAGAAAGTAGCCAAACACCAACAAAATTCACAATAGTAGACAACACAAAATTATTAAATAAAATAATAGAAAACGTAAAACAAAGCACAAAATACTACGTATGGGTAAAAGATGAAGCCGGAAACATAAGCAACGCAGCAGAAGTAACAACAGCAACAGTACCAAAACTAACAAACGCAAACACAACAATAACAAAAACACCAAGTGATTGGACAAACCAAAGCGTAACAGCAAAAGCAGAAACAACAGAAAAAGGATATTCATTACAAACAAAAAAAGACAACGGAGAATGGCAAAACACAGACACACAAAATTACACAGAAAACGGAACAATATATGCACGTTTATGGGACGGAACAAATGCAGGAGAAGAAACATATGCAAACATAACAAACATAGACAAAGCAGCACCAACATCAACAGGAGCAGAAATAAAAAATGTAACAGCAGCAGGATATGACGTATATGTATATGGAGTAAAAGACGCAGGATCAGGAGTAAATAGAGTACAATTCCCAACATGGACAGAAGCAAACGGCCAAGACGACATACAAGGAAGTTGGCAAACATCAACAGCAGCAAAAGGAACAAAACAACAAGATGGAACAACATGGGTATACCATGTAAACATAACAGACCACAAAACAGAAGCAGGAGTATACAACACACACGTATACGCATATGACAATTTAGGAAACGGAAAATACATATTTGGACAACAAATAACAGTACCAAAAGTAAAAATAACATATGACGAAAACTACATAGCAAATGGAGAAACAGAAAGCAAAAAACAAACAGTAGAAAAAATATACAACACAGAACTAGGAACACTAAGTACACCAACAAGAACAGGATATACATTTGTAGGCTGGTTCACAGAAAAATCAGGAGGAACACAAATATCTGGAACAACCAAAACACCAGTATCAGACACAACATACTATGCACACTGGACAGCAAACCAATTAAACTTTGCAAACCAAACAATAACAAAAACATTTAGCACAAATGCACAAACAGCAAATATAACAGCTGCAAGCAACGGAACAGGAAGTTATACATACACAGAAAAATCAGAGAAAAATGCATCAGGAACAGCAACAAATTATATAAGTATAAGTGGAACAACAATAAACATAGCAGCAAACACACCAGCAGGAACATATACATATGTAATAACTGCAACAGACAATGGTTCAAAAGTAACAAAAGACGCAACATACACAATAAAAATAGAAAGAGCAAAAACAGCAACAGCGGCCGCAGCAAACAAAACATATAATGGAGCAAACCAACCAGGTGTAGCAGGAACAAACGTAACATGGACAGGAACAACATCTGCAATAGATGCAGGAACATACACAGCAACAGCAACACCAGATGGAAACCACGCATGGAGTGATGGAACAACAAATGCAAAAGCAATAACATGGAAAATAAATCCTAAATCTGTAGCAGTAACATGGGGAACAACCACAACATTTACTTACAATGGAAATGCACAGGCACCAACAGCAGCCGCAACAAGTGGAGTAGCAAATGAAACAATAAATGTAACAAGAACAACTGAAACAAATGCAGGAAGTTACACATCAACAGCAAGCATAAGCAGTGTAACAGGAGGAAGAGCAAGAAAAGAAAACTACACTTTAACAGGAAACACAAAAGCATTTACAATAAATAAAGCAAGTGTAGCAACACCTGCAAACCTATCAGTATCAACAGCTGGAATAGTAACATGGTCAGGAGCAACAAATGCAACATCATACGAAATTAGTATAAATGGAAGTAATTGGACAGCTGCAACAAGTGGAGTAAACTACTTAAGCACAATAATAGGAGCAACAGGAAACAGAACAGTATATGTAAGAGCAATAAACAAAGACTCAAACAACTATGCAACACCAAGTGGAAACGCCACAAAAGCAGTTGCAGTATATGCTTTAACAATAAACAGTAACTCAACAACAATGGGAACAGTAGACACAGCAAGTTACAATGTTATAAGTGGAGCAACATATACAACAAGTGGAAATAAACTAACAATAAAAGGAATAACAACAGGAACAACAACAAGCGATTTAAAAACAATAACAGCAACAAACAAAACAGGATACACATTTAGTAGCTGGTCAAGCACAAGTGGCAAAATAGATGCTAAAAAAACAGTAACAGCAACATTTACAGCAAACCCAATAAACTTTGCAAACCAAACAATAACAAAAACATTTAGCACAGGAGCACAAACAGCAGGAATAACAGGAGCAAGTAACGGAACAGGAAGTTATACATACACAGAAAAATCAGAGAAAAATGCATCAGGAACAGCAACAAATTATATAAGTATAAGTGGAACAACAATAAACATAGCAGCAAACACACCAGCAGGAACATATACATATGTAATAACTGCAACAGACAATGGTTCAAAAGTAACAAAAGACGCAACATACACAATAACAATAGGTAAAGCAGCAGCTACAAATCCAACACTAAGTAACACAACATTAACATATAATGGAGCAGCACAATATGTAACAGTAAGTGGTGGATACGGAGGAACAATTTATTACAGAACAAGTACAAATAATAGTAGTTGGGGAAGTTGGACAACAACAAAACCAAGTTTAACAGATGTAGGAACAATATATGTACAAGCATATGTAGCAGGAGATGGAAACCACAACAATACAGGAGCAACAGGAAGCGTAACATTAAGAATGAATCCAAAATCTGTAGCAGTAACATGGGGAATAACCACAACATTTAATTATAATGGAGGTGCACAAGCACCAACAGCAGCCGCAACAAGTGGAGTATCAGGAGAAACAATAAATGTAACAAGAACAACAGCAACAAATGCCGGAAGTTATACATCAACAGCAAGCATAAGCAGTGTAAGTGGAGGAAGAGCAAAAGCCGGAAACTACACACTAACAGGAACAACAAAAGCGTTTACAATAAATCCATCAAGTACAGCCATAAAAGTATATTATCCAACAAGTGCCACAGGGGTAGGTTCAAAAAAAGTGTATAGAAATAAATGTTCATCTTCTAGCACAGTACTATCAACAACAAATACAGGAACATCAAATAATGTTTTAGCATCTACATATAATGGTTTATATGGCTCTTTTGGAGGATATGCAACAACAGTTAATACAACAGCAAGGGCAACAACAGCAATAACAGGAATTGCAACAAGAACAGAAACAACATATTACATTGTAACAACAGGTTCAAACACATCATCAATAACAGCAACATTTAATTACTACAATGGAAGTGCATGGACATCAACAACAAAAGCAGGAACAAGAACAAATAATTATACATATTATTGTACTTCAACAACAGCGTCAAAAACAGCAACATCATATTCACACGGATCAATTGCAGCACCATCAACTAGTACAGGGCCTTATAGTACAGCATATGTTGGATGGTCAACAGGGTCTAAGAGCATGAGTACAACATCTGTAACTACTGCAAATACAACATATTATGCAGTGTATAGAAGTAACGTAACTGTAAGAGTTGTAACAGGACCTTCATCAGCAAATATGATAACAAAAACAATATATAGAAATTCTATGAAAGATGGAACAGTCTTGTCTGAAAGTAATACAGGAACAAGTAATTTAACAACAATTTCTGGAGCATATAATTATGCAGGTTTAGCAACATCAAGTGGAACAGGAACAATTACAGCAATTACGACTTGTGCAGCAAGTACGACAAATACATTTTATACAGTAGGCAAAACAAAAAGCAATGCAACAATTACGGTAACATATAAATATCAAAATGGAAGTAATGACACAACAGCAACAGGAACAAAAACAACCACAACAAAGTATTATATAAATTCAGCAAATCAGGTATCTTCTACAACTACAGTTAGTTCACCATCATTTACTATGCCAAAACCAACAAGAACTGGATATGAAATGGATGGATGGAATACTAGTAGCACTGCAACGACAGCAACATATACAGCAGGTCAGAAAGTATCTATAGGAAATTCTACAACATTGTATGCTATATGGTATCAATGTGCGGCAAAAATAAATACAACATATTATAGAACAGTACAAAAAGCAATTGATAGTGTTGCAACATCAACATCGACATCAACAACGGTTACAGTATTGAAAAATGTTACTGAAAATATAACGATTTTGGAAAATAAAATAATAGCATTAAATTTAAATGAAAAAACGATAAAAGGAGATGTATCAAATAAAGGAACACTAAATATTTATGGTGGAACTGTAGATGGCAAGTCTGCAAAAAAATCAAATTGTATAGCAAACATCGGAACATTAACTGTTACAAATGGAACATATAGTGGAAAAGATCAAGGAATATATAATTACTCAGGGACTACAACAGTAAAAGGTGGAACAATTAGTGGTGGAAACTGGGGTATATATGGAGATGGAATGATAATTGTTAGCGGAGGAAATAGCACAGGCTCATCTTATGCAGGAATCGGAACATGTCAGGGAACTTTAAAAATAACAGGAGGTTCATTTACTGGTGGATATAACGGAATTCGAGTATGGGACAACAATGCTAATGCAACGATAGAGATAACAAATGGTACATTTACAGGCAAAACAGATAGTGGACTTTTAGTTAAAAAAACTAAAGCGACTATTTCAGGAGGAACTTATGATGGAAAAGATGGAACAGATGGCGGATATTTTGAACAATGTAATGCTGAAATAAAAGGAGGAACATTTACTGGTAAAAATTATGGATTGAAAAACATAAATGGAACATTTACAATAACTGGAGGAAAATTTAGAGGAAATACTGAAGATGGATTCTTTAATGAAAAAGGAACATCATACATAAACGGCGGATATTTTACTGGATATAAATGGGGAATAAATTCTCCATCAGGTAAGATCTGGTACCATAGAACTGATGCACAATATAGTGATAATAAATATGTTTCATCACAAGGATGGTCAGCAGTAACAGCAAGTGATTTATCATTCTATTAAAATAATTAGATATCATAAGCAAAGGAGTTCAAAATGAAAACTAAAAAAACCAAAACAATAACAACATCAATTATAATAGCAATAATCATAATAGCAGCAACAGTTCTATATCTAAATAAAAAACAAGACACAACAGAAGAAAACACAAACTATTTAGAAATAAGCAACATAGAAGACATAAAAAACAAAACAAAAGAAATAAAAGACGACAAAGAAAAAACAGCATCAAAATACACATATGTAAAAAAATACAAACTAAACAAAAAAAGCAAGCTAGGGGAAACAGAAGGAACATACATATACTTAAGAGAATCACTAGAAGACGTAAACATATTCAAAACAGAATATGAAGTAAGTAACTCAAACCAAGTAGAAGAAACAATGTTAAATTTTACAACAATGTGTAAACAACAATTAGCACTAGACGAAAACACAATACCAGTCGAATCATATATTGTTGGAGAAGTCGAATCAAATGACCCAGTAACAGTAGCAGACTGTGTATACAAATACCAATTATTATGTACAGACACATATGAAGTAAAAGACGAAACAAACGAAGAAAATAAAAAAACATATGAAATAAACTACTACATGGACGGAAACAAACTAGCATGTGAACTAGCATATGTAATAAAACAATAAACAAGAGGGATTAAGGGGCCACCACCCCAAATCCCTCTTTTTATAATAAATTATAACAATTAATGTAGAAAGCTGTAAGTTGTAACGGGATGTAAATTTTTAAAAATAAATATTTGAAAAAGTATTGCATACATAAACTTTTTATGTTAATATAATTACATTATATTTCAAACGATATATTTTAATTCAAAAATCAAGGTATTTCTACCAAAAAATCAAAATCAAAATCAAAAATCAAAAAAAGAAAGAAGTGATAAATCATAACAAAATTATTAAATCCCAAAAATGATTATGTGTTCAAAAGAATATTTGGGCATATAGGAAACGAAGACATAACGGCATCATTAATAAGTTCAATAGTAGAAAAGAAAATAACAAATGTAGAATTAGACAACAGCACAATCTTAGAAAAAGACTTATTAGATGACAAAGTAGGTATTTTAGACATAAGGGCTAAAATAGATAACAAAATAAATTGCAATATAGAAATGCAAGTAGTAGACCATAATAACATTGAAAAAAGAATAATGTTTTATTGGAGCAAAATGTATAGTACAAGTATAAAATCAGGAAAAGACTATGAAACATTAGAAAAAACAATAGTAATATTAATATCAGATTATGAGTTAGAATCATTAAAAGAAATACCCAAATATCAAACAAAATGGCAAATTAGAGAAGAAGAATACCACCAAGTAATCTTGACAGACGTTATGGAATTATATATAATTGAGTTACCAAAGTTCATAAAATACAAAGAAAACAAAAGGAAAGAAATGAATTCGTGGTTAAAATTTATAGAAAATCCAGAGGTGGTAAAAATGGATGAAAACGCAGAATTAAAAAAAGCCAAAAAAGAATTAGAAAAAATTAGTAATGATGAACATGAAAGATATCTAGCAGAGTTAAGAGAAAAATATATATTAGATCAAAAATCAATAGAAAGTGCTGGTTACAATAAAGGCAAAAAAGCAGGAATTGAAGAACGGTATAAAAGAAGGAGAAAAAACCGGAAAAAAAGAAGTTGCAAAAAAATTATTAGTGCAAGGTATAGATATTAATGTAATAATTCAGGCAACAGGATTAACAATAGATGAAATAAAAGAATTATAAAAATAAAAAATGTTTGAAATATAATAAAGACAAAAGCTATAGAAATAATTAGAAATCTATAGTTTTTTTGCTAAAAATTACACGTTACAAATATATTTAAAAATTAAAAATACTTGTTAAAACGTTTTTTTAAAAAACCTGTCAAATACTTGCATATTCTGTTTTTTAATAGTATAATGCAATTGTAATTAAATGTAAATTTAAAGGGGTAATATATATGAAAAACAAAGAACTTTTTGAATTAACAAATCCACAAAAATCAATCTGGTACACAGAACAATTTTACGAAGGAACAACAGTAAACAACATCTGTGTTTCAGGAACACTATACGGAAAAATAAATGAAGACATATTAAAACAAGCAATCAACAACGTCGTTTTACAAAATGACAGTTTTAGAATTCATGTCATTATAGAAAATAATATTCCAAAGCAATACATATCAGACTACAAAAAATTTGACATTGATGTTGAATATATTAATTCAGAATCTGAAATAAAACAAATAGAAAAAAACGAAGCAAAATTCAAATTTAACATTGACGACTCAGACTTATTTAGGTTTAAACTTGCAATTTGCAAGGGGAATTTTGCATGCATCATTTTGACTGTAAATCACCTAATTGCCGATTCTTGGTCTCTTGGACTTGTAATTCAAGAAATTTTAAAAAATTATAATGCTCTTATTAATAACGAAAAATATGTTCCAGATACATTTTCATATTTGGAATATATTAATTCTGAAAATGAATATAAAAATAGTAAAAAATTTAAAAATGATAAACTTTTTTGGAATCAAACTTTTAGTACAATTCCTGAACAGGCTACTATCCCATGCTCAATTAATAGCGCAAAAAGTGCGTCTTACAATGCTAAAAGATTAGGCTTTGAACTTGATAAGGAAATTGTATCTAAAATCAATAGCTTTTGCAGAGAAAATGGTATCTCTACATTTAATTTCTTTATGGCGGTATTCTCTATTTACATTGGACGTGTATCTAATATAAATGATTTTGTTATTGGTACGCCTATTTTAAACCGTTCTAATTTTAAAGAAAAACATACTACAGGTATGTTTATTAGTACAGTACCAGTTAGATTTAACAACATAAATAAAGGTTCATTTAAAGAACTTGCAAATTCAGTTGCAACAAAACTAATGGGAATATTAAGACACCAAAAATACTCATATAACGCCATTTTGGAAGACATACGTAAAGAAAATGGTAATATACCAAACTTATATAATATTACAATTTCTTATCAAATTACAAAAGCATTTGACAGTTCTTTAGGTAATTACAAAACAGATTGGATTTTTAACAATTATTGTGCTAATGATTTTAATATTCATATTTATGACATTAATGACACGGGTAATTTACTTATTGACTATGACTTTTTAGTTGATAAATATACCAAAGATGACGTTGTTAATATAAATAATCGTATTATTTATATGATTGGTCAAATTTTAGACAATAGCAATATTAATTCCCGTGACATTGAAATTATTACACCTGAAGAAAAAAACAAAGTCATAAATGTTTTTAATGATACAGCAATTGAATACTCTAAAAATAAAACAATTGTTGATTTGTTTGAAGAACAAGTTAAAAAAACACCTGATAGTATTGCAATTGTCTCAAATGGAAAAAAAATCACTTATAAAGATTTAAATGCAAAGGCAAACCAATTAGCCAATTATTTAAATTCCTCTAATGTAAAATCTGGAGATATTGTTGGTATTATGACAAATCGTTCTATTGAAATGATAATTGGTCTAATTGCTATTTTAAAATCTGGAGCAGCATATTTACCCATAGACCCAGATTATCCTTTGCAAAGAATATCATACATGTTAGACAATAGCAAATCAAAAATTATTCTTGTTAATAATCAAACATCTGATTTAATTGAGGAAAATTATAAAAAAATAAATATCTCTTTAGAACAAGATTTATATAAAGCAGATTCAAAAAAAGAAAATTTAAATATTAAAATTTCACCAGAACAATTGATGTATTTAATTTATACATCAGGTTCTACAGGCAACCCAAAAGGAGTCATGATATCTCATAAAAATGTACATAACTTTATAGTTGGAATGAAGCAAAATATTGACTTTAACCCAAATAAAACAATGGTATCTTTAACAACAATTTGCTTTGACATTTTTGGTTTAGAACTTTGGTGTTCTCTAACAAATGGATTAAAAGTTGTTATTGCCAATGAATTTGAACAAAAAGATGCATCAGCATTTAATAGATTATGTTTAAATAATGATGTATCTATGATACAAACAACACCTTCTAGATTTTTAGCATTTTTAGAAGATTCATCATGTTTAGAGTACCTAAAAAATATGACAGATATTTTAATTGGAGGAGAATCATTACCAGAAAATTTATTAGTTAAATTAAAACACCTTTCAAATGCAAATATTTACAATATGTATGGACCAACAGAAACTACAATTTGGTCAACAATGAAAAATTTAACTAAAAACAGTAATATAACAATTGGTAAACCAATTGCAAACACTCAATGTTATATTTTAGACCCAAACCAAAAAATCCTACCACCATATGTTGTTGGTAATTTATATATTGGTGGAGATGGTGTTTCAAGTGGATATTTTGGAAGACCAGATTTAACTTCTGAAAAGTTCATAAAATATATAGACAATAATGTCATATATAATACAAATGATTTGGCATATTATACTTATAATGGTGAAATTGTTCATTTAGGTAGAGCAGATTTTCAAGTAAAAATGCATGGTTACAGAATTGAACTAGGAGAAATTGAAAACACAATTTCTGTTTTTGACAATATCACATCTTGTGCAGTTGGATGTCCAACTTTAAATAATAAAAAAATACTATGTGCATATTACACATCTTCAGAAGAAATAAATATAAACGATTTAAAAGCACATTTACTAAAAAGCCTACCAACATATATGATTCCTAGCCACTTTGTAAATATGGAAAAACTACCACATACACCAAATGGCAAAATTGACAGGAAAGCATTAGATGCTGTAACTTTAGAAGTAGACAAAAATGTTGTACTACCAAAAAATGAAATTGAAAAAAAAGTTTTTGATATAATTTCAAAAATTTCCAATAACAGCAATATTAGCATGGATGATGACCTTTTCAGTATAGGTTTAGATTCTATAGGAATTATTCATTTATCAGCTAAAATTGAGCAAATATTTGGTATTACCACATCAATTAGAGACCTATATAACACACATTCTTTAATTGATTTAGCAAATTTGATTACAAGTTCTAATCAATCAGGTTTGGGGCACATTGAAAAAACAGTAAAAAAATCATACTATCCATTATCTTCTTCTCAAAAATCAATGTTTTACGCAGCACAAATGGATAAAGACTCAACTGTTTACAATGTATCATGTGGATTTTTAACTGATACAATTTTAGACGCAAATAAAGTAAAATCATCTTTTGAAAAAATTATAAAATTACAATCTAGTTTTAGGACAAGTTTTTCAATTATAGATGGTATTGCGTGCCAAGTTGTATTAGATGACGTCCCATTTGATATAGAAATTAATTATGATACAGAAGCAAACAAACAAAATATATTAGATAATTTTGCAAAACCCTTTGATTTATCAAATGCACCACTATTGCGTGTATCTGTATATTACCTAGATAATGAGAAAACAATGATTTTAATTGATTCACATCATATTGTAATGGACGGTTCATCACTTTATATTATGATGGATGAATTTTGCAAACTTTATCAAGATAAAGACATTAAACCATTGAATATTGAATATATTGATTATGCAGTATCTGAAGATGATTTTATAAATAGTGATAAAATTTCAGATATTGAGAACTACTGGCTTTCAAAAATCAATACCAAAGAATTACCAATTTTAAACTTACCATATGATTATGCAGTATCAAATGTAAAATCATTTAATGGGTCTAGTGTAGACTTTTGTGTAGACTCCTCAATATTTAAAAAAGTTAACAACATTGCAAAAAAATACAGAGTTTCACCATTTACATTTTTTATCAGTGTATTTTATATTGTACTTTATAAATACACTGGTCAAAGTGATATAATTGTTGGTACACCTGTAGATTCAAGGATGTACTCTGAGTTAAATAACATGATAGGAATGTTTGTTAATAACACATTATTAAGAAATAAGATAAACTCTAGTTCTGAATTTTCTAATTTCTTGTTTGAAACACAGGATTTAATAAAAGAAGCACTGTCAAACCAACCATATCCATATAATGAATTGATAAGCAAATTGAATTCACCTGCAAACTCATTATTAGATGTTGTGTTTACATATCAAACACCACATGATAAAAAATTCAAAATAGATGATTATAGTTTTAATATTGTAAGACCAAATACTTCTACTTCTAAATTTAATTTGTTGTTAGAAGTTGTACCCGACATGAATGTTATAAGGGTTGAATATAATACTGATTTATTTAAATATCAAACTGCAGAGAGCATTTTAAAACATTACTTGTTTGTATTAAACAGTTTAATTAATAATCAAGAACAAGTTATTAGTGATATAAATATTATCACCGACGAAGAAAAAAATATGCTAAATGAATTTAACAATACTGCTGGACCTATAAATTCTGATACTGTTGTATCAATTTTTGAAGAGCAAGTTGAAAAAAATCCAAATAACATTGCCCTAATTTGTGATGACGTTTCTTTAACATATAATGAATTAAATGAAAAAGCAAACAGTTTAGCACATTATTTAATTAACAAAGGTATAGGCAGAAACGACAAAGTATGTATTATGACAAATCGCTCTTTGGAAACTATAGTATGTATGCTTGGTATTTCTAAAGCAGGTGCTGCATTCTTTAATGTTGACCCTACATATCCAATTGAGCGTACAAAGTATTATTTGGAAGATAGCCAAACTAAATATGTTTTAACACAAAAATCTTTAAGAGAACGTGTTGAAAGCATAGAGAATTGTATTGAGATTGATTTATCTAATGATGAGATTTATGGAAAAATTTATGATAATCCAAATGTAACTGTATTGCCTGAAGATTTATCCTATGTAATTTATACTTCTGGTTCTACTGGAACACCTAAAGGTGTTATGCTAAATCAGGTTGGTTTTGCTAACATGACTAAGGCAATGACAAAAGTTTTGGATTATTTAAAAGAAGGTAATAAACATACTATTGTGTCTGTTACTTCAACACCTTTTGATATTTTTGTTTATGAAATTATTGTTTCATTAACACATGGTTTAAAAGTTGTTATGGCAAATAATGCCGAACATAGAAATCCTAAGTTATTAGATGCTTTGATTAAAAAATATAATGTTGATGTTATGACTGTTACTCCTAGTTTAATGAAAATAAATTATGATAATAGAGAGCCTGATACTGCCTTGGCTTTAGTTAAAAATATGGTATTTGGTGGTGAGCCTTTACCTGAAAAATTTGTTAAAGATTTAAGGGCTTTGGCTGATGATATTACTATTTATAATATTTATGGTCCAAGCGAAATTACTGTACTTTCTAATGTTCAAAACTTGGATGGTGAAACTGAAATAACAGTTGGTCCTCCAATTATGAATACTCAAATTCATATTTTGGACAAGAATATGAATCAGGTTCCAATTGGTGTAATTGGAGAGATTTATATTTCTGGTATTCAAGTTGGTCTTGGATATATTGGTAAGCCTGAAATGACTGCATCAAGATTTATGGATAATCCTTTTGGACCTGGAAAAATATATAAATCTGGTGATATTGGTAGATGGACTTTTGATGGTAAAGTTCAATGTTTAGGAAGAGTTGATAACCAAATTAAGTTAAGAGGTTTAAGAATTGAACTTGGTGAAATTGAAAATATTATGGCAAATGTTCCTGGTGTTTCTGCATCAGTTGTTAATAAAATTGAGATGGATGGAAAAGAGGTTTTGTGTGGTTATTATGTTGCAGATTCTTCTGTTCTTCCAGATACAGTTAAACTTACTCTTAAAAAAGCATTGCCTCCTTATATGGTTCCATCATATGTTATCCGTTTGGATAAAATGCCTTATACTATCAATCGTAAAATTGATAGAAAGTCATTGCCATTACCTAGCCTACATAGGAGTATTTCAACAAAAACTGTAAATATTGATGAGTTAAATACTAATGAGGAAAAATTATTACAAATTTGGAAGAATATTTTAAAGGTTGATGATATTACTGTAAATGATAATTTCTTTGATATCGGTGGTGATTCTATTGGTGCTATTCAAATGCAAATTGAGGCTATTAAATATGGTTTAAAATTTGAATATGCAGATATATTCAATTATCCAACTATTAAGGAATTGTCTAATAAGTTGCCAAGTTCTGAAATTAATTTTATTGAGGATTATAATTATGATAAAATTAATAGCGTTCTTGCTAGAAATACTTTAGATAATTTATCTAGTATTGTTCCTGCAACTATTGATAATATTTTATTAATTGGAACTACTGGATACTTAGGGGCACACATAATTGATGAATTTATGAAACAAAATTCTGGAATTATTTATTGCTTAACTAGACCTAAAAACAATGTTGATCCTACTTCAAGATTGAAACAAACTTTGAATTTCTATTTTGGAGATAAATATTCAAATCAATTTTCTAAGAGAATTCGTGTTGTTGAAGGTGATATTTCTAAAGAAGGTTTGGGCTTATCTACTTCGGATTATGATTTAATTAGAAATAATATTGATGTTGTTATAAATTCTGGTGCAATTGTTAAACATTATGGTTTAAAAGGTCAATTTGATGATATTAATGTTTTGGGAACTCAAAATGTTGTTGATTTTTGTAAGAAAGAAAATAAACGTTTATTACATATTTCAACTATGAGTGTTTCTGGTAGTGGTGAAAAGGAAGAGGCTATTGAGGAAACTCCTGAAAATATCAACTTTAAAAAGCAATTTAGTGAGACTAATTTATTTGTTGGTCAAAAATTAAAAGGTGTGTATACAACAACTAAATATAAGGCAGAACTTATTGTGTTAGAGGCTATTTACGATGGATTAAATGCACAAATTTTAAGACTTGGTAATATTACTAATAGATATAGTGATGGTGTTTTCCAACAAAATGTTGATAATAATGCTTTTGCTAAGAGAATTAAGTCATTTATTGAGATTGGTGCAGTTCCAAAATATATGCTTAAACATGCTATTGAACTAACACCTGTTGATTTGGCTGCCGAAGCAATTGTTAAAATAATGAATCATGATAGTAATTGTAATGTATTCCATATTTATAATACAAAACTTATGACTATAAAATTGCTTTTAGAAACTCTCGATTCTTTGGGTCATGAAATTATACCTATGTCTGACGAGATGTTTGCTTATCTTATTACTGGTATTCTTTCTGATAATGAGAAAAAGAAATGCTTGTCTGGTATTATTTATGACTTGGATGAGAGTAAAAAACTTACTTATACATATAATGTAAGATTACATGCTAATTTTACTGATGAATATTTAAAACGTGTATCTTTTAGTTGGAAAGATATTGATGCTGACTATATTATTAGATACATGAAGTATTTTGAAAAAATAGGTTTTATACCTGGAGGTGATACAAATGCATAATTTCGGCTTGAGTTTCTGGCTTTTGGTACTTTCTACACTTTTGACTGTTGTAATGTTTGTTTATATTTCTTGTCAAAAAGATAGAAAGCAGTTACACAATGTTTTTTGTTTAAACTTGTTTTGCTCTCTTATCATTTCTGTGGGGGTGCTTTGCCAAGCCGTTTGTAATTACTTTTTTTCAATACCATCTATTTGGTTTGAAAACATTATTTATATTGGAACCTGTTTCTTACCTTTAACAGTGTTCTTTACGAGTTTAATATTTACAAATACAAAAATAACATTTAAAAAGTCTTATTTGTTATTGCTTGTAATACCTATATTATCTCTTGTTGTATTGTGGACAAATGATTTACATCATTTGTTCTATATACAATATTCATCATCTTTTACAGATACTATTTATGGACCATATTTCTATGTACACTCTGTTTATACTTATCTTTTATTGATTATTGGTATTGGACGATTATTAATATTTTCAATTAGAAATGCTGGGTTCTTTTCTAAACAATCATTATTAATTAGTATAGGATTGGCTTGCCCAGTTATTGTAAACGTTTTAGGGTCTTTTCTAAAATTGATTCCTATGACAGTTTTCGTAACACCAATTTCATTTTCTGTATCAATTATTTGCTTTGCATTGGCAATTTTTAAGTTTGACTTTTTAGGAATTGCACCAATTGCACTAAGAAAAATTGCAGACAGGATGTCAGATAGTTATTTAGTTTTAAATGATGATGGTACTATAACAGATTTTAACCAAACATTTTTAGTAACTTTTAAAATAAAAGATATTGCATTAAGAGGTCAAAACTTTGACACATTTTGCAAAAATAACAAAATAAATTACGGAAAAATAAAAAATGCAATTGCAAAAACAAAAGATTCAAAAAAGACCATTTCATTTGAATATCATGTTAATAGAATTCATAAAATCTTCTCTGTTGAAGTTAACACAATTTATTCTGATGGTGTATCATTAGGAACATTAATTTTATTTAAAGACATCACCCAACACATTGAGGATATGGAAACTATAAAAAACAATCAAGATATTTTAATGGAAAGAGAGCGTTTAGCATCACTAGGACAACTAATAGGAGGTATTGCCCACAACCTTAAAACACCTATAATGTCAATCTCTGGTGCAGCAGAAGGCCTAACAGACCTAGTAAAAGAATACGACTCATCTATCGACGACCCTGAGGTCAATAGCCAAGACCACCATGATATTGCAAAAGACATGAATGAATGGATAGTCAAAATCAAAGAATACACAGAATATATGTCAGACATTATCACAGCCGTTAAAGGACAGGCAGTCACCCTATCTGAAACCGATAATATATCTTTTGACATTGACGAACTCGTAAAAAGGGTAGATATTTTAATGAAACACGAACTAAAAAATGCATTGATTTATATGAATGTTCAAATGAACGCTCCTAAATCTACTAAAATACATGGTGATATTAATAGTTTAGTCCAAGTTATTAATAATATGATATCTAATGCCATTCAAGCATATAATGGTAAAACAGAACAAAACATAGATTTAATTTTAAACAAAGTAGACAGCAACTTAGTCATATCAATCAAAGACTATGGATGTGGTCTACCTCAAAAAGTAAAAGAAAAATTGTTCAAAGAAATGATTACAACTAAAGGCAAGAATGGTACCGGCCTTGGTTTATATATGTCATATTCAACTATTAAAGCGCATTTTAATGGTAATATTACATTTGAATCTGAAGAAGGAAAAGGTACTACTTTCAATATTATTTTACCTTTATAAAAAAAGGGATTAGGGGATGAAAAACTGGGATTAGGAGAAGGGTCTTCAATTCTAGCAAAAAAAAACGGGATCGAAGACCCGTCCCCTAATCCCGCATTTTTTAATAATTATTTTTTATTCTTTCAATTTCATCATAATGATTTTCCAAAATATCTAAGAAAACATCATCTAACTCAGGATCAAACTGAGTACCCCTACATCTCTTAAACTCGGAAATAACTACATCCAAAGGAAGAGAATCCCTGTAACTACGTTTAGAAGTCATAGCATCAAACGTATCAGCAATAGCCGCAATTCTAGCAAAATAAGGAATATCCTCGCCCTTTAATCTACCAGGGTAGCCATTACCATCATATCTCTCATGATGATGTTTAACAATAGGAACAATATTAGCAAAAATCTTAGCAGAAGACAAAATATGTGCACCAATAGCAGGATGATTTTTAATCTCCGAATACTCATCATCAGTAAGCTTAGACTCTTTCCTTAAGATACTATCTGGAATTCCAATTTTACCAATATCGTGGAATAAACCACCAACTTCTAAGTCATGTAAATCACTATCAGAAAGTCCCAAATGTTTTCCTATTAAAACAGAATATTGAGAAACACGGTCAGAATGACCCCTTGTATATGTATCTTTTGCCTCAACAGTATATCTCAAAGTTTGAATAGTAGACAAATAAGCCTCTTCAAGTTTTTCATTTTTATTTGCTAACTCTTCATTAATTTTTTTAATTTCATTCATTTGAGCAATTGATTTTATTCCAGATTCAATTAATAAAAGCAATTGATCAAATTTATCACTTTTTTCGCAATAACCTTGAATATCTAATCTTCGGATGGTTTCTAAAGGCGGTGCTAAATCCTTGTGACCTGTCAATAATAAAATATACAATTCCTTGTTGAATTTTCTTATTTCCTCAACAACTTGGTCACCATGAATAGGTGTCATTATAAAGTCTAGCAACATTAGATCATAATGTTCTGTTTTGACTTTTTCTATTGCTTCCATCGGATCTGTAACTCCAGTAAAATCATAGCCTGAACGTTTTAAAAATATAGAAAGTGAATCTACAATTCCTTCTTCGTCATCTACTGCTATAATTCTATAATTGTTATTTTCATTAACAACTTTTTGCAATCCTTTTCTCATATAATCATCCTCCATTCTGTCAGTTTTTTCTGACTTCATGTTTATGCTCTTTATATGGTCATTATATTAGTAAAATTAATAAAAAGCAAGTCTTTTTTAAAATTTTTTTAACTCGACAAAAAGAACTATAAAATACACAGATTATTTCAAAAAACAATTATCATACCACTACTACACCAACAATTTACATAAAAAATAATTAACATAAATTGACTTTTGCACAAAAATTTAGTACAATATAAACATAAAACGTTCAGAAAAGGAGAAAACAACATGAGAAAGACAAAAGATGTAGAAGCAATGTCAAAACGGAATGGAATATTATTCTATTCTAATAAAGATCCAATGATTGGTTATGTCGCAGAAAGAGATGAAAACGGAAAGATAAAATGTGATAAAACATTTGTATTATTTGAAAAATATAAAAACTTAAAAAATTATCAGGAGGAAAATAAAGGAAAAGCATATATAAGAACAAAAAATGTCATTTTAATTGATATCATATTAACAGTAATTGCAATATGTACAAAAAATATATGGTATATTGCTGCAACAATATATTTTTCTATAACAATTTCATCAGATGTATGTGTGTTTTGCAAAATGATGTATGAAATGAAATCAAAAAAAGGAAAAGAAAGAGCACATGCAAGATATCATGCAGCAGAACATATGGTAATTAACGCATACTACAAATTGCAAAGAGTACCAACAATTGAAGAAACCAAAGAATCATCACGGTTTTCAAAAAATTGTGGCAGTAGAGAAATAATCTGTAGAATTTGGACATATTCATTAGCGAGTCTAGAAATGGCATTTATAGCAAGTAAAAGTGCTATAGTATATTTTGTTATATTTATAGGGACAATATATTTTTCAAATCTAGCCAAACGCAAAGGATGGCTTAGATTTCTACAAATATTTATAACAACATCGCCATCAGATGAAGAAATAGAAGTGGCAGTAGAGGGTATAAAATATTTTGAGAAAATGGAAGAGCAATTGTCTAAAGAAAGTTATTACATGGAAATAGCAGACATAACCGAAAAAATCAAAAATGAATTACAACTGTAATTCAGAAAGAAAAATTTTAATTAAGTAAGTCAAAAACAAAACTTAATTAAAATTTTTCTTATATATTAAAAAAATAATTAAAAACAAAACAGTGCCAAAAACACAGACTATTATAGAAAAAAGGAGGGAGAAAAATGAAAGGATTTTTAAAAATACTAATAATTATAGGAGTAGCAATTTTAACATTTCTAGTTATTAGAGGAATACTAGTAACAAAATAAAAAATGGAAGAAGGAACAAAAAATGAAAAAAGAAGAAAAAATAGAAGAAAAAACAAAGAAAACATTTTCAAAACTAAAAATAATAAAAATAACAGTAATAAGCACAATAATAATATTAGCAATAATAGCACTATCAATATACATATATAACAAAAACAAAAAACTAGACATAACATACATAACGGCACAACTAGAAAAATCAAGTGAACTAACAACAGCAACACTAAAATTCAAAGGAATATACGACTACGAAGACAGTGGAGTAGCAGTTATAAACAAAGCAAACTTCATAATGTTATATGAAGCAACAGCAAGAGCAGGAATAGACATATCAGAAGTAAAAATTGAACAAGACAACTTCAAGCCAATAGTTTGGGTTACAATACCAAAAGCAAAAGTATTAGATATAAAAGTAGATACAAACAGCATAAAATATCTAAAAACAGATTTCACACTATTAAATACAAACCCAAAAGAAGATGCAAACAAAGCAAACTCACTAGCAGAAAAAGACGCCAAAACAGAAGTAGAGCAAATGGGAATATTAGAAGCAGCTGACCAACAAGCAGAAGCATTAGTAAAAGGACTAATACAAGACATAGTTCCAAAAAAATATGAAATACAAATAAAAAAATAACAACGTTTAACACCTCCAAAAATGTTCATAATAAAAACAGGAGGAAAAGCAATGGCAAAAAAAGCAAAAAAGAAAAACAAAACAAAAGGAACCGTATTAACAATAATACTAACGGCACTAATAACAACAATAGGAATGTATGTATACAATACATACACAAAAATAGACGTAAATCCACAAAACTACGAAACACAAAAAACACTATCCACAGAAAAAGAACAAACTGTGGAAAACGTAGAGCAAAAAAGTCAAACAATAGCAAATACATTAGAACAAACCATGGAAAGTGTAGTAGGAATATCAAAACTAAAAGACGCAGGAAGTTCAATATTTTCCACAAACACAGAAACAACACTAGGACTAGGAACAGGAATAATCATATCAGAAAACGGGTATATACTAAGTAACGAACACGTAACAGGAACAAAATATAGTACATGCTACATAACATTAGAAAACAGTAAAAAATACGATGGTACAGTAGTATGGAGCGACTCAGATTTAGATTTATCAATAACAAAAATAGAAGCAAATAATTTAAAGTATATAACATTAGGTGACTCAAGCAAAATAAGAATAGGGGAAACAGTATATGCAATAGGAAATCCAATAGGATTCGAATTTAGAAGAACAGTAACATCAGGAATAATAAGTAGTAAAAACAGAACAATAAAATTAGAAGAAAAAGAAAACACCACATACATGTCAGACTTAATCCAAACAGATGCAACGATAAACCCAGGAAACAGCGGAGGACCTTTAATATATCCAAACGGAGAAGTAATACGGAATTAATACAGTAAAAATATCTTCCGCAGAAGGAATAGGATTTGCAATTCCAATAAATGTAGTAAAACCAGTAATTCAAAGTTTTATAAAAAATAATAAATTTGAACAAGCAACAATGGGAGTATACGCATATGATAAAAATGTCATACCACATTTAGATAATAGTTCTGGAAATTCAATTAATAATACATTGAAATTCGACAGTGGAATATATGTAACTCAAATTATAAAAAATGGACCTGCATCAAAAACAGAATTAAAAGAAGGAGATATAATTGTAGCAATAGATGATAAAGAACTTGAAACAATGAATGATTTACGAGAATATATTTATAGTAAAAATCCAAATGATATTGTCACATTACAAATTTCAAGAGGTAAAATAAACAAAACAATATCAATAGTATTACGGAAAAAAATAATAGTACTTTAACCTAATACACGCCATAAACATTGACACATGGAATGTATTAGGTTAAAATGTTTTTACTATTCTTTAAAATTAAACTTTCTTACAAAATCCTTTGTATCAGAATTATTCATAAAAACAGTAGAGCGATTTTGCATCAAAAACTCAATAATATTATAAACATCAATCCAAATCTCATTATTACCATCAACCTGAGACTCATCAAAAATAAGTTGCAAACCAAAATGAAGATGTGGAACATTGATGTTATTTACATTCTCCTTAGTACTATAACCAGTCATTCCCAAATAACCAATAACATCGCCAGCAGTAACTTTTGCCCCCTCTGTAAGACCTGCAGCATAAGGATGATTTTTTCTCAAATGAGCGTAATAATAATATTTTTTTCCATCTAAACTCCTAATGCCAACACGCCAACCACCATACTGATTCCAACCCAGATGTTCGACAGTCCCAGACTCAACGGCAATAATTGGAGTTCCAATACTTCCCATCAAATCATTCCCCAAATGGGTACGCTTAAAACCATAAGACCTAGAAGCACCAAAATCATCATAATGACTAAAACTATAATTTTTTGCAATAGGCAAAAAAGCCTTAATGCCATATTTATCTTCAAAATGAGTAGTACCATTTTCATCTGCTACTTCAACAGAATAATTACCAATGAATCCACCTAAAACAGCAGAATATGCATTAAAATAGTAATTATAATACTTCATATTTTGTGTTAAATCTTGAATAGATTTTCCATTTTTTAATTGTACAACCAACTTATCCAAATCATTTTGTTTAAAATTCTTAAAATTCCCACCATTTTTACAAGCAAGATATGCCAACAATTCTATCCAATTATATTTAATTTCAGAATCAGAATTGTGAGAGTCTATATCTAATTTTGCAGTTTTTGACATCGCTTCAGAAGTTACATTAAAATCAACCCATTTTATAAAATTTCCATCAGAAGATTCTGTTAGTGAAGAACGTGAGTAGTTATTCCAAAATAATTCAGGTCCAAAATTTGCCGATTTTGAAATGAAAATGTAACTTGTTAAAGTTATAATTATTAATAACGTTGTTGTTATAAGGTAGAAATATTTATTTATTTTTAAAGTTTTTACAATCATTTTGTTCCTCCATATCAAAGGATGTTATTAAAATATATTAAAATAAAAAATTTTTATGCAAGGTAAATTTGCTTAAATTATGTAAATATGATATAATTGTATCGTCAACAAGATGTATTAAAATTAGGAGGACGCAAATATGATTAAGACGGAAAATTTGCCAGAGAATATGATAATTGACTTAAGCGATGGAAAACGGGACTGTGAGGTAAAAAAGACAGTCCTGGAAGACATTGAAGAGGTACAATGTCTGGAGGTGGGACCGAATTTAATAATACGGACCCATAAACATATTGAAGAATGGGAGGTATGGATATGGCCTTCTAGAGGACAGGCATATATATGTCCAAAAGGAGGACAACATGCTTTACTAAACACGTCCAATACCAAAATGAATCTTATAGCCATAAAAGGCAAAAAAAATTATTCATTTGAGGAATTGGCCTCAGCCTTTAGAAATTTAGGCTTCAAGGTTGCAAAAGGCGACCTCCAAAACTGAGAGAGGGGCAAATTGCCCCCTTTTTATAATTTAATTAAAAGAAAAATATATGAAAGGTAATTAATATGGTAAATTTAGAATTATATAAAATATACGTAACAGTAGCCAAAGAACAAAATATCACTAGAGCAAGTGAAAAATTAAATATATCTCAACCCGCCGTAACAAAACATATAAAAAATTTAGAAAACATACTAGAAACAAAACTATTTGAAAGAAATAATAAAGGACTAAAATTAACAGAAACAGGAGAAAAATTATATCAAAAATTAAAACAACCAATAAATGAAATAATTGAAATAGATAAAGAATTTAGTAAAAGCAAAAATATAACAATAGGTTCTCATAACCATTTATTAAATAAAGTATTTGGAGAAAGCGTAAATGAATTTTATTTAGAATATCCAGACATAAATACAGATTTAAAATGTTATGAAACAAATAAAATGTTAGAAATGCTAGAAGATAAAGAAATAGACATAGTATTTTCTAAAAAAGCAGAAAGATATAGAAATAAGAATATAAAATACATACCACTTGGAAAATTAAACGATATATTTATAATAAATAAAAATTCAGATATAGCAAATAAAGTATTAACACTAGAAGAAATAGAGAAAAAAATTATATATGTTCCACGAAAATATGCTCAAACAGTAACAAGACTAAACGAACTAACAAAAAATAAAAAATTAAACTTAAAAAATTCAAGTTACAATACAATATTAGAAATAACAAGTAAAAGCGACTCAATAGGACTAATTACAAAAGAATATCTAGAAAAAGAAGAATTAAAAAAATACAATTTAGTAGAACTAAAAACAGAATTAAAACTTCAACCAATTGAATTCGGGATATATTTTAATACAGAAAGAAGAAAAGAAATAAATTGTTTAATAAAAATAATAAGAGAAAAATTTTAAACTCAAGTTCATTATAACTTCTGGTTATCACAAACAGACAAAAAAATATTATACAACTCAACATAAAAATGGTATCATAAAAAAGTACAAATAATATGCACAAATCCTATTGTAAATATAATAGGAAAGAAAGGAAGAGTATAATGAACAAAAACGAAAAGGAACGGATAAATTATTTAGCAATAGCAATAACAACGAATTGCAACTACAAATGCTTCTACTGTAAACCAACAGGCGAAAACATACAAACTAATTTAAAAGGAACAATAAACTATGAAAGTATCAAAAAGATAATCAAAGTTGCATATGAATTAGGAATTACAATATTTCGCATAACAGGTGGAGAACCAACAATGGTAGAATATTTACCAGAATTAATTAACTACATAATGAATCTAGGTGAAAATACAAAAATTCGTTTAAATACGAATGGATATAAATTAAATAATATATTAGACATAATAGAGCACTACAAAGAAAGAATTGATATTGTAATTAGTGTAGACTCTGTAAACGAATATATACATGGCATACAATATCCTAAGTATCTATCACCTGAAATAAAGAAAATAACAAAAGAATTAATAAAAAGAAAAATAGAAACAAGGTTCAATATTGTGGTAACAAAACAAAACATAGAAGAAATTAACGAATTAATAGAAAAATCATTCAGTTTAGGTGTAAACATCAAGATATTAGACCTGATAATACGAGATGATTATTATGGTATAAAACACCAAATAACAGGAGAAGAAGCATTAAAATTCGGGAAAGATTCGTATGTATCATTAGAAGGAGTAACTTCATATTTAGAAAAAATTTCAGACAATAGTAAATCAGAATATCACATATATAATTCTTTTGGAATACCAAGAAGTGGATATTTTATTGGTAACCAATGGGTGCAAGTAAAAGATGCATCAAAGGGAGCAAAATACTCGCAATTTTGTATCAAAAATTGTCCATATTTCAATATGTGTAACGAAGGCCTATTTAGCCCATTTTTATCAGTAGGAGAAATCTTACACCTTTCGGGATGTAAAAATAAAAATTTATATTATGACCTTAAAGGAAAAGATGAAAGCGAAATAAGAAAAGATTTTAATGAAATTTTAAATTTATTTGAAGATACAGAATTACGAAAGAATTAAACTTTTTAACCAAAACCTAATTTTCCATAATAAAATGGAGTAATTAGGTTTTTAAATTTTATATATTGAGATAATTATCAAAATAGGATATAATAAGAACGAATTCGAGGAAAGTCATTCAACAAAAAATTCAAAAAGCAAAAGGAGGAAACAAAATGAATAAATACATGAAAATTGCAAAAGAAAATGCAGACAATGGAATAAAAAACAAAGAAGGTGGACCATTTGGAGCCGTAATAACAGATAAAGAAGGTAACATAATTGCAAATGGGAATAACAGAGTATTAAAAAACAATGACCCAACGGCTCATGCAGAAGTTGTAGCAATAAGAGAAGCATGTAAAAAACTAAACACATATGATTTATCAAACTGCATCTTATATACATCTTGTGAGCCATGCCCAATGTGTCTATCTGCAATAATATGGGCAAATATCAAAGAAGTATATTATGGTTGTACAAAAGAGGATGCAGGGGAGATAGGTTTTAGAGATGATATTATTTATGATTATCTAAAGGGAAACAACAAGGATTTGATACACTTAACTCATTTAGATAGGGACGAGTGTATTAAAACATTTGAAAAATATAAAGAAGAAAAAGGAACAATATATTAAAAAGTTATAAAATTATTCGCGATAAAAACACAAACTATTATAGAGAAAGGAGGAAAAAATGAAGGGATGTTTAAAAATACTAATTATTATAGGAGTAGCAATTATAGCATTTTTAATTATAAGAGGAATCATAATGGCTCAATATTAAAAAAATAAAATACAAGGCAAGAAAGGAACAAAAAATGAAAAAAGAAGAAAAAACAAAGAAACCATTTTCAAAAATAAAATTAATAAAAATAACAGTAATTACCACATTAATTATAGTTGCAATAATAGCAATAGCAATATACATATACAACAAAAATAAAAAAATAGACACAACATACCTAACGGCAAAACTTGAAAAATCAAGTGAATTAACAACTGCAAAATTAACATTCAAAGGTATATATGAATACGATGATGAAGGCATTGCCGTCATAAATAAGTCTAATTTTGTAATGGTATATGAAGCAACTGCAAGAGCAGGAATTGACGTAAAAGAAGTAAAAATCGAACAAGACGATTTTAAACCAATAGTTTGGGTTACAATACCAAAAGCAAAAGTATTAGACGTCAAAGTAGACACAAGCAGTATCAAATATTTAAGAACCGATTTTGCATTACTAAATCCAAACCCAAAAGAAGATGCTAATAATGCAAATACTTTAGCAGAAGAAGACGCTAAAAAAGAAGTTGAAGAAATGGGAATATTAAGTGCCGCAGACGAACAAGCAGAAACTTTAATAAAAGGATTGTTACAAGATAGCATTCCAAAGAAATATGAAATACAAATAAAAAAATAAAATATAATCTATAAAACCAGAAATTTCAAAATTGATTTTTCTGGTTTATTTTAAAAGTCAACATAAAGCCTTGAAATGCAACAAAAAATATGATAAAATATTGAATTAACAATAAAAAGGAACGGAGGAGAGCGAGCCTAAAGAACTCGACAAAAATATAATGGAAAAAACAAATACAATAGAAAATTCAAAAATAATAAATAAGTTTTATTTAGACAAAGAAAAAGACATCATAGTAAATCTATATAAAACAAGCGAAGACGAACTAACATACATACTAGAAACACCAAACCATGGAACAGGAAACCTAATAACAAACCTAGCAAAAATATGCGGACTAAAAACAATAAAAAACGAAAAAGACATGAAAATAATAAAAGGCAAAATACCAGCAAGTTTAAACGGAGACAACGAAGAAGTTTACATATTTAGACTAGGAGGAATAAAAATAGCAAACATATATGCAGACGGAAAAATAGAAATAAAAGCAACAATACCAGCAATAAGCAAAACACTAATGTCACAAACAAAAAGATACAATCTAAGCATAAATCAAACACTTGTAAAATCATACATACTAAAAAAAGCAAAATTCAGAACAGACCTGCATACACACATGAATGCAAACTTGCCCGCAGACAGCCTAATAGCACTAGGAATAAAACACCAAGTTAGATATCCATTATATTATATCAAGAAAATAGACTTAAAAATAACCAAAGAGCAAGACGAAAAAATATATGAACAAAGAAAAGAAGTCGAAAAACAATTCGAAAATTCAACACTAACAGGAAAATATCTAACAAGAAGAATTGACGACAACACATTTATAAACTTTGCAGACCTAATACTAAACAACATAGAAAACGCACCAGAAAACATCGCAAAAATAAGAAAAAGCCTAGAAATACTAAAAGATGGACAAGCAGTATTCACAAATCTCGAAAAACTATATTTATACAGATACGTTTTTGCAAAAGGAACAGAAAGCACTGAAAAAATCAAACTAGAAAAAAGCAAAATAGAACAAATACCAGACAAAGAAATAAAAGAAATGCTAACAAAAATGATAGAAGACACTCAAAAAGGCAGTCCATATGCCAAAAACAACTTAAGACAAGACAAACTATTATGGATAGCAAGAGAATATCAAAAACAAGGCATATATTACACAGAAATTTCAGACACAACACTAACAAAAAAAGGAACACCTGCAATTGAACTATTAGAAGATGTACACCAAATAATGCCACAAATAGAAAAAGAAACAGGAGTAAAAATAAGATTTCTAGTAGCAATCAGAAGAATACCATTAACAATAATAAAAGACTCAAAAACAAGCAGTAACTATTTAAGAGAAAACTTAAATATACTAAAAGCAATATCAAAAAGTCCATATGTAGTAGGAAGCGACTTTATAGGAGAAGAAATAAATGACATATCAGAATTAAAACCAGCAATAGAAGAAATAGTTCAATATGTATGCAAAGAAGACAAAGGATATACAATAAGAATACATGCAGGTGAAAATGATAGTTTAAGAGACAATGTAAAAAAATCAATAGAATGTGTAAAAAACAGTTTAAAACCAGGTCAAAAGATGCCAAGAATAAGAATTGGACATGGACTATATACTCCAAAACTAGACTCAATTCAAGGACAAAAATTAATACAAGAAATAAAAAAATCAGGAGCAGTACTTGAATTCCAATTAACATCAAATGTAAGACTAAACAACTTAAGTAACCTAAAAAATCATCCAATAAAAAAATACTTAGAAAATGACATCAAATGTGTACAAGGAACAGACGGATGTGGATTCTACGGAACAAACACCGTAGATGAACAATTAGCAATACAAAATCTACTAGGACTAAATGACCATGACTTCCTAAAAATGAGAAAAGTAGAAGACGAAATAATGAAATACGAAGACAAATACTTTAAAGAAAAAAGCAAAAAATTCAACGAATTTCTAGCAGGAAGAAGCATAAGAGAAGCAATACTAGAATTAGAAGAAAAAATAGAAAATGAAAACAAAAACAACAATATTCCACTAAGAATAAACAACAAAATAGAATCAGAAGAAATACTAAAAAACAAAATAAAACCACTACCAACAGACAAAATGCCAATAATAATTGCAGGAGGAAGTTTTAACGCAAAACATAGGGAAACAAGGGTTACAGAACAAGGCATACAAATGTTAGAAGAATTAATTAAAAAAATTGATAACCAAAAGGCATATTTTGTAATAGGACACAAAGTTGAAGGATATGAAAAGGCATTAATTAATTTAACAAATAAACTACACAAAAAGTTTGAAATATATGCAATTATCCCTAAAATGATTTCAAAAGAAGTAGGGGAAAGACTGCAAAATAAATCAATTTCAGGAATTCGCATTTCCACAGAAAGTGAAGAGTTTGGAATTTATAAGAGTTTTAATTATGAGATTTTTGAAAGAAGAACTTCTATTGTTATAGCATTTGACGGAAATTCACCAGTTTCTAATTTGGTCCAAGAGGCTAAAAATGGAAAAGGTAAATCAAGTATTTATGTGAATACTGAAAATTATAATTTACGAGTAAAGGCTAAGTCTTTACAAGGTTATGTTGTTCCATTTGATTTGAACGATACTGATGCTATTATTGAAAAGATTTTAGGAGATAATTTGGAAGTGATAAAATAATAGATATAAAAAACAAGAACATTTTGGATATTCCAAGATGTTCTTGTTGTATGTCCCTATTTAAGGTTGGACTTCCTATGTTACAAAATATGGTCGAGGTGTTCTCCAACTTTTCACTATGGTTATCCACAAAATACGCATAAATTGTGGATTATGTAGACTGCATCTGTTTAAGTTTCTGCATTTGTTTCTACAATTTGGCAAATAGCTAAATTAAGAATATATATAAACTATCTGTAATTAGTTTTTACTAATTATTTAATAACTACTAACAAATATTTTAGCATTAGCTATTGTATATGTCAATAGTTTGTGATAAAATATTTTCAATAAATAACAAAGAGTGATGGTGAGGTAATATGGAAAGATTTGAATTACGCTTAAAAAATCAATTTTTTATAAATAAGTTTAATAAATACAAATTTATAGCATACCAAGATTTAAGATTTAATCAAAAACATAAAAGTTATGAATTTTATAATAGATATGAGAAAATCAAGTTAGGAGTTCAATTATGTGACTTTTTAAATACTGATTTTTCAGATTTAAATAATACTAGAGAATTCATTAATAAATATGGTATTACAATAATAGCTCATCTATCTGATATAAAAATTTATCAGTATTATTCTGAAAAAGAATATAATGAAATGGTTGATGATGTTATAAATAATTTAAAAAACAAATTAGAAATGTATAAAAATACTTTCATTGCTGATATTACATATATCTATAATTTAAATGACTTAGAAGAATTGAGTGATTTAACTCCTATACAGAGATTACATATATTAAGAGATAGCAAAAAAGAATCTGAAGTAAGAAAATTATATGATTCAAATAATTTGAAATTAACTTTAAATAATTTTGGAGATTTTACAGAGTTTTCTATAACAAGAGAGGCTGATGCACAAGAGATTGCAAAAAATGTTAATACAGATTATTTAAATACATATTGTTTTGAGAGCAATGATATAATTCAAACATTTATAATTGAATTATTTGAAATGACTGAAATAGAAAGTACCGCTATTAAAAAATGTAAGAATTGTGGTAAATTCTTTGTCCCTGATAATAGAGTTGATGAGTTGTATTGTAATAGTATTTATGAAAATAATAAAACTTGTAAAGAGGTTGGACCTTTTAGAACTAAACAAAAGCTTATGCAAGAAAATGATGATTTAAGAATTTATAGGAATGTTTATCAAAAATTATTATTAAGAACGAGAAGAAATCCTAATAATGACCAGTATGAAAGAGATTTCAATAAATTTAAACAAAAAAATATTGAATTAAAAGAACAGATAAGTAAAGGAAAAATATCTCAAGAAGAATATGTCAATTGGTTAAATGAACAATAAAATAAAATAATATAATATTTATATAGAAAGGATTTCAAATGGAAAAAAATATAGAAATTTATAATATAAAAGAAAAGTGTAACATAAAAGCAAAGATATTTTATAGTGAAAATAATTTAATAAAAAATAACATATTTATATTTTGTCATGGCTTTTGTAGTGGAAAAGGTAGTAATTCAATTAAAATAGTAGCTAATAAATTATTAGAATATAATATTCCTTCTATTTCTTTTGATTTTCCAGGACATATAGATAGTGTGCAAGGTACAGATAAATTGAAAGTAGATGTGTGTATATCATATATTGATTCTGTTATAGATTATATAAAAGAACATTATGGTTATAATATAAAAATTTCTTTTTTTGCTATTAGTTTTGGTGCTTATATTTTGTTAAATAAACTTATAGGAGATCCTAATGAATATGATAATATAGTTTTAAGATCTCCAGCTTTTAACATGAAGGATATTTTTACAAATTGTCTATTAAAAGAACCTTTTGAAAATTTTAAAACGAATGGAAAAGCAAAAACTGGACATTGTGGAAAGCTTGTAGTACCATATTCTTTCTTTGAAGATTTAATCGAACATGACTTGTATACAAAATATAAGGAAAAAAGAAAGATACTTATAATTCAAGGTTCTTTAGATGATACTGCTCCAATTTCGGATACATATAAATTTATAGCAAATAAACCTGAATTTGAACTCGTAGAAATGAAAAATATTAAACATCATATGGAACCAGATGAAATCTCTGTAAGTACTGAAATTATGCTAAAAAAACTAAAAATATCTAATTGACATAATTTGGAATTTATGATACAATAACTATGTAGTTTTTACTATATTTAGTTAATTCGTTTAAATCACTATTTTAAATTTCTTATTTAAGGAGGACCATATTATGTTATATGCAAAGAAAGAAACATGTGGTAAATGGGGATTTGTCGACGAAAAAAATGAACCTATTTGCAACTTTATTTATGATGAAGTACGGAATTTTTCTGAAGGAATTGCAGCAGTCAGAATAGATGACAAATGGGGGTATATCAACGAAACTGGCTCTCAAATCTGTGAAATTAGATATGAAGCTGTAGGAGATTTTCAAAGCAACCTTGGAGTTGTAGACAAAGAGGGAAAAAGATGCTACTTAAATACAAGTGGTGAAGAAGTAACTGTTACAAACTTCATGAACGAAGAAATGATTTTTGAAGGATGTAAAAGTTGTGCAATTGGAAATCATGCAATTACAAATTTGCCAGGTGGATATTTATATGAAGATGAGCTCGTTAATGTAACAATAGATCCAGAAATTCCTATTAAGGGATTTATTGTTATAGGAACTAAAAGACATGTAGCTACTACTACATTAATGACGAGAGCTGAGAGAATTAGAATCGAAGAGATTACCAATAAGGTAAAATTAGCGCTTGAAGCTTTGGGACAAAAGAACATTCTCTTATTTGAAGATGGATTTGTTGAACATTATAGAAGGTGGATTATTCCCTCCGACGATTGGATGTTCCAGTTTGGAAGAGGAAAGAATCTTAAACAAATCACAATGTATGCCAGAAAAAATATGACTCTAGCACAAAAAAAAGAGATGTTGATATTTGCAGAAAAAGTAAAAGATTTTATCAAAACGAATTAACTAAAAGCGGGGAGAATATATTATTCTCCCTAGACTTTATAAAAAGGATTTATTTATTATGAATTTATTTGATTATTTTAAGGATAATGTAAATATAGATAAAATTAAAAACATTGATGAAGATATTCGTGAATTAGCTATTGTAAGATATGTTATGAAAGAAGCTTCTAAAATGTTTTATCGTGATTATACTTTCTTCTTAGATAAAGAAAATATAAAAGACAGAGAAAGTATTTATAATAAAGAAATAGACCTAACTAATATTCAAGATTTCGCGATTGTGTGTAAAAGTTATTCTAATATAATTAAGAATTTATTAAAGCATGTTTATAATATTGATAGTGAATTAGTGTCACCTTTTGAAGATAAATTTAGACATGTTGATTTACTCATAAAAACAAAAAATGGAAAAAAATATATAGTCGACCCATTAACTGACTTAATTGAAATGCAAGTAGGCATCAGAACAAATAATTTTGCTTCAGAAGAATATTATAATAGTAATTATTCAAATATATTAGATAATATTAGCTTTTTAAATGAGAATACTTTAGAAGAAATTGATAATAAAATTGGATATAAAATTGATGGAATATATTTAGATGATTTTTTTAAATTATTAAAAACAAAACTAGATAATATAGATGAACTACTACAAACTAACGATTCGGTTGCATTTGAATTGTTAGGACAAAAATATGATAGAAAAAAGTTTTCAGAAAAAGAAAGAACTGGGTTAAAGTTAAAATTTATCAGTAAGCATTTAAATAATAGACAGCATTTAAATGGTGTTGTAGATTTAGTAATGTTTTCTAATATGGTGATTAAAGAATTATTTACAGATATAGAGCAAGAACAAATTCATATTTATAGTTTTTTTGTAGATAATAAAGATTTAAAAGATGAAAATTTAAAAAAAGTACTTATAAATAAAGAAAATAGAAAAAGAGGAGTAGTTATTAACTTTGATGATAATAATTATATTTTTTCATTAAATCCTACTGTACTAGAATATGATAAAGATACATGGAAAAATATTGTAGAAGAAAATAATATATTTATAAAACCTCAATACTCTGTTAAATTATTAAAATATTTAAAGAATAATGGAGCGGATAGAAATATAGTACATAATAATGAATTTTTAAAATTATTTAATAAATTTGAAAAAAATTTATTAAATAATGGATATTCGTTAGAAGATATTATAAATAATAATATTTTTATACAAAATGGAGTTATATATACTAAATCTGGAAATGATAGTATTTCATATAAAATAGAAAATGGAAATTTAGTGTTTAAAGAATATAATAAAAATCTTAAACATACTGTTTTATATCAAGATGAAGGAAGAAATATTTCATACATAACAGAACCAATTTTAAAAGAGAATGAAAAACTTTATTTATATGAATTTGATTCTAATGGTTTATTTGATTTAGATGATGTTACTGGGATAGAAGAACTTGTATCACCATTGAGTAATGGAAAATATTTATCAAGAAATTTTTCTTTCTACGAAGCAAAAACATATTCAGAACTTGCTGATGATAGGAAAAGATTAAACGAACTTTTAACAGAAGATCTTTCAAAGAAAAATTTTGTAATACTTGAATATTTGGCAAATTCATCTGCAAAAATATATTTTGAAGAATTAAAGAAAAAAATAGAAAATCAAGACAATCAAGTTATAGAAGCTCAAAAGTGTTTTGAAGAAGATTGTGCAAATATAGTAAGATTTTTTAGAAATCAACCATTACAAAAAGCTATATATAATTTACCAAATGGAAATAGTAAAATCCTAGAACGTCACATTGAAATGGATAATAAACAAATATTATATATGTTTTGCTCAAATTTAAAATTTAATAATCTTGTACATATAATAACTCCTGGATTAGGTTCAATTTTTGTCGGACCAATGCTAAAGAGTATGTATGGATATGAATATACTAATATATTATTTAGCCTATATTCTAAAGACGAAAAATTAAGAAATATTTCTACGCAAAAAAATTTTGATGATATATTTAGTAATGATTTATGGAAGGATACAAGCAATCAACTTGTATTGATTGATGATAATGTAGGCTCATGCAATACAATGAACACAATTAGGGATAAGTTAAAAGAAAGAGGTAAAACGTGTAGATTTGGAGCAATTAAATATAATTGGGATTTCTACAATCAGGTAAAACATGGTGAATTAGACCATCCTACTTTCGATGTATCAAATGTTGATTTTCTAACAATACTAGATGACCCTGGATATTGGATTATGAGAGATTCTATTGTAGCATTAAAAGAAAACGATGGAGATACTTATGTATCTATTATGAAGAAAGAAGGACTTCGTCAAACTGGACATCCAGATATTGAAATTTTAATGAAACTTGCAGAAAAATATTCTCACTGTTCAGGAATTGATTTGTATGATATGGAAAGTAGAGATATAAAAAAGACTTCAGCTTTTTTATGTAATAAATTAAGAGAACAAATTAAAAAAATAATAAGAGACATTCCGTCTCAAGATAGAGGTAGAGATGAATAAAATAAAAAAGGAATTAAAAGAATTTTTAGAATACAAAAGCAATTACAAATTTTGTCAGAAAGATTTAATACAAAAAGATGAATGTATTTATTGTGATAATGAGTTACTTCAAGATAAAGAACGGAAATAAAATTAGCGAAACAGAGAAGTGGATTGATGTTGGATACAGAAATAGAGGAGACTATGCTCAAATGCTGTCAAATTTATTCCCTTATACATTTAAATTTAGAGAAAAAAAAATGAGAAGTATTGAGAATTTTTTCCAAGGAATTAAATTTAAGGATAAAAAAGTTCAAAATTATGTATTTACATATTATGGAACACAAGCTGTTCATATAAAAGCAGCAACTGATTATAACTGGAAAGAAAGTGGAATAGTTTATTGGCAAGGTAAAGAAATAAAAAGAGATAGTAAAGAATATGAATTGCTGGTAGATGAATTATATATTTCTGCAATACAAAATCCAATTTATAGAGGAATATTGAGTAATTGTAACAAATTTATTATACATTCTATTGGAGAAAATAATAAAAAAGATACCACATTTACTAGATATGAATTTGAATTTGAGTTAAATTGTTTGAAAGATTTTATACAAACTAAAAAAGGAGTTAAATAACATGAAAAAAATTTTAAATTGGCTAGGTCAAGATATGGAATTTGAAGGAAATTTGAGTTATGCTATTGCTAGTCATAAAATAACAAATTTTCCAGGTGAATATATATATGAGGATGAACTTTTTAATATTGCAACTGATCCTGAAATTCCTATAGAAGGATATATGATACTAGCAATAAATAAACCAATACATTCTATAACAGACTTAACAAAAGACGAAAGAGAAAAATTAATTGATTTATCAAATAGATTACTAGAAACAATGCATAACTGTGGATTTGAAAAAGTAATGATATATCAAGATGAGTCCAGTTCGGGATATTTACACATCAATTTTATACCAAGACATGAATGGACAAATCAATTTCATGCAAATTTTGGTAAAATGGGAATCTATGCCAAAGAAGTTCTAAATGTAAATGACGATTATAGACAAGAACTTTTGAATTGTATTAATAAAATTAAAGAGAATTTTAAATAAGAGTATGTCCTATTATAGAACATACTCTATTTATACGTATTGATTAATTAGTAATTCGTGATAAATTTCACAGCATCCAGATTTTCCTGAAGCTTCAATACGCGCCACAAGCTTTCCATAAAACTATTGTCTTTAAAAGAACAACATTCAGTACAATTTTTAGGGCAATTTTTCATAATAAATTTTGCCCGTTCTCCATGCATTATTTCCTCAAGTTCGCCTTTTCTTCCTTCTAATATTCCGTAATGATAATTAAGATCTGTTATTCTATCCCAGAGTACGCAACACATGAGATTAGTTCCATATAGCGGAGGAGAAATAAGCGAACTCCAACATCTAGATGGTTTTTCTCGTTCAACCATAGCTCTATTATTGTAGATACTATTTAAATCATTAGGAATTTGATAATCCTTAAGTCCATAAGAATAAGCTGTTTCTTTTAATGCTACAAGTTCCTCTATAACATCTAAAGAAACACTTTCATCTTTAACTCTTTCAAAGTCTGGAACAAGTACCTTTACTCCCTGAAATACATCTACTCCAACATTTACGATAGTTCTAATAAAGTCAGCATAATGTCCAGCATTTAATGGTCTAATACAAGTTCTTGTACCAATCAATAATGAATCCTCTCTGCCAATTTTTGCTCTAGCATTACACAACTTATCTAAAAGATGAATTGCATCAGCATATGAGAAATCATTGTTTTTTGATTTTTGATTAGAATAAGCTTTATAAGAATCTGTTGAAATTCCAGGGAAACTTATTCTGATAAAAGATGCATTTTCAGCCAAGCAATCTAATAACTCATCTGATATTTTGCTTCCTGTACTTACATATACAATTCCCATATTACATTTTTGATTTGCATGTTCTATCATTTTAATTCTATCTTTATACAAGTCTGGATTTCCTTCTCCACATATTTCAAATCTAACAGTATTAAATCCCCGTTTAGATGAATAAGAAGAAATTTCATCCAATATTTTCTTGTATTTATCGATAGGAACGATAGGATATTTGATATGCTGATCTGCTATAGCCCATTTTCTACTTGGACATGCTAAACAATCTTTACAATCAAAATCACAATATGGAAAATCTTTAGCACTTACCGAGAGAATTGGCATTTGTTCTATGCCATATTGAACTGCATATTTAATGGCTTCACAATAATCTTTTTCCGTCAAAGGATAGAGATGTTGTGGAGAGTGTGTCCGCGAAAACCAGATTGTTTTTCCAGTCTCCATGTTTACTGCTGAAAATTGTTTTGCTGTTAAAATACTATTTTTGTTCATTATATCCCTCCTTATGTTATGGAAAAATGTGACAATTTACATAGTTACATTATTATGTTAACATATTAGCTAGTTTTTGTCAAGAAATGCTTAAATACGTGAAAATGTAAGTTTTACTAATTATTAAAATATTTATCAATTTTTGTTATATTTTTACCAATTTTCTTGATATGTTTTTTTACCGTGATTTTTTATAGTCTTCTTTTATTTGAGTATATATATCAACAATCCTATTACAAGCATTTCTTTGTTCATGATAGTATCAATATATTCAGTAAGTTCATTAATTTGATTTTTTATTACATCTTTATCATTTTCAATGATAGTTTTATGATATTTTCTCCATAAATTTTCTCTCTGCCCCTTTAACTCAGGTAATTCGCTTTCAACTTTAGTTTTATAATATTAGGTAACTAATTAGTTAATAGCAGGAAATTTAAAATTTCCTGCTATTTTTTTGCTCTAATAAATAAAAAATACGGTCTATCATATTGGTTAATATATTTAGGAATAACTTTTATACTTTCTTCGTCAGGTAATGGTTCTAAAATTTTATCAATTTTAAATCCACTTTTCACCAATCCATTTATTAAACTACTAAAATTTCTATGATATTTTTTTACCATTACTCCATTCCATTCTTTTTCTCTTAAACCTTCTCTGTTATAGTCTGATACAAGTAAAAACCATTTTCCATTAATTTCTGTATAATTCTTTTTCATCCAAGGCTCGAATTTATTAGCTATTCTTAAAGGATGATCAATAGAAAAAATTAATATTCCATCTTCATTTAATAAATTATATATATCTTTTATTAATTTATCATAGTCCTTTACATAGTGAATAGCTAATGAAGAAATAACTACATCAAATTTTTCTTCCAGTTTATCTATATCTTCCATTGCCATCAATTTGTATCTTATGTCTTTATCTTTGTTATTATCTAAAGCTATTTTTAGCATATGTTCAGATATGTCAATTCCTAATACTTCTTTTGCTCCTAATTCTTTACAATATATGTCATTTTCTCCATAACCACATCCTAAATCAAGAACTTTTTTATTATTCAAGTCTGGTATTAATTTTCTAAAATTAGGTATTTCAACTAAATCATTTGCATTCATTCCCTTGTTTTTATATCTCATTTTATCATATGCATCTGAAAAACTTTTAATATCATATATATTCTGTTTCTCCTATTTCCGTATTTTATTATACCACTTTATCTTCTATATTTCACTACATTATTTTAAATTTCAACTTTTTCTTTCTTTTCTTGGAAATTCTTTATACAGCATCACATTATCTTATATATTCTTTTTCTTCATCTGTATTCTGTAACTTACTTTTATCTAACACCCTAAATCACGCTGGTTTTTTATCAATTGTTGATTTCTCAAATCTTTGGAATTTCACCACTACCACTCAGGGCTAGCTACACTCTTTGCGTTCGATGGAACTTTTAAACCACTCTAGCTGAATATAATGGCTTGAGAAATAATAAAACAATAAGCCAGAAAATTTTTGCGATGAAAATTCATCAAAATAAATAAGCTAAATGCCCTGCAGTAATATACATTTTAGTTGATAATTATTTGTTACTATGTTAATATAGTACCTATATAAATATTAATTTGGCGGGAGAAATAATTATGGAAAAAAGAATGAATAAAGAAGAATTAGTAAAATTGATTGAAAGTTTAAAATTAGATAAAAATGAATACTGGATTTTATCAAGTGGAGCGTTAGTATTACGTGGTATTTATCCAGATGCAGGTGATTTAGATATTGCAGTAACTGAAAAAGGTTTGAAAGAATTAAAAGGTAATTATAATTTGAAGAAAAAAGAAAATGGTTGGTATATTGTTAATGATAAAATTGAATGTGTTCTTGATACAAAAGAAGCTTGGAAAATAGAAAAATATGGAGAGTATAATTTACAGAGTATTGAAAAGTATTATGAATTTTTAAAAGGGAGCACTAGAGAAAAGGATAAAGCAAGAATACCATTAATTGAAGAATATATGAAAAACAGATAATCCAAAAAAACACAATTTTTCTATTAAATTAAAGTATAATATAAAATATAAAAAATGAGAGGGGAAGTTATTTAAGATGGAGGATACTATTATTTATTTAATTAGACATGCTGAAACTGTTGATGAAAATGGAATTAGAAATACAAGCGAAGATTCTCAAATGATTAATGAAAAAGAAATATTATACGTACAAGGTGAAGAACAATCTAAAAAATTAAGCGAGAATATTGAACTTAATAATCTTGACATTATTTGGTCAAGTAGCTATACTAGAGCAAAAGCAACTGCAAAATATATTGCTAATACTAATAATTTGCCGCTCAATTTAGATAGTAACTTAAATGAAAGAAAATTAGGAAATTTAACAGAATTGGGTGAATTTATGAAAGACAAAAAAACAAGAGATCCTTCACAAGAACAATTATTAGATAGAGAATTTAAAACTTCTGATGGAGAAAGTGCTGAAGAAACAAGACGAAGAATGAATAAATTCTTTGATAAAATTCTTAAAGAATATGAAGGAAAAAGAATTGCAGTTATAAGCCATCGGAGGTTCCATAAAATTTTTCTTACTAAATTGGTGCGAAGTAAATGAAAATGTTAAATTAGTATATGATAAAAAAACAGTTTTAGATATAAAATCACCTTGTCTAATAAAATTGTTTTTTAGAAAAAATAAATTAATTAAATTAGAACAAATAGACTAATAATATTATTAAGGACAAGAAGAAATCCTAATAATGACCAATATGAGTATGACTTTAATGAGTTCAAAAATAAAAATATTGAATTAAAAGAAAAAGTTGAAAAAGCAAAATTAACTCAAACTGAATATATGGAATGGCTTGATAAACAATAAGACTATAAATTTATTTTGAACTAATCACCACTAAATCAATTAACCTATGGTGGCAATTAGGTAAAAATATCTATGGAGGTTTTGAATATGGAAAATTATCCACCTTATACGATAACTGACAAAATGTTAAATTATGTATCAGATATAATGAAAAAAATTGGAGAAGCTAATTATTTTGAAAGTTTAAATAGATATCCTGAATTAAGAAGAAAATCAAGGATTAGGTCAATTCATTCTTCTTTGGCAATAGAAAATAATCAACTATCATTATTTCAAGTTGAAGATGTAATAAATGGAAAAATGGTAATCGGAGACCAAAAAGATATTCAAGAAGTAAAAAATGCTTATGAAGCCTATGAACAAATTGATAAAGTAAATCCTTATTCTGTAGAAGATTTAAATAAAATACATGGAATATTAACTTTTTTGGATTGTAAAATAAAATTGAAATAATAAAGTATAAAGGAGTTAAGTAATGAAAGAATCAATAAAAAACATAATAATATCAATATCAATAATTATAATTGCTATTCTAATATCTTTATTTTTTATAAATAATTCTAATACTTCACTTAACAATAAAAAAAGTAAAGAAATAGGCATAGGCAGTAGGACAATAAATATTAATATTTTAGATAATAAAATACTTTGTGAAGATGTAATATTGTTTAATATGCATTCAAGAGAAGAACTTAAGTACAAGTTTTTTCAAGAATATGATTATTTGAACAATACCAAGCTTTATATAAACAATTCAGATAATTTTTATTCGACAAGTTTAAAAATGGATTTATTAAAAGGATATATAAATATAGATAAAAGGTTATTAAATGGTTTAAAAATCACAGATAAAAATGTAAGTATAAAATTAACATATGAACTAGATCTAGATTATATTACAAGATACACAAATACAGATGTTTTACCTCTTTATATGGATTTAGAAAATATAGATTACTTAAATAATTTAACAATAAACTTGAATTCAAATTATACAATTACAAATTTAACTGTAGATAATGCAGAAATAAGCAAAACTAAAGATGGATATGCTATTAATATGAATAATATAAACAACAGTGATGATATGAATATATTATTTAATATGAATACATATCTTAGTAACACAATAAATTCTGATTATGTTAATCCTAATATCTTAAAGGAAACTGAAGAATATGACTATATTAATGAAAGAATATATATTTTAGTGATAATAATAACTATTTCTGTAATATTATTAATATTATCATTAATTATTAATAACCAAAAAAAGACTACTGATTATCGAAGAGATACATCAAATTTAATTTCTCCAATCTTAGCTGAAGCTATCATAGATGGGAAAATTGGATTAAAGGAATTAATAATGACTACTATTGTAGAATTAAATATTAGAGGAAACATCAATATTATAAATAATGATACATTAGAACTAGTATCTTATGATAATCTTGAAATATATGAGCAAAGCATTGTAAATCTTCTATTTAAAAATAAAACTATAAAATTTAGTGATATAAATAATACTTTTGCTAATTCAAATAAATCAACAATACAGTTTACTCAAAAAATGAGTTTAATTAAAAAATGTTTATTAGAGAAAATTTATTCTATAAATATTTTTTCTAAGGGACTTACATTTTTAAATAAAGCTATTGGACTTTGTACTATTTTAATTAGCATAAATATGCCACAAATACTTTTGAATAATTCAAGTTTAATGAAAAAATTCTTTTTTATATTAAGTCTTATTACTACTTTTTATTATATAAAAAGTAATATTGGCAAAAAGACTATAAGAGAAGAAATTATAACTAATAATAAAAGGCGAACGGTAATAGATATAAGAATAGTATTTCTACTTATATTAACGGTATTTATAATAATAAGTACTTCTATAAATGTTGCTAAATATCATATTATATTTTTTATGTTTACATTACTTGCAATTTGTCTAAATATTTATATAGCATATCATAGTCAAGGTATCATCTTAACTAAAGAAGGAAAGGAAGAACAATTAAAGCTTGTAGAATTGAAAAATTATATAAATGATTATAGTTTAATCAGGAATAGAGATTTAGAATCAGTTATTATTTGGGATAAATATTTAGCTTATGCAACGGCTTTCGGAATACCAAATAAGATTACAAATAGTATATATGAAAAATGGTATAATTTAAACATAAACTTACAAGTAGTAGAAAAAATACTGAGTTAATTTTTAAAGTTTTATAGATTACAATATTAATAAAAGTTATTATTATTTCATAATAGCTAAAACTAGTAATTATTATTAGTTTTAGCTATTATCTTCTTGGCTTATGAAACCCCGCGTAAAACACGGGGTTTTCATAAGCCAAAAAAATACGTTATCTCAATCTCTTGAAAATAACGTATTTTATGCACTTTTGATATAATTTTCGTACTTCTGTAGTCTCCTACAGATTTTACATTTTCTGGTCGAGGTGACAGGGATCGAACCTGCGACCTCATGGTCCCAAACCACGCGCGCTACCAACTGCGCTACACCTCGAAATCAAATTAAATAATCAACGCTTATATATAATAGCACATATTTTTACAATTTGCAATAGATTTAAGCAAAAAAATGCCAAAAAATTTTAAGTGTCCATTCAAAAAATAATAGCAACGCAAAATCAATATATAATTTATGCAACTATTTTTTCTATTTCTTCTT
>OMGL01000247.1_pt1 | contig 44656 bp, 39 predicted proteins | sample 1645831 | NCBI WGS metagenome assembly OMGL01 (sample SAMN00849301, study PRJEB25192) | human gut metagenome | reverse complement strand
CGCAGCTCGTAACAGAGCTGCGGGGCGTTTTTTGTGCTATTTGGCTTTTCAGCGCTCGACCCAGATGGACATCTTCGCACTGGTAGAGATGTCGCCGAGAAGGATGGTGTCCATCTTGATGCTGCAGGTCACGGCCAGCGCTTTGTTGGAATCGCTGCCGGTGAGCACCGAGGCGGGCAGGTTCTTGAGGGTCAGCACGGCGGTTCCGTCGGACAGGTCGCCGCTCAGAGTGCCGTCATAGTTCACCTCGCCGATGGCGATGCCGGTGAGACGGCCGGTCATGTTCATGGAAGAGAGCTGCTTGACCGGGAGTTCGAGAGTGAAGGTGCCGTTGGGCTGGCGGGTGAGGGTGGCTTCGCGGGTGGTGTCCACGGCACTGTCGGCCATCGACTCCTTGTCCCCGGACTCCCGCCAGAACCGGACGCCCACCGTCATCTTGACGGCGGCGGCACTGGCACTGACCGCCAGCGTCAGGAGCAGCAGCAGCGAGACGAGGACCGCCCCGGTGCGTCTGCCCATATGCTTCAAAGAAATCGTCATATTCAAGAATCGACCTTTCCAGCCGCAGAGGCGGCTCTGTGCGTTCCAAAACGGAACGCGAAGGAATTTGTCACCGCAAAAATAACATATTCAGAAGAAAAAGTCAATCTGGCTTGTGATGGTTTCACAAAAATGTTTCACATAAGACACATCTTATGGAAGAAAAACACAGACTTTGCCGAAGACACAAAAAAGCCGCCTCCCGGCGGACGGGAAGCGGCAGAAGTCAGGAAAACTCAGACCTCAAAGTTGGGGTCGTCCTTCAGCACGTGGATGCTGGTCATGAAGGGGCTCTGCTCGGGGTCCTGGAACGGAGCCTCCTTGACGTACTTGTTCAGGGCGACAGCAGTGCGGGTGGGGTCGGCGATGGTGCCGGCGCCGCCGATGCAGCCGCCGGGGCAGCCCATGCCTTCCAGCAGGTAGCCGTTGTACTTGCCGGCCTTGGCCAGCATCAGCAGCTTCTTGCACTCGGCGAGGCCCTGTGCGGACGCGATCTTGACGTCCATATCGGGATGCCACTCCTTGACCTTGTCGGCGACAGCCTTGGCGACGCCGCCGGACTGTGCGAAGCCGCGGCCTGCGCCGGAAGCGTGGACCAGATCGACCTCATCGGGATCGACTTCGAGGTTGGCCACATCGATGTCCTTGGCCTCGATGATGCCGGCCAGTTCCTCGAAGGTCAGCACGAAGTCCACATCAGAGCGGACGGTGCGGCGGGAAGCTTCCAGCTTCTTGGCGGCGCAGGGTCCGATGAAGCACATACGGGCCTCCGGGTCGGCCTGCTTCATCATGCGGGCGGTAAAGACCATGGGGGTCATGGTCATGGAGATGTTCTTTGCAAGATCCGGGAAGGCGGTCTTTGCCATCATGCTCCATGCCGGGCAGCAGGAAGTAGCCATGAAGTTCAGCTTGTTGGGGACCTCCTCCAGGAAGTCGTGGGCCTCATCCACGGTACACAGGTCGGCACCGATGGCGACCTCCACGACGTCGTAGAAGCCCAGAGCCTTCAGCGCAGCCTTGAGCTTGCCGGTGGAGGCCAGGCCCGGGAACTGGTTGATGAAGGCGGGAGCGACGAGGGCGTAGATGCGGTCACCGCGGTTGAAGCCCTGAATGAGCTGGTAGATCTGGCCCTTGTCGGCGATGGCACCGAAGGGGCAGTTGACCAGACACTGGCCGCAGGACACGCACTTGCTGTAGTCGATCTCGGCGCGGCCCAGCTCATCGGAGTGGATGGCACCCATGCCGCAGGCAGCGGCGCAGGGACGCTCGGTCTTGACGATGGCGTTGTAGGGGCAGACGCCGACGCAGCGGCCGCACTTGATGCACTTTTCCTGGTCGATGGTGGAACGGCCGCTCTCCCAGGTGATAGCCTTCTTGGGGCAGACTTCCATACAGGGGTGTGCGAGGCAGCCCTGGCACAGGTCGGAGACCTTGACCAGCTTCTCGGGGCAGCGGTTGCAGGCAAACTTGATGACGTTCACCAGCGGGGGGTCATAATACTTATCGGCGATGGAAGCGTCCTCCAGACCGGAGACGACGCTGTTGTGCTCGTCCATGCGGCGGGTGGGCAGGCCCATGGCCAGACGAACGCGCTCCTCGACGATGGCGCGCTCAAGGAAGATGTCCTTGCGGAGCTTGCCTTCCTCACCGGGGATGATGGTGTAAGGGATCTTGCGCATCAGGTGGTTGGCCTGCTCGCCCTTGACGTTGGCGTAGGCCATCCGTGCCACCTCGGTAAAGACCTGGCGGCGGATCTGGATGACCGTCGTGTTGATTCCTCTGAAACTCATTCCAATCTCTCCTTGTTTTGAAACAACAGAACAAAAAACCGCTCCGACGCGGCTTTTCTCCGGGGCATTTGGTACTGGGCTGCTGCAAACAGCCGGATGCCCCGAATAATCCACTTTTATTGTAGCATAAACCCTTCGGGAAGAAAAGAGAAAAGCTTAAAATTTGTTATGAAATTCACAACTGGTACATCTTGCACAAATGCGAACAAATGGATTTGTACAAAACGGCAAAGAACCGGCTAAGACTTACACCATCTCGGCCCGGACGCGCTCGCCGTCGTAGCTGCCCAGCCGGACATGGACGATCTCGCCGCTCTTATGGCCCGGGGCCGAGACCACGACGGGAACATACAGCCGGGTGTAGCCGGTGAAGAGGGTGCCGGAGAGGGGAGTCTCCAGCAGAACGTCGTCTTCGCTGCCCTCGCAGCCGGCCAGCACCTCGCGGCGGATGCCCTCGGCGATGGCGTTCATCTCCCGGCTGCGGGCCTGCTTTTCGCGCTCATGGACCTGGTCGGGGAAGTCGTAGGCGGGGGTGCCGCTGCGGCGGGAGTAGGGGAAGACGTGGACTTTCAGGAAGCCGATCTCCTTCAGGAACGCGCAGCTCTCCCGGAAATCTTCCTCCGTCTCGCCGGGGAAGCCGCAGATGCAGTCGGTGGTGAAGCTGACCGGGCGGTCACCGTAGGCGGCGCGGAGCTGGCGGACCACCTCGGCGTACTGCTCGGCGGTATAGACGCGGCGCATCCGGCGCAGGGTGGCGCTGCAGCCGCTCTGCAGGCTCAGGTGGTACTGGGGGCAGAGCTTGTCCACTGCCGCCAGCCGGGTGATGTATTCGGGGGTCAGCATATCGGGGTCAAGGCTGCCCAGCCGGATACGCTCGATGCCCTCCACCCGGGCGCACTTCTCCACCAGCTCCACAAGGTTGGTGCCGGTGTCGAGGCCGTAGCTGGGCAGGGAGATGGCGCTGAGCACCACTTCCCGGTAGCCGGAAGCGGCCAGCTGGCGCAGCTCGGCGAGGATGCTCTCTTCCGAGCGGCTACGCACCGGGCCGCGGGCGCGGGGTATGACACAGTAGGCGCACTGACGGTTGCAGCCGTCCTCCACTTTGATAAAGGCGCGGGTGTGGGTCTCGAACCGCTCCACCGGCAGTTCCTCGAACCGCTCGCCCTTCGCGTGGGGGGCGATGGCGACGATGCGCTCGTGGCCGTCCAGCAGCTTGAGCACATTATCGAGGATGGCTTTCCGGTCGCCGTTGCCGCAGACCAGGTCGGCCTCCATGAACTGGGCCGCTTCCTCGGGGAAAGCCTGCGGGTAGCAGCCGGTGAGGACGGTGACGGCGCCGGGGTTCTCGCGCTTGGCCCGGCGGAGCCACTTGCGGCTCTTCTGGTCGCCGAAGTTGGTGACGGTGCAGCTGTTCACCACAAAGACGTCGGCCTCTTCGCCCTCCGGCACGATGGTGAAACCGGCGGAGCGGAACATCTGTTCCAGCGCACCGGTCTCATTTAAGTTGACCTTGCAGCCAAGGGTATAAAAACAAACTCGCATGGGGTGTCCTTTCCAAAACCTCTCCGATTTGGCTCCCCTGTCGGGAAAGCTGGCTGCGAAGCAGACGGAGAGGTTATTACCTTATAATAAACCATCCTATTATAGCAGATTTTTCCCGGGGAGAAAAGAGCATTCCGGCCTCTTTTTTTGCATAGAATGCAATCAGACAGACATTGCGGGGAGGGACAAGGGATGGAACGAAAGAATTTTGCGGTGCTCTGCGCAGCCGTGCTCTGTTTCTGGCTGTTTGCACTGGCCCTTGGGACGGCGGAGGGCGTGGGCCTGCGGGCCGTCATGCACCCGGAAGAGAGGACCGTCAGCGCCGACATCGAGGAAGCGGCGGAAGGGTTGCTGCTGCCGGCCGCAGCTGCCGCGCCTCAGCTCGACCTCAACTGCCGCGCTGCCATCCTCATTGAGCAGGGGAGCGGACGGGTCCTCTACGAGAAGAACGCCGACGAGCGGGTCCCCATCGCCTCCATCACCAAGGTGATGACCCTGCTGCTTGCTTTCGAGGCTGTCCACGACGGGCGGCTGACCATGGAGACGCCGGTGCCGGTGAGTGAGCACGCCTACCACATGGGCGGCAGTCAGATCTGGCTGGAGCCGGGGGAGCACTTTACATTGGACGAGATGATAAAGGCAATCTGCGTTTCCTCTGCCAACGACGCGGCAGTGGCCGTGGCTGAGCTGGTGGGCGGCAGTGAGCCGGCCTTCGTGGAGCAGATGAACGCCCGGGCCGCCTCGCTGGGGATGGAGCAGACGTCTTTCCGCAACGCCTGCGGGCTGGACGCCGAAGGCCATCTCTCCACGGCCCGGGATGTGGCCGCCATGAGCCGCACCATCCTGAACACCTGTCCCGAGGTGCTGCACTACACCGGCATCTGGACGGATACCCTCCGGGGCGGGGCGACCCAGCTGGTCAATACGAATAAGCTTCTCCGCCGGTATGAGGGGATCACCGGCCTCAAGACCGGCACCACCGGCGGCGCGGGCATCTGCATCTCGGCCAGCGCCACCCGGAACGGCCTTTCCCTCATCGCGGTGATATTGGGCGCACCGTCCAGCGCCGACCGCTTCGACGCCGCCACGACTCTGCTGGACTATGGCTTCGGGGCCTATGAGGCCGCGCCGCTGCCAAAACTCGAGGCACAGCCGCTTCAGATCACGGTCAAAGGCAGCGCGGCGGGCAGCGTCCCGCTGGATTACTCGGCCCTGCCGGAGACGGTGCTGGTGGAGAAGGGGAGCGGGGCATCCCTGCATACCGAATTGACCCTGCCCGAGGAGCTGGAAGCCCCGGTGGAGCGGGGCCAGACGCTGGGTAAAGCCGCGGTCTATCAGGGGGAAGCACTTTTGGAAGAGTACGAAGTGCGTGCTGCCGCCGATGCGCCGAGGATGACTGTCCGGGATGCCATCGGCCTGCTGTGGCAGAGCCTCACCGGCGCGGCATGACCGAAAACTGCGCACTACCGGTCAAAAACGGTCAGCGAGGGCAAAGAATGGCTTGGACGTTTGTATAAAAGATGTAAGAGCATACAAAACAACACTATTAAAATTGTATGAAAAGCGAGGATTTTGGCCTTGACTTTGCCCGGCGGGAACGGTACACTTATACCAAGAAAAACCCTCGCCGGGCAAAGAACCCGTAAAATGTTTTGGAGGTTTTGATAGAATGAGTCTCGCTCTGAATACAAAGCACCTCTCCAGTTTCATCAACGAAGAGGAATACAAGGCCATCTACCCCCAGGTAGAGGCCGCGCACAAGACGCTGGAAGCCAAGAACGGCCCCGGCAGCGACTTCCTGGGCTGGATGTATCTGCCCCGTGATTATGATAAGGAAGAGTTCGAGCGCATCAAGGCAGCTGCTGCCAAGATCCGTGAGGATTCCGACGTTCTGGTGGTCGCCGGCATCGGCGGCAGCTATCTGGGCGCACGCGCCGTCATCGAAGCCGTCAAGGGTATGTACCACAACGAGCTGGACAACGGCCTGAAGATCTACTTCTGCGGCAACAGCATCAGCCCCACCTATCTGAATGACATCATCGCGCTGTGCAAGGGCAAGCGCTTCTCCATCAACGTCATCTCCAAGTCCGGCACCACCACCGAGACCTCTCTGGCCTTCCGTGTGCTGCGCAAGCTGCTGGAAGACGAGATGGGCGTGGAAGAAGCCAACAAGCGCATCTACGCCACCACCGACCGTGCCAAGGGTACCCTCAAGCAGCTGGCTGACGCCCAGGGCTGGCCCACCTTCGTTGTCCCCGACGATGTCGGCGGCCGCTACTCCGTCCTTTCCGCTGTGGGCCTGCTGCCCATCGCTGCTGCCGGCATCAACATCGACGACGTCATGAAGGGCGCAGCCGACGCGATGGAGCGCTTCTCCGTGCTCAGCCCCGACAACGACGCCTACAAGTATGCGGCCATCCGCAACATCCTGTACCGCAAGGGCAAGAGCATCGAGATCCTCGAGTGCTATGAGCCGAACTTCACCCTCATGAACGAGTGGTACAAGCAGCTGTTCGGTGAGAGCGAGGGCAAGGACAACAAGGGTCTGTTCCCCGCAAGCTGCATCTTCTCCACCGACCTGCACTCCATGGGTCAGTTCATCCAGGAAGGCTCCCGCACCATGTTCGAGACCATCGTGGATGTCAAGAAGCCCGCACAGGACCTCTTCATCGACAAGCTGGAGGGCAACTTCGACGGCCTGAACTTCCTGGCTGACCAGAACATGAGCGTGGTCAACCGCAAGGCCATGGAAGGCACCATCCTCGCCCACACCGACGGCGGCGTGCCGGAGGTGGTCATCGAGGTGGACGACCTGTCCGCCTATAATGTGGGCTACCTCATCTATTTCTTCTGGCGTGCCTGCGCCTGCAGCGGCTACCTGCTGAGCGTCAACCCCTTCAACCAGCCGGGCGTCGAGAGCTATAAGAAGAACATGTTCGCTCTGCTGGGCAAGCCGGGTTATGAGAACCTGACCGCCGAGCTGGAAGCAAAGCTGAAGTAAGAGCAAGCGGAACAAAAAACGATCTCCCGCCGTGAGGCGTGGAAAATACAGGAGGACAGAACTATGATTAAACTGATTGTTGGCACCAAAGGCTCCGGTAAGACCAAGGCTATGATCGACATGATCAATGATTCGGTCAAGACCTCCAAGGGCAACGTCGTTGTCGTCGAGAAGGGCATGAAGCTGACCTATGAGGTCCCCAACGCCGCCCGTCTCATCGACCTGGACGAGTACAAGATCGCCGGCGGCGAGATGCTGTACGGCTTCGTGGCCGGCCTGCTGGCAAGCAATTATGACATCACTGACCTGTACATCGACGGCATCCTGAAGGTGCTGGATCACGACATCAACCGTCTGGGCGTCGTTCTGGACGAGATCGCTGCTGCCGCTGGCGACTCCATCAAGGTCACCGTCACTGTCAGCGCTGACGAGGCTGCTCTGCCCCACGATGTGAAGAAGTACCTGTAAAATAACTCTGAAATTTCTGATTTGAAGCATCCCAGACAGGCAGGAAACCGGAGAATTTGAAATTTTTTCGGTTTTCTGCCTGTTTTGGTGTTGACAAAGGGCTGTGTTGGCGCTATACTAACAAAGCAGCCTTTTATGAGGTGTACTATGCAATTTGACCTGAGAAAGTTTATCGTATCCGGCACGAAGCCTTACGTCGCAGAGTTTCAGTGTGATTTGTCTGCAAAGGATTTTGCCGGTGCAAGGATCGAGCAGCCTGTGACGGCCCGCTTTGAGGCGGTGCCGGATGGCGAGGAGATCCGGATGACGCTGCGGGCAAACGCATTGGTGCACGGAGAGTGCGCCCGCTGCCTCGACCCCGTCGAACGGGAAGAGACGGTGCAAGCAGAGTGGACGGTCAGGGAGCGCGATCTGGACGACCCGGATTTCGACCTGCCCCTCAACGAAAAAGGACATCTGGATGTGGATGAATGGCTCTGTCAGGAATTCATGTTCCAGATACCGACGGTGCTGCTTTGCAGCGCTGACTGCCCGGGCTTGTGTCCCCGGTGCGGGAAGAAGATGGCCGAATGTACCTGCCCTCCGGCAGAAGCTGAGGCCGAACCCGCAGACGCAAGGCTAGCGATACTCAAATCACTGCTGAACTGAGAAACCCATCAAGGAGGTGCAAAAATATGGCAGTACCTAAGAGACATCTTTCCAAGGCCCGCCGCGACAAGCGTCGCAGCAATGTTTGGAAGCTGGAGGCCCCCGCACTGGTCAAGTGCAGCAACTGCGGCTCTCTGAAGCTCCCCCACCAGGCATGTGGCAACTGCGGTTACTACAAGGGCGAGGAAGTCATCAAGAAGGGCTAATTTGCGCAGAATTGGTGGCACATTGGTGTTATGTACAGAAGGGGAGGGCGCAATGCCTTCCCCTTCTTGCTTTGTCTTGAAAACGAAATTGTGAGGTGAAAGCATGGCCATCAGGATCGACCGCGTGGACGCGGGCAGCGAGGCGGAAGCCCTCGGCCTCGCCGGCGGCGACGAGCTGCTGAGCGTGGACGGCAACGAGCTGAACGACACGCTGGACTATGATTTTTATACCGACAGCAAGAGCTTCCACCTCAAAGCGAGAGTGGCGGACGGCATCCGGGAGTGGGACGTCCGGCGGGAAGAGCGCGGCCCCTTCGGCTGCGACTTCTCCACCTATCTGGGCGACCAGAAGCACTCCTGCTCCAACCACTGTATGTTCTGCTTCATCGACCAGCTGCCCCCGGGAATGCGTGAGAGCCTCTACTTCAAGGACGACGACGAGCGCCTGTCCTTTTTGTTCGGCAACTATATCACCATGACCAACATGCAGGACCACGAGATCGACCGCATCATCAAGATGCACATCTCGCCCATCAACATCTCGGTCCACACCACCAATCCCCAGCTCCGCGTGCGGATGCTGGCGAATAAACGGGGCGGCGAGGTGCTGAAGTACCTGCCCCGTCTGGTGGAGGGCGGCATCGCCGTCAACTGCCAGCTGGTGCTCTGCCGGGGCATCAACGACGGCGACGAGCTGCGCCGCACCCTCACCGACCTGCTGGAGCTGACCCCGATGGTGCAGAGCGTGGCGGCAGTCCCCTGCGGCGTGACGGACTACCGCCAGAACCTCTTCAAGCAGACGCCCTACGACGCTGAGACCAGCGCCGCCGTCATCGACGTCATGGAAGAGTTCGGCGACGAGTGCAAGCGCCGCCACGGCAAGCGCATCATCTACCCCAGCGATGAGTGGTACCTCAAGGCCGGCCGCCCCATCCCGGAGCCGGAGTTCTATGAGGACTACGACCAGCTGGAAAACGGCGTGGGCATGATGAGCCTCTTCCGGGAGGAATTTCTGGCCGAGCTGGAAAAACCCCACCGCATCTATGGCACCAAAAAGATGGATGTCGTCACCGGCACCATGGCTGCGCCCCTCATCACCGAGATGATGGACGAGCTGCGCCGCCAGTACCCCATGATAGAAGTAAAAGTGCATCCCATCAAAAACAACTTCTTCGGCGGCAACGTCGGCGTGGCGGGCCTCGTCACGGCGACCGACATCATCGCTCAGTGCGAGGGCCGGCTGTCCAGCGGCACGCTGGGCGTGCCTGCCGTGATGCTGCGAGAGGAAAAGGACACCTTCCTCGATGATATGACCATCGAGCAGCTGGGCCAGCGGCTCGGCGTGAAGGTGGAAGTCCTGCCCACCAGCGGCGGCGACGAGGCCAAGGCCCTGCTGCGCAGCGGCCTGCATATCGCCCGCCGGAGAAGACCGTAATTTTACCCCTTTTGTGAAAGGAGGAACCCCCTATGAGCAAACCGATCGTTGCTGTGGTGGGCCGCCCCAACGTGGGCAAGTCCACCCTGTTCAATAAGCTCTGCGGCCAGCGTCTGGCCATCGTGGAGGATACCCCGGGCATCACCCGCGACCGCATCTTCGCCAACTGCGAGTGGAGCGGCCACGAGTTCCTGCTGGTGGATACCGGCGGCATCGAGCCCAAGGCCACCGAGGGCATTCTGGCCCACATGCGCGAGCAGGCCCAGATCGCCATCGACACCGCCGACTGCATCATCATGGTGGTGGACGTGCACAACGGCCTGACCGCCGCCGACGAGGACGTGGCCCATATGCTGCGCCGCAGCCACAAGCCCATCATCCTCGCTGTCAACAAATGCGACAATGTGGGCGAGACCCCCATGGAGCTCTACGAGTTCTATAACCTCGGCTTCGACGAAGTCATGCCCATCTCGTCCGTCCACGGCCACGGCACCGGCGACCTGCTGGACGCCGTCTGCGCCCACCTCGATTTCAGCGAGACTGTCGTGGAGGAAGACCGCATCCCCGTCGCCATCATCGGCCGCCCCAACGTGGGCAAGTCCAGCCTGACCAACCGCATCCTCGGTGAGAACCGCATGATCGTGGCCAACGAGGCCGGCACCACCCGCGACGCCATCGATACCCCCGTGGACAACGCTTACGGCAAGTTCATCTTCACCGATACCGCCGGTCTGCGCAAGCGCAGCAACATCACCGACGGCCTCGAGCGCTACATGGTCGTCCGCGCACTGGCCGCTGTCGAGCGCAGCCGCGTGGCCCTCATCCTCGTGGACGCCACCGTCGGCTTCACCGAGCAGGACAGCAAGGTGGCCGGTTACGCCCACGACCAGGGCAAAGCCTGCATCATCGTCGTCAACAAGTGGGACGCCGTGGAGGGCAAGGAGACCAACACCATGGAACTGCAGCGCCGGGGCTATGCCGAGTGCTTCAGCTTCATGGGCTACGCTCCCATCATCTTCATCTCGGCCCAGACCGGCTACAACGTCAACAAGCTGATGCAGCTCATCCGCGACGTGGACAGCCAGAACGGTGCCCGCGTACCCACCGGTGTGCTGAATGAGATGCTGGCCCGTGCTACCGCTCGGATGCAGCCGCCCAGCGACAAGGGCCGCCGCCTGAAGATCTTCTACCTGACCCAGGCTTCCACCCGTCCGCCGACGTTTGTGGCCTTCGTCAACGCAAAGCACCTGTTCCACTTCAGCTATCAGCGGTATATCATCAACCAGATCCGCGAGAACTTCGGTCTGGAGCACACCCCCATCCGCCTTGTCGTGCGTGAGCGCGGCTCCGGCGAAGTGGGTGCGAAGGACGTATAAGGAAGGGAGACTGGTTCTATGACCGCATTTCTCATTGTGCTGGCGGTCGCTGCCGAAGCCTATCTGCTGGGCAGCGTGGACACCGGCATCCTCGTCAGCAAGTATCTGTACCATGACGACGTCCGCACCCACGGCTCGGGCGCTGCCGGTATGACCAACATGCTGCGCACCTTCGGCAAGAAAGCCGCTGCCCTCACGGCGGTGGGCGATGTGCTCAAGGGCGTCGTGGCCGTCTGCCTTGGCCGGTGGCTGTTCGGCCATCTACCCGCCGATGCTGCCGTCTCGCCCTATCTGGGCGTCTACCTCGCCGCCATCCTCGCCGTGGTGGGCCACTCCAAGCCCATCTACTTCGGCTTCAAGGGCGGCAAGGGCGTGCTGGTGGCTGCCGGTGCCATTCTGGCAGTCCAGCCGGTGCTGCTGCCGGTGCTGGCACTCATCTTCCTCGTCTGCCTGGTCCCCACCGGCATGGTGTCGCTGGGCAGCATCACCATGGCCTCGGCCTACCCGGTGCTGACGCTGGTGTACAGCCTCATGCGCGGCCTGCCGACTCAGGACGTGGTGGTCTGCACCGTCGGCGCTGCCATCATGGGCGGCATGGTCATCTGGATGCACCGTTCCAACATCCAGCGCATCCGGGACGGCAAGGAGTACCGTTTCGGCCAGAAGCACAAGAGCAACTAAGCATAAAAAATGCCCCGCAGGCAGCTCTCGACGAGCGTCCTGCGGGGCATTTTACTTGTCAGGATCATTCCGGGTCTGCTTCCAGCAGCGTGTCGGTGTTGTCCTCGTACTTGGGGTCTTCGATGGCGACTTCAAGCTCCGTGTTGGTATCGTCATGATGCAGGTGCTTGCGCAGCCGGGCGGCGAATTCCTCTGACGGGATGCCGCTCTGGCTGGGGGAAAGGTCGGGTGCGGGGTGGCCGTCGGGCAGATGAGCGCCGAAGGCCGGCACGAAGAAGAACCTCCGCACGATGAAGATGAGGGCGATGGCGCTCACGCTCAGCAGGTTCTCCATGGCAGACTCGTGACCCACCACCATGTGGCGGGCGATGGCGTAGAGCAGCACTTCGAGGCTGGAACCGGGGCTGTGCTTGGCCAGCATCTTGATGAACTCGATGCCGATGACGATGTCCAGCGCCCGCTGTAAGAAGGTGCTCACCTCGACGTCGTTGCCGTCGAACAGCAGGCCGGGCATCCACTGCAGCAGCGGCACCATCGACAGCAGCAGGCCGATGAGGACGAGGCCGGACAACAGGATCTCGAGCAGGGTGGCTGCGCTGATGATCTTGTTGCGCAATTCGGCGCGGCTGTGGCTTTCAACACGGGAATTGGACATGGGCAGGGACCTCTCTTTCAAATTTGACCGGAAATCTTTTACAACAGTTCGATTCTATTGTAACAAAAGCGAAAAACGAAGTCAATTTCTCCGGCTGGGAAAGTTAACCAGCATGAAAAACTGGAATCGAAGGCAGACAAAAGGGGCCGTCCGCACCCGGAATGGAGTGCAGACAGCCCCTCTTTGTGCTGAAAAGGCGGCTTAGGCCTCAGCGATGGCTTCGATCTCACAGAGCACGCCCTTGGGCAGGTCTTTCACGGCCACGCAGCTGCGGGCGGGCTTGGAGGTGAAATACTTGGCGTACACCTCGTTGAAAGCGGCAAAGTCGGCGATGTCGGCCAGGAAGCAGGTAGTCTTGACCACCTTGTCAAAGCCCACGCCGGCAGCTTCGAGGATAGCGCCCACATTGCGGCAGCTCTGGTCAGCCTGTGCGGTGATGCCCTCGGCGACTGCGCCGGTGGCGGGGTCTACCGGGATCTGGCCGGAGGTGAAGACGAGACCGCCCACGGTGTAGCCCTGAGAGTAGGGGCCGATGGCGCCGGGAGCTTTTTCGGTGCTGATGATGTTCATATCGATTACCTCACATATCATAAATAGGGGAGTCTCCCGCCAAAAGGGGAGCCGATGAAAAAAGTCTACCACCAACTGTCCCCGCCGTCAACGGGCAGCAGGGAACGGTCCCGGAATTTCCGGAAAAAGGGAATGTAAAATTATTTGGAAAAATCTGTGCAAATCATCTTGACAAGAAATAAACTTTTATGATAAAAATAGAGCATGAAAGTAACATTTTTGCAGAAAAACGCAGGCGCAGCGCAGGCAGGAAAGCCAGCTTTGCGCAGGCGCGTTTCTTTTTTGCAGAAAAAGCGAATTTCTGAACCCTCGGAAGGGGCAGAAAGGATAAGATATGTCGATTTTGGTAGATGATTCAAATAAAACAGCCTGCCGTGCAGCGGAGGCTGGACTGCAGCAGAAAAACTGTGCTGCGCTGGTGCGTCCGGCGGGTACGGGCAAAGGCTGCATCGTGTGGGAGCTGCTGGACGCCCACCCCGAGATGCGCGTGCTCTGGGTGGTGTCCTGCGCTGCCCGTCTGGAACTGCGCCGCGCCCTGACAAAGCGGCTGGGCCGGACGCTGGGCGGCCGGGTGCGGCTGATGAGCTGCGAGCAGCTGGCCGTGCAGAATGCGCTGGGCTGGGTGGCGCTGGCTGAGTTCCGGCCCGGCCTGCTGGTACTGGACGGCTGGAGGGAGATGAGCGCAAAGGACTGGACCGACTGCGTCCAGCCTCTGTTCCGCCTCTGCCCGGGGGCAAAGCTGCTGGCTCTGGGGGAGCCGGACGCCCCGGGCGACAGCTGCCGCGCTGCCGAGGAGATGCTGGCCGACGCCATCGTGGAGCCGCTGGCGCTGGGTGGGGCGATGGCCGAGGGTCTGCTGCCCATGCCGGCCTCCTATACGGCCCTGCTCTGGCCGCTGGAAGATGCGATGGCCCGCCTCCGTGCTGAGGTGAAGAACCTCCATCTGCCGGGCTGCCCTGACCCAAACGCCGAGAAATATCAGGCTCTGAGCCTCGCCGTAGAAAAGCTTCCGCCGGTGGAACAGCTGCTGTCGCAGTGGCTCCCGGATGCTGCCGGGCGCTGCCTCGTCCTCTGCGAGGATGATGCAGCGGCGGCGCAGACCGCAGAGCAGGCCGAGAAGCTGTTTGGTGCAGGAACACATATTTATAAGGATGCAGAAGGCTTTGCAGCCGATGAAGCGGCCACCCTCCGGTTGCTGGTCTGTGCCAACGGCCCGGCGGTGCAGGCTCCTCTGGCCGGGATCTCGGGCGTGGTGCTGGTGCGCCGCAGCGCTGAACCGACCGCATACCGGCAGATGCTGGCCCGCGCCCTTGCGGCCTGCGGCAGTGTGCCGGTGGCAGAGCTGAGCGCGGCCTTTGAGGCGCTGACCTGTGTGCAGCAGCTGCGGAAGGAGTGCAGCGCGGCGGGGGCAGAAGCCTTCCCGCTGGAAGAGCCCCTTTCTGCCTGTCGCCGGGCTTACCGGCAGCTCCGCCGCGCGCTGGACTCCGACTGGGAGCGCTATTATGCCGCCGCAAAGCAGATGACGGCAGAGGGAAAGACGCTGGACGTGCCTCGCTCCTACAGCTTCGGGGGCGTGGCCGTGGGCCGCTGGCTGGAAAACCAGCGCCTTGTCCGGGCCGGAAAGAAAAAGGGACGCCTCACCGCCGCGCAGGCCGCCCGGCTGGACAAAATCGGCATGAACTGGCAAAAGCGGCTCGAGCTGGCGTGGGAGAACGGCTGTGCTTCGGCCCGGCGGTACCGCGACAGCCACAGCGACCTGCTGGTGCCGGTCCATTATAAGGATAAGGACGGCTTTGCGCTGGGCGAGTGGATCGTCTATAACCGCCAGCGCTATCTGGGCGGGAACCTGCCGTCAGACCGCGTCGAGCGCCTCGAGGCACTGGGCATGGTGTGGGACACCGGCAGCATCCTCTGGGAGAAGAGCTATGCCGCCGCCGTCCAGTATTATCTGGAAAATCACACGCTGGAAATTCCCGTCAAGTATGTCACGCCGGACGGCATGGCGCTGGGCGTTTGGCTGGGCAGTCAGCGTGCTGCTTATAAAGAAGGTGTGCTGACCGACGCCCAAATCGAAAAGCTGGAAGCGCTGGGAGTGGACTGGGCGAACCGGAACGACCGCAAGTGGCAGACCGCCTACGAGGCCGCCGTGAAGTACCACGCCGCCCACGGGAACCTCGACGTTTCCACCGAGTACATCGACGAAGACGGCATCCTGCTGGGCAAGTGGGTGTCCCGCCAGCGGTACGCATGGCAGAACCCCGAGCGCAGCAGCGCCCGGGTGACGCCGGAGCGGAAAGCTCTGCTGGACGAGCTGGGCATGAATTGGGAAAAGACCGACTCGTGGCAGCACCGCTACGAGCTGGCCGTGGAATACAAAAAGGAGCACGGCAGTCTGGCCGTTCCGGCCCAGTACCGGACGGAGGACGGCATCTGGCTGGGCAGCTGGCTGTCCCGTCAGAAGCAGATGCTGCGGGAGGGCAAAAAGCTCTCCGCCGAGCGCCGCGCGGCCCTGAAAGAGCTGTTCAAGGGCGAAAAAGGCCGACGCCTCAGCGCCCCGGTGCCGCCCGCGTGCAGCGTGCGGGAACAGAACTGGCTGGATAACTACCAGAGCGCCAGGCTCTACGCCGAGAAGAAGGGCAGCCTCCTCGTGCCTGCCGGATACGTAGACGAGAACGGCTTCCGTCTGGGCGTCTGGATCTCGAACCTCCGGGCTGCCCGCAAGGCCCGGCCCGGCTCGTTCCAGGTGACGCCGGAGCATATCGCTCTGCTGGACGCCATCGGGATGCAGTGGGACGCCCGGGAGGCCAAGTGGGCCGGGGCGTTCCGCCGTGCCGAAGAATACTGCGCCGCCCACGGCAATCTGCTGGTGCCGGTGAACTATAAGACCGAAGACGGCTTCTGCCTCGGCGACTGGGTCCGCCGGATGCGCGAAAACTACGCCTGTGCCGAGAAAAAGCTGACGTCAGAGCGCATCGCAAAGCTCGAAGCGCTGGGCATGGTCTGGACCGTGCCGCAGGAGGGCTGAGATATTGCATTTTAGGGCGGAGTGTGTTATACTTCACCTCGTCTGAATAGAAAACAGCAGGTGCCTGCCGCCGGGGCTTCGTCCCCGGTCGGGAGGGTAAAAGGGAAGCGGGTGCGAGTCCCGCGCGATCTCGTCACTGTGATAAGGGAGTCCGCTGCCTTGGCGCTCAGCGCCGGTCACTGGAGGCTTTGCCTCTGGGAAGGCGGCAGCGGGCGGTGAGCTTTCAGTCAGGAAACCTGCCCGCTGTTGGTACAGGAGCGTCCGGCTCCGGATCACGAGGAATTGGTCGTACCAAAAAGCCCGAAAGTTCAAAGGGTCTTTTTGCTGTGCCTTCCGCGCGGTGAAAAGGCTCTTTTTTCGTTTGAGCTGACCCCCCGTTTCGTACCCTTTCTATCGGAAAAGTACATTCCACACAACAGAAAGGACTCAAACAATGCGTAAGGCAACCAACAAGAACTGGCAGCGCGTCACCGCCGCTGCCGCCGCACTGGCCCTGTGTGCCGGTGTGCTCACCGGCTGCGGTGCATCTTCTTCCACTGCCGCCAGCAGTACCGCCGCAAGCTCTGCCGCCGCCAGCGGAGTGAGCAGCGAGGAGGCTGATGAAATGGCAGCAAAGAATGTGGCAGATCTCATCGACGCCATCTATGTGCAGGAGCGCAACGAGAACACTGACGCTCAGTGTGAGGCTGCAAAGGCCGCATGGGACGCCCTGACCGACGCTCAGAAGGAGATGGTCGAGGGCGAAGAGGCTGACCCCGATTACTTTGGCCGCGACACCGGCGATGCCTCCAAGGACGACGCCCGCAATGAGGACAACATCGGCGACAACGAGATCCTGGTCGTCAGCTTCGGCACCTCGTTCAACGACAGCCGCGCAGCGGACATCAAGGGCATCGAGGACGCCATCCAGGCCGCATATCCCGACTGGTCTGTCCGCCGCGCCTTCACCGCACAGATCATCATCAACCATGTTCAGGCCCGTGATGGCGAGAAGATCGACAACATGGAGCAGGCCATGGAGCGCGCTGTTGCCAACGGCGTGAAGAATCTGGTCGTCCAGCCCACCCATCTGATGCATGGCGCTGAGTACGACGAGATGATGGAGATGGTGGACAGCTACCGCGATAAGTTCGAGTCCGTCGCCATCGCCGAGCCTCTGCTGGGCGAGGTGGGCAGCGATGCCACCGTCATCAACGCCGACAAGGAAGCTGTCGCCAAGGCCATCACCGCCGAGGCCGTCAAGACCGCCGGTTTCGACAGTCTGGACGCTGCTGCTGAGGACGGCACCGCTTTTGTCTTCATGGGCCACGGCACCTCTCACACCGCAAAGGTGAGCTACACCCAGATGCAGTCTCAGATGGAGGCTCTGGGCTACAAGAATGTCTTCATCGGCACCGTCGAGGGCGAGCCTGAGGAGACTGCCTGCGAGAATGTCATCGAGGCTGTCAAGGCCGCCGGTTACACCAAGGTCGTCCTGCGTCCCCTGATGGTCGTTGCAGGCGACCACGCCAACAACGATATGGCTGGCGACGACGAGGATTCCTGGAAGAGCCAGTTCGAGGCCTCCGGCGAATTCGACTCTGTCGATTGCCAGATCGCCGGTCTGGGCGAGGTCGCTGACATCCAGCAGCTCTACGTCGCACACACCAAGGCCGCTGTCGATTCCCTGAACGGCTGAGCATAAGTTTATGATTGCCCGGAAAGGAGTGCCTTTTCGGGCAATTTCTTTTTCCGGCTGCTTTGAATTCGGGCCATTGCGTGTTATAATCTTTTCTGTAAAATAGATACTTCGAGGTATATCATCATGAAACTGAACCATAAATTTGCTCTTCTGCTGGCCGGCGCTGTGCTGGCTGGTTCTCTCACCGGCTGCGGCGCATCCGGCACCCCGGCCAGCGCTGCCGCTTCCTCCGAGGCTGCGGCTTCCTCTGCCGTGAGCGAGGCAGCTTCCGAACCGGCGGCAGAGGCCGCTCTGCCCGACGGCGTCTACACCGCCGACTTTGACACCGACAGCTCCATGTTCCATGCCAACGAGGCCAATGACGGCAAGGGAACGCTGACTGTGAAGGACGGTCAGATGACCTTCCACGTCAGCCTCGTCTCCAAGAAGATCGTCAACCTCTACGTCGGCATGGCCGCTGACGCCGAGGCCCACGAGGGCGACTGGCTCCAGCCCACCACCGACACCGTCACCTACAGCGACGGCACTTCGGATGAGGTGTACGGCTTCGACATCCCGGTGGAGGCTCTGGACAAGGACTTCCAGCTGGCCATCCTCGGCTCCAAGGGCAAGTGGTACGACCATACCGTCCGTGTCGCCAACGCCCAGCCTGCTGCGGCGGAAGCACCTGCCGACGGCACCTACACCTGTGACGTGACCCTCGAGGGCGGCTCTGGCCGCGCCACCGTGGAAAGCCCTGCGGCCCTGACCGTGGCCGACGGCAGGATGACCGCCACCATCGTCTGGTCCAGCCCCAACTACGACTATATGCTGGTGGATGGCGAAAAGTATCTGCCCACCAACACCGAGGGCAACTCTACCTTCGAGATCCCCGTTACTGCTCTCGACACCCCGCTGGATGTGGTGGGCGATACCGTCGCCATGAGCACCCCGCATGAGATCGAGTATACGCTGACCTTCGCCTCTGCATCCCTGATCGAGGCAAAGTAACGATGAAACGCCGCAATTTCCTGAAAGCCCTGCCTGCCGCCGCCCTCACCCTTGCGGGCTGCGGGCAGCACAAGACCGCCCCGGCCAATACAGCATCCCTCGTGTTCGACCACAGCTACCCGCTGGACTATGCCACCCAGTTTTCCGCCGACTGCTATGAGGGCGGCTATGTGATGATCGACATCCCGGACGCCGGGCGGTTCCTCGTCGTCCCCGAGGGGGCCGCCGAGGTGGACGACCTGCCCGAGGACGTCGTGGTGCTGCGCCAGCCGCTGGATCATATTTATCTCGTCTCCACCTCGGTGATGGACCTCTTCGTCCATCTGGACGCATTGGACAGCATCGCCCTCTCCGGCACGAAGGCCGAGGGCTGGTATGTGGAAGAGGCCAAACAGGCCATGCAGGAGGGCCGCATCGCCTACGCGGGCAAGTACAGCGCCCCGGACTATGAGCGCATCCTTGCCGCCGGCTGCACCCTCGCCATCGAGAACACCATGGTGCTCCACGACCCCGAGGTCAAGGAGCAGCTGGAAAAGTTCGGCGTGCCGGTCCTCGTGGAGCGCTCGAGTTACGAGAGCGGCCCGCTGGCCCGGATGGAGTGGCTCAAGCTCTACGGCATCCTGCTGAATAAGACTGAGATGGCGGAAGAGGTCTTTCGCCAGAAGGTGGAGCAGGTGGCCCCTATCCTCGAGCAGGAGAACACCGGCAAGACCGCGGCCTTCTTCTCCATCACCACAAATAACCTCATCACCGTCCGCCGCACCAGCGACTATGTGGCCCAGATGGTGGGGATGGCCGGCGGCGTCTACATCTTCGACGACCTCGAGGGGGAGACGTCGGCCCAGTCCACCATCAAACTGCCGCTGGAGACGTTCTACGCCCGGGCCAGGGACGCCGACGTCCTCATCTACAACAGTACCATCGAGGGCGTGATGGAGACCCGTGACCAGCTCATCGAAAAATGCCCGATGCTGGCGGATTTCAAGGCCGTCCAGTCCGGCGACTGCTGGTGTACGGCCCAGAGCCTCTTCCAGCAGAGCATGGAGCTGGCCGACCTCATCTCGGATATGAACCTCGTCTTCACCGAGGGCTCGCCCGACCCGGCGTCCCTCCGTTTCTTGCAGCGCATCGTATAAAAGGAGCTTTGTCATGACCAACACCCGCCGCCTCAGCCTCGCGTACCTCGCCCTCACGGCGGGGGTCGCGGTGCTGTTTGCACTCAACCTGTTCTGGGGCAGTGTGTCCCTGACGCCCGGCGCGGTGGCGGCGGCTCTGCTGGGCCGGGGCGAAGATGCGCTGGCCGTGGGCATCGTGCTCCAGCTCCGTCTGCCCCGGGCGGTCATGGTCGTGCTGCTGGGCGCGGCCCTCTCGGCTGCAGGCTACCTCCTGCAGACCTTCTTCGCCAACCCCATCGCCGGCCCCTTCGTCATGGGCGTGTCCAGCGGCGCAAAGCTGGCAGTGGCCCTGACGATGGTGGTGTTTTTACAGCAGGGGCTGCTCACCGGCTCGGCCACCCTCATCATCGCCGCCTTTGCAGGCTCGATGGCGGCGATGGCCTTTGTGCTGGTGGTGGCCCGGCGGGTGCCGCGGATGAGCATCCTCGTCATCTGCGGCATCATGATCGGTTATATCTGCTCGGCTGTCACCGACATCGTGGTGACTTTCGCTCAGGACTCCAACATCGTCAATCTCCACAACTGGTCGATGGGCAGCTTTTCCGGCATGACCTGGGCCAACGTGGGTGCAGCGGCCTGCGTGGTGCTGCCTGCGCTGGCGGCGGCGTTCCTGCTCTCGAAGCCCATGGCGGCCTACCAGATGGGCGAGAGCTACGCCAGGAGCGTCGGCGTGCCGGTGCGGGCCTTCTCGACGGCCCTCGTGCTGCTTTCCAGCCTGCTTTCCGCCTGCGTGACGGCCTTTGCAGGCCCCATCTCCTTTGTGGGCATCGCAGTGCCGCATCTGGTCAAGAACCTGCTGGGCAGCGCAAAGCCCCTTTATGTCCTGCCGGGCTGCTGTCTGGGCGGGGCAGCGTTCTGCCTGCTCTGCGACCTCATCGCCCGCAGCCTGTTCGCGCCCACTGAGCTGTCCATCAGCTCGGTGACGGCGGTTTTCGGTGCGCCGGTGGTCATCTGGCTGTTGGTGCGCCGCCAGACACAGGAGGGCCGGGAATGAGCAATCCGAAATTCTACTGCCGCGCCGAGGACCTTGCCATCGGCTACGGCAAAACGCCCCTGATGGAACACATCGGACTCGGCGTCGGGAAGGGGAGCATCCTCACCCTCATCGGCCCCAACGGCGCGGGAAAATCCACCCTGCTCAAGACGCTGGCAGCGCAGCTGGCCCCCCAGGGGGGCGCTGTGCTGCTGGACGGCAAAAATCTCGCGGACTACTCCGGCCCGGAGCGCGCCCGCAAAATGGCTCTGATGGTGCCCCACACCCGCCGCACCGAGCTGACCACCTGCTTCGAGATGGCGTCCGCCGGGCGCTACCCCTACACGGGGCGGCTGGGTGTCCTCTCGGCAGAAGATAAGCGTCAGGTCCATGCCGCGCTGGCCCTCGTGGGGGCCGAGGCGCTGGCGGGCCGGGACTTCAACCGTATCAGCGACGGCCAGCGCCAGCGCGTCCTGCTGGCTCGGGCCATCTGCCAGCAGCCGGAGCTGATATTATTGGACGAGCCTACGTCTTTCCTCGACATCAAGGGCAAGGCCGAATTGCTGGCCATCCTGAAAAGCCTCGCCCGTGACAAGAAGATGGCCGTCATCCTCAGCCTCCACGAGCTGGAGCTGGCGCAGAAAGTTTCCGACAAGGTCGTCTGCGTCTCGGCGGCGGGCGTCTCGGACGTCATGACACCGGAAAAGGCCTTTGCCCGGGAAAACATCTGCAAAATTTATGCTCTGACCGATGAGCAGTACGCATTCCTCTACGGCGAAGAAAAAGCGCCGGAGGAAAAGCGCCCGCTCTTTGAGCACTACGTCCGCAGCGGCCAGAAGCTCCTGCGCTGCGGCTATACCACCGGCACCTGTGCGGCGCTGGGCGCGGCGGGCGCGGCACGGTTGCTGCTCACCGGCCGCACCCCCGAGACGGTGGCCCTCCGCACCCCGAAGGGCATCGTGGTGGAGGTAGAGCCCATCTTTTGCCGCCTGTCCGGCGAGGGGGCCGAGTGCGCCATCCGGAAGGACGGCGGCGACGATGTGGACGTGACCACCGGTCTGCCGGTCATCGCCAGTGTCGCCCTCCGGCCCGAACTGGCCGGCGAGGTGCGCATCCACGGCGGTGAGGGCGTGGGCCGGGTGACAAAGCCCGGTCTCGACCAGCCCGTGGGCGAAGCTGCCATCAACCACGTCCCCCGGGCCATGATAAAGGAAGCGCTGGAAAAAGAGGCCGAATCTGCCGGGTACGCGGGCGGCTTTGACGTCACCATCTCCATCGAGGGCGGGGCCGAAACGGCGAAGCGCACCTTCAACCCCCATATGGGCGTGGAAGGGGGCCTCAGCGTCCTCGGCACCAGCGGCATCGTCGAGCCCATGAGCCAGCAGGCCATCCTCGACACCATCCAGCTGGAAATGGGGCAGGCGGCGCTTCGGGCCGGAAGCCCCCGGCGGCTCATCCTCGCCCCGGGCAACTACGGCCTCGACTATCTCCACGAGAAGATGCCCGCCCTAAAGAATATCCCGGTGGTCAAGACCTCGAACTTCATCGGGGATACGATGGATATGGCGGCGGCATCCCACTTCGAAGAGGTGGTGCTGGTGGGCCACATCGGCAAGCTGGTCAAACTGGCGGGCGGCGTCATGAACACCCACTCCCGCACAGCCGACTGCCGCACCGAGCTGCTCTGCGCCCACGCCGCCCTCTGCGGTGCGTCCCGGGACGTCTGCGCGGCCCTGATGAACGCGGCCACCACCGACGCCTGCATGGAGATCTTAGACGGAGCAGAGATGAGAGAGCCGGTGCTGTCCAGTCTGCTGGACGCCATCCAGCTCCACCTCGACCGCCGCGCCGCCGGGGCGTTCCGGGTGGGCGCGGTGCTCTTCTCGAACCAATATGGCCCGCTGGGCCAGACCAGAACTGCAAAGGAGCTGCTGGACGAATGGAAAAACGGATAGGCACTTTTTACGGCGTCAGCGTCGGCCCGGGCGACCCGGAGCTCATGACCCTGCAGGCTGTCCGCCGCCTCGAAAACTGTCCGGTCATCGCCGCGCCCCAGACCCCGAAGGGCGGGATGCTGGCGCTGGACATCGCAAAAGGTGCGGTGGAGCTGAGCGGCAAGACCATCCTGCCGCTGCGCTTCGCCATGAGTCTTGACCCGGCGGTGCAGAAAGCCGCCCACATCGAGGCGGCCCGGGCCGTGAAAGAATATCTCGACGCCGGGCAGGATGTCGCCATGCTCAACCTCGGCGACGTGTCCGTCTACGCCACCTTCGGCTACCTGCAGGAGATCTTGGAGGCCGAGGGCTGCAAGACCGTGATGCTCCCCGGCGTGACGAGCTTCTGCGCTGCTGCGGCCCGGCTGGGCCAGTCCCTGACGGGCGGCATGGAGCAGCCGCTGACCATCGCCCCGGGGCGCTGCGCCGCTGAGGTGCTGGCCGCACCGGGCGCAAAAGTGCTGATGAAATCGGGCCGTCAGCTGCCCGAGACGCTGGCCGTGCTGGCCGACGCCGGGCTTCTGAGCCGGAGCGCGATGGTCTGTAACTGCGGCCTGCCGAACGAGGAGGTCTGGCCCGACCTGGCCGATTATGACCCGGCCCGGTCGGCGGGCTATTTCGCAACGATTTTGGTGAAGGAGGGGTAAGATATGGTCCATTTTGTAGGAGCCGGGCCGGGCGCGCCCGACCTCATCACCCGGCGGGGCGCGGCCCTGCTGGCCGATGCCGACTGCATCATCTACGCGGGCAGTCTCGTCAACCCGGCCCTGCTGGGGCTGGCGAAGCCCGGCTGTGCCATCTATAACAGCGCCGAGATGACGCTGGAACAGGTGCTGGACACCATCCGTGCCACCGAAAAGGCCGGAGGCACCACGGTCCGCCTCCACACCGGCGACCCCTGCCTCTACGGGGCCATCCGGGAGCAGATGGACGCACTGGACGCCGACGGCATCCCCTATGACGACACGCCGGGCGTGTCCAGCTTCTGCGGCGCGGCGGCGGCGCTCTGTGCCGAGTACACCCTGCCCAACGTCAGCCAGACCGTCATCATCACCCGGATGGAGGGCCGCACTCCTGTCCCTGAGGCCGAACAGCTGGAAAAGCTGGCCGCTCACGGGGCTACTATGGTCATCTTCCTCTCCATCGGGCTGGTGGACAAAGTCCAGCAGGCCCTTCTCGAGAGCGGCGGCTACCGCCCCGATACCCCTGCCGCTGTGGTCTATAAGGCCACCTGGCCCGAGCAGAAGGTGGTGCGCTGCACCGTCTCCACACTGGCCGAGGAGACCCGCAAAAACGGCATCACCAAGACCGCCCTCATCGTCGTGGGCGACTTTCTGGGCGAAAACTACGAGCGCAGCAAGCTCTATGACCCCGCCTTTACCACCGAGTTCCGGCAGGGGACGGAGGCCGGGCAGTGAGCCGGGCATATCTGGCCTTTACGGCAAAGGGCGAGGCGCTGGCCCATCGGCTGGCGGAAGCTCTGCCCGGCAGAGTGAGCCGCTGCGGCGGAGACATGACCCTGAAAGGCTGGACGGCGGAGCATTTTGCACAGGATGAGGCCCTGATTTTTGTAGGAGCTGTGGGCATCGCGGTGCGGGCCATCGCGCCCCACTGCAGGAGCAAGGCCGCCGACCCGGCGGTGGTGGTCGTGGACGAGGGCGGGAACTTCGCCGTGCCGCTTCTGTCGGGCCATCTGGGCGGTGCCAACGCGCTGGCCCGGGCGCTGGCAAAAGCGTGCGGCGCGGTGCCGGTCATCACGACGGCCACCGACATCAACGGCCTCTTCGCCGTGGACCTCTGGGCCAAGGCCCAGAACTGCGCTGTCCTTGAACCGGAGCGCATCAAGCGCGTCAGCGGCGCCCTGCTGGCCGGGCAGACTGTCCGGTACTGGTCGCCGTGGCCGGTGGCGGGGGAGACCCCCGCCGGAGTGGAAAAAACTGACGCACCCGAAGCCGCCGACTTCGCCCTGACCCTCACGCCGCAGGGCGAGGCGCTCCACCTCGTCCCCCGCATCGGGGTACTGGGGGTGGGATGCCGCCGCGGCACAACGGCCCAGCAGCTGGAAGAAGCCTTCGCGGCGTTCTGTGCCGCGTCCGGCCTCAGCCCGGCGGCGGTCTGCGCGGCTGCCAGCATCGACCTGAAAAAAGATGAGCCGGGGCTTGCAGAGTTCTGCAAAGTCCACGGCTGGCCCATCACGTTCTATCCGGCCGACGAACTGCGGGCCGTGCCGGGACAGTTCACCCCGTCGGCCTTTGTGGCAAGTGTCACCGGCGTGGACAACGTCTGTGAGCGCTCGGCGGTAAAAGCCTCGGGCGGGATGCTCCTTCTGCCCAAAACGGCAGGCGGCGGCGTGACGCTGGCGCTGGCCGTCCGCCCCTTTGCACCCGATTGGAGGACAGAGCAATGAGTGAGAGTAAAAAGACCGTGTTCGTCGTGGGGCTTGGCCCCGGCGGCGGACAGTTTCTGACCGTGCAGGCGCAGAGCGCCTTGCAGCAGGCCGAGGTGTTGTGCGGCTATACGGTCTACATCGACCTTGTGCGCCCCCTCTACCCGGAAAAAGAGTGCTACACCACCGGCATGACCCGGGAGATCGACCGCTGCCGCTGGGCGCTGGACACCGCCCGAGCGGGTCGGGACGTGGCGCTGGTCTGCTCCGGCGACGCCGGGGTCTACGGCATGGCCAGCCCGCTGCTGGAGCTGGCCGAAGAGTACCCGGACGTCAACGTGGAGGTCGTCCCCGGCCTGACCGCCGCCCTCAGCGGCGGGGCGGTGCTGGGTGCGCCGCTGGCCCACGATTTCTGCGTCATCTCGCTGTCGGACCGTCTCACGCCGTGGGAGGTCATCGAAAAGCGGCTGGTCTGCGCCGCTCAGGGCGATTTCGCACTGGCGCTGTACAATCCCTCGTCCAAGGGCCGCCCGGACTATCTGCGCCGGGCCGTGGACGTCCTGCTGGCGAACGGCAAAGCCCCGGACACCCTCTGCGGCTATGTGCGGAACATTGGCCGGGAAGGGCAGGAAAAGCACATCCTGCCTCTCAGCCAGCTCCGGGACACCGAGGTAGATATGTTCACCACCGTCTTTGTGGGCAGCGCCGCCACTCGCGCGCTGAGCGGGCGGATGGTCACGCCGCGGGGGTACCGCCGATGAACGTCGTCGTTTTCAGCGGCACCACCGAGGGGCGGGAGCTTTCCCGCCAGCTGGCGGCGCTGGGCATCGAAGTCACCGTCAGCGTGGCCACCCCGCTGGGACAGGAAGAGCAGGGGAGCACCCCCGGCGTCACCGTCCGGTGCGGGCGGCTCCTGCCCGATGAGATGGCCGCGCTCTTGGGAGATGCCGCCCTCTGCATCGACGCTACCCACCCCTATGCGGTGGAGGCGACCAAAAACATCAAAGCAGCGGCAGAGAAGGCCGGGGTAGGATACCTCCGCCTGCTGCGCCCGGCCAGTCCGCTGCCGGAAAACTGTCTCGTCTTTGAGAGCGCAAAGCAGGCAGCCGAGGCGCTGGCCGCAAAAGAGGGCAACCTTCTATTGGCCACCGGGGCCAAGGAGCTGGCGCAGTTCGCGGCCATCCCGCCCGAGCGGCTCTACCCCCGTGTCCTGCCCACGCTGGAAAGCATCGCGGCCTGCGAGGCGGCGAATATCCCCCACCGCAACATCATCGCCATGCAGGGCCCCTTCAGCTTTGCCCTCAATCAGGCCATGATGGAGCAGTTCCATATCCGCTGGCTCGTCACAAAGGACGGCGGCGCGGCCGGAGGCTTCGACGAAAAAGCCGCCGCTGCCTCTGCTGCCGGGGCGCAGCTGGTGGTCATCCGCCGCCCGCCCGAGCAGGGCGAGACGGCTTCCGAGGTGCTGAAACGCTGCAAGGAGATGATAAGATGAACGTGACACTCATCGGCATGGGCTCCGGCCAGCCGGAGAACCTGACCCTTCAGGGCCTGGCCGCACTGCGGCAGGCCGACCTCATCCTGGGCGCACGGCGTCTGCTGGCAGTTCTGCCTGCCGGCTGCACCGAGAACCGCGCCGCCGCCTACCGCCCCGACGAGGTGGCAGAGCTGCTGCAGACTTCCGGCGCAGAGAACGCCGTGCTGGTCTACAGCGGCGACACCGGCTTTTACTCCGGCGCGTCCTCCATGATGGAAAAGCTGGAGGCCCTCGGCGTCCGCGCCCGGGTGCTGCCCGGCCTTTCCAGCATCCAGCTGCTGGCGGCGGCGCTGGGCCGTCCGTGGCAGGGGTGGAACCTTGTTTCGGCCCATGGCCGCACCTGTGACCCGGTGGCCGAGTGTATGCAGGGCAGACCCACCTTCTTCCTCACCGGCGGCAGCGAAGACCCCGCCACCCTCTGCGCCCAGCTGGCGGCAGAGGGCTTCGGGGACGTGCAGGCTGTTGTGGGCCAGTGCCTCGGCACGCCGGAAGAGAAGATCTTCCGCGGCAGCGTCAAAGAGCTGGCCGCAGGCCGCTTCAACAGCCTGAGCGTCCTTCTCGTGGAGGCGGCGGAGGTACTGCCCCGCCGCGCTCCGGGCCTGCCGGACGAAGCCTTCGAGCGGGGCGATGTTCCCATGACCAAGCAGGAAGTCCGGGCCGCTGTGCTGGCGAAGCTGGCCGTCCGCCCGGAAGACATCCTGTGGGACGTGGGGGCCGGGACGGGCAGCGTCAGCGTGGAGCTGGCATTGGCCGCGCCCCGAGGCCGGGTCTACGCAGTGGAGTGCAGGCCGGAGGGCTGTGCGCTCATCAAAGCCAACCGCGAAAAATTCAGGACCCGGAACCTCGTCCTCGTGGAGGGGCTTGCCCCCGCCGCGCTTTCGGACCTGCCCGCGCCGGACGCTGTCTTTATCGGCGGCAGCAAGGGCAGCCTTGCCGCCATCGTGGATGCCGCGCTGGATAAGAACCCCGACGCCCGCATCTGCGTATCGGCCATCGCCCTTGAGAGCCTTTCGGCGGCGGTGGCCGCGCTGACGGCCAAAGGCCGGACCGTGCAGGTGAGCCAGATCGCCGTCAGCCGGGCCAAGGCCATGGGAGGGCTGCATCTGATGATGGCCCAGAACCCCATCTACCTCATCACAGGAGAATGACATGATACAGTTTCTGCTGGCGGCGCCCCGCTCGGGCAGCGGCAAGACCACCATGACCTGCGCTCTGCTCATGGCGCTGAAGCGGCGGGGCTGTGCGCCCTGCGCCTTCAAGAGCGGGCCGGACTACATCGACCCCATGTTCCACCGGGCCGTGCTGGGGGTGGAGAGCCGCAACCTCGACCTCTTTTTTTCTGCGCCCGAGACGGTGCGCACCCTCTACGCGAAGGGTGCCGCCGGACACGGTGCGGCAGTGTGCGAGGGGGCTATGGGCTTTTACGACGGCCTCGGGGGCGTCAGCGACAGGGCCAGTGCGTGGCATCTGGCCGACACGCTGGGCCTGCCGGTGCTGCTGGTGGTGGAGCCGAAAGGTCAGAGCCTGACGCTGGCCGCAGAGTTGAACGGGCTCGTAAACTTCCGCACTCCCAGTCACATCGCAGGCATCCTGCTGTACAACTGCACGGCACGGATGCACGCTCTGCTGGCCCCGATGCTGGAAGAAGAGACGGGTCTGCCGGTGCTGGGCTTTCTGCCGAAACTCCCGGAGGCTGTCATCGGTTCCCGCCATCTGGGCCTCTACACGGCGGCGGAAGTGGAAAATTTACAGCAGAAGCTGGCCCTTCTGGCCGACGCGGTGGAGGAGCACATCGACTGGCCCCGCCTGCTGGCCCTCTGCGAAAAGGAGCCGCCCGTCCTGCCGGTGCAGCCGGAGACGCCTCCGGCCCGCGTCCGCATCGCCGTGGCGCAGGACGAGGCGTTCTGCTTTATCTACGCCGAGACGCTGGAGGCCTTCCGGGACGCCGGGGCAGAGGTGGTCTTTTTCAGCCCCCTCCGCGACACGGCTCTGCCGGAAAACATCGGCGGGCTGTATCTGCCCGGCGGCTACCCGGAACTTCACGCAAGAGAATTGAGTGAAAATACATCGCTTCTGCGCGAGATAAAGCGAAAAATCGAGTCCGGTCTGCCCACGGCGGCAGAGTGCGGAGGCTTCCTCTATCTGGGGCAGAGCCTCACGGACGCCGAGGGGCAGAGCTGGCCGATGGTGGGCGTTCTGCCGGGCGAAGCAAAAGATGCCGGACGTCTCGTCCGCTTCGGCTACGCCGCGCTGAGCGCAGACTCGGACAGTATGCTCTTCCGGGCCGGGGAGAGCTTTCCCATCCACGAATTCCACCACTGGGATTCCACCGCCAACGGCGTGGCTCTCGCGGCAAAAAAGCCGGTGGGCGGCGCAGAGTGGCGGTGCGGATTTGTAAACGAGCATTTCTATGCGGGCTTCCCGCATTTGTACTGGGCGGGTACGCCCCTGCCGCAGCGCTTTGCCGCCGCGGCTGAAAATTACAGGAGAGACCATGACTGAGATAGAACTCGCCGCCCTCTGTGCGGCCATCACGCCGCCGGACGAAGCCGCCCGGGCGGCGGCGCACGCCCACTGGGCCAGCCTTGCAAAGCCGCTGGGCGGGCTGGGCGGATTGGAAACGACCATCGAGGACGCCGCCGCCCTCACCGGCAGCGCAAAGCTGGATATTTCCCGCCGGGCGGTGCTGGTGCTCTGCGCCGATAACGGTGTGGTGGCCCAGGGCGTCAGCCAGACCGACAGCAGCGTGACCCGCGCCGTGGCTGAGAACCTCGCCGCCTGCCGCACCAGCGTCTGCCGGATGGCACAGACCGCCCGGTGCGAGGTGGTGCCGGTGGATATGGGCATCGCGGGCGACCCGGTCCCGGGCGTCCTCGACTGCCGCATCGCCCCCGGCACAGCGGACTTCACCCTCGGCCCGGCTATGAGCAGGGCTGAAGCTGTGGAGGCCATCGGCAGGGGCATCCGGCTGGTGCAGGAGCAGAAGAAAGCGGGCGTCGGCCTGCTGGCCACCGGTGAGATGGGCATCGGCAACACCACGACATCCAGCGCCGTGGCCGCTGTGCTGCTGGGCCAGCCCGTCGAAGTGATGACAGGCCGGGGCGCGGGTCTTTCGGACGAGGGACTTGCCCGGAAAATCGATGCTATCCATCGCGGCATCGCAAAAAATCAGCCCGATTCTGCCGACGCACTGGACGTGCTGGCGAAGCTGGGCGGTTTCGATATTGCCGGGCTCTGCGGCGTCTTCCTCGGCGGTGCGCTGGAAGGTGTGCCGGTGCTGGCCGACGGTTTCATCAGCTGTGTGGCGGCGCTCTGCGCTGTCCGGTTCTGCCCGGCAGCGGCCAAGGCTGTTTTTGCAAGCCATTGCTCCACCGAGCCGGCCGCAAAGCTGGTGCTGAACGCTCTGAACAAAAAAGCCCTCATCACGGCGGGCCTGCATCTGGGCGAAGGCACCGGCGCGGTGGCCGCCATCCCGCTGTGGGACATGGCGCTGGCCGTCTACGATGGCTGTTATTCCTTTGAAGAGGGCGGCATCGAAGCCTACACGCCGCAGGGAGGCGAAGGATGCTGACGCTGGTGCTCGGCGGCGCGGCCAGCGGCAAGAGTGCCTACGCCGAGAGCCTTGTGCTTAAGACCGGCCTGCCCCGCTATTATCTCGCCACCATGCAGGTCTGGGATGCCGAGTGCGCCGCCCGGGTGGAAAAGCACCGGAAAATGCGGGCGCAAAAGCAGTTCGAAACGCTGGAATGCCCGCTCCACCTCGACCGTCTGGCTCTGCCCGGCCGGGGGACCGTCCTGCTGGAAGACCTCGGCAACCTTGTCGCCAACGAGCTTTACAGCCCCGGCGGGGCAGGAAAGCACACCGCCGAGGCCGTTTTGGCCGGGCTGGAACGCCTCGCCGCCGGGTGTGATAACCTTATCGTCGTATCGAACGAGGTGTTTAGCGGCGGTGCCGACTACGCAGGCGACACCGACCAGTATCTGCTGGCGCTGGCGCAGGTGAACAATGCCTTCGCCGCCCGGGCGGACAACGTCTACCGGGTGGTCTGCGGCCTGCCGGTGTACTACAAAGGGGGAGAAAAACTGTGACTGTTTTGCAGACCATCGCGGTGGCCTTTGCGATGTTTTCGGCCCTGCCGGTGCCGCAGTTCGAGTGGAACGAAAAAAATATGCGGTACGCCATGTGTGCCTTCCCCCTCATCGGGCTGGTGTGCGGCGGGCTGTGGTGTCTCTGCGGCGTCCTGCCCCTGCCGGAGCTGGCCCGGGCGGCGGCGTTCTGCCTCGTGCCGGTGGCCGTCACCGGCGGCATCCATCTCGACGGCTACGCCGACACTTCGGACGCCCTCTCGAGCTACGGCGACCGCGAAAAAAAGCTTGAAATCCTGAAAGACTCCCACTGTGGGGCCTTCGCTGTCATCCGGCTGTGCTGCTACTTTGTGGCCTACTTCGGCCTCTGCGGCAGTGTGCGGTTCACACCCCGGGCGGGCCTGTGCTGGACGCTGGCGCTGGTGCTGGAGCGGGCGCTGTCGGGCTTTGCCGTGGCGGCGTTCCCGCTGGCGAAAGACACCGGCCTCGCCCATACTTTTGCCACAGCGGCCGACAAGCAGACCGTCCGCCGCTTCCTCTGCGGCCTGTCGGCTCTGCTCGTCCTGGCGCTGACGGCACTGGGCGGCGGCGGGCTGGCGGCGGCGGCGCTTCTGGCGCTGTGGCGCTATTATTTCGTGGCAAAAAAGCAGTTTGGCGGCATCACCGGCGACCTGGCCGGGTGGTTTTTACAGCGGGCCGAGCTGTGGATGCTGGCGGCGCTGGCCGTCAGTCAGTGGGGAGGAGTGCTGTAAATGATGTTCATCACAGGGCCGCTCTACAGCGGCAAGCGCACCTTTGCGCGGAACTTCCGGGGCAGCGTCATCGCCGATGTGCAGGACGCCGCCGCCGAGACTCAGACCCCGGAGCAGCTCGAAACGCTGGCCCGGGAGCTGGCGGAATATGATATTGTCATCGCCACCGAGGTCGGCGGCGGTGTTGTCCCGATGGATGCTGAGGAGCGCGCCGGGCGGGAGGCCGCTGGACGGCTGGCCTGCCTGCTGGCAGAGCGTGCCGACTGCGTGGTGCAGATGTTCTGCGGCATCCCGACGGTATTGAAAGGAGAATTACCCCCATGTTGATCTATCTGCTGCGTCACGGCCTGACCGAATACAACGCCCAGAAGCGCTATCAGGGCCAGCGCGACATCCCGCTCTCGGCGGAGGGCCTGAGCCAGCTGCGCCGGGCCGACATCGACCCGAAGGTGGTCTATATCACCCCGCTGCAGCGGACGGTCCAGACGGCCCGGGTGCTCTTCCCGGAGGCAGAGCTCGTGGTCGTGAAGGACCTGCAGGAGATGTGCTTCGGTAGCTTCGAGGGCAAAAACTACGTCGAGATGGAGCACGACGCCGATTATCAGGCGTGGGTGCAGGCCAACTGCGAGAGCAAATGCCCCGACGGTGAGCGGAAGGACGACTTCTCGAACCGCATCTGCAGCGCCTTCTCTGCTCTGGTGGACAAGGCGCTGGCCGACGGCGACGAACTGCTGGTCATCCTGGCCCACGGCGGCACCCAGATGGCGGCCATGGAGCGGTACGCCCTGCCCAGGCGCGGTTATTATGCGTGGTGCGGCCCCAACGCGGGCGGCTATGTGCTGGATGCCGCAGACTGGGCCGAGAAGCGCCAGCTCCACCTCGTGAAGACCGTGCAGTACACGAAAGACGCGGAGGCCGGCGTATGATGACCGCCTGGGCTGTGCTGGGAGGCTTCGTGCTGGATGCCATTTTCGGCGACCCGGCGTGGCTGCCCCACCCGGTGGTGTACATGGGCAAAGCAATCTCCCGGCTGGAAAAATTCCTCCGCTCCCGCCTGCCCAAAACGCCTCAGGGCGAGCTGCTGGGCGGTGCGGTGGTGACGTTCTGTCTGCCGGTGGGGACGCTGCTGCTCACGGGCCTTGTCTGCTGGGGCGCGGCGATGCTTCACCCGCTGCTGGGGCTGGCCGTCCAGATGTTCTGGTGCGGGCAGGCGCTGGCCGCAAAGGGGCTGGCGCAGGAGAGCACGAATGTCTATGTCGAGCTGAAAAAAGGCAGCCTGCCCGCTGCCCGGAAGGCCGTGAGCCGCATCGTGGGCCGCGACACGGAAGCCTTGACTGCCGAGGGCGTGACCAAAGCGGCGGTGGAGACGGTGGCCGAGAACGCCAGCGACGGCGTCATTGCGCCGTTGCTTTATATGCTGCTGGGCGGTGCGCCGCTGGCCCTGACCTACAAGGCCATCAACACCATGGACAGTATGCTGGGCTACAAAAACGAAAAATATCTCTACTTTGGCCGTGCCGCTGCAAAACTGGACGATGTGGCGAACTATATCCCGAGCCGTCTGGCGGCGCTGCTCTGGATCATGGCGGCGGCGTTCACCCGCAATGACGCCAAGGGCGCATGGCGTATCTGGCGGCGGGACCGCCGCAATCACGCCAGCCCCAACAGCGCCCAGACTGAGAGCGCCTGCGCGGGCGCGCTGGGCGTTCAGCTGGCCGGGCCGGCCTACTATTTCGGGGAATATTATCCGAAGCCCACCATCGGCGATCCGCTGCGGCCCATCGAGCCGGAGGATATTCTGCGGGCAGATCGGATGATGTATGTAGCCAGCGGGTTTGCGCTGGCGTTTGGATGTGCGATACGGGGGTTCTTGGGATGAAACAACTGGTCCACGGCGGTGACTGGATGGGCTACCGCGAACGCTTTGGCCGCGACGCGCTGGATTTTTCGGCGAACGTCAGCCCACTCGGTCTGCCCGAAGGGGTGGCGCAGGCCATCCGGGATGCACTGCCTCTGGCCGACCGCTACCCCGACCCCCTCTGCCGTACCCTGCGGGCGGCGCTGAGCCTAGCCGAGGGTGTGCCGCAGGAGCGTATCCTCTGCGGCAACGGCGCGGCAGACCTCATCTTCCGGCTGGTCTGGGCCGTAAAGCCCCATAAGGCGCTGGTGACAGCCCCGACTTTTGCCGAGTACGCCTCTGCATTGGATACGGTGGGGTGCGAAGTGAAACGCTTCTTCCTCGATGAAACGAATGATTTCGCCCCGACGGACGCCCTCGTGGACGCCGTGGACGAGAGCATCGACATGGTGTTCCTCTGCCAGCCGAACAACCCGACGGGGCAGCTGGCCTCACCCGAACTGGTGAAAAAGCTGCTGCGCCGGTGCGAGGAGTGCCGCACGATTTTGGCCGTAGATGAGTGCTTTCTGGACTTTCTGCCCGACGCCGACGGGTGGACCGCGAAGCCTCTGCTGGAAAGTGGGAACCTCGTCATCCTGAAAGCTTTCACCAAGCTCTACGGCATGGCCGGCGTCCGGCTGGGTTACTGCCTCTGCGGCGACGAAACGCTTCTGGAAAAAATGCAGACAGCGGGCCAGCCGTGGGCCGTGTCCAGTCTGGCGCAGGCGGCAGGCGTCGCGGCCCTGAAAGAAACCGCTTATGTGGACGAGGTGCGCGCGCTCATCGCCCGGCAGCGGCCCGTTCTGACGGCGGGCCTGCGGGCGCTGGGCCTGCGGGTCATCGATGGAAAGGCGAACTATCTGCTCTTCCGCGCGCCCGCCGACCTGAATGAGAGGCTTCGCCCTCTGGGAACACAGGTGCGCAGCTGCGCGAATTATCCGGGCCTCGGGCCGGAGTGGTACCGCACGGCGGTGCGCACGGCCCCCGAGAACGCCCGGCTGCTGGAACTTATGAAAGAGGTGCTGGGATGAGCAGGGCAAAATGCATCATGGTGCAGGGTACGATGAGCGGTGCAGGCAAAAGTCTGCTCTGCGCGGCGCTCTGCCGCATTTTTGCGCAGGACGGCCTGCGCGCCGTGCCGTTCAAGAGCCAGAACATGGCTCTGAACAGCTTCGTCACCAAAGACGGCCTCGAGATGGGCCGGGCGCAGGTGGTGCAGGCGCAGGCCGCCGGCGTCGAGCCGGACGTGCGGATGAACCCCATCCTCCTGAAGCCCAGCAGTGACGTGGGCAGTCAGGTCATCGTCAACGGCGAGGTGCGGGGCCAGATGAAAGCGTCGGAGTATTTCCGCACGAAACGGCAGCTGGTGCCGGACATCCTGAAGGCATATGACAGCCTCGCCGAGGAGGCTGACGTCATTGTCATCGAGGGCGCGGGCAGCCCGGCGGAAATCAACCTCAAGAGCGAGGACATCGTGAACATGGGCCTTGCCGAGATGGTGGACGCGCCGGTGCTTCTGGTGGGTGACATCGACCGGGGTGGCGTGTTCGCCCAGCTATACGGCACGGTGGAGCTGCTGGAAGAAAAAGAACGCCGGCGCATCAAGGGACTCGTTATCAATAAATTCCGTGGAGATGTAGAAATTCTGCGCCCCGGCCTTTCGATGCTGGAAGAAAAGACCCATCTGCCCGTGGTGGGCGTCGTACCGTACCTGAAGGTGGACATCGAGGACGAGGACTCCCTGAGCCAGCGCCTCGAGATGCGGGACGGCAAGAAGCCGCTGGATGCGGCTATCATCCGTCTGCCGCATCTGTCCAATTTTACGGACTTCATGCCGCTGGAACAGCACCTGCTGCTGGGTGTGCGGTATGTTTCGAACGCTCATGAGCTGGGCGCACCCGACCTCATCCTGCTGCCGGGCACGAAAAACACGGTGGACGACCTGCTCTGGCTGCGGCAGTGCGGGCTGGAAACGGCTCTGCTCAAGCTGGCCGCGAAAGGCACGCCGGTTCTGGGCGTCTGCGGCGGCTACCAAATGCTGGGCCAGACCCTCGACGACCCCACCGGCAGCGAGAGCGGCCGGCCGCAGACTCTGCGGGGGCTGGGTCTGCTGCCCACCCGGACCGTGTTCAGCGAGCAGAAGCGCCGCGCACAGGTCAAAGCGACCGTCGCCGCCGCCCCCTTTGCGGGTGCAGAGCTGGAAGGCTACGAGATCCACACCGGCGTGACCGAGGCTGAGGGCGAACCCTTCGCCCACTACCCTGACGGGGGCCGGGAGGGCTGTGTGCAGGGCAATGTGTTCGGCACCTACCTCCACGGTCTGTTCGACACTGGCACGCTGACCGAGGCGCTGGCGGGCTGGCTCTGCCGCCGGAAGGGCATCGACCCCTCCGACGCGGCCCTCATCCCGATGGAAGAGTACCGCCGCCAGCAGTTCGACATCCTGGCCGACGGCGTGCGCGGGGCGCTGGATATGGACGCGGTGTATGCCGCGATGGGAATGGAGAAGCGCTGAATGGAACAGGGACTTTTGCATCTGTACTGGGGCGACGGAAAGGGGAAGACCACCGCCGCTATGGGTCTTGCGCTCCGTGCGCTGGGGTCCGGGAAGCGGGTGGTCATCGTCCAGTTTTTGAAGGGCGGGAACAGCGGCGAGATCCCGCTTCTGGCCCAGCTTGGCGCGGAGATCTACCGGGGCAAGGCCGGGCAGAAATTCGTCTTTCAGATGACGCCGGAGGAAAAGGCCACAACCCGGGAACTACAAAACCAGAACCTCGCCGCCGCCATGGCACAGCCTGCCGACCTGCTGATACTGGACGAAGCCGGGAGCGCAGAAGAGCTGGATATGGTGGACGTCGATCTATTAAAAAAGGCCGTTCTGGAGCGGCCTGCTGGATGTGAGTGCGTCCTGACGGCCCACACGCCGCCCCAGTGGATGCTGGACGCCGCCGACTACTCCACCGAGATGAAATGCCACCGCCACCCCTACCAGAAGGGGATAAAAGCACGAAAGGGGATAGAATATTGACGCCGCAGCATCATTTACCTGCTGACATTGAGCGGACGAGCTTCCACATCATCACCGAAGAGCTGGAAATGATGGGCCTGACCCCGCCGCCCGAGCACGAAGCCGTGGTCAAGCGGGTCATCCACACCACCGCCGACTTCGACTATGCGCGGAATCTCCGCTTCACTCCCCGCGCGGTGGAGCGGGCCGTCAAGGCCCTCCACGCCGGGGCCGTCATCGTGACCGATACGAATATGGCGCTGGCCGGCATCACCAAACCCGGTCTGGCGAAGCTGGGCGGCACGGCCTGCTGTTATATGGCTGACCCCGAGGTGGCCGCCGCCGCAAAAGAGGCTGGCACCACCCGGGCCGTTGCAGCGATGAAAAAGGCAGCGCAGGAGCATCCCGGGGCCATCCTCGCCGTCGGCAACGCGCCCACGGCTCTGCTGACGATTGCAGAACAAATCGAAAGCGGCCTGCGGCCCGCACTGGTCATCGGCGTGCCGGTGGGCTTTGTGAACGTGGTGGAGAGCAAGGAGCGGCTCTTCGCCGTCTGCGAAAAGCATGATGTACCGGCCATCGTGGCGATGGGCCGCAAGGGCGGCAGCAACGTCGCTGCGGCCATCTGCAACGCCCTCATCTACTCCGCCGCCGAAATGCTCGACCCCTCGGCGCGGGGGTGGAAGTAAGAGTTATGACTGTAAAGGCTTCCCTTCGTGGGAAGCTTTTCTTTTACACCGTCGCCAGCACGGCGAGGATGCTCTGCCAGCGTTTGTTCTCGACCACAGGCGCACGGCGGACGGGCCGGGACTGTACAGGCTGAGGCCGCTGGGCCGTCTGGGGCAGGGGAGTGAAAAGCGCGGCCTGCCATGCGGCGGCAAGCTGCATGGCCTCCGGGCAGCTCTGCAGGGTGCGGCGCTCGGCCCCGGCGAGGTAGTCGCCCAGCCAGCAGAGGATGGCCGCGATGTTCGGCTGCTCGGCGGCGCGGGTGCTCCAATAGCTCCAATGGGCGGGACGGCCCACGAACCGCTCCACCGTGATGAACGCACCCTCCCGGGCGGCAGAGGGGGCGACCGTTCCACAACCACCGACAGTATGGGCCAGAACATCCAGAATGCGCGCCATCCGGCCGCTGTCGAGGGCGTCGTCCCGGACAAAAGCAGAGAAATCCGTCTGGGCCAGCAGACCGTCGGCGGTGGCGGGGAAGCGCCCCGTCAGCTCGCCCGAGGCGTTGTGGCAGCTCTGCCACCCTTTGCGGACGAGCTGGAAGTTCAGTTTCTGACGTCCTATCGTGGAATAGAACACCCGGGCCTTGCCGCTGACCGGCTCCTGTCGCAGCTCGAGATAAGCGTCTGCGCCTCCGAGGTCTTGGACCTTGACGCTGAGCACAAGGCGGTACTCAGGCTTCTGGCTGGACATGGAAAGATGCATCTCTTCAAAATAACGTGCGGCATCCATAGCGGTTCTCCTTCCTGTGGGCGCGGGGTGATGTGTAGGTGTGCGGCCCTTCGTTGGTTGTAGTATATCATAAATTATGCCATAATACAACTATGAGTTTACAAATAAACCAAAAAACTTTTTGATTCTTCTGCAATGCAAAACAAGATGGTTGTGAGTGACAACAAAAATACGGGGCCGCTGGCAGCAGATACAACTGCACAGCGGCCCCGTACATCATTATGATTCAGTCGCCCAGCTCCCGTATCTCGTTCTGGATGAGTCGGCCTGCGGCCCGGGCCAGCTGGTCCATGCCCCGGATGCGGGCCATGTTCTTGCCGTAGATGCGGGAGGCGTCGGCGGCGCTGGCGTCTTCGCCCATAAAGACGGCGGAGACTCGCAGACCCTTCCGCTGCAGCGCCCGCACCTCGGCGGCGGCGTCCTCCACGCCCGCGCTGCCGCCGTAGTCGCGGCCCAGCGGGTCATCGGGAGAGGGTGGGATGCGGCGGCTGTCGTTGGGGGAGGCGTCCGTCAGGAGGATGAGCAGATGCCGCGCGGCGGGGCCGGGGTCGAAGCCGATGAGGTCGCCTGCGGCCCGCAGAGCCAGACCGTCCCGGTTCCAGCCCGAGGCGAAATATTGGCAGATGCCCTGTAAGCTCTTCTCCTTGAAGCCCTTGAGCACCCGCAGGACGGTGTAGCCCCGCAGGCTGGAAAAGCAGCTCACCCGCACCGGGATGCCGCAGGCCGCGAGGCTCTGGGCGAGGATAGACCCCTGCGCCGCGATGACCTCCTGACAGTGGAGGCGGGAAGCCGAAGCATCCAGCAGAAGGTCAACGGTGAAGGACGGGTGGTTCTCTTCATCGGCACAGCGGAACACCCGGTCGTCGTCCATGACGGTGCGCCAGACCCGCTCCGGGTCGAGATTGCCGCTGCGGGCGACCCGGGCGTTGGGCTGCTGGTGGACGAGGATGCAGTTCCGTATCTGTTCGGTCAGCCGCAGCACGACGCTGCGGTGAAGCTCGAGATTTTTCGAATAGTACGCCCGGTTCCGCTCAGCCTGAAGCTGGGCCTGTTCGGCCAGGTGCTTTGCCTCGGGGGTAGGGGCCTGCTCCGGGCTGGGGACGCCGGAGGCAAACCAGAGGTGACAGCCCAGATGCTCCCCGGTGCAAAGCTCCTGCTCGGCCTTCCGCAGCCGTTCGGGCGGGTAGAGCGACCGGCCAAAGCAGCTTTCGATGTAGGCGTGGTCTTCCTCGGCGCGCTGGCGCAGGGTGATGTGGGCCAGCCGCTTGTCGGCGTGGATGCCGCTGCCGGAGGCGTCCACCGAGCCGGAATGCTCCACTGTGACCCGGTCGGTCTTTATCATCTGGGTGGGCATGGTGCGGGTCATGAGGGACGCCAGCAGGCCGTCCAGATGGAGATGCAGCCCGGCCTTCTGATGTACCGTGCCGTTGAACAGCTCGAATTTGGCGTAGACGGCCAGCAGTGCGGCTTTCAGCTCGTCCGGCTTCGGGGGCGTCTCGGGACTGAGGGCGGCGTCGAGATTCTTTTCGTAGGGGGTCATGACCGGCGGCGTGCGCCCCTGCACAGCCCGCCAGCGCGCGGCCTGCATGGAGTAGACCAGCTGGTTCTTCGCCATCCACTCCTGCCGCGAGAGCTTGTACTGGATGCCGAAAAAGTAGTCCGCATGGGCGCGGCGGAGGGCCGAAAGCACCGGGCGGCGGGGCAGTTCCAGCGCGTAGACCGCGCTCTCGAGGTAGAGCCAGGTCAAATCGTCCAGCATGGCCTGCCGGATGTCGCCCTCCCATGCGTCAAAGAGGCTGCGCACCAGCTCGTCGCCGTAGTATTTGTGGACCAGCCCCACGACGCAGTTCATGTAAAAATCGATCGTGCCGTCGGTGTTGTGTGCAAGGAACAGCGGCTCAAACCCATAGGCACCGGCTGCCGCCCAGACCTGATTGGCTGCGCGCCGCTGTTCGGCGGTGTAGCTCTGCGCTTCCATAAAAACGCCCCTTTTTTTAATCGAAGAGCTTTGCGGCGGTGAGCTGGGCCGGGATGCGGGCGGCAATGGCGTCCCGGATGAGGCCCTGTTCGTAGGAGTCGAAGGCTTTGTTGGTGATGCCCATGTCCAGCGCAGCCCCGGCAGCGACGCCCCGGCGCATCAGGCGCAGGGCGTCCAGCATACCGCGCAGGTCGAGAGCTTTGGTGGAAATTTCCGCGCTGTCGCACTTTTTCTGCAAATCGAGGAAGAGCAGGGCGAACTGCCTGACATACTTGCTGTTCAAATCGGGGAACTGGGTGCGCAGGAGCTTTTCGAGGTTCTCCTCGGTGATGGTGGGCATCTGGATGACCACGAAGCGGGAGGTGAGGGCCTCGTTCAGCTCACGGGTGCCGGCGTAGCCGTAGTTCATGGTGGCGATGAAGCGGGTCTCCTCGGCCAGCGGGATGCGCTCGTAGCCCGGCACGTCGATGGCACGGCGGAAATCCAGCACCGCGTGCAGGACGGCCAGCGCCTCGTTTTTGGCCATGTTGATCTCGTCCAGAACGCCAAAGCCGCCGCTCTGGGCGCAGCGGTAGACCGGGCCGGGGCGGAACTTGACCTGTCCGCCCTCGAAGGTGTCCATGCCGATGAGGGACGCCGCGTCCATATTGACGTGGAACGAGATGTCCCACGCGGGGCGTCCGAAGGCGGCGGCGAGGTTTTCGGCCAGCACGTTCTTGCCGGTGGCCTTGCCGCCCGCCAGCAGCAGATTTTCGCCGCAGAGCAGGGCGGCCAGCGCCTGCTCCCACACCTCTCTGCCGTAGTAGACGAAGGCAGGGGAGGGGATGCGGGGGCGCAGGGCCTCCGCCAGCGGGTGGGCGGTACGGTATTCTTCCACAGCGCGCAGCAGGTCGGGGGAGACCCCTTCCTGCCGCAGCGTATCCATTAGAGCAGATGTTTCAGACATCCATGACATCTCCTTGCGGTTGGCAGTGCCAAACCGAAATTTCACCCTTATCATAGCACAACCCGCGCGGTTTGTGTAGGGCTTTGACGGGCAAAAAAGCGGCAAAGAAGCAGAGAAAATAAAGGTGAAGCTATTTTAACAAACTTTCAGCCGGGAAGTGCAGATTTCACGTTCAAAGTAAATTGACAGGCCGCTTAAAATACGATAAAATAATTTTCGTTGTGTCAAAGTGAAAAAGAAAGGCGTAAAAGTATGCTCGAAACCATCACAGCCGTCAATCAGGCGGTCAACAGCTTTATCTGGGGCATCCCGGCGATGGTTTGCATCATCGGCGTGGGCCTGCTGCTCAGTGTGCGGACAGGCTTTTTGCAGCTCCGGAAATTCCCCTATGCCATCAAAACGACCATTGGCCGCATCTTCCGCAAAAAGGACGCCTCCGACGGCGCGATGACTCCGTTCCAGGCAGTGTGTACGGCGCTGGCCGCTACCGTCGGCACCGGCAACATCGCCGGCGTGGCGGGCGCGATCGCCATCGGCGGGCCGGGTGCGGTGTTTTGGATGTGGTGCTCGGCTCTGCTGGGCATGTGTACCAAGTTCTCCGAAGTGACGCTGGCTGTGCATTTCCGCGAGCGGAACAAAAACGGCGAGCTGGTGGGCGGCCCCATGTACTATATTAAAAACGGCCTCGGCAGCCGGTGGCAGTTCCTCGCGGTGCTGTACTCGCTGTTCGGTGTGCTGACGGTCTTCGGCACCGGCAACGCCACCCAGGTCAACACCATCGTCACAGCCATCGACTCGGCCCTGCTGGCCTACGGCAGCAGCCTGAACAGCATCCTGCCCACGGTCAACCTCGTCGTGGGCGTGGTGGTGGCCATGATGGTGGCTATGGTGCTGCTGGGCGGCGTCAAGCGCATCGGCAGCGTGACCGAGAAGCTGGTGCCGTTCATGGCACTGTTCTACGTCGTGCTGGCGCTGGGCGTCGTGGTCATCAACTACCGGCGCTTCCCGGCGGTGCTGGCCTCCATCGTCGGCGGTGCATTTGACCCGCAGGCCTTCACCGGCGGTGCCATCGGCAGCATCTTCCTCAGTATGCAGAAGGGCGTCTCCCGCGGCATCTTCTCCAATGAGGCCGGCCTCGGCACCGGCTCCATCGCCCACGCCTGCGCCGACACCCGCAAGCCGGTCAAGCAGGGGATGTTCGGCATCTTCGAGGTCTTCGCCGACACCATCGTCATCTGCACCCTGACCGCCATGGTCATCCTGTGCAGCGGCGTGCCGGTGGGCTATGGCAGTGCGGCAGGCGCAGAACTGACCATCTCCGGCTTTACGGCCACCTACGGCGGCTGGTCGTCCATCTTTACGGCGGTGGCGCTCTGCAGCTTTGCATTCTCCACCATCATCGGCTGGGGTCTCTACGGCTCCCGGTGCATCGAGTTCCTGTTCCACACTGACAAAGTGGTCGGCCCCTTCCTTGTGGTATACTCCTTCGTGTCCATTCTGGGCGCGACGGTCGATCTGGGCCTGCTGTGGAGCATCGCCGACACCTTCAACGGACTGATGAGCATCCCGAACCTCATGGCCCTGCTCCTGCTGTCCGGCACGGTGGCAAAGCTCACGAAGGAGTTCTTCGCGGGCGAGGGCGCACAGAAGTAAAAGCTTTATTGTAATTGAGACACGGCAGATGTGCGTTAAAGTACATCTGCCGTGTTTTTATGTGTTCTGATAAAATATTGCGGCCTGTTTTATGAAAAAAGACGAAATATGCGTCGAAAAGCGAGAGCGCTTGACAAAACAGCCGGGGGGGGGGTACACTGGAAAAAATGGAAATCATATTTCCAGAAACTGAGGAGGATGTTTTATGAAAGTTGTAAAGAAACTGATGGCACTGGTTCTGGCCAGCGCCCTTGCCCTGACCCTGCTCACCGGCTGCGGCGGAGGCGGTGGTGGCGGCGGAAGTGTTTCCATTAACGGAACTACTGTGACGATTGGCGGTACGAACAATGCAGATACTGAATTTTCAAAAACATTCATTAGTGCATTGAGTGCTGGCGCGGGAATCAATGTGACATATAGTGAAGCGGAAGCAGTAAAAGCACAGAAATATATAAGAGCTGCATCCAAAGTGAAAAATTCTGACCCAAGTGACGGCATAATCATGGCAGTTCTTAGCGAGGCCGGAATTGACCTCACGAAAGAAATGCTGTTTGGCTCGGATGAAACTGTTACGAGCTATCAAATCATGGATATTGCAGAACAGATGGATAACTGGACGGAAACGCTGGCACAGAAGGGATTGACTGTTAGCTATGAAGGAGCTAAGTTTGGCTATGTTACGATGACTGGCGGCGGCGAGACTTCGATTCTTATGGTTATGGAGTATACGGCAACCTAAAGAAACTGAATTAAATCCAGTAAATAGCAATAAGCGCCCTCCGGCCCGCGCCGGAGGGCGCTTTGCTGTCAACAAACCTCTGATTTTGTCTACTTTCTCTGCAAAAGCTCAAAAAAGTATAAAAATTTCATGGAAATCATAAGAACTGATATTGAATAAATTTTAACAAAGTGGTAAAGTAAAAGCAAAGAGAGTCGTACCCGCCGCCCGGCGGGGCGCAAAATCAGGAGGTTTTACCAATGGCTGATCGTATCGTTCTGAATACTATTTCTTATCATGGCCACGGCGCTATCGAGAACATCGTTCCTGAGCTGACCGCCCGCGGCTACAAGAAGGCTTTCGTCTGCTCTGACCCCGACCTTCTCAAGTTCGGTGTCACCAAGAAGGTCACCGACCTGCTGGACGCTGCAAACTTCGCCTACACCGTCTACAGCGAGATCAAGCCCAACCCCACCATCGCAAATGTGCAGGACGGCGTGGCCGCTTTCAAGGCCGCAGAGGCTGACTGCATCGTGACCATCGGCGGCGGCTCTTCCATGGACACCGCAAAGGCCATCGGCATCATCATCAACAACCCCGAGTTCGCCGATGTGCGCTCTCTGGAAGGCGTCGCTCCCACCAAGAAGCACGCCGTCTTTACCATCGCTGTCCCCACCACCGCCGGTACTGCCGCTGAAGTCACCATCAACTACGTCATCACCGATGTCGAGAAGAAGCGCAAGTTCGTCTGCGTCGATACCAACGACATCCCCGAGATCGCTGTGGTTGACCCCGATATGATGGCCTCCATGCCCAAGGGTCTGACTGCCGCCACCGGCATGGACGCTCTGACCCACGCCATCGAGGGCTACATCACCAAGGGCCATTGCACCATCTCCGATATGTTCCATCTGGAAGCCATCAAGCTCATCAGTGAGAACCTGCGCGGCGCTGTCCAGAACACTCCGGAAGGCCGTGAGGGCATGGCTCTGGGCCAGTACATCGCTGGCATGGGCTTCTCCAACGTGGGTCTGGGCATCGTCCACTCCATGGCACACGGCCTGTCCGCTCTGTATGACACTCCCCACGGCGTGGCCTGCGCTATCCTGCTGCCCGTCGGTCTGGAGTACAACAAGACCGTCGCCGGTGAGCGCTATCGTGCCGTCGGCAAGGCCATGGGCGTGAAGGGCATCGACGAGATGAACGACGCACAGGCCGCAGATGCCACCATCGCCGCTGTCAAGCAGCTGAGCGCTGACGTGGGCATCCCCGCAAACCTGAACGGCATCCTGAAGGAAGAGGATATCCAGTTCCTCGCCGAGTCCGCTTATGCTGACGCCTGCCGTCCCGGCAACCCCCGCGACACCAGCGTGGAGGAGATCGTGGAGCTGTACAAGAGCCAGCTGTAAGCTGAGTCGGAGCGATTTACCCTTATAAAAAATACAGGCCGCTGTAAGAAACCTCTCCGTCAGCGCTAACGCGCTGCCA